>Ga0153988_1000008_pt1 | contig 35645 bp, 36 predicted proteins | sample TSNC072MetaG_FD_104742 | JGI IMG/M metagenome (GOLD analysis project Ga0153988, IMG submission 104742) | Attine ant fungus gardens microbial communities from North Carolina, USA - TSNC072 MetaG | ecosystem: Host-associated > Fungi > Mycelium > Unclassified | place: USA: North Carolina, Jones...
GCCCGCGCGCGCCGAAGCAAAGAAAGGCGCCGTCGAGATGCTGGTGACCACGCGCGTGCTGGACCTGCTCGAGAGCCGCGGTGAGTTTGCGCCGGCGGATCTCGAACGCGCGCTCGCAGCGCTCGATGTCCTGTTGACGCTCACGGATGCCTGGCCCGACGCTGCACGCCCGAATCTGCAACCGCTCGTATCGCGCTTCCAGAACAGGGACGGTGTGGCCACGGGGAACGAAGCCGATTCCGCTCCCCAATCGTCGCCGACTACGGCAGGTGCTCCGTCCGGTCCGATCAACTCGACGCTCGCTCTGCTCGAACAGGCCCGCGCGATGGCAGCGTGGCTGCGTGATCAGGAGAACGGATATCTGCCGTCGGCACGGCTCGTACGCTGTGTGCGCTGGGATACGCTCCATGAAGTGCCCCCGTCGGATGCCGCGTCGCATACGCGACTCGTGGCACCGCGCGCCGAGCTGCGGCAGCAGATGAAGCGGCTCGTGCTGCAGAAGCAGTGGCACGAACTGCTCGAACGTGTCGAGGGCGCATTCATGGAAGGCGTCAACCATCTCTGGTTCGACCTGCAGTACTTCCAGCACATTGCTCTCGATCACGTCGGTGCACCCTACGGCGCCTGGCGTGAACTGCTGCGCGCGGACTTTGCGCTTTTCCTCGAAAGGTTGCCCGGAATTGAACGCCTGTTATTCAACGACGGCACGCCGTTCGCCGACGATGCGACGCTGGAGTGGATTGCTCGGTATGCCGTCGTGCGGGATCTCGAAGCAGGGGAGAGTGTTGCGCCCCTGCCGGTGTCTGCCGGCAGCGAGGATGGCAAAGCGGGCGACTGGCCGGAGATCGAGGCGCAGGCCCTGGATCTGGCCGGGCGCGACGGCATCGACACGGCTTTCGCGTGGCTCGAAGCGCTGCCCGGCATGAAGACTGATCGCCACCGCTATCTGCAGCGATTCGTGATGGCGCGTCTTGCCGGTCATGCTGGACGGCCGGATACGGCGATTGCCCTGCTGGTCGAGTTGGATTCGTCGGCGAAATCGCTAGCGCTGACGCGCTGGGACCCGGCGCTCGTGTTTGAGGTCAAGCATCAACTGCTTCGTGCGCTGACGGCGGTGAGCAGCCGCAAGGATGCCGACAAGCCGGCGCTCGCGCGACGCATCGGCGAACTGCAGGGCGAGATGACGGTTCTTGATCCCGCCCGGGCGCTGACGCTCCAATGAACCTGTGCTGACGGGTGACCATAAAGAGAATATCGATGGAAAACGACGATCCGATCCTTCGCTACTACGAAGCCGAGATGCGCTATCTGCGCGAGTCCGGCAAGGAATTTGCGAAGGCGCGTCCCGACCGCGCGCGCATGCTCAACCTCGATCGCGTGGGCGACCGCGATCCCTATGTCGAGCGGCTCCATGAAGGCTTCGCCTTTCTGACGGGGCGCCTTCAGCAGAAGCTCGATGACGAACTGCCGGAGCTCACGGAAGGGCTCGTGAGCCTGCTGTGGCCACACTATCTCCGGATGATTCCATCGCTCTCGATCGCCGAGCTGATACCGCTTCGGGAGAAACTTCAGCGAACCGAGGTCGTGCCGGCCGGCGTGCCGGTACGCTCCGCGCCGATCAACGTGCCGTCCGCGACAGGTGCCGAAGGCACGACACCCCGCACGGTGCAGTGTCTTTACCGGACCACCCAGGCCGTTGCGCTGCAGCCGCTCACCATCACGCACGCCGGACCGGCCGTGCGGCACGATGGCCGCTCGGTTATCCGGCTCGGCTTCGAGCTTCATCAATCGGCACGGCGCGAGGAAACCGACCTGTCCCGCCTGCGTCTGCACCTGAACGCGGATCTGCCGGTGGCGTTCTCCATGCACCTCGCGCTGACCCGTCAGATCGACGCGGTGCTGTGGCGCATTCCGGAAGTCCGTGACGGGGAGGCTGTGCCACTGTCCGGCATCACGATCGAGCTCGCGGGTTTCTCGACCGAAGAGCGGCTGTGGCCGAAGGCGGATGCGGCGTTTTCGGGCTACCAGTTGCTGCTCGAATATTTTTCGTTCCGCGAAAAGTTTCTCTTCGTCGACCTGTGTGGCCTCGAAGTTGCGAAGCTTCCCGCGGGGGCGATGCGGTTCGAGCTTGAATTCGTCCTGAAAGACACCTACCCGTCGGACCAGCGTTTCAGCCGGGACAACGTGCGGCTGTTCTGCTCGCCGGTGATCAATCTTTTCGAGCTCGATGCCGAGCCGATCGAAATCAACCATCACGAAACGGAGTATCGCGTCGTGCCGGCGGGCCATCAGGGCGAGCACGTCGAGACGTATTCCGTCGATGCCATCGAGGCGTTCGACCATGTGACAGCGGAGCGCTACGAGTACGTGCCATTCGCCACATTCCGGCATCGCGGCGGCATGTTGCGTCACGAGGCGCCGGAGCGGTATTTCCACGCGCGCGTGCGTCCCGGCGTGTCGGGCCTGCACGAGACCCTGGTCATCCTCGGCGGACACGCCTGGGAGACGATGGAAACGCTGCCGGAGGAAAGCCTGTCGCTGCGAGTGACAGGCACCAACGGCATGCTGCCGCGCAAGGGGTTACGCGAGGCCAGTCTGAGCGAGCTTTCCGTCAGCACGCCGAATGTCGCCGGTGTGCGCAACCTCGTCGCGCCGACGCTTCCGCTCTATCCGCCCAGGGATGACCGCTTCCAGTGGCGCGTGCTCTCGCACCTCGCACCCAACTTCCTCTCGCTGATGGACGCGGAAGTGCTGCGCGGCGCGCTCGGGCTCTACGACTGGACCGACGACGAGCTCAACCGCCGGCGCCTCTCGGGCATCCTCTGGGTTTCGCAGGAACTGCTCGAAGAGGTATCGGGCGGCTCGGTTGAACGCGGCGTGCTGATCGAGGTGACACTCGATTCGCAGGCGTTTGCGGGCGAGGGTGATCTGATGCTGTTTAGCGAGTTGCTGCATCGGTTTTTCGCTTTGTACGCGGAAATCAACCTTTTCACGAAGCTCTCCATCGTGAGCCTGCCGTCCCAGACGCGCACGGTCTGGCCGCGCAGCAAGGCACAACGCGCACCGCTATGAAGCCACAGGATTTTCCCAATCTCGACCCGCTGGTTGCGTCGTTGCTTGCACGTGCGCCCCGGATGAATTTCATGCAGTTGTGCCGTCTGCTCGAAGTCCGTGCGCCTGAGCGCCCCGGATTCGGAACGCGCGACACGCCTGAGCACGAACCCGTGCGATTCGGATCGTGGCCGCGTGTGGGGTTTCCGGCGGGCGAAGTTGTCACGGTCGATTTCGGCGACGTGTGGGGTGACGCCGCTGCCCATGCTCCGCCCATCGTGCGCACGACCTTCATGGGTCTGTACGGCGTCGACGCGGCGATGCCGCCGCACACGATCGACGACATCGTCCTGTGCAAGGAGGGGCATGAGGTGGTCGAATCGTTTCTCGACCAGTTCAATCATCGATTCGTTACGCTGCTGTACCGCGTCTGGAAGAAATACCGCTATCCGGAGAGCTTTCGCGCGGGTGGCACCGACCCGCATTCGCGCAACCTGCTGTGCCTCGTCGGGTTTGGCTGGGGTGAAAAGCCGCGGCGCGCAGGGTTGCCCGATTCCCGGATGCTCGCGTTGCTGGGCCTGTTGACACAGAGGACGCGTACGCCAGAAGGGCTCGCGGGGGTGATCGCGCTGGCCGTGCCGGGCGTGGACGTGCGCGTCGATGAATTTTTTCCTGCCGTCACCGGGACCGGGCAACCTCGGCCACTGACGTCGAGCGTGCCAGTACCGGAATCAGAACGGGGCTCAAAGCGGGGGTTGGGCGGGGGCTATGTGCTGGGCCGGCGGCTCGCCTATCGCAGTCGTGCCGCACGCGTCACGTTGCGTCCCGATAATGCGCGGCAGGCTCACGACCTGCTGCCCGGCGCATGGCTGCATCGTGAGTTGAAGTCCTTCGTGCAGCTTTATGTGGGGGTCAAGGCAGACGTCCATCTGCGCATGCAGGTCTCTTCGCGGATTGCTCCGCTTCCGGTGATTGGCACAGCGTCAGCGGGACCGGCGCCCCGTCTGGGCTGGACAACCGTGCTGCCGGCAGAGGAAGAGCGCCTGATCGATATTCCGCTCGGTATCTACGAAGCGTTTCCCGCGCCACCGCCCAATCCGTACCTGAGTCCGCAACGTGCTACATAGGATCGAACCGTGATGTTTAACCGCCTGACCATTTCCATCGTTGCATCCGCGTTCCTGCTCCCGGGCTGTGGAGCGTGGCAGACCGTCTCCGATACGACATCGGACACCTACCGCGCCGTGTTCTACAAGCAGGTCAAGGTACTCAATGTCGATCTGTCCGCTCGTGAGGCCCTGAACCCGGACGACGCTGGCCGCGCGACTTCGGTCGCGGTGCGCGTGTATCAGCTCAGGGACCGCAAACTTTTCGATGGGGCCTCCTACAGCGATCTCCTGAAAAGCGACCATACCGTGCTTGCACAGGACCTTCAGGACAATATCGCGGCCGTGCTGAATCCGGGGGCGTCGGCAAGCCTGTCGCAGCCGATGAAAGCCGACACGAAATACGTGGCCATCGTCGCGTTCTACCGGAACCCGGGTAGCGGAGACGGCTGGAAGTATGTGGTCGAGAAAAAGAAACTCGATGCAGACAAGCCGTTGAAGCTCGAACTCGTCGACCAGCTGCTTATCACACCGGGCAGCGTGCCCCGCGACGTCGCGCGGTAAGTCACTATCGCACTCCAAATGAACAATCATACTTTTGCGCGATACTTTTCACTTCCTGGCTCTGTGACGTTGTGCGCTTGCGCGGGCACGCCGTCCCGGCCCACGGCAGACTATCACCCTGAAACGGAGGCTCGTGTACGCGTGTACTGGGGGCGAACGTGACTTTCTACATGAACACCGCATGCGTTACGGGCGACGCGAAGCATTTCGTCGCGTCCAAGCTAGGCTTATCCAGTCTTTCCAACAAGACGGTAGGCATGCCCGTGCCGTCCGACGCGGACCGGCATTTTCACGAGTACATCGTTCCAGCCGGTGAGCCGATGACTGTTCATGCGCAAGTTGTGAGCGGGCAGCTAATAGGAGCCTGCAAGCTCTAATCTTACTGTGTCACTGAGCCCACAAGCCAAACGCGAAGCAGTGGTGACGATTCGGGAGAAGGTCAACATCTCCGAACGCCGCGCTGCCGGATTATCGGGCTTTCTCGCAGCGTGCTGCATGACGAAGCGAAGCCAGACATTCAGAATGAAGCGCTGACGGCGCGTCTGGTCGAACTGGCTCATGAATATCGTCGGTTTGGTTACCGCCGATTGCATGCGCTCGTGGAGCACGAAAGCATTCACGCGAACCATAAGCGCGTGCATCGCTTCTATCGTGAGGCAGGCTTGGCAGTGCTGCGCCGTCGCCGGCGACACGGTGTGATGATTGAACGCGAGCAGTTGAATCTGGATCAGCACAGCATGACACTCGGAGAGCTTCGCGCGCGCGAGCGTCGGCCCGAAATCTCCATAACGCTCCCGGATGATGGCAATCACACGCGCGCGCAGACTCACGGAATACTGCCGGTTGCCCGGCTTGCCACGTTTGCCCGAGACCAGACCGACAGCCCCGGAAGCCTCGAAGCGGCGCTTCAGGCGCGACACCTGACGCTCGCTCAGTCCCAACTGTTCAGCCGCACCCACGCCACTCAGACGTCCTTCAGCGACCGCTTCGATGACCTTGACACGTCGTAGCTCGTGCATGCTGATCGTGACGAATCCACGTGCGTTCATGTCCGGCTCCCTAACCACCATGGCGCAGCATGCGCGCAGTGCGTGGCTCAGGGAGGGAAACCGGACATTTCTAACTGGCCAGAACACGACATTTCTATAAAGATACTACAAAAAATGTTGATAAATTGCATTATGTCAAATTAAATAGAAACGCCCAATAAAACCCCAACCCAACATACCACCACGCGCACATACCCAAACCACCTGCCCCGCCCCGGCACATCAATCAGTTAGAATTCTTCAGAAGAAATCCGCAAAAAGCGGCTCAAATAAAAAAACCTAAACAGGCCATGTGTAAAGTCTCCATCATCGTTCCCTGCTTCAATCAGGAAGCGTTCATTGCGGAAGCCCTCGAATCGATACTGGCCCAATCCTATAGCGACTGGGAATGCATCATCGTGAACGACGGTTCTACCGACGGCTCAGACGCCATCATTCATCAATACGCAAAGAAGGATTGCCGGTTCCTGCCTTTTCTCAAGGAAAACGGCGGCGTCGCTGTGGCTCGCAACTTCGGCTTTACCCAGGCACGTGGCTCACTCTTTGTGCCGCTCGATGGCGACGACAAACTGCACCCGGACTATCTGCGCCGCGTCGTCGAACTTTTCGAGGCCCAACCCGATACCGTGCTCGTGTATACCGGCACGCAACGTTTTGGCGAGAATCGCAAGGTGTGGCGCTTGCCAACATATAGCTACGAAAAGCTGCTCTGGCAAAACATGATCGTCAATACGGCCATGTACCGGCGCGAGGCGTTTCTGGCTGCAGGTGGCTACTCTCCGGAAATGGTCTTCGGCTTTGAAGACTGGGAGTTCTATGTACGGCTCCTGAGTCCCGAATCCAAAGTCCAATACATTGACGCGCCGCTGCACCTCTACCGCATCAAGAAAAGCTCGCGATCGACCGAACTGGTCGAGAAGGAGAAGATCAAGGAGTCGCACCGCCTGATCCATGAGCGCAACCGCGCGAAGTATGCTCAGTATGAGGCCAATCCCATCAACGTCTTCGGCAAGTGCATGAAGGACTTTGCGCCGTCGTATACAGCACGCTATAAGCGCCAGGCCTGCTACATACACGCTGCGTACTGCATTGCGATTGCATTCCTGATCGCAACGGTGGGCGTCCTGTTCGCGCGCTAACATGAGCATCACAATAGCGCACCTCGTTCGGGTAGCACACCGAGGCCGGGAATATCTTTGTTGCCGGTTATCGCCAGAGTGCGTGAGTCACTTTGAATAATGCGCGCAGGATGAACAGGCATAAGCATGGCGAAGACGACAAAGTACCGGCCTGCGAGGGATGTGTGTCCACGAGGCTATCTATGCACGACAACCTGCATTACGCATCGATTCATTAAACATCGGATGCATGCGTAACGAATGCACAGCGCAAAGATCGACCAATTATAGACGTAGTAGCAAATCACCTATGCACATGCAAGTGTACGAGTGTTCCCGGTTCGCGCTTCCTGAAAATGCGAATAGTCGTTCATATATACGAAGCTCGATTTGATTTCCTTAGATGCGCAAGCAGCCTGAGTGTCATCAATACGGATATATCGACAACGTGCGACAATGCCAGATTCGCACGTGACGGGCATGAACGATTTCGGTTCTTGGGCTATTTCATTATTTACTTCCTGGCTATATGGAAACTACTACATATCAAACAGCTAACGACATTGCAGTGACGGTACGTCGGCCCGACGCACAGACTCCAGTACCTGTCATCATCTTGTGTCACGGGTTTTGCGGCATCCAGGAGTTGCTGCTTCCAAAATTTGCCGAAGCCTTTGCACGTGCCGGTTATGCGGCTGTTACGTTCGACTACCGCGGCTTTGGTGCGAGTGGCGGAGAACAAGGCCGACTTATCCCGGCGATGCAGATTGAGGATATCCGTACGGTTATCGCTTTTGTCCGGGAACTGTCTTATATCGACGCCCAGCGTGTCGGGCTGTGGGGGACGTCGCTCGGCGGCGGTCATGTGCTCGCCGCAGCTGAAAGTGATCCGTCAATCAAGGTCGTTGTTAGCCAGCTTGGCTTTGCTGACGGCGAACAAGTCACTACTCGCAATATGACTGACGCCGAAAAGCAAGCATTCGTTGCGACGCTCGAAAGGATGCACGAAAAGAAACAAAGCACCGGTAGGGAAATGTTGGTCCCGATCACGAAGGTACTCACAGACCCACAATCGAAAACATTTTTCGAGGAGAACCGGCAAAACTATCCAGCAATGGATATCAAGATTCCCTTCCTGACCGTTCGCGAGATACTGAACTACAAGCCGAAGGACTATGCAGCGCGCGTTACATGTCCTGTGCTAGTTGTTATCGCTGGCGAAGATAATGTGAATCCGCCGAATCACGGTATCGAGCTCTTTGACGCAGTTGCGGCAACCACGAAGAAGCTTCACGTCGAGCAAACTGCCGGCCACTACGACATGTACGATGGACAACACTTCGAAAGCAGTGTTGACAAGCAGATCAACTGGTTTTGCGAACATCTATAGTGTGAGCCGGCCCTGTGCCCAACTCGTCAGCATGGGGTCGGTCGGTCACGGTATCTCTATCGCTCATCGCGTTATATTGTCGTGCGGGAGAGCATCGATTTGGCCAATAACGTCACTTTAAGATCAGAGTATTAGGCTGGGGTGTGGCGGAATTTTTGTGAATTCCAGCCATGCCTCATCGTGATGCTGGACGTGCGCGACACTGCGCCGTCAGAGATGTTGTGCTGCGCGGCGCTACCGTGCTGAGAATCTAAGCGTACTTCACAGGCGGTCCTTCGAGAAGAAAGCCGCCACTTGAAAGGCGAAATTTCAGGGGAAGCTCACGGAGACTACGAGCGATTGCCCGAAACCTTGGCTAGTTTGCATTTCGTCGTGTTCTTCGTGCCTATGCTCGACCAGGTGATTCGCCATCGAATTATCCTGGCGGTTTATCTTTCTGGTTATGCTCGTGGTTCGGTTGGTACTGCCCAGCCCGGAGAGAAATTGAGAGTCCCGCGAACCCGGATTTGATTCGACATTGCCATACCGGATATCACGCGGTAAATCTTTAATCGCGCCTGCCACAACCGGGGCCTACCTACACTCAGAACAGAATCGTCTGCCCCGATGTCCTGGCTTGCTCATTAAGCTCTCGCTTCGCCTTCTCGCTGATCTTCGGATTGTTCCGCAAATCGATGTAGCGAAGTTGCGTGTTTTCTGCCAGCGTACGTGCTCCGAGATCGTCGATCATATTGGACGAAAGATCTACCTTGCGCAGCCCCGCCATTCCAGACAGCGCGATGGCGCCGTTGGCCTGAATATTCGCGTGATTCATCCTCAGTACCTTCAATCGTGGGTTGCGCGACAGTGCGATCGCACAGGCGTCGCTGGATTCCAGCGAATCGCTGACATCGAGCTCCTCTAGCGAGGGATGCTCCGCCAGCGCGGCAAATCCTTTTATGTCTAGCTCGCTCTCCGCGAGGCCGAGTTTTCGCCATGCACTGTTCTTCATCAGTTTCAGTACGCCGCTATTACCGATGCTGCAACCGTTCAGCAGCAACTCTCGCAGATTCCCATTCGCGGCCAGTGCTGCCATGCCATCGTCATCGACACCGTGACTATGACTAAGATCGAGTGCCACCAGCTGTGGGGCAGCAGCGAGCGCGTTTACTCCGGCCAGGGTAAGGTTTTCGTTGCAAAACGCCAGCTTCCGCAACAGAGGGAGCTTCGCAATCTCCATTGCTCCAGCGTCGCCTGAGCCTGTGCCGGATGCATTCAGTTCGCGAATCTTTTCACCCCTGCCCAACAGTTGCCTGAGCCCGGTACTGCCGAGATCGAAATTTTCCTGCACATCGAGCTTCTCGACCATGTCGAGTGCCGGTAGCTCCCCGGGCTCCGAAATCGGTAGCTCCTCGGGGTCGGAAAGAAGCAGCTTCGGTAGCCGAATATCAAGGCTGCTCGCATCGAGGTGAGCGGTATACGGATAACGCCCATTGTTCATCGCATCCTGAACGTTTCCGAGATGCTTGCGGCTTGTGATCCTGCGGCTGTCGGTATCAACCTCGGCAATATCGTTGAATTGATGGTTGACAAGGCGCATCGCGTTTCGTGTTGCAGGGCCACCGTCCTCGGCAATTTTACGAAGCAGTTCCACCGGCAGGCTTGAACCCTGCGTCGCCCGGTCTGCGCTCACCAACCTGGTTCGAGTAATCGTATTCGTATCACCTGTCGGCAGATTGCGAAGACCGGTGAGACTTGACAGCGGCCCGGACATGGGACTCTCTTTCGCTCTGTTCCGGGCCGTAGCCTGATTATCCTGAGCGCTATCCGATAACGGGGTGTTCCCGTTGGCGGAAGCGGTGAATCTCGTTCGCTCGCTTTTCATGGCTGTATCCCGATTTCGATGCATTGCACAGAGACACTCTAGTGATCCGGCGTAATGCGGTCGCGCACCAGACGAACTTTGCGTTTGATAGGCGAAGCAGACTGTCCGGCGCTCAACCTACACAGAACCCGACATTTCTATTTGGCACCTACATATGCTGTTCGAGTGGTTGACGAGACTTCTACTCTGGCACAGCGATGCCGTTATAGGTGGCGGCATCTATCTCATTGCCTACGTCTCTTTGGCACCAGGCAATTTCCCTTTCAACTCTTGACGCAACGATTCATTCCTGCCGCTCTTGGCTCGAATGTCTTTTAACGCGTCGTCGGGCAGTTTGCCAAGCGAGCGCATGATGCGGATCGACTTGTCTTCCCACACGTTCGAAACCTGACGCGCCTGCTCATTGTAGGCGGCATTCGCTTCGTTGCGCCGCGTCTGGTCCTTGAAGCCCGGATGCTCCATCAGCCGCTGCGTCATCTCCGGATAGGCAGAGGCTGCGAGCGACGCCCCGGCGCCAGCGCTCGGCGACTTGTTGGCTACGGCGTCCCCACCCATTGTAAGATTCATCTTCGCGGGCTCGCGCGCCCGTCCCCAGGAGACTGCAATAGGCCCGGAGTCATAGCTCACGATAGCAGGATCGTCAGCACTCGCCTTCGACCCGGCGGCTTTCAGCACGGCGTTCGTCAGTTCGTGATTGCGACGCCAGACGTCTTCGGTCTTGTCTGTACGCGCGGCCAGGTGCGCCACGTTGACGACCGTGTCTTCGGTGCGGTTGAAACGGATGGGAACGACGGCCGGATTTTCCGGGTCTAGGCGATTAGGCACGACGCTAGAGCCGGGCTTCAGGTCTGGCTCGACGTCGAAATTGCGCTGAAACTAGGTCTCGCCGAAATCTGTTGTCAGGCGATCAGCATGTGCAAGCACGTTCTTGCCATTGCTACCCTCGGCCAGGTGAATAAGGTCGAACTGGAAATACGGCACGATGTCTTTGCCACCCATCCTGAGTGTGGGAACGAAGTGCTCGCCTCGTTTCTGTACGTCGACTTCTCCTTGTGCGATTTCGACACCTTCCTGCGCTGCCAGGTGGCGGTTCAGTCCTGTTTCGAAGTAGCGTGTCTGGGAAATCGCTAGCGAAGAGTCGCTGAGTTTGGCGAGATCGGTGTAGCGCCACTCCTCGGGACGCATCAGGTTGATCACGTCATTTTCCGCGAGATCGAGATGCGGCAGACGCTCAGGCATACCCGGTTGACCTTCCTTGGACAAGGGCTTGTCCAGGAAAGCCGGCGTGCCTGCAGCCATACTTTTGCGTACTGGAATCATGGGCGGCAGGCCCTCGCCCGGCGTGCCCGGAAGCAGCCAGTCGGCGAAGCGATGGTCGGGCGTAGGCTTCTGTTGAAGGTCGTCATGCCCCGCTTCGATTCGGCTCTCGCGAAAGTTGAGCATGTTGGCGTCGCGCATGTGCTTTAACAGCTCGCCGTCCGGCGACACGCTCGCCATCGTGTAGAGCGTTTCCTCTTTAAGCGCGAAGATGTTGTTGCGGGAAAAGCCATCGCGCTTTTCCATCACGAGCACGTTTGCTCCGAGGCGGGAAGCCTTGGCGGCCGTCATGCTGCCATTGACGCTGGCGCCCACAACGAGAACGGCCGGCTTGCCGGACTCCCGGTCTGCGGCAAATTTCTTGAGTAGATTTTCCAGCTGCTCCGGAGTCTTCAGCGTGGTAACCAGCGGGTAGACCTCCTGGGCCTTGACCCCCGTCAGCCGCTTGACCGTGACGGTTGCGGCAGGCTGCTGAGTTGCCGGATCGCCGCGCACGGACGATCGCGCGCTGCCCCCGCTCACGCGCTTGGGCAACTGCCCGAAGCGATCGTCATCACGTTTGACGAACTTCGCAGTCCCGGTTGACGGAGAGCCTGTAGGAAGATTCGAGGACGACTCCGTGGATAACGCAGAGCGGGAAGATTGAATAGGTGCTGTCGACGTGCTGTTGATGCGAGCCATGTATCGATACCAAAGAGTAGCGAATCTTCATTGTTTGAGAACAGGTGTGTGCCTCTGCTGTCAATTCCGAAGTTAGATCCATTGATGCGAACCGCTCTTTGATCCGCTCTGGAAATTCTGGACACAAATGAGTGCTGGTGTTTCGCAGGCAATTTCCCCCAATGCAAAAATGCACACGCCCACTCAGCGGATTGTGGTACGTGTCTATCGAATGCAGGCTATTGGCATCGCAACGATCGCATCGCGGATGAATAGGCTGCGGCGGATGCCCGGCATAAAGATCGACCGGTCGTCGACGCAACAGCAAGTCAATTTGCATATGCCAGCGCGTGAGCGCTCTCTATTCAAGCATTTCTGAAAGATGTGAATAGTATTTCTTATGCATGAGGCTCGATTTGCTTTCCTTGGATTCACAAACAACTATCGCGTCAATGTCTATTTTCAATTGGACGCCAATCGACCCTTTTCGTCTAATTAAGCGGATTTTTAAGTAGCCGAAAATTGACGCCGGAGAACAATCGAAATGTCAGAAAGAACGAAGCGAATCGCGAAGAGCCTCGTGGCCGCAACCTGCGCCGCGATGATGTCGTCCCCCTATGCCGCCGATATGACGCGCGATAACGGATCGCCGGTTGGCGACAACCAGAACTCGCAGACGGCCGGACCGGAAGGTCCTGACACGCTGCAAGACTCGCATCTGATCGAAAAACTGCAGCGCTTCGACCGCGAGCGCATTCCCGAGCGCGTCGTGCATGCGCGCGGCACCGGCGCTTTCGGCGACTTCGAAAGTACTGCCGATATCGACGACCTGTCGATCGCGCAGGTGTTCAAGCCCGGCACGAAAACACCCGTTTTCGTACGCTTTTCGACGGTCATGGGCTATCGCGGCTCGCCGGAGCAGGCACGTGACCCGCGTGGCTTCGCGATCAAGTTCTACACGACCCAAGGCAACTGGGATCTGGTGGGCATCAACTTGCCGATCTTCTTTATCCGCGATGCCATCAAGTTTCCCGACTTCGTGCATGCCAACAAGCCGAGTGCCGTGACGGGCGTTCAGGACGCTAACCTCGCATTCGACTTCTTCGCGCATGCGCCCGAAGCGACGAACATGCTCACGCACCTGTACACCACTGAAGGCATGCCGGATTCGTACCGCCACATGGACGGCTATGGCGTGCACGCGTTCAAGCTCGTCAACGCACAGGGCCAGGTGCACTACGTGAAGTTCCATTTCAGGAGCGAGCAAGGCATGCACGGTATTCGCCCGCAGGATATCCCCGGCTCGATCGGCGCGGACTGGAACCTGATGACGAACGATCTGTATCACGCGATCAGAACGGGCGACAATCCGAAGTGGGACCTGTATATCCAGGTGCTGAATCCGCAGGACCTGAACAAGTCCGACTATGACGCGCTCGACGACACGAAGATCTGGAGCAATGTGCCCGAGCGCAAGATCGGCACGCTGACCCTCAACCGCGTGCCGGATAACTACTTCGAAAGCACCGAGGAATCGGCGTTTGCGCCGTCGCGGATGGTGCCCGGTATCGAGCCGTCCGAGGACCGCATGCTGCAAGGCCGGATGTTCGCCTATGCGGATACGCAGATGTACCGTCTCGGCGCGAACTTCAATAGCCTGCCGATCAATCGCCCGCGCGTGCCGGTCGTGAACAACAACCAGGACGGCAAGATGAACTTCGGCGACCGCAAGGGCGAGGTGAACTACGAGCCCTCCACTCTCGGTGAAATTCCGCAGGATCCCCGCTACAAGTACGTGCAGACGCCTCTTTCCGGCACGACCCAGCAAATGGCGATCCACAAGACGCTCAACTTCCGGCAGGCCGGTGAGTACTACCGTGCCCTCTCCGAGCAGGACAAGCAGGATCTGGTGACGGCGCTGTCGAGTGACCTGAACCACGTGACCAACGACACAAACAGGTACACGATGCTCTCGTACTTCTACAAGGCCGATGCTGATTACGGCAGCCGTCTCGTGGGTGCGACGCACGCAGACTTGTCGCGCGTGAAAATGCTTTCTTCCAGGCTTTCGGATAAGTAGTAGTTGGAAACCGGCGAAGGCGATTACATCGTCTCCGCCGATTTGAGTTGTTCCGCATATTCAAGCGAAGGATCAGCGCGATGAACCCCTTTCGACCTCTTCTGACATCTGCGCTTTGTGTTATTGCACTGGCCTTCATGGCCGTTGCCGTGGCGGGTTGCGCATCGACGCCGGTGGCCGCCGCTACCGGCGCTCACCCGGAACTGCACCGCTACGACGAAGAATGGTTCGATGCTGCGCGCGTTGGACGCATCGATATTCTGACGGCGCTCGTCGATGCAGGCTACCCGATCGAAGCGACGACGCGCGAAGGCTATACGGCGGTAATACTCGCCGCCTACCGGCATCAGCCTGACGCGCTCGAGTATCTGCTGCGCGCGGGTGCGAATGCATGCACCGGTGACCGGCACGGCAATACCGCGCTAATGGGCGTTCTCTTCAAAGGCGATACGGCTCTGGCCGAGCGTCTGATCCAAACGCACTGCCCGATCGATCAGACCAACAATGCCGGCGAAACGGCGCTCGCCTTCGCTGCGTTGTTTGGGCGGGTCGATCTGGTGCCGCAACTCATCGCGCGCGGGGCGAATCCCGAGCATGTCGACGCGCTCGGGCGGACCGCGCTGCAGATCGCGGTGCAGCAAGGCAATGCCGCGACCGTTGCCGCATTGGAAAAGGCCGGAGCGCAGCACGTTCCCGATCCGGCGATTTACAACCACCCCTGAAACTCGGCGTTCGCCATGGCTGGTGCAACGTCGACCATCAAGATTCGCCAGTGGAGTCGTCATTCATTTTTTTGCGTCGCGCAGGATAAGCGCTGCTTCCTGCAGCGGGCACTGTTACGTTGTCGAGATCCGTCCGCGTTTTGAGAAAATTCACAGCCAATACGCTATCGCGTCCCCAACTCCTTAACGTTACAGCGCCGGCGCCCCTGCTTGTCCGGCAAGAATAGCGCTCCAAAGGCGTGCTACAGCCTCGGTCATGTTCTCCTCCGAGACGGGAAGGATAGATGCAGTTTCGCCGTAAACCTTCGCGTAGAGTACCTCGCTAACGCTTAACACGTCCCCGTTTGAAGTTTGCTCTCGATCAGATGCGGGAACAATACCGACAGGGTGAAAACCTGCACGTTCAAGCATTTTTTGTACTGCTGGCGTCTTCATTGTTGCCAAGGTATAGCACATCATGAAGCCCATGGCCTGCGCTTGCGCATTCAGCATGAAACCTCCGAGTGCCGCTATTCCTCCGCGTCGGTGCTCGAGCGCGATCGCACCAAATTCACCGAAGAGCGTTCGGCTTTGTGTATTTTTCGTTAGAACCAGAACAAAGGCTAACTGGCCCGCATATGTGCCGCAGTAAACTATCGTGTTGCGGTCAGGCTCGCCTTTGAGCCCAACGTGCTGCGCGTAATAGTTTGGTTGTAAAAACTTTGATCCGGTGCCGGTTGTAATATCTGGATACCAGCGTTTGATTGCAGCACACAGGCTTGGGATGTCTTCCCTCGACAACACATCCAAGGTATATCCAGGCGGAATAACGCTTTCAATATCGAGAGTGCTGATATCTTTCCACGAAGCCATTTCCATTTCCATTTTCTACCCATTTTATCAAGCACCAGACTGAATTCCTTCTCTGTGTCAATAATATAGGATCTTCCTCATTCATGGCGTGAGGAATGACGGACTGGGAGACACCATTCGAGGGCACTGTGACGTTGTCGAGATGGCCGAGTAGGATCGCGTGATGAAGAATGCAAATCGCCTTATCTCGGTCATCGCTTTCCGGCACCGGTCATCAGTCGCGTGGTGCGCTGGTATTCAGGTTTCGGTTCAGTCTGCGTGATATCGAAGAGCTGTTGTTCGAGCGCGGGGTTATCGTCAGTTATGAAACGGTCCGACGCCGGTGCGATAAGTTCGGTGCGTGCTTCGCACACCGCGTGAAAGCGAGCGACGCATGGCGCCGTCACACCCGCAGAACGCCGCCGCTTTCGCGCAAGACCACGTGCATCGACTTCGCGCGCGCTCAGTCGATGCACGACTTCGCCGTCCTCGATGCCGAGCCGTTGCCAGCCGCAGTGTTCGAGAAACCTGAGCGCCTTCGGGTTGTCGGCGGGCGTGCGCAGCAGGATCTCGTCCTTGAGGCTGAAGAGCCACGCGAGCGTCGGCCCGAGCAGCAGCCCCCAGCGGCCGTGATGCGACGGCAGCACCGCGATGTGTGCCGATTCGCCGTCGAAGATCACGCCGCCGATCGGCTGCCCCGCGTCCTCGAAGCCGACCGACGGGCAGTCGGCATAGAACGCGGCGAACACCTCGCGCGTCACCACGCTCAGCATCGCCTCGGACGCGCTGCTTCGCTCGGCGTCGTAATAGACGTTCAGATCCACCCGCCCGGTCAGCCGAAGGCTCATGACGCGCTGGCAAGAAGGCCGGTCGGCTCCGGCTGTTCCAGCAACTGAGTCATCGCGTACCGGATGTGCTCGTGCGGCGAGTTCTCCACCAGGTTAGCCGCGCGGCCCTTCCAGTTCGGGTCCTGCAGGAAGAACAGGCACAGGACCCGCAGATCCGGGCGGAAGTCTTCGTCGAATTCGTTCAGCAGATGCAGCGCGTTCAACGCCCAGCCGCGCTGGATCGCGATCAGCACCCGGAACACGACGACATCTTCCTGCTCCATCGAAACGCGGTTTTCCTGTGCCAGCGTCTCCAGATAGGCCTGCGCCTTGTCCAGTTCGTCGTCGCCCAGCGCGTGCAGCATGCCCAGCGTCAGCGAGATGCGTCGCTCGCGGGCTTCATCGATTGCTTCGTTCATGGTCTTTCTCCTCGCGGCCTCGCTGTCGTGTCGGTCCGTATCGATCCGTGCCGATTCGCGAACCCGTCGAACCTCATCGCCTGACGAACGGCGTCACGGCCAGGCTCATCCTTCTACCTGGGCCTCGGCGCTTCGTATCGTCAACTGCTCGCCGGCATGCAGCATCACCTGTCCGGTGCCGCCGGCTATCTCGGCCTCGCCCGCGCCGGGCACGAACAGCAGGGCGGCCGGCGCCGCGTTGCCCAATCCCTGCACGACCTCGCCGACGTTGCCGGTCATGATGCCGCCGCCGATCTGCCCGACGCCGTCGATGCCGTTGTTCACGATATCGGTGGCGCTATTGAACATGCCGTCGACGAAGTTCTGTGCAGACGGGCCGGCCACGGCGGACAACGCGATGCCGAGCGGCATGGTGTTCATCGCCAGGTCGACCGTGCCGTCCGCGGTTTCGGCGACGCCGCTGACCGTCTGCTTAAGGCCCGATTCGAATTCGTGCGCCCCCGACTTCATCAGGTCCGGATTGGCGGTCAGTGCCCCGCCGACCACCTTGAAGGCCCCGCCGACGTCCTTGCCGATCCCCTCGAATGTATGCTTGATGCCGTCGCCGATTTTCTCGAAGGCGTGTTTGATTCCGCTCATGACGAATTCCCCTGATAGTGTGAAATGCATGTGGTCCAGATCACACGATGCCCCGCTTCGCGGCGCGACGCCGGACGAACGGCGAAGCACGGAGCGCCGATACGAAGCGTGCGATGCCCGTGCCGCAAGACCGCTACCGTTGCGCGACGTCCGGCGCCAACAGCAGCGCCTGCGCGATCCGCGTCGCCATCGGCTCGTCGTCCCGGTACGCAGCCGCATACGCGTAGGTGCGCCACGTCGGGTCGCCGAGCGCGTACAGGCAGACGGCGGTCAGCGCCATGCCGCGCGACGGCAGTTGGCCCGCGCGCTCGACCTGCCGCAGCTCGCGCAGTGCCTCGCTCCACGCGCGCGAGCGCACGTGGAGCGAAGCGAGCACGACCCGTGCGCCGTCGTGATCCGGCCGCAGCACGGCAACCGCGTCGAGCAGATCCTGCACGTCGGCCGGCGCGCCGAGCGTGGTGCCTGCCCACAGCACGCCGACCATGCCCGACAGAACCCTGTCGTGTTCCACCGTTTCCGTCATCGCCCACCTTCCGTCTCCGCGCACGTTCGATTCAGGGTCCACGTTCCGCCGCGTCATTTGACGCCCGCCAATGCTTTTGCTTCGACTCCGACGTTCGCGAGCGTCAGTTGGTCCCGCACCTGATCGATGAAGATGCCGGCCAGCAGCGCGAGCATCAGGATCGTCAGCGCGCCCTTCACCGGCTGCGCGAGCGAATGCAGATCGAGCTTCTGCGAGACCTTGCCGGTGAAGCCGAAGCCGATGTCGATCAGCAATAGCAGCACCATCATCGGCGTCGCGAGCTTTGCGACCGTCTCCATCAGCGAGTCGGTTTTCATCAGCACGAACGACTCGATAACCTTCGTGCTCGCCGGCGTCAGATCCTGGATCGGCCACCACGTGTACGAGTCGTAGACCGCGCCGAGCAGAAACGTCATTCCGCCGAGGGTCCAGAACGCGGTGATCGAGAACAGGCTCAGCAGCGTCGAGGTCAACGACGTTTGCTGCCCCTGGCTCGGGTTCTGCATCTGCACCTGGTTGAAGCCCGTCAGATCGTCGACGTAGGTGCCGACCGCTTCGGCCGCCCAGAACACGCTCGATGCCGCGAAGCCGAGTACGACGCCGATCAGCGCTTCCTTCAGGCCAACGGCGACGAGGATCATCGAATCGCCCTGCTCCAGCAGGCCACGCTGGCCGTACGCGACGAAGCCGCCCCACAGCAGCGCGAGCGCGGTGCGCACGCGGCCCTGCACGACGTTGTCCGAGGTCGGCGGGAACATCATCATCAGCACCATCAGCCGTTCGCTGCACAGGCCGAGGATAATCATGTAGCGGACCAGCTGGTGGCTGGACTCGATCGACGCGTAGGTAATATCGCTCATGGCGGATCAGGTTCGGGAAGGCGTTTGGTGAGGCGCGGGGCCAGGCTTGGGGAGCAAATCAGAAATCAGAACAGCAGCCGGGGCCGCCGCGTTTCCGATACTTCATCATCCTGCGCATCCTCGATCTCCAGTTCCCGTTTCTTGATGAGCGCCTCGCGGCGCTTCGCGTAGATCTCGATCCGCGCGCGGTTGCGCAGGATCTGCGTGCGCGCGTCGCCGATCTGCGCTTCCTTCGCGTCGAGCGCCGCGCGCGCCTGATGGGCTTGCGCTTCCAGCGCCGCGTGATGTTCGGCCGCGTGCGAACGGAAATCGCGCAGCTTCAGCAAATCGTCGGCGCGAAAGCGCGTGCCGCCTAGCATCGCGTCGATCTTGCCGTCCTGGTTCGCGAGTTCGGCCGCCTGCGCATCGGCCGCACCGCGCCGCTCGTCGAGCGCGCCGGCGAGCGCCTGCGATTCGCCGCGCAGCCCCGTCAGCGCCGAATTCAGTTTGCGGTCCAGCTTGCGCCGCCGCGACAGCACCCGCTCGAATGCCACGACCTGTCTGTCCTTCATCGTCGTCTCCCTGTCGTCCGTATCACCGTTTGCCCGCTTACGATTGCACCAGATCGAACAGCATCGCGAGCGTGTCGCCCGGATCGACGAGGTCGTCCGTCGCTTGCCCGAGGAACGCGCGAATCGCGTCGATCTTGGCAATCGCCTCGTCGGCGAGCGGATCGGTGCCCGCCTGGTACTCGCCGACCTGCAGCAATAGTTCGACTTCCTTGTGCTTCGCCATCAGCCTGCGGATGTGGCCCGCCGCCGCGACGTGATCGCGCCCGACGATCTGCGTCATCACGCGCGACAGGCTGCCGAGCACATCGATTGCCGGGTAGCGGTTCTGCGCGGCGATCTCGCGCGACAGGATCATGTGGCCGTCGAGAATCCCGCGCACTTCCTCGGCGATCGGGTCGCCACCCGATTCGTCTTCGGCGAGCACCGTGTAGAGCGCCGTGATCGAGCCGTGCTTCGAGCGGCCAGCGCGTTCGAGCAGGCGCGGCAGCTCTGCGAAGATCGACGGCGGAAAGCCCCGCCGCGTCGGCGGCTCGCCCATCGCGAGGCCGATCTCGCGCTGCGCGCGCGCGAAGCGGGTCAGCGAATCCATCATCAACAGCACGCGCATCCCGCGGTCGCGGAAATACTCGGCGACGGCGGTGGCCGCGTACGCGGCCTTCGCGCGCTCGATCGACGAGCGATCGGACGTCGCGCAGACCACCACCGAGCGCGCCATGCCCTCTTCGCCGAGAATGTCCTCGACGAACTCACGCACTTCCCGGCCGCGCTCGCCGATCAGCGCGATCACGTTGATGTCGCAGCGCGCGCCGCGCGCGAACATGCCCATCAATGTGCTTTTGCCGACGCCGGCCGGCGCGAAAATGCCCATGCGCTGCCCCTCGGCGAGCGTCATCATGCCGTCGACGACGCGTACGCCGGTCGGCATCGGCGTGTCGATCACCGGACGCGACATCGGATCGGGCGGATCGGCGATCACCGGCTGCCACTCGTCGCAGTCGAGTTCGCCCTTGCCGTCGATCGGCTCGCCGAGGCTGTCGATCACGCGGCCGAGCAGCCCATTGCCGATCCGCAGCGACAGCGGGCGCTTGAGGCCGATCACGCGGGTTGCGCGCGACACGTTGCCGAGCCGCCCGAACGGCGACAGCAGCGCGGTGTCGCGGGAGAAGCCGACTACCTCGGCGCGCTGCAGCAGCTCGCCTTCCGGCGAACGCAGCTCGCACAGCTCGCCGAGCGTCACGTCGAGGCCCCCCACGCGCACCAACGTGCCGATCACTTCCTGCACCTTGCCGCACGCGACCGACGCGGGGCTCGCGCGCAGTTCGCGCTCGATCGCGTTCATCAGGTTCGAAAAGCCGCCGCCGGCGTCGTTCCAGCCGTCGCTGCCGTCGGTTGCGTCGCGCAGGTCGTCGGTATCGTCGATCATGTTTCGGATTCCTGTTCAGGGTCTCGCGTCACGCGGCCAGCGTCACGTCTTCGGTCTCGCCGTCGTCGTTATAGGTGCCGTCCGGCGCGGGGTGATCGTGATACGCGATCGCTTCGTCGGGTAAGTCGGCGACGTCGAACCTGACGTCGTTGTCGTCGTGTGCGTCTTCGTTGCCGTACGCGTTGTTGTCGTACACGCTTTCGTTACCATATGCGTCGCTGTCGTCGTCGTGCGCGTCGCCGCCAGAGTGTTCGCCATCACCACCGTGATCGTCGCCGATACCGGTACTGTTACCGTCGCCATTGCACTCGCCGTCACCACGCCCCGCCACCGGCCGTCCGCCGTTTGCTTCAGGCGGCTCATCTTCGAATTCCGACTCGGGCACGCTGCGCACCGCGCGGGCCAGCGCGCCGCGCATCGCGGCGAGTTGCAGCGGCAGGCTCGCGTCGAGTGCGCCGAGATCGGTCTCGATCACGCACGCGCCCTGTTCGAGCGTCGCATCGCCGCGCGCGAGCAGTCGCACCGCGATGCCGGCCTTGCGCCAGCCACGAGCGGCGGCGTCGAACGCGGCGGTCGCGGCCGCGAGATCGGCCGGATGCACGGCAAACTGAACCGGGCTGCCATCCGCGACGATCTGCTCGACCGACTTCGCGGCACGCGCGAACAGCTCGGCCGGATCGGCGGCGGCGACGATCTGCTCGACCGCGAGCGAAACCAGTTGCGCGAGCCGGTCGCGGCGGCGGCGGCCGATCGTCTGCGCGGCGGCGTGCGAGCGCAACGCGCGCTCCTGCCAGTCGGAGAGCCCCTGCGCGAAGCCGTCGTCGTAGCCGCGTGCGGCGGCACCATCGTATTCGTGCTGCGCGGCCGCGCGGATCGCTTCCGCCTCGGCCTGCGCTGCGTCGACGATCGCCTGCGCTTCCGTGCGCGCGTCCGCGAGCGCCTCGTCGCGCAGCCGGTTCAGGTCGACGCAGGCGGCATCGACCTCGACGAGCGTCGCCAGATCGCCGGCGCGCAGCACGTCGTCGTCGGCACCGACGCCGAACCCGGCGCCCTCGGCGCGCGGATTGCGTAACCAGATCACCATGACCACTCCGGAAACAGGTTGGGCAGTTGCGCGACGATCGAGCGGCTCGGCTTGCCATCGGGCATCACGGCGAGCGAGCGCGGTGCGGCGTACTCGGCGAGCGCCGGCAGCGCGAGCTGCATCAGCGCGAGCGGGCCGTCGGGCGTCCAGTTGCATTCGCGCTCGAACAGGCGAAAGCCGAGCCAGGCGAGCGCGTCGCCATCGGCCGCCGTCAGCGGCGCCCGGCGCGCGAGCGGCGTAATGCCTGCCGCGAGCGTGCGGTGCGGCGCGAGCAACAGCTTCGCGCCGCGCGCGCCGATCCATTCGCCGAGCAGATTGCGGCGCGGCCGGTCGATCCACGCGCGCACCTCGTCGATGCGGTCGAGCAGCGCGCGCAGCCGGAACACCGAGAGACATTCGACGGGCGGCAGCAGCGCGAGCGCGGCGCCCGGTGCACCGAACAATGCGAGAGCCGGCGCCGGCATCCCGGCCGCGGCAAGCCAGGCTTCGGCGAGCGCGCCCGTCTCGCGCGCGCTCCGGCCGCGCAAGCAGTCCGCGTACGGCACGGCCGCGAGCCGCTGTGGATGCATCCAGTCGAACAGCGTGCGGCGGAAGCGATGATGCTCGACGAGCCGGGCCGCCAGCGCGGCGGGCGTGTCACTTGCCGCCGCGCCATCGCAGGCCGCGGGACGCGCGTCGGCAGCGCCAGCCGCAGTTGCGGCGGCAGCGTCCGGCGGGGCGTCGAGAGCATTCATGTCCGTCACGCTCGCGCGTCCTTCGTCACGCCGGACTCTTGCGCAGGCGCTGCCGCAGCTTCGACAGCAGCAGGTTCGCGTTGCCGCGCACCAGCACGATCGCGCCCGCGATCATCAGCAATACGACGCCGAGCGCCCCGCCCGCGACCATCAGCGAGCCGTCGCGCCGCTGCGCCTTCGCTTCGAGATCGATCGCATCGGCCGGCACCGACGTGACGCTGACCTGGTCGTAGGTCAGCCCCTCGATGCTGTGCACGACGAGATTCTTGATCGCCGGAATCAGCGTCTCGACGCTCGCGTCCGGCCGGTACTTGATGAACACCGCGGCGGACGACGGCTTCACCGACTGCGCGAGCGGGTCGTTGTTCGGCAGCACGATCTGCACGCGGGCGACCACCACGCCGTCGATCTTCGAAAGCGTGTCGTCGAGTTCCTGCGACAGGCCGTAGATGAAGCGCACGCGCTCTTCGGTCGGAGTCGACACCATGCCGTCCTTCTTGAACAGCGCGCCGAGATCGTCGAACTTCTTGCGCGGCAGGCCGCGCGCGCGCAGCACTTCCATCGCGTGGACCATCTCCTTGTCGCCGACCGTCACCGACCAGGTCTTGCCGGAATCGGGCGTGGTCTTCTCGGCATCGACGCCGTACTGCTGGAGCGCGGCGACCATTTCGTTGCAGTCGGTTTCGGAGAGCTGCCCGTACAGCTCCTGCTTGCAGCCGGCGAGCGCCAGCAGCACGACGGCGGCGGCCAGCGGACGGCGCCAGCGCACGAATGCGCGGCTCGGGTTGAGGATCGTGGCCATGTGGGTCGCCATCTCACTGGTTCTTCATCAGGGTCTGGACCGCGTCTTTCGACGACTGCACGGTCGCCATCTTGACCTGCAGGTCCGCGTTGAGGCTCGCGACTTCGAGCTGGATCGTCATGTCGGCGGCCGCGAGGCGCTGCATCGACAGCGAGTTCACGTGCTGGGACATGTACAGCACGTCGTTCGGCACCGCGTGGTAGTAGTCGGCCTGCTCCTTGACGGCTTTCGTCACGATGTCCGTGTGCCTGATCTGATGCACCTCGGGCACGGCGTGCGGCGTCGGGTTCGCCATCATGGCCTGAAACTTGTCGACGAGCGCCTGAGGTGCCGCGGCCGGTTGCGGCGCGGTGGCCTCGGTCAGGCGCGAGAGTTCGTGCTGGAATTGCGCGGCGGTGATCATGCTCATGTCGCTTCTCCGGTCGGGGTGCGGTCAGATCCGCATGTAGTGCATCGTCATCAGCATGTCGTTGGCCGACGGCAGCTGGGGCTGCGCCGCGGCACTGTCCCCTGCCGCCGCCTCGTCATCGAGCGAGCGCGCCGACTCGGGCGCGACGAAGCGCCCGGTCCGCCGCGCATCCGCCGCGGCGTGTTTCAGGTCATCCCCTGCCAGCAACAGCTTCGCGAGCCGCGTCACGTCCCGGTCGCCCTCGTCCTCGACGATCCTGCGCGCCTCGTCCTGCCAGCCGAATTCGTCGCGCGCCTTCAGGCACTTGAGCAGCATGCCCCGGCTCGCCGGCAGGCAGACCGAGCGTTCTACCAGATGGCGGAACAGCTCTTCCGCCTCGCTCCATTCGTCGCGCAGCATGTGCAGCCAGCCGTCGAAGAACGAGAAGTCGGCGTTGTCCGGACGCAGCAGGTGCAACATCGCGACGAGATGCTCGATGTCTTCGATATCGACTCCGGTCCGCGTCCCACTGTTCGCGAATGCGGCGCCCGTCAGATCCACGATCGCGCCGACGACTGCCGGCGGCCATGACGACCGATCCTTCATAACGTCCATCCGTTTTCCCCAAAAGGCAATCAGATTCGATTCAGTGCGCCATCCACGCGCCCTCTGTTGGCGCTACGTTACGCAAGCTCGCGTATGCGACATGGGTGCCGCACGAAGTCGTACCGCGAATTACGAAGCGGCAACGAAGCAACGGACCAAACCGCTTCGCCATATCGACGGGGCAGCGCAGCGAAGGGATGCGGCGCTTCGCGCGCGCCGTCCGGACTTCGCATTCGCGCGCATGCTGCCGCCCGCGCGCCACTAACGTTGCGTGACGGATGCCCGCTTCCCGCGGCGCGCCGTTCAGAAGCGCGAAGGACGCCGTCATGAGTGACGATAAGACCGAAGAGCCCTCAGAGAAAAAACTGAGAGACGCTCGCGAGGAAGGACAGGTCGCGAAGAGCACCGATCTCGTCGAGGTCGCCCCGCTCGCCGCGCTCCTGCTGACGTTTACCGCCGGCCAGCGCTACCTGACCGATTCGCTGCGCGCCGTCGTGAACGACGCGCTCGACTTCACGCACGGCGACAGAACGCTGCAGGACCTCTCGGTCACGCTCTCGGACATGGGCTTCCACGCCATCGGCCTGCTGTGCGGGATCGCCGCGATCGCTCTCGTGGCGGCGGTCCTCGCGCTCTTCCCGCAGGTGGGCTTCGTGATCTCGCTGAAGGCGGTGAACCCGAAGCTCGACGCGATCAGCCCGGCGTCCGGCATCAAGAAGATCTTCGGCATGAACGCCCTCATCGATCTCGCGAAGATGACGGTCAAGGCGATCGTGCTGATGGCGGTGATGTGGTCGACCATCAAGTCGTCGATGCCGGTCGTCGCCAGCTCGCTCGACGAAACGCTGGCACGCCTGATCGAGGTGCTGTGGTCGGTGGTGACGCACCTCGTGACGGTCGCGCTCGGCGTGTTCATCGTGATCGGCGCGGTCGACTACAAGCTCCAGCACTGGCAGTTCATCCGCAAGAACCGCATGTCCAAGGACGAGGTCAAGCGCGAACACAAGGACAGCGAAGGCAACCAGGAAGTCAAGGGCGAGCGCAAGCGGATGGCGCGCGAGATGAGCCAGGAAGAGCCGAAGCGCGGTGTCGGCCGCGCAAGCGTGGTCGTCGTCAACCCGGTGCACTACGCGGTCGCGCTGCGCTACGACCCGCTCGAGTGCCCGCTGCCCATCGTGGTCGCGAAGGGGCTCGACGACGAGGCGCTGCTGCTGCGCCGCTACGCGACCGAAAGCGGCGTGCCGATCGTCGCCAATCCGCCCGTGGCGCGAATGCTGCACAAGGTGCCGGAGAAGCAGCCCGTGCCCGAGGAACTATTCGAGGTCGTCGCCGCGATCCTGAAATGGGTCGACGGCCTCGGGATTCAACCCGCCAGAACGGAGAAGTGAACATGCCGAAGTCATTGAAACTGCCAGGCATCGGCGAAGCCGGCATCGCGATCCTGCTGGTCGCGATCGTCTCGCTGATGATCCTGCCGCTGCCGCCCGCCGTGATCGACGGACTGCTCGCGATCAACATCACGATCAGCGTCACGCTGCTGATGGTCACGATGTACGTGGGCCATATCGCGTCGCTCTCGGCGTTTCCGTCGGTGCTGCTGTTCACGACGTTGTACCGGCTCTCGCTCAATATCGCCTCGACCAAGTCGATCCTGCTGCACGCCGACGCCGGCAACATCATCGAGAGCTTCGGCGAACTCGTGGTGGGCGGCAATCTGGTCGTCGGCCTCGTCGTCTTCGTCATCATCTCGGTCGTGCAGTTCATCGTGATCGCGAAGGGCTCGGAGCGGGTCGCCGAGGTCGGCGCGCGCTTCACGCTCGACGCGATGCCGGGCAAGCAGATGAGCATCGACGCGGACCTGCGCGCGAACATCCTGACTCCCGAGGAAGCGCGCAAGAAGCGCATGCGGCTCGCGATCGAAAGCCAGTTGCACGGCGGCATGGACGGCGCGATGAAGTTCGTCAAGGGCGACGCGATCGCGGGCCTGATGATTACGATGGTCAACATCGTCGCCGGGATCGCGGTCGGGGTCGCCTATCACGGCATGTCGGCCGGCGACGCGGCGAACCGCTTCTCGGTGCTGTCGATCGGCGACGCGATGGTGTCGCAGATTCCGTCGCTGCTGATCTCGGTCGCGGCCGGCGTGATGATTACCCGCGTCGACGAGGGCAACGGCGATTCCGGTTCGTCGCTCGGCGAGGACATCAAGCGCCAGTTCACGAGCAGTGCGCGCGCGCTGTATTTCGCGGCGCTGCTGCTGCTCGGCTTCGCGGCCGTGCCGGGCTTTCCGGCGCCGCTCTTCGTGCTGCTCTCGGGCACGCTCGCGTTCGTCGGCTACCGGCTGCAGAAGAACCAGGCCGGCCCGGCGAAGGGCAGCGGCAAGCCGGTCGGCGCGCTGCAGCGCGCCGGCGCGAAAGGCGATGCGCCGTCGATCCTGCCCCGCCCGCCCGCGTTCACCTGCCCGCTCGGCGTGCGGCTCGCGCCCGACGTCAGCGGCCGGCTCGCGGCCGATGCGCTCGACAAGGCGTTCGACACGCAGCGCGCGGCATTGCAGGCCGAGGTCGGGCTGCCGTTCCCGGGCATCATGATGTGGACCGACCCGACGCTGCCGGACGATACCTACGAAGTCCTGATCTTCGACGTGCCGCACGGCCGCTCGACGCTCGCCGAATCGCTCGCGAATGCGAAGGACGCCGCCGCTGCCGGGGGCGACGCGAAGAGCGACGCGAAAGCAAAGGACGCGGCCGCGCCGACGCCGGAAGCACTGATCGCCGGGCACACGATCGGCCTGCTGCGCACCCATTCGCATCTGTTCCTCGGAATCCAGGAAGCGCAATGGATTCTCGACCAGTTGAACGAAGACTATCCGGGCCTCGTCAGCGAAGTGCAAAAGGCGCTGCCGCTGCAGAAGATGGCCGACGTGCTGCGCCGCCTGCTCGAAGAGCAGGTGCCGATCCGCAATATCCGCAGCATCACCGAAAGCCTTATCACCTGGGGGCCGAAGGAGAAGGACATGCTGATGCTGACCGAGTACATCCGGATGGAGCTCGGCCGGCTGATCGCCTACCGCGCGACGGGCGGCGGCACGCGCGACATGCCGGTGGTGCTGGTCGACGTGCAGGTCGAACAACATATCCGCCAGTCGATCAAGCAGACGCCGACCGGCAACTTCCTCGCGCTGCCGCCCGACGAGATCAACCGGCTCGTCGCGAAGATCGCGGAGATCGTCGGCGAAGCGCCGCGCGCGCAGATCGCACTGGTTGCGTCGATGGACATCCGGCGCTACGTGAAACGGATGATCGAGGCGCGCCTGAACTGGCTGCCGGTCTATTCGTATCAGGAGCTGGGCCCCCACGTCGACCTGCAGCCGGTCGGCCGGCTGACGATGTAACGGAGCCTGCGCCGACATGCATGCTCACGTCCCTCACCGGGTCCGCGTGATCGCGGACTCGTCCGCGCAACCGGCGCACGATACCGCGCCGCAGTCGGAACCGTTGCGCCGGCAGGCGGACCGGTTCCGGCAGCTGCTGGCGAACGCAGCCGCCGAGGCAGCCGACGCGAACGCGGATGCGCTGTTCGACTCTACCGACGCGTTCGAACCGTCCGATCCATCCAGTCCGGCGGACGATGCGCCGGAAACAACCGGTGGGGAGCCGGAGCCGAAAACCGAACCCGAAGCGTTCGCGTTTCTCCCGCCGCTGCACGACGAACGGCGGCATTCGCAGGAGCAGCAGTCGCGCGACGAGTCGGGCGGAGAATCGGGCGGCGGCCGGAACGAGCACGAGCGCGACGACCGTAACCCGTTTTCCGGCGCTGCGCGCGAAAGCCGAACCAGCGGCAATACCAGCGCCTTCGGCTTCCGACCGCCCAGTTCCGGCATGGCAGCCGGCCCGGCGCGAGCGACTAGCAGCGGCACCGCGCCCTACTCCCGCCCGAACCCAGGGGTCGTCGCGAACACGAGTCAGGCCGCCGGCTCAGTCAATCACGCAGCGGCGCGCCATCACGCGCAAGCGACACCCCATACCGCGCCGCGCGCGACCGCGATCGAGGCACCGACGCCCGTCGGCGACGACGTTCGGCGCCTCGTCGGATCGATCGTCGAACAGGTCGCCGACTTCTGCTCGAACCCGGCGGTACGCGAGCGCGGCGACTGGCACATCACCGTGCCGATCGATTCGGCGCAACTGCCGGGCTGCACGCTCCACGTCGCGCTTTCGCGTTTCGATTTGACGCTTCGCTTCGACACCACGGACGACGCCTCGCGACAGCTAATCTTGCGGCATCGGACAACGCTCGGCGACCAGCTGAAACAGATGATGCAGACGCGCTTCGACGCATCGCACGAGATCGAGATCATCGTCACGTAATCGCACATGGACACCAATCAATCGCACCCGACGCACCGTACGCCTGTCGCGGTCTCGCTCGATCCGGCACGCCTGCCCTCGCTCGCGGCGTCGACCGCACGCCAGCACCGGCTCGCGGTCGACGAGCGGCTGGGCGCCGTGCTGGCGCATACGTTCGGCGTAACGGGCTGGTCGGTCGGGATGCGCAACGTCGTCGATGCGGCGCGCGCGGTCGTCGTGCGGCTGCGCTGGGGGATGCAGAGCGCGTCGCTGCGCCTCGACTTCGCGCAGCACGCGGGGCTCGCGAGCCTGTTCGACACGGACGGCGGCGCCCAGCCGGACAACCCGGCGCTGCGCCACGCGGTCGGCGCGCTGCTGCTCGCTCCGCTGGCGCACGCGTTCGAGGCGTTCGGCATCGACGGCGTGGAGATCGTCGCGCTCGACCGCACGCAGGATGCGGGCCCCGGCTCATGCTGCGCGCTCGCGTTCCGGCTTGGCGGCGAGCGTATCGACGCGACGCTCGAACAGATCGACGACGGCTGGCTCGACGCGCTGGAAGCGTTCGTCGCGCGGCAGTTCACGCCTTACGCGACGCACGTCAGCGAGATCGCCGTGCCGGGGCGCCTGACGATCGGCGAGAAGGCGATGAGCGTGACGAAGCTCGACTCGCTGCGCCCCGGCGACGTGCTGCTGCGCGCCGTGTCCGAACCCGTCGCCGCGCTGCTGCGGCATGCCGCCGAAGCCGCGCGCGCGCAGGTGGTCTGGGGCCGCTACGGCACCCGCCAGCTGCACGTGCCGGTCGACCTCACCCAACAGAAAATGACCCTGACCGAGGACCCCACCATGAGCCACGACACGCGATTCAGCGCGCCTCTCACTGATTCGATCGATTCGCCGGTCGGCATCAGCGATCTCGATCTGCCGCTGAAGCTCGAAATCGACACGGTGTCGATGCCCGTCGCGCAACTGTCCGCGCTGCGCGCCGGTTACGTGCTGGAACTGCCGACCCAGGTGCCCGACGCGCGCGTGCGCCTCGTCACCTACGGGCAGACCATCGGCTTCGGCGAACTGGTCAGCGTCGGCGACCATCTCGGCGTGCGTCTTCTTCGACTGTCGAGCGGCCATGATTCAGTTTAGCGATCTCACCGGGCTGCTGATCACCGTCGTCGCGATCAGCCTGATCCCCTTCGTTGCAATGGTGGCCACGTCGTACGCGAAGATCGTCGTCGTGCTCGGGCTGTTGCGCAACGCGCTCGGCGTGCAGCAGGTGCCGCCGAACATGGTGCTGAACGGCATCGCCGTGCTGGTCTCCGCATACGTGATGGCGCCCATCGGCATCCAGGCCATGCAGACGATGCAGAACACCCACCGCGCACCCGGCGCCGATTCGTCGACCATCGTGTTCGACGCGTTCGATGCCGCCAAGGAACCGTTCCGTGGCTTCCTCAAGAAGCATGCGGGAGAACGCGAGAAGCGCTTCTTCGTGCGCTCGGCAATGGTGATCTGGCCGAAGGAGATCGCCTCGAAGCTGCGCGAAGACGACCTGATCGTGCTCGCGCCGGCCTTCACGCTGACCGAGATGACCGACGCGTTCAAGATCGGCTTCCTGCTGTACATCGCGTTCGTCGTCGTCGATCTCGTGATCGCCAACGTGCTGATGGCGATGGGCCTGAGCCAGGTCCAGCCGACCAACGTCGCGATCCCGTTCAAGCTGTTGCTGTTCGTCGTGATGAGCGGCTGGTCGACGCTGATCCACGGGCTCGTCATGACCTACCGCTGAGGCATCTCATGGAAACCGATACGCTCATTCGCGTCACCACCGAAGGGCTGCTGCTGTGTCTGACCGTCTCGATGCCGGTCATCGTCGTCGCGGCGGTGTCGGGCCTCGCGATCTCGTTCGTGCAGGCGATCACCTCGCTGCAGGACCAGAGCATCTCGTACGCGGTGAAGCTCGTCGCCGTCGTCGTCACCGTGCTCGTGACGGGCGCCTGGGGCTGCGCGTCGATCCTGCACTTCGCGAATGAAATCATCACGCTGGCGGTGCCGTCATGAGTTCGCGCATCCACGGCAATAACGGCCATTCGAACCAGCAGGCCGAAGAGCTTTCGCAGGAAGCGCATACCGAGCAGAAGTTCGAAGCGCGTACCTTTACGCGCTTCAAGGTACAGCGCGTCAAGATGCAGCGCGCGCGGATGCTGCACAACAAGATGGCGGCCGCGTTCTGGAAGGGCAAATCCTTCATGGGCGCGAACCGGCTGCCGTCGCCGTCCGCGCAGAAATTCGCCAGGCTCGGCCAGCGGCCGCGCCCCGAATCGTCGGGCAAGGCGCATGCGAAGGATGCCGACTTCCGCGAGCAGCCGGACGACGGATCGCAACTGAACCGGTACGAGCACGAGCATCGGCGCGACGACGATCCGCAGAAACAGCATCAGCATCCCCACCCGCGCGAGCGTGAACATGAACGCGAGCGCGACCGGGATCAACAGCAGCAACAGCCGAAGCAGGATCAGGAACGCGGGCGCGATCAGCAGCGCCAGGAGCAGGAGCCGCGCCGCGAGCGGGACGACGGCCAGCCGCAGCAACAGCAACAGCAGGGGCAGCCCGACGGCCGCCAGCCGCGGCGCGACGGCGGCAAGCGGGAACGCTCGACGCGCATCCATGCGGCGAAACTGGGCAAGATGCGGCCGGTGCGGCTGCAGGCGCTCGCGAGCCCGATGCAACTGCTCGCGAAGGAGAAGATCGGCTCGCCCGATCTGCCGTCGCGGCTCGCGGCCGACGGTACGCGCGCCGCGCTCGATCTGCTCTCGCAGATTCCGCACGACGGCCCGCTGCTGCTCGTGCCCTACCTGCTCCAGATGATGTCGCCGCTCAGCATGGTCAGGCGCCGTCAGCCGGCGCGGCTGCAGTCGTACCACAACGCGTCGCTCGCCTATGCGCCCGCCGTGTCGCCGAAGCCCGCGGTGACGGCGAAGCTGCATGCGCTGTCGCTCGACACGGCGCTCGCGCGGCGCGACGCCGGTGTCGACTACAACGACGACGAGCAGTCGCTCGCGATGATCCGGCAGCGGATTCTCGACGTCGGCGGCGGCGCGCAACCGGCGGCGGACGGCACGCCGGCGGCTTCGGATACGACGCTGCAAGTTCGCATGCCGCCCGCTGCGCCAGAGGCGAAAACCTAAACTGGAATCGACGGTTGCGGCCGCTAACAGCGGCGGAAACGACGGCCGCACCCTTCAGGCATTTCAGGCATTTCAGGCATCAGCGGATCAATGGGAACGACGAACATGAAAGCCCTTCGAGTACTGACCGGAACTCACGCCGGAGCCCAGGTCCAGCTCACGAGCGGCAGCTACCGGATCGGCGGCGCCGAGGATGCGGACCTCTGCATCACCGACTGGACCGTCGACGACGTCACGCTGGTCGTCGGCGAGGACGGCGTGACCCGCCTGCAGTCGTCGAACGGCGACGAGGTGCTGGTCGCCGATTTCGTCGCGGTGCCGTTCGGCGACGTGGTGTTCTGCGTCGGCCCGGAAGACGCGGACTGGCCGCGCGATCTCGATCTGCTCGCCGGATTGTGGAAGACGGCCGAGCCGCCGATCGAGGCGCCAACGCACGATGCGGTCGTTGCAAGCGGCGCCGACAGCACGCACGACGGACCGGCGCGCAACGAAGCACCGCCAGCCACCCCGCAAGCCACCGCTAGCGACGCAGCCGGCACCGACGGCACGCGCCGCCTCAACCCGGTGCTCGCGCTGCTCGCCATGTCGAGCAAGCTGACCTGGCGCACCACGGTGGCCGCGCTGATGTGCACGGCGGCGGTCGGGGTGTTGGGCGCGGTCGGCACGATGTTCGCCGGCGCACAGTCGAGCGAGGCGGCCAACGTGAAGTTCGAGCCGGCTTCGCTCGCGCGCGAGATCGACGGCGCGCTGCACCGGGCCGGCTTCGCCGACCTGCACGCGATGCCGGGCAAGGACGGCGTGGTCGTCGAAGGCATCGTGTCGCAGTACAAGGACAGCGCAAAGGCGCAGCGGATCATGGACGGCATCGCGCCGGGCAAGGTGCGGCGCGAATACGACGTAGCACAGCAGGATGTCTCGAACATCCAGCAGTCGCTGACGGCCACGGGCGCGACGGTCGACTACGTGGGTCACGGGGTGTTCCGCGTGACGGGCAGCGTGCAGTCGATGGCGACCTTCCGCACGCTGATCGCGGGTGTGCGCGCCGATCTCGACCGCAATGCGAAACGGATCGACATCGACGTGAAGCAAGCCGAGATGCCGACGCCCGACGCCGAGTTCACGGAAGTCATCGCGACCGGCGGGCTGCGCTACGCCGAGACCCCGGACGGCACCAAGCATCTGTTCGCCAGCAGCGAGGACGAGGCAAACAATTGAACACTCAAGGAACGGACATGTACGACGCACTGATACCCATCGCCCAGGATCTGAGCGCACTCGACGCGACGCTCGCCGCGCCCGACGGCGCCCAGCGGGTCGCCCGCATTGCCGCCGCGTTCGACGAGACGGCGCGCCGCATCAGCCAGGCCACGCAGACGGCGGCCGACGACGGCGAGCGTCTCGATCTGCAGAAGCTGTACCGGGGCATGGTTGCCGCCCGCCGCATCGTGCTGTCGATACAGGAGCGGCACGGCGCATCGGCCTGAACGGGTTCTCCCGGCGTTTTTCGCAATCCACCGCCCGCGAGGGCAGCAGCAAGCGGCCCGCAGGGCAACCGGCAGTGAGCAGTCTCTTTCTCAATCTTTCTTGGAGTTATTCATCATGTCTTCCACCGCAGCCAGTGGCGTTCAGCAAAGCGGCGCGCAAAGCGCCGACATGGTCGGCCAGATGCAGCAGATGGCCGATCAGAACAACGCCATGACGATGGCGTCGATGCAGATCAACATCCAGCAGCAGGAAACCTCGGCACTCGCGTCGGTCGGCAACAACGGCGCGAAAAATATCTCGGACGCCGCGAAGGGTCAGTAAGATCCGACGCGCCAATGCAGTCCCGTGCGACGGGCACGGTGCGGAAGGCTCGCCCTTCCGTCTCCGTGCCCGATTTTTTTGCCGGGCAAACCACGCGCTGCACAGGAAATCGATTCCATGAGCAGGGAACGCTTCGTCGGGCTGATCCACGAAATTTGCGACGTGGTCGGGCTACCCGACGCCGAATACATTGTCGAGACGCAGGCCCTCGAAATCGAAGGCTTCGACGTCCGTCTCGACCATCACGAGAACGACGCGAGCTCGCTCTACGTCTGCTTCCACTACGGCACGGTGACGGCCGGGCGCACGCTGGTCGTGTTCCGCCTGATGCTCGAGGCGAACCTGCTGATTTACGCACAGGACCAGGCGCAGCTTTGCCTCGACTCCGATACCGGCAGCATCGTGCTGCTCGTGCGGGTGCCGATGGGCGACGACGTGACGGGCGAATATCTGGCGGACGTGTTTGCGCACTACGCGGAACACGGACGCTACTGGCAGAACAACATTCTCGAATCGGGCGACGAGATGTTCGAGGGCATCGCCTCGGGCAACTTCATGTGGCTGCGCGCATAACGTGCATAGCGCGCAGCCCCGGCGCATTCACCGGCGCACTATGCCACGACGCGCGGCACCAGCAGCACGAGCCGCGAACCTGCGCCCGGCGCGTTCGGCCCCGCCGATGCGTCGCGCGGCGCCTCGATCACGAGGCACTCGCCGGCCGCGACGCTGCCTTCGACGTGCCGGTAATGCGGGACATCGTCCGGATGGCCGATCTCGACGCCGAGCCCGATCATCGCGCCTGCGGCGTTCCCGTTCACGGTCGGCCTTACCCCTAGCCACAGGTCGTGCTGCGGATCGTCGGGCAGCCCGTCCGCCTCGCGCGCGAGCCGTTCCTCGTGACGGTCGATCACGGCGGGCGAGCGATCCTGCGTCAGCGACGTCTGCGACACCTCGATCCGCGCCCGCCGCCCGGCCGCGAGCGCGTGCAGCTGATCGAGCAGCGCACGGCCGCCGTCCGGCGCCACGCCGACACCCGGTACCACCTCACCCGATGCCGTCGCGAGCGCGGGCGGCAGAGCAGCCTGCAACGCGTCGAGCGCGTCCGCATCGACGTCGACCACCCACGTCTGAATCGACACGAGCTGCGGCATCACGTCGAGGTCCATGACGAGCGCTTCGTCGGCGTCGATCCGCTGCGGCTTGTCGCGTACCAAGATGGAGTTGGTCGCGGCGTCGGCCTCGATCGCCGGCAGCGGCATGCCGAGATCGACGAGCCGCGGCGCGGGCGTACCGCCTGCCACGGGCGGCAGCGGCGGCTGGAAGCGGCGGCGCAGCAGCGTCGCCGCGCCCGGCACGATGAATGTGCGGCCGTCGACGACGCGCACGTCGTCCGCCGCATTCGCGCGGGTCAGCCGGAATACCCGCACCGAGGTCGGCGTGCGCGTAGCCGCGGCGCGCTCGAAGCGGTCGGCCGCCGCGCCGATGCGCTCGATGTAGCTCGCGGGCCCCGTCACGTCGACGGTGTGCGCGGCGGCGTCGATCGACAGCGGAAAATGCGCGTCGGTGAGCCCTGCGCGCGTGAGCGCGGTAACGAGCGCGTCGGGCGCCAGCGCGTGCGGCCGCAGCGCGACCGACTGCTGCGCATTCGCCGGCGAGACTCGCAGCGCAACACCGTTGTAGTACCAGACGAAACCGTAAGTACGGCC
>Ga0153988_1000009_pt1 | contig 34142 bp, 28 predicted proteins | sample TSNC072MetaG_FD_104742 | JGI IMG/M metagenome (GOLD analysis project Ga0153988, IMG submission 104742) | Attine ant fungus gardens microbial communities from North Carolina, USA - TSNC072 MetaG | ecosystem: Host-associated > Fungi > Mycelium > Unclassified | place: USA: North Carolina, Jones...
CGCCGACGCCACCCGTCAGCGTCGCGCGGGCTGAGGCGCCGCGCGCCTGAAGCAGTCTGGCTTTCGGTGAAAGCCAGACACACGCGCCACGCCAGCCGCCGGACGAACCTGCCTGTCGGGATTGCCGGGGTTGGGCAGCGCGTGATTCCTCACACCCGATGCCGCGCTTTCGCGCGCCTCACGGCAGCCACATAGGGCATGCTGGAGAGCGCAGCGCGCGTCCGGTGTGAAGCGCGTTCCATTACGACGCGTTGACGGCTTCCTTGAACGCCTTGCCTGCAGTGAACTTCACCGTCTTGGCCGCGGCAATCTGGATTTCCTCGCCCGTCGACGGATTGCGGCCCACGCGTGCTGCGCGCGCGCCGGTCGAGAAAGAACCGAAACCGACCAGTTGCACCGTATCGCCGTTCACCACGGCCTTGGTCACCGCTTCGACGATCGCGTCGATGGTTTGGCCCGTGGCCGCTTTGCTTTCGCCCGTCGCTGCAGCGACTGCGTCAATCAGTTCCTGTTTGTTCATAGCACTTCCCGTATGGTAATCATGGAACCGGCGCCCTTTCGAGGCGCCGGGACCGACACACTAACGCATAGCCCCACCTTCGCGCAAACCCTTGGTGTAAGGCTTGTATCGCCGACGCGGGGCCTATTTGACGATTTCCCGGCGCAAAGTGTCATAAGAATCGCGGGCTTATGCGCGCCGGCCATTTCAGGCACGCGCGCCGCGCATCACAATCCGTTGCAATTTCAGTGATTTAGCGCGGGCCCCGCGCGTATCGCGGGCCTGGCCGTCATGGCGGAGCGGTTTGCGGCGAGTCCGCATCGCACTCGCGCGACGCACCGAAAATTTACTTTCGGCACACCATTAAAAATCGTGGTGGCGCCTCTGCGAGGCATGCCGTCACCGTCCTGCCGCCGCGATACACGATCCCGTACGCTGCTTTTTTGATGCGCGGCAAAGCCGGCGCGTCGTGACGTTTTCATCATGGCACGGCATAAACGACTGGTTTTGCTGCGATTCACCCTCATCGCCCGGTAGTACTTACCGGGCAGAATGCGCGCCCGCCTTCGCCTCGCCTTTGTTTGCCCGGCGTTTCCTCGTGGAGCCTGAAGGCCCTCCTGCATCGACAGACAGCACGCTCAAGTTCAGCCATATCCCGCCGATATAAAAGCGGCGCAGGGCGCGCAAATGTCTTAGAGGGATGGGAATGGTTCGGCTAGCAAGGTTGAGAAAAGCGCTATCGATCGCGCAAGGCGATCCGGAAATCGTACGCGCGCAGTTGCAGGCATTCAGCCGCCAGATACCGCTTCTGTATTTCATTCTGCTCGTCAACACGGCCTCGGTCGCGATCACGCATCTCGGTAGCGCGCCGCCCGCGGTGTCCATCTACATGCCCGCGGCGCTCGGCCTCATGTGCATCGCGCGCTGCGTGCGCTGGTGGCGCGTGCGGCATCGCGTGCTGACACCGGAGCAGGCCGTCGGCGAAATGCGCAACCTGACCTGGCTCGTCGGCCTGTTCGGCGTCGCGTTCTGCGCGTGGTCGCTGCTGCTGTTTCCGTACGGCACCGCCTTCGAACGGGCCCAGGTCGCGTTCTATATGGCCACGACGCTGGTCGGCTGCGTGTTCTGCCTGATCCATCTGCGCGTGCCGGCACTGCTGCTGCTTTGCATCGTCATCCTGAGTTTTGCCGTCTTCTTCGTTCTGACGGGCTATCCGGTCTTCATGGCGATGGCCGTCGACATGACGCTCGTGGGCGTCGCGCTCGCGCTCGTCATTCAGCTCTACTGGCGCACCTTCGCCGATGCCGTACACGCGCAGCGCGAATTGCAGGCGAGCCAGCAAAACACGCAACGGCTGAGCGACGACAACTTCCGGCTCGCGAACATCGACAGCCTGACCGACCTGCCGAACCGGCGCAGCTTCTTCGCGTCGCTGCGCGCGATGTCGGAACAGGCCTTCGCCACCGGCGGCAGTTTCAACGTCGGCCTTATCGATCTGGACGGCTTCAAGCAGGTCAACGATATCTACGGGCACTCGAGCGGCGATCTCGTGCTGCAGGAAGTCGGCGCGCGTCTGCTCGCGCTCGACGAGCCGGGGCTGCTGTTCGCGCGTCTCGGCGGTGACGAATTCGGCGTGCTCGTGCAGTACAAGCTCTCGAACGACACGCTGATCGAATTGGGACAACGTATCTGCGATACGCTGAGCCAGCCGTATCAGGTCGCGGAGAACGTCGCGGAACTGTCGGGCACGATCGGCTGGGCCGCGTTTCCCGAAGCGGGGTCGACGGTCGCGCAGGTGTTCGAGCGCGCCGACGCCGCGCTCTACGTCGGCAAGGAAAATCGCCGCGGCATGCCGGTGATTTTCTCGACCGAACACGAGACGCGCATTCGCCGCCTGAGCCTCGTCACCCAGGAACTGCGTCACGCCGATCTCGACGCGGAGCTGTTCCTCGAATTCCAGCCGATCTACGACCTGCTCACGCTGCGGCCCATCGGTCTCGAAGCGCTCGGCCGCTGGCAGAACACGCGGCTCGGCATCGTCAGGCCCGAGGAGTTCATTCGGATTGCAGAGCGTACCGAGCTGATTCTGTGCATCACCGAAGTGCTGCTGCGCCGGGCGCTCGCCGAAGTCGTGCACTGGCCGCCCGTGCTCTATCTGTCGTTCAATCTGTCGGCGGTCGATATCTCGACATCGGCACGCGCGCGGCGGCTCATCGATATCGTGCTGGACAGCGGCGTGCCGCCGCATCGCGTGACGTTCGAAATCACCGAGACCGCGTTGACGCGCGATTTCGAACAGGCGCGCAGCGCGCTCACGATGCTCAAGCAGGCCGGCTGCCGCGTTTCGCTCGACGATTTCGGCACCGGCTATTCGAGTCTCAGCTATGTGCACCGCCTGCCGTTCGATACGATCAAGATCGACCGCGGCTTCGTGAGCGATGTGGACTCGAACAGTGCGTCGAAGAAGATCATCAAGTCCGTGATCGACCTGTGCCGCAATCTCGGCCTCGAATGCGTGGTCGAAGGACTCGAAACGCCCTTGCAGGCCGAGGTCGTCAAGGCGCTCGGCGCACGCGCGGTGCAGGGCTATCTGTTCAGCCTGCCGATGCGGGCGAGCGCGGTCGGCACCTATCTGCGCACCGCGCTTGCGCAGGGTCCCGCGGTGGAAGTGGAAGCGCAGCCCTAGCCGCGTGCCGCGACGCGCCCGCCATGCGGGCGCGGCAGGGTATGCTTGCGCGAGACGCGGTTATCTGGCATCGGGCCATGCTGTCGGGCTGTATGATCCATGCTCTATCCGGCCGCACTATCAAACCACGCTATCGGGCTGCACGACCGGACCGCACTATCTGGTCGCACTTCGCGACACCACACACGAGACATCACGCAGCACGCGCGCCGTCCGCGAAACGGCCGCTCTGGGGGAATGCACCATGCCGCTTCGTTTGCCGCCGCTGCCCGCGCTTCGCTTTTTCGAAGCGGCCGGCAGGCTCCAAAGTTTCAAGCTCGCCGCGGCGGAGCTCAACGTCACGCCGAGCGCGATCAGTCACGGCATCGTCGGCCTCGAACAGGCACTCGGCGTCGAGCTGTTCGTGCGTGAACCGCGCGGCATTTCACTGACGGCGAGCGGCGCCGATTATCTGTCGTACGTCTCCGAGGCGTTTTCGCTAATCGCGATCGGCACGCAGCGTCTGCCGAATCATCGCGCGGACCGCCCCATCGCGCTCAGTTGCGCGCCAACCTTTGCCGCGCTCTGGCTATTGCCGCGTCTCGCCGGGTTTCGCGCGCGCTGGCCAAACGTCAGCGTGAGCGTGGATACGTCGCATCGTCAGGTGGGCTTTCCGGTGGACGGCTTCGATTTCGCGATTCGCATGAGCCGCGCGCCGGTTGCCGGCATGGCCTGGACGCGTCTGTTCGGCGAGCGTTTCGTGCCCGTATGCAGCCCCGGCTATCTGCAAATGCTACTCGACGAGCACGGCACGGCGAGCCTGCAACACGCGACGCTGATTCACGTGAATGCCGCCAGCGAAGACTGGCAGACGTGGCTCGACGCGACCGGCGCCAATGGCGTCGACATGAACGGCGGCCTGCGCGTCGACACGATCCAGCTTGCGTTCGAGGCGGCCAGCATGGGGCTCGGCGTTGCACTCGGCCGCAAGCCGCTCGTCGATGGCGATCTCGCGAGCGGCGTGCTCGTCGAGTTATGCGCGGGTACGATCGCGTCGGCCACCGCCTACTGGCTCGTCAGCGCCGAGCACGCGGAAAGCGCGATTCGCCGGCCGGAGCTGGCCGACTTCAAGCGCTGGCTCGCCGACGCGGCGGCGCAGTTCGACTCTCAGGTTGCGGCATAAACGTGGCATAAGCGCAGCATAGGCTCGGCACCGGAACAGGTGAGTCATGCTCACCTGTCGTCGAAAACTTTTCTTTTGCCGCATCGACCACCGACTGCGAACATGGCGCTCAAGGAGAACCCGCCATGTCGACCACCCATAGCAAGCGCTACCCCGCTGCCTTCCATCCGGCGACGATCACGCTTGTGATCGTCGCCGGCGCGCTCGTCCTGAGCGCGGCGATGGGCATCCGCCAAACCTTCGGGCTTTTTATCGGCCCGTTCTCGTTCGATCGCGGCGTGCCGGTCACGCAGATCGCATTCGCGATCGCGCTGCACAACCTCGTATGGGGCTTCGCGCAACCGTTCGCGGGCGCGGCCGCGGACCGCTACGGCTCGGCGCCCGTGGTCGCGTTCGGTGCGACGACCTTCGCGGCCGGCCTCGGGCTCGCGGCAGTCGCGCCGGGCGGCGCCTTGCTGATCGTCGGCATGGGCCTGCTGGTCGGCATCGGCGTGAGCTGCACGACGTTCGGCGTCGTGCTGCCGGCAGTGGGCCGCATCGCCTCGCCGGAAAAACGCAGCCTCGCGATGGGTCTCGTCAGCGCCGGCGGCTCCGCGGGCCAGGTGTTGATGGTGCCGCTCGTGCAAGGCATCCGCCTGCACGCGGGCATCGCGACCTCGCTGTTCGTGCTCGCGTTCGTGATGCTGCTGGTCGCGCCGCTCGGCATCGTGCTCGACCGGCGCGCCCCGACACAGGCGGGCGCTCAGCCGCCAGAAGCGCCGGCTATCCCGCTGCGTGCCGTGTTCGCGCAGGCCGCGCGTAATCGCGGCTACCCGCTGCTCACGCTCGGCTTCTTCACGTGCGGCTTCCAGCTCGCGTTCATCGCGACGCATCTGCCCGAGTATCTGACGCTCTGCCACATGCCGCTCGGCCTCGGCGCCACCGCGCTCGCGCTGATCGGTCTATTCAACATGGCGGGCAGCTGGGCGTGCGGCTGGCTCGGCGGCCGCCTCCAGCAGCATTACGTGCTCGGCTGGCTTTATCTGCTGCGCAGCGCGACGATCGGCGTATTCTTCGTGCTGCCGAAAAGCGCCACGTCCGTCGTGATTTTCGCGGCCGTGATGGGCCTCACATGGCTCGGCACCGTGCCGCTCACGAGCGGTCTCGTCGCCAAGGTGTTCGGCACGCGCCATCTCGGCAGCCTGTTCGGCATCTGCTTTCTGAGCCATCAGATCGGCTCGTTTCTCGGCGCATGGCTCGGCGGCCTCGTCTTCGATCTGACCGGCTCGTACTCGCTGCTGTGGGAAGCGACCGTCGTCGCCGGCGTGCTGGCCGCGATGCTGCACTTCCCGATCGACGATACGGCCGCGAGCACGCCTGCGCTCCGCTCCGGGCCCGCGCGGGCCTGAGGCGAACGCCCGGACGAACGTTGCCGCAAGCCGCTACGGATACCGAAGCAATCTCAGCCGATGCTATTTCTTCGGCACATCCACCGCGGCTTTCGGCACGCGCCCCATCAGATGGAACTCGTCGTTCGGGCGCATCGAGATCACGTTGGCCATGCGGTTCGACAGGCCAAAGAACGCGGTAATCGCCGCGATGTCCCAGATGTCTTCATCGGTAAAGCCGTACCCGCGCAGCGTCTGAAAATCGTCCTCGCCGACCGTGCCGGACGCGCGGCACACCTTGAGCGCAAAATCGAGCATCGCTTTCTGACGCTCGGTGATGTCGGCCTTGCGATGATTGACGGCGACCTGGTCCGCGAGCAACGGCGCCTTTTCGTAGATGCGCAGAATCGCGCCGTGCGCGACGACGCAGTACAGACAATCGTTGAGCGCGCTCGTCGCGACCACGATCATCTCCCGCTCGCCTTTCGTGAGACCGCCTTCCTTCAGCATCAACGCATCGTGATAGGCAAAGAACGCACGGAATTCGTCGGGGCGATGCGCGAGCGTCAGAAACACGTTCGGCACGAAACCGGCTTTCTCCTGCACCTCGACAATGCGGGCGCGGATGTCGTCGGGCCACTCGCCGGGCTCGGGCACCGGGTAGCGGCTGATGGGCTGAAGCGTTGCCATACGCTGTCTCCGTGATGTCCTTCAGGGTGTGGAGATCATTGTAGCAACGCCCTGGCGACGCCGTCCGCGCCAAACGAGGTCGGATATCGCCGCGCGCAATCAGGCGGACGAACATGAGCGCGTGGTGCCGTACGATCCGTTGGGGGATGGGCGATGCGGTGCAGTGTCGCATCGTTTGTCCCGCACGGTCCGGTTTTCTGATTCCCCCGCAAAAACCCCGCCGCGCCGACGTGCTTTCACAACGCCGACCCGCTACCTGTGCTTAAATCCGTCTTTCGCGCCGACGCGCGCGCCTGCTCCCGCGAGGCCGCCAGCGTCGCCCGTGCCATGAACCGGCCGGGCGCGGGCGAATTCCTTCTTCTGCTTGCCTTATCAGGAGCGCGGTTGTGTGGCATTTTCCGGTTGCGATTCCAGCCTCTCTCGGCGTGTGGGCCGTGTTCATGAGCGTGCTCGTCACGCAGCTCGGCATGCCGGTTCCGGCCGCGCCGATGCTGATTCTCGGCGGAACCATGGCAGCCATGGGACAGACCTCGTACGTCGCCGTGGTGTGCGCGGCGGTCGGCGCCACGCTGCTAGCCGACTCGCTATGGTTTTTCGCCGGACGCGCGTACGGCCGCCGCCTGCTGAACTACCTCGTGCGCTTCTCCCTGTCGCTGGATACGACCATACGCGCCACGCGCAACACCTATGAGCGCTATGGCGCGCCGATTCTCGTAGTCGCGAAGTTTCTGCCGGGCGTCGGGCTGATTTCCGCGCCGCTGCTCGGCACGACCGCAATCGGGGTCGGTGTGTTCTTGTGGTGGGACCTGGTCGGCGCCACGCTGTGGGCCAGCGCATGGGTCATCGGCGGCGGCGCGCTGCACGATCAGATCGTGCAATTGATGCTGCTCGTGCGGCGCAACGGCGGCACGATCGTCGACACGTTCGCGGTGATCTTCGCGGTGGCACTGCTCTATCGCTGGCTGCGCCGTTTGCAGTTTCGCCGCTGGCTCGCGCATACGCGTATTTCGCCCGAGCAGCTCGACGAAATGATGAAGTCGAATGAGCCGCCGTTGATTCTCGACGCGCGTCCGCACGCCGTGCGCGAAAAAGAATCGCACCGGATTGCCGGCGCGCGGCCGCTCGATCTCGATTCACCCGATCCGATTCATCCGAACTTTCTGAAGCGGCCGATCGTCGTCTATTGCGTGTGTCCTAACGAGGCGACGGCCAAGCGTATCGTCAAGCAGTTGCATCGCAAGAACATTCATCACGTGCGCGCGCTGAAGGGCGGCCTCGATGCATGGGAAAAGCGCGGCTATCCGGTCGAGCCGCTGCCGCCCGACTTCAATACGGCCATGGCGCATATGCTCGAAGACAAGGGCAACGAAGGCGAATATACGGTGCGCGCGCGACTCGTGGAATAGCGATTGCCCCCTCACACCATTCTTGTCGTCGGCGTCACGCCACGACATGACGCGCGAGCTCACGATTCCATGTGAGCACCACTCAGGAAGACCCGGTGCTTCCCGCATTGCGCGCCGCGCACCATCGCCATGCGGCCCTCGGCGCGGCGACGGGTTCGACGACGTCGCGCCACCAGCGTTCGCCGCGATGCACCGCGTTCAGATCGAGACGCTCGCCCATGCGCGGAGTCGACAGCGCAACCCCGCGCGCGAGCGCCAGCCCCGTCACTCTCTCGAACGGCTCCTGCCAGCGATGCATCGCGAGGTCGAAGGTGCCGTTGTGAATCGGCACGAGCCAGCGGCCGCGCAGATCGATATGCGCCTGCACGGTTTCTTCGGGCTGCATATGAACGAACGGCCAGAGCGGATCGTAAGCGCCGGTCTCGACCAACGCGACGTCGAACGGTCCAAGGCGCTCGCCGATCATTCTGAAACCATCGAAATAGCCGGTGTCGCCGCTGAAGAACACGCGCAGATCGTGATCGACGATCACCCACGAGGCCCATAACGTGCGGTCGCCGTCGAATAAACTGCGCCCGGAAAAATGCTGCGCCGGCGTCGCAGTGAATTCAATGCCGTCGACCTCGGTGCCCTGCCACCAGTCGAACTGCCGTACCTTCGCGACGTCGATGCCCCATTCGATCAGCCGGTCGCCGACGCCGAGCGGCGTCAGAAACACCGCGGTGCGCAGCGCCAGCGCGAGGACCGTTTCGCGATCGAGATGGTCGTAGTGGTCATGCGACAGGATCACGCCACGCAGCGGCGGCAAATCGTCGAGTGCGATCGGCGGCGCATGAAAGCGCTTCGGACCGAACCTGCGGAATGGCGAAGCCCGCTCGGCGAACACCGGATCGGTCAGCCAGAACTGGCCGCGCAACTTCAGCAGCAGCGTCGAATGACCGAGCCGGTAGAGGCTGCGGTCCGGCGCCGCGTCGAGTTGCGCGCGCGTCAGCGTTTCGACGGGCAGCGCGGCTGCCGGCGCGGTGCCGCGCGGCTTGTTGAACAGCACCGTCCACGCGAGGCCGAGCGTCTTTCGCAGGCTCTCCGCGGGACGCGGCCTGAAGTTGCGAAAGCGTTCGCCGTCATGCTGCGGCGAGTCGCCGAACGTCGCGCGGCTACGTTGCGCGGCGCTCATGCCGAGCATACGGCCGACCAAAGCGGGAAGCGACATGATGAGTTGGCCTTCCGAAAAAATGTACACTCAGCAGTGTAGTTTATTTTCGAGAAAAGTACACTGACCAGTGTAAAATCTTTCCATGGAATCGACTGCCACACCCCAACGTCTGACGGACCGCAAGCGTGTCGCGATCGTCGGCGCCGCGATCGAGGAATTCCTCGCGGCCGGCTACGACGCGACCAGCATGGACCGTATCGCCGCCCGCGCGAACGTTTCGAAGCGTACGGTCTATAACCATTTCCCGAGCAAGGAAGCGCTGTTCGCGGCGATTCTTTGTCAGCTATGGGATGCGAGCCAGGGCGGCGATGCGCCCGCCTATCGGGCCGACAAGCCATTGCGCGGACAACTGCTCGATCTGTTGCAGCGCAAGCTGCGGCTGCTCAACGACGAGTCTTTTTTATCGCTGGCGCGGGTGGCGATCGCGGCAGGCATCCATTCGCCGGAGCGGGCCCGCGACATGGTCGCGCGCATGGGGGAGCGCGAGGAAGACCTGACGGCCTGGATCCGCGCGGCGGCGGCCGACGGTCGCCTCAAGACCGACGATCCCCTCTTCGCAGCGCTGCAGTTGCAGGTGCTCGTCAAGGGCTTTGCATTCTGGCCTCAAGTGACGATGGGGCAAGTGCCGCTCGATGCCAAAGAGCAAAAGCGCATCGCGGAAGCAACGGCGGATATGTTCCTCGCGCGGTATGCGTAAAGCGGTTCGCCGGGCTTGCGCGCGACGCCGGTGTTTCATGCCTCTTCTCACGCGACCATCGCGTGCAAGCCGCTCGCCAGCCTGGCGATTTTCAAGCGTATCGTTCGTCGTATCTACGTACCGATCGTGTCCGTAGACCTGGAGAACATCATGCGCAAGCTCACCGTTTCCATTTTCATCAGCCTGGATGGTGTCATTCAATCCCCCGGCGCGCCGACGGAAGACACCAGCAACGAATTCCGCCTCGGCGGCTGGATGGTTCCCTATGCCGACGAAGCCATCGGCCAGAACTTGTGGGACATGCTCTCGCAGCCGTTCGAGTTGCTGCTCGGGCGCAACACCTACGACATCTTCGCCGGCTACTGGCCGCACGTGCCGGCGGATTCGAACAGCCGCGCCATTGCCGATCTGTTCAATAGCGTCCCCAAGCACGTGGCCACGCATCGAGCCGATACGCTCGGCTGGCAGAACAGTCATGCGTTGCAGGGCGATCTCGCCGATGCAATACGCGCGCTTCTGCGCGAGGACGGTGCCGATCTATTGACGTTCGGCAGCGGCGAGATGGTGCGCCAGTTGCTCGCGGCAGGCCTTGTGGACGAACTTCGCTTGCAGGTGTTCCCCGTCATGCTCGGGCGCGGCAAGCGCCTGTTCGGCGACGATGCATCCGCGTCCGCCTTCACGCTCGCGCACTCGGTCAGCACACCGGGCAGCGTGCTGATTACGCGCTACCTGCGCGACAGCGAGGTGCGCACGGGCGAGTTCGAATAAGCCGATCGACTTCAGGCGCCTCGCCTGACGCGCTCAATCGTCCGCCAGAAAATCCGGATGACTCGTGCGGATCTGGTCGATCTGGTTCAGCGTTCCCGATAGATGCCTGCGCAACGCGGCCTGCGCGGCCGGCACATCGCCCTTGTCGATCGCATCGACGATTTCGGTGTGATCGCGCACCACCGCCGCCGTCTTGCCCGCCACCGGCAGATGCAAACGGCGCAGCCGGTCGATATGGCCGCTGCGCCGGCGCACGAGGTCCCACAGTTGCGGCACACCCGCCGCCTCGTACATCTGGCGATGAAACGCCTGATCGAACAGCGCGAAATGCTCGTAGTCCTTCAGATCGAGCAGTTCCGTCTGCTTCGCGATGGTGGCGCGCAACTGGGCGATCAGCCCCGCATCGCGTTGCTCCGCGAGCGTGCGCACGACTTCGAGTTCGATCGAGCGGCGCAGGAAATGCGCCTGCAAGGCCGAAGTCACGTCGATCTGGCTCACCACGGTCGCGTGCTGCGGAAAGATGTCGACGAGCCCTTCCTCGCCGAGCTTCATCAGCGCGTCGCGCACGGGCGTCTGACTCAGACCGTAGCGGTTCGCGAGTTCGGTGCGCGAGAGCACCGTACCGGGCGTCAGTTCGAGGGAAAGGATCATGTCGCGCAGTCGTTCGAACACTTGCGGCGCGGCGTGGCGGGACCGGTCGAGCCGGGTCACCCCTGACGAAGTAGCGTGGTTTTTCATGGCGAAAACTGAAGCGCTGAAGCATGGACGCAGGCGCAACCGGCTGCGGCCGCGCACTGAAACATTAGAACTATAGCCGACGCGAGCCCCTTCCAGCGGGCTTCCCGGCCGATTCGCGCCGAACGGAGACCGGGTAGTTTCCCTACTGACGCACTAATATATTAGTGCTTTACTATGCCGCCATAGACCTTTTAACCTTTCACCGCCCATTTCCGACCATGACTCGCGACATCACGATCACGCAGGTTCGCATTACGCCGATTGCCTTCCGCGACGGCCCGCTGCTCAACGCCGCCGGGATTCACGAACCTTGGGCATTGCGCGCCATCCTCGAACTCGAGACGAACGACGGCCGTGTCGGCATCTCCGAGACTTATGGCGACGAACCGATGCTGCGCGTGCTCGACCAGGCAAAGTCGCTTGTGACCGGCCTCTCGCCGTTCGACCTCAACCGCATGGAAGAACGCGTGCGCGGCACGATCAAGGCGAGCCCCGGCGCGGTCGAATTCGAGCTCGCGCCCGGCTCGCACTCGGCCAAGAACGCGCCGAAGGTGATCAGCGCGCTCGAAGTCGCGATGCTCGACCTGCAAGGGCAGATCGTCGGCGCGCCGATCGTCGATCTGCTCGGCGGCAAGGTGCGCGATGCGGTCCCCTATAGCGCCTACCTGTTCTTCAAGTACGCCGAACACATCGAGAAGCCCTATGCGCCAGACGCCTGGGGCGAAGGCCTGAGCCCGGAGCAGATCGTCGCGCAGGCGCGTCGCATGATCGATCTCTACGGATTCCAAAGCATCAAATTGAAGGGCGGCGTGTTCGAGCCCGCGCATGAAATCGCCTGCATGAAAGCGCTCGCGAAGGCGTTCCCCGGCATGCCGCTGCGTCTCGACCCGAACGCGAACTGGACGCTGGAGACGAGCATCAAGGCCGCGCCCGAGCTCGACGAGATCCTTGAATACTATGAAGACCCGTGCCCGGGACTCGAAGGCATGGCCGAGCTGCAGAAGCATACGAAGCTGCCGCTCGCGACCAACATGGTGATCACGACGATGGACGATTTCCGCCGCGGCTGCGAAATGGGCTCGATCAAGGTGCTGCTGTCGGATCACCACTACTGGGGCGGTCTGCGCGCGACGCAAACGCTCGCGCGCATGTGCAGGCTGTGGGACCTCGGCATGTCGATGCACTCGAACTCGCACCTCGGCATCAGCCTCATGGCGATGACGCACGTTGCGGCGAGCATCCCGAATCTCACCTACGCGTGCGACACGCACTATCCGTGGCAGGAAGAAGAAGTCATCCAGGGCGGCCGCGTGAAGTTCGACAACGGCTCGGTCCGCACGCCGACGACGCCGGGCCTCGGCGTCGAACTCGATCGCGCACGACTCGCCGAGCTGCATGCGCAGTACCTGTCGTGCGGCGTGCGCAATCGCGACGACCTCGCGCAGATGCGCAAGTACGACCCGGGTTTCAGCGGCAAGAACCCGCGCTTTTGATCCGCGCTTTGATCCGCACTACTGATCCAGACAGATACCCGGCACGCTACACAAGACATGCAGCGCGCCACACGCACTGCCACCGAAGGAGACAGGCCCATGAGTAGAACCATTCCGGACACGCCGCGGCACGACCCGGCCGGCGTGCTGGCGAATGCGGTACACAAGATCAAGTGGCGCGTGCTGCCGCTCTTCGTGGTGATGTTCATCGTCAACTATATCGACCGCGTGAACATCGGCTTCGTGCGCCAGCATCTGAGCGCCGATCTCGGCATCGGCGCGGCGGCGTATGGTCTCGGCGCGGGGCTCTTCTTCGTCAGCTATGCGATCTTCGAAGTGCCGTCGAACATGCTGCTGCAGCGCTTCGGCGCGAAGCTATGGCTGGCGCGCATCATGCTCACATGGGGGCTCGCCGCGGCCGGCATGGCCTTCGTGCGCGGCGAGATGTCGTTCTACGCGATGCGTCTCGTGCTCGGCGCGGCCGAAGCCGGCTTCTTTCCCGGCGTCATCTACTACTTCACGCAATGGCTTCCGGGCAAGGAGCGTGGCAAGGCGATGGCGATCTTCCTGAGCGGCTCGGCGCTCGCCTCGGTGCTCTCGGGGCCGATCTCGGGCGGGCTCATGCTGATCAACGGCGCGGGGCTGCGCGGCTGGCAGTGGATGTTCGTGATCGAAGGCATGTTCTCGGTCGTGCTGGCCGGCTTCATCTGGCTATGGCTCGACTCGAAGCCGCGCGACGCCGCCTGGCTCACGCGCGCCGAGCAGGATGCGGTAATCGGCGACATCGAGGAAGAGCAGCGCCAGCGCGAAGCGGTGCATGCGGTCAAGCCGTCGCTGTGGAGCCTGCTGCGCGATCCGCAGATCCTGATCTTCTGCGTCATCTATTTTGCGGTGTCGTTGACGATCTACGGCGCGACCTTCTGGCTGCCGAGCATCATTCGCAAGATGGGGCACTTCAACGACTTACAGGTCGGGCTCTTCAATTCGATTCCGTGGCTGATCTCGATTGCGGCGATGTACTTCTTCGCGATGCTCGCGGCGCGCTTCAAGTTCCAGCAAGCCTGGGTCGCGTGCGTGCTGCTGATCGCCGCGCTCGGCATGTACGCGGCCGGCCAGGGCGGTCCGCTGTTCTCGTTCGTAGCGATCTGCTTTGCGGCAATCGGTTTCAAGGCCGCGTCGTCGCTCTTCTGGCCGATTCCGCAAGGCTATCTCGACGCGCGGATTTCCGCGGCGGTGCTCGCGCTGATCAATTCGATCGGCAACCTGGGCGGCTTCGTCGCGCCGGCCGCCTTCGGCTTTCTCGAACAGAAGACCGGCTCGATCGAAGGCGGCATGACCGGACTCGCGGTGATGTCGGTCGTAGCCGCCGGGGTCGTGTTCTTTTCCCGCATGGCACCTCGCGAGGGTGTGCCGGCTTCCGCTCATTAGGGGGTGTGGGTAGCGTTGTCTTATTTGTCGTCGAAACTTCAGATGGTGGATGCGGGGTGCGGGCGGATAGCGGCTTTGCTATCCGCCCGCACCCGGGCAAGGAAACCAAGCGGTATCAGGTGGAAGAACTGCGCGACTGGTTTATCGAAATGAGGATCAAGAGCGATGGCCGACGAAAGCGTTAACCAATGGTCGGAGCATGTATTGGAGCGCGCGGCACGCGAAGCGCTCGACAACGCCGCGCTCGCGTAAGACGCAAAAAAACGCATCGTGCAGGCTCTTCCCTGGGTTCATCGAGAATGACCGGGCAATCAACCTCGGTCATTCAACCCGGCAAAACGATCGACACACCTACCGCCCCACCTTCGCCTCGCTCCATTCCGGCTCGCGCGCGGCCTTCACGAAGGCCGCCAGATATTCGATCTCGTCGTCGGCCTTGCGGGTGCCGAGGAAAATCTGTTTGGCGATGCCCTTCCTGCCGAGTTGCAACGGCGTGATCGGCATCCAGTCCGCGTACTCTTCCGCGAGCCAGCGCGGCAGCGCGGCAACGCCCCGGCCGCTCGCGACCATCTGCAGCATGATGTCCGTCGTCTCGATCACCTTGTGGCGCCTCGGCACGACGTTGGCCGGCGTCAGAAACTGCGTGTAAATGTCGAGCCGGTCGGTCTCGACGGGATAGGTAATCAACACTTCGCTCGCGAGCTGCTCGGGCGTCACGTACGCTTCGTCCGCCAGCGCGTGTCCATCAGCGACGACCAGCACCTGCTCGTAGTCGAACACGGGCTGGAAGCGCAACTCGGGCCGCTTCAGCGGATCGGGCGTGACGAGCACGTCGATTTCGTAGCCGATCAGCGCGCCAATGCCGCCGAACTGGAAACGCTGCTTCACGTCGACATCGACATCGGGCCATCGCGCGAGATACGGAGAAACCACCTTGAGCAGCCACTGATAGCACGGGTGGCATTCCATGCCGATGCGCAGCGTGCCGCGCTCGCCTTGCGCGTACTGCTTCATGCGTTCCTCGGCCAGCTCGAACTGCGGCAGCATGCGATTGGCGAGCCTGAGCAGATACTGCCCCGCCTGCGTGAGCCGCATCGAGCGGCCCTCGCGCGTCCATACCGGCGTGCCTAGCTGCTGCTCCAGCTTCTTCACCGCATGGCTCAGGGCCGACTGCGTGAGATTAAGCGTATTCGCGGCTGCGGTGAGCGACCCCAGACGCTCCACCTCGCGCACGACCATCAGGTGACTGCGCTCCAGCATGTCTCACTCCATGAACAGAATTGATCCTTGCATGAAATAAATCCATTTTTATTCATACATGGAAAATTCTATCATCGTTGCCGGTTACTTTTCCTTTGAACGGAACGCGCAACGTGGTCACTACGCACAACCTCGGTTTTCCGCGCATCGGAGCGCAACGCGAACTGAAATTCGCCCTCGAAAAATGCTGGAAGAACGAATCGTCGCGCGACGAACTGAAAGCCGTGGGCGCACAGCTTCGCGAGCGTCACTGGCAAGACCAGGCGCGTCTGGATTTCGCACCCGTCGGCGATTTCGCGTTTTACGACCAGGTGCTCGACATGAGCTTCACGCTCGGCAACCTGCCCGCGTTCCCGACCACGACGATCGGCTCGTTCCCGCAGACCAGCGAAATCCGTCATGCTCGCAGCCAGTTCAAGGCGGGCGCACTCGATCAGGCCGGCTACAAGGCCGCGATGGAGCGGGAAATCACGCGTGCCGTGAAGGAGCAGGAAGTGCTCGTGCATGGCGAAGCGGAACGCAACGACATGGAACTGCTCGATGCATTCGACGACTTCAGGTATCCGAATGAAATCGGCCCGGGTGTGTATGACATTCACTCGCCGAACATTCCGAGCGAGGAGCACATCGTGAACCTGATGAAGAAGGCCGCCGGGCGCATTCTGGCCGAGCGCCTGTGGGTCAATCCGGACTGCGGCCTGAAGACGCGCGCGTGGGCCGAGGTGATTCCCGCGCTGACCAACAGGGTGGCGGCCGAGAAAACGCTGCGCCAGCCGGTCTGAGCGTGACGATCCGCGTCGCGACGCATGAGCGCGGCGCGGATTCGCTCGATGTCGTTAGCCGCTGTACGAAACTCGCCAGCCACGGAAATTCCGTTTGGCAGAGTGCTATACGGAACGCGTGGGCGGTTCGGTTAGCGCTCGATCAGCCTGCCGGCAGCGTCACGCAGAAAGATCGACAACGCAACCGCATCGCGTGCAGTCGACGGCCTCGCCCCTCGCCGTGCCTCACTTTGCCGAGACTTTCCGGCGCGGCGCGGGCTTCGATGCATGCGGTCCGACCGCCGGCGACAAACCGCCCGTCAGCAATTGCAGCGCCGGCCGTCTGCGCGTGGAGCCGTCCGCATGAGGCGTCGGCATTGCCTCGGACTTCGGCGTCGCGCTGAGCCAGAAGGCGAGCTCGGCGGACTTCACCGTGTTGTCGGCGGCGAAATACGCGTCCTGCCACGTATCGTCCGAGGCAAGGAAATGCCACGCTTTTTCCTTGCGCTTTTCGAGCCAGTAACGCCACGAGTAATGATCGTAGACGTCGAGGCAATGCGCGGCATAAGCCTCGGCCGCGGCGCGGTGTCCCTTGATGATGTTCAGGTTCTCGTCGTTGTTGTACGAGGCCTTGTAACCATCGTTGTGGCTGCCCGTTGCGACGATGCAGTTATCCGTGAACGGATCGATGACGACGATCTTGTCATGCACGACCGCATTGCCCGCTTTGTTCAATTCCTGCTTCCATTGCGAGAACGCATCGCCCTTGGTCACGCCCGCCGTATGAATCACGCGGAAATCCTCGGGCAGCGGCGAGTCGCCTTTTTTAGGCGCTTTCACGGGCACCTGGCCATCGTGGAGCGCCGCATAGAACTCGCCTGCCGCGTTCGCTGCAGTGACGGCGCCGCGCACGAACAAGGTGGGGCGCGCCTTTTGCGCAGCCGCGATCGCATCGATGATGCTCGGATAACCGGGCTCGAACACGAGAAAAATAATCGACTGCTGTGCCTTGCCGATCAGATCGAACAGTTCCTGCAGATCGGGCGGACACGCTTCATCGGCGGGCGGCTTGCTCGCCCTCGCCTTCGGCGTGTTCGGCGAGAACCAGATGTCGAGCGTGCCGCTGCCGTCTTCGAGGTCGACCGTGACAGGGCCTTTTGCATCGGCTGAACGCAGGGGCCTGGCCTGCGGCCCGGTTATCTTCGGACCGGGCGCCAGCGTGTCTTTCTTCAGCCGCGTCCAGTAGTCGCTATAAGCGCTCGCTACCGCCGGCGAACGCGCGATGATCGTGTTGTTAGTCTGCGCGCACAGGCCATGCGCGGTCACGTTGGTCGAGCCGAACAAGGCAGCCTTCGGTTTGCCGTCTTGCAGCAGCACCTGAAACTTGTTGTGACCGATATGATTGCTCGCCATGAAGCGGTCGGTCACCTTGACGCCGGCCGCTTTCATGTCGGCGCGCTCGGTCGAATAGACGTCGTTGGTTTTCTGACCCTTCGCGTCCTTGCCCGGCATGTTCGAGAGAATCAGATTCAACGAGCGCTGCAAGGGCTTCAGAGACGCGATCACTTCGGGATCGTCGAGCTCGTAAAACGAGCACTGCAAAGTACCGCCCGTTTGCGCGGCTTCTTTCGGCAGCGTGGTCAGCGCCTCGATCATCTCGCCGGCCAGATCGTTGCGCAGCGGATCGCCGATCGTGTAGATATGCTTCTGCAGCTTGTCGGCGAGCTTGCCGCCGCCCGGCGTGGCTTCGAGCACATTCGCGGTGGATTGCGTCGCGAGAATGCCGCGATTGAAATAGACCGACAGCGCGCCATAATCGGGCGTCAGTTGAATCTGATTCGACAGCAGCGGACCATAGGGCAGCGGTTTCAGATTGCCGGGCGTGCCGCCCATCGGCACGATCCGGTAGCGGTAGGTGCGGCCGCGAATCGCGGTGACATCCTTCCAGAAGAACTTCTGCACCGGGTCCACGAACGTGGTGCGCCCCGCACCGGCCGCCTGCCCCTTGAACGTCGCCATCGCGGGAAGCGGCGTTTCCGTTCCGGTCTGTACGTCGATACGGGAAATGGCAAAGCCGAGACAGTTCTTCAGCTTGCCGCCCAGGGTCCATGCAATGACCGCAATATCGTTGTTCGAAAAGGCAATCGCTTTCACCCACCCTCCGTGCTATTCGACTGGCATCCCTCGGTTCGGATAACGTCATGGAGTCCGGATAAAAGCACCGGCGTGCGCGTTTCATCGCCCCTTCCGCGCACCCTTCGCCGCGCGTTTCTCCGCACCTCTCTGCGCGAGTTTCCCCACTTACGTTTCGCGATCACAAGGGCCTTATCTAGCCTCGATAAACGTTGCAGGCGTGTGACACCGGATGCGCTTGTTTATCGCTCAACGTCGCCTTATGCTTGCCACTCAACTTCAGCAAGGTTCTTCAGCCATGAACGAATACTGCATGTTCAAAGGAACGCTGCTGCGCTCGGCGCCTTTCAAAGACACCTATGTCGGGAGTCCGCACTATGTGATTACCGTGTCGGGTAACGACAACAAGCCATTCAATCTCGTCGTGAATTCGGCCTCGACGGACCCCGCCCCCAATGGCAGCGACGACGTGTATTTCTATGCCGACCTGAACTTCGACGACCCGCTGACCGCGAAATTGCAGGGGCTCGATCCAGGCCTGTACACGAGCGGTTTTCCACGGCTCGACTACTGGCAGGACAGCAGCCTGCTCGACATCCACCGGATGCGGCCGGTTCCTTACGAAGATGAAGACGGCAATCGCTCCGATGTCAACGACATCATCAACGAGGTTCTGAGCATCGACGAGAGTCAGCCGCCGGAAAGTCTTCCGTACGACAACGGCAGCGGGCAATTGCACAACCGCGATTTCTGGACGCCGACCACGGCGGGCATCGTGGTCTACGGGTTCGGCTTTCTGTTCCTGCCGAAGAAGGACGGTCTGCACGAAACCCACATGAATCAGGGCAATCCGCCCGGCAAGCACTACAAGGAGAACGGCGCGTTCCAGGACGGCGCGGTCATCATTCAGCGCGCCGATGGCTTTGCCGCGCTGTTCACCGCGTTCCAGACGCAGCGTTTGCCGACCAATGCGAACGGTAACCCGACGCCGAACTCGCGCCCGTTGCCGGAGTTTATTCAGGGGAGCTGAGCGGCTTTGCGGCTTCCTTACGCAACTCCCCGGCAAGCGCGACCAACACGACAGCCATCGCAATGCCGAGCATCGGCAGATAGCCGAATGCTCGGCCCATCGTCATCGCCACGGCGCCCGCGAACGCGCTGAGTGTTGCACGCGGCGCGCTTATCGATTTTTCGCGGCCGTCGTCCCGCTCAGGGTTGGCGTACGCCCATCGCGAAACTGCCCGGCACGTCGGACGGAATCAGTTCACCGCCGATCAGCATCGATACGTTTTTCATCGTTTGTCTCTCCGTCTTTTGAATGGGAAGTGCACGTGATGTGACGCTCAGGTGACGATCAGGCGACGCTCACTTCGACGAGCGTCGGGCCACTTTTCACGTCATGCGCCGATAGCGCCTTGCGCAATACGTCGGCAAGTTGCGCCGCCTCGCTGACGCGTTTGCCGGCGCAGCCCATGCCCGCCGCGATCGTCACGAAGTCGAGCCCCGGCAGATCAGTGCCCTGCACCGGCTCGCGCGGCGCGAAACCGAACACGGGCGCGAAGTCCTGCAACGCGGCATAGCGCGCATTGCTCAGGATCACGAAGGTAATCGGCAAGCGCAGTTGCACTGCGCTCCAGATCGCCTGGATCGAGTACATGCTCGAACCGTCGCCGACCAGTGCGATCACACGCTCGCCGGGACGCGCGAGCGCCACGCCGACCGCCGCGGGCATGCAGTAGCCAAGGCCGCCGCTGTCCATCGTCATGAAGGTGCCGGGACGCGTGATCGGCAGATAGATTTGCATCGCCGGACGCGCGCTCGGCGCTTCCTCGACGATGAGGCCGTCGGGATCACGCACGTCGGCGAGCGTCTGCAACGCGAACGCGGCCGACATGCGCTCGCCGGTCGCGGGCGGCAACGCGCGCGGCGGCACGGCACGCGGCGTGGGGAATGCGCGTTCCTTCGGCGCGGCGCGCGCCAGCAGGTCCTGCACGCCGAGCCGTACGTTGCCGACCGCCGCGATGCCCTGCGGCGTCCATGCGGCCACTCCCGGATCGTCGATCAGTTGACATAGCTGCGCGCCCGGCGGCACATGCGGGCCATGACCCTCGATGTGATACGTGAACGCGGGCGCGCCGATCACGAAGATCGCATCATGCCCGCCGAGCAGTTCGACAATACGCTCGCGCATCGCGGGCAGAAAACCGCCGAACAGGCGATGCGTTTCGGGGAAGCTGCAACGTGCGCTCATCGGCGCGACATAGACGCGCGCGCGATGACGCTCCGCCAGTTGCACGACATGTGCTGCCGCATCGGCGCGATCGACCGCGCCGCCGACCACGAACGCGGGCCGCTCGCACACGTCGAGCAACGCACCGATGCGTTCGAGCATCGCCGGATCGGGACGCATGACCTGCGCGACCTCGCGTTCCGGCACGCGCCCGGCCGGCTGATCCCAGTCGTCGGCGGGAATCGACACGAACACCGGGCCGCGCGGCTCCTGCATCGCGATCGCGTAGGCGCGCGCAATCGCAAGCGGCACGTCCTGCGCGCGCGCGGGCTCGATGCTCCACTTCACATAGGGTTTCGGCAATTCGGTCGCCTGGGTCGCGGCGAGAAACGGATCGAACGGCAGGATCGAGCGGGCCTGCTGACCCGCCGTGACGACGAGCGGCGTTCGGTTGCGAAACGCCGTGAAGATGTTGCCCATCGCGTTGCCGACGCCCGCCGCCGAATGCAGGTTCACGAGCGCCGCGTTGCCAGTGGCCTGCGCATAGCCGTCGGCCATGCCGACCACCACGGCTTCCTGCAGACCGAGCACATAGCGGAAATCGGCGGGGAAATCGCGGAACATCGGCAGCTCGGTCGAGCCCGGGTTCGCGAAGATCGACGTCATGCCGACGCGGCGCGCGAAGTCGATGACCGCGTCGCGCACGGTCCATTGCGGGTGGTTACCGGGATTCTGTTGCGCAGCGCTGCCTGTCATGCGATGTCTCCTGTTTTTTATAAGTACAAAAAATCGGCGCGAAAAAGCGAACGCTCATTATCCCGGCGGCATGGATAGCCGGAAATTGCCTTATTTGAAAAAAGACATTACCTTTTGGCATGACTTACAACCTGCAACAACTTCAGGCGTTCGCGGCGATCGTCGCAAGCGGCAGCCTCGGCCGCGCGGCAGACGCGCTGCACGTCACGCAGCCCGCGCTGAGCCGGACCATTCGTCGTCTCGAGGAACAGGTCGGCGCCCCGCTGTTCGAGCGGCATTCGCGCGGCATGCATCTGACCGCGGTCGGCGAGGTGTTGCTGCCGCATGCGCTTCTGTTGCAACGCGAAGCCGAACAGGCGCGCGAGGAAATCGATGCGCTGCGCGGGCTCGCGCGCGGCACGATCCGCGTCGGCGCGGTGGGCAGCATCGCGAGCCTCGTGTTGCCGCTCGCGGTGGGCCGAGTGCTCGACAAGTGGCCGAATCTGCGCGTGGAGATTATCGAGGGCGTGTGGGACCGTCTCGCCGACGCGCTCGTCAGGCGCGAGATCGACCTCGCGCTGAGCATGGCCGTGCCCGATACCGACGAAATCGCCGCGATCGCCGATTGCCGCTGGGAAGACGCGAGCTATGTGGTGGCCGCGCCCGATCATCCGCTGCGGCGCAAGCCCGGCCTCACGCTCGCCGATACGCTCGGCGAACGCTGGGCGATTCCGCCGCGCGGCACCGGGCCGTTCGAGCAGATACAGAGCGTGTTCGCCGAGCGCGGGCTCGGGCTGCCGGACATGGTCGTCGAAACGCGTTCGATCACGGTGCTGAAGAGCCTCGTCGCGCACTCGGGTTTTCTGGGCTGGATGGCTGCGCCGATGTACGTGACGGAGAGCAAGGCCGGTGTGTTCGATACGCTCGGCGTGCCCGGCGTGGTTGGGCGCCGCACGCTAACCGCGTTCCGGCGCCGGCAAGGCATTCTGCCGAGTCCGGCCGTGAAGCTGCTCGAACAGTTGCGGCAACTGACGGCCGAGGGAATCGGCGTGGAGTGACGATTGGGTTGGCGAATCCTGGCGTTTACCCTATAAGAAGATTTTCTCGTCTATTTATCGATAAATTATCGTGCCAGATTCCGTCGCCGTGCCGGTCGGCACACTGGCTCGCCAATCGCCGGGCCATCGTTCATCCGCCGCGCAATCATCGCGCGACGGCCAATCACAGGACATCGCAGCAACCAAAAGGAGAGCCTCATGTGGGTTTTGATTGGCGTGCCGATCGTGGTGCTCGGCTTCGCATTGCGCTTCAACGCGCTGCTGGTGGTCACGCTCGCGGGCATCGCGACCGGGGTGGCCGGCGGCCTGCACACGGTCGAGATCGTCAGCGCATTCGGCAAGGCCTTCGCCGATAACCGCTACATGGGCCTGATCTGGCTCACGCTGCCGGTGATCGCGCTGCTCGAGCGCAACGGCCTCAAGGAACAGGCGCGGCATCTGATTTCGCGCCTGCATGCCGCCACCACCGGCCGCGTGCTGATGCTCTATTTCGTGATCCGCCAGATCACGGCCGCGCTCGGCCTCACGTCGCTCGGCGGCCACGCGCAGATGGTGCGTCCGCTGATCGCGCCGATGGCCGAAGCCGCCGCCGCGAACCGTCACGGCGAATTGCCCGACGCGGTGCGCCAGCAGATTCGCGCGAACGCATCGGCGGTCGACAACATCGCCGTCTTCTTCGGCGAGGACATCTTTATCGCGATCCAGTCGATCCTGCTCATCAAGGGCTTTCTCGAACAGAACGGCGTCGTCGTCGAACCGTTGCAAGTCTCGGTGTGGGCGATTCCAACCGCGCTCGCCGCGCTCGTCATTCATGTGATTCGTCTGATCCTGCTCGATCGCAACCTGTCGCACAAGATGAGCGCCTACAAACGGAGCGCCGCGCGATGATGATCAAGCTCGAATCCCTCTACGTCCTCGCCGGTCTGATGTTCGCCGCATTCGCACTGTTCAATCTGCGCGACCGCTCGAATCCGCGCCGTGTCGTCAACTTTCTGTTCTGGGGCATTTACGCGCTCACGTTCCTGTTCGGCGCGGAATTGCCGCACTTCGTGACGGGGTGCCTCGCCATCGCGCTCGCCTTGATCGCGGGCTCCGGCAAGCTCGGCCGAGGCCACGCCGACAGCAACGGCGAAGCCGCCGCCGCACGCCGCGAAGCGAACGCGCAGCGCTTCGGCAACAAGCTGTTCGTTCCGGCGCTGCTGATTCCGCTCATCACGCTGGCCGGCACGCTCACGCTCAAATACGTCCCCTTCGTCGAAACGAAGAACGTCACGCTGATCTCGCTCGTGCTCGGCACGCTGGTCGCATTCGGCGCGGCGCTCTTCATGTTGCGCGACTCGCCCGTGCATGCGCTGAAGGACGCGCGCCAAACCATGGACACGGTCGGCTGGGCCGCGATCCTGCCGCAGATGCTCGCCGCGCTCGGCGCACTGTTCGCGGTCGCGGGCGTCGGCCACGTGGTGTCGGACCTCGTGAAGACATGGATTCCGGTCGACTCGGCGTTCGCGGTCGTCGCCGCCTACACGTTCGGCATGGCGATCTTCACGATGATCATGGGCAATGCGTTCGCCGCGTTTCCGGTGATGACGGCCGGCATCGGCCTGCCGCTGATCGTGCATCAGTTCAACGGCAACCCCGCGATTCTCGGCGCGATCGGCATGCTGTCCGGCTTCTGCGGCACGCTCATGACGCCGATGGCCGCGAACTTCAACATCGTGCCCGCCGCGCTGCTCGAACTGAAAGACCAGAACGGCGTGATCAAGGCACAATGGCCGACCGCTTTACTCCTGTTGGTCGTCAACACCATACTGTTGTACCTGTTCGTATTCCGTTTCTGAGGAGCCGCCGATGACCGCGCCGTTGCCGCAACAACTCACCCGCGAATTCGCGTCGAAATTCGCCAACCTCGCGCTCGCCCACCTCACGCGCGAGTATCCGAACAAGCTCACGCACGCGCTTGCCGGCGCGCAGGACGTGCAGGGCCCGCGCGCATTGCATCCGATCTTCTACGGCAGCTACGACTGGCATTCCTGCGTGCATGGCTACTGGCTGGTCCTGCATCTGCTCGAACGCTTTCCCGATCTGCCCGAGGCCGCGCGCATCGTCGCGGTGGCCGACGAGCATTTCACCCGCGCGAACGTGGCCGGCGAACTCGCATATCTCGACCTGCCGCACAATCGCGGCTTCGAGCGGCCCTATGGCTGGGCGTGGCTGCTCGCGCTGAGCGCGCAGCTCGACGCGCTGAAAATCTCCGACGCCGCGCGCTGGTCGAAGACGTTCGCGCCGCTCACGGCCACCTTCGTCGAACGCTTCGAGGAGTTTCTGCCGAAGGCGACTTACCCGCTGCGGGTCGGTACGCACTTCAATATGGCTTTCGCGCTGGCGCTGACACTCGATTTCGCGCGGCAAACCTCGCGCGCTTCGCTCGAAGCGCTAATCGTCAGCACCGCCGAGCGCTGGTTTCTCGACGACGTCGCCTGCCAGGCATGGGAGCCGTGCGGCGACGAATTCCTCTCCCCTTCGCTGATGGAAGCGGAACTAATGCGGCGCGTGCTGCCGTCCGCGCAATTCGTCGACTGGTTCGGCCGTTTTCTGCCGGACCTCGGCGCGAAGAAGCCCGCGACGCTGTTCGAGCCCGCCATCGTGACCGATCGAAGCGACGGCAAGATCGCTCACCTCGACGGTCTCAATCTGAGCCGCGCGTGGTGCCAGCGCTCGCTCGCGCGCGTGCTGCCGGCCGGTGACGTGCGCCGCACGGTGCTGTTCGAAAGCGCCGAGCGCCATCTGCATAGCGCACTCGCGCACGTGGCCGGCGACTATATGGGCGAGCATTGGCTCGGCACCTTCGCGACGCTCGCGCTCGAAGCCTGAGCGGTTTTTCCGTTCGACGTGCCTTGTGCAGGCGCTCCGCCTGGCCCACACTGGGGAGCGCCTTTTTTTATTTCGCCCGTTTAACGCAGGCTGTTGCCTCGCTTGCACGACTTCGTTTTACCGCGTCGCTTTATCTCCGCACTCCGCGCCCATCTTCGGCCATCGCGGCCAACGCTTGCGGCGGTAAAATCGCGCAAGGCGATCAAGCCCGTCAAGAGGTGGAGCGAAGAGGTGCAAGTTTGACTGAGTTCGAGCAGGGTTTCATCTTGACCCGGCATTGGCGGGACACGCCCGCCGGCACGGAAATCGAATTCTGGCTGGCCACGGATAACGGGCCGCGCCATATCCGTTTGCGCCCTCAGCCTTCGGTCGCCTTCATTCCCAACGAACATCGCGAGCGCGCCGAAACGGTTCTGCGCGAGGACAAGCAGCACGAGCTGCGTCCGCTCGAATTGCGCGACTTCCAGCATCGTCCGGTGATGGGGCTTTACTGCTCGCAATACCGGCAGTTGAAAGGCCTCGAAAAACGCCTGAAACAAGGCGGCATCGACGTTTACGAAGCCGACATCCAGCCGCCCGAGCGTTACATGATGGAGCGCTTCATTACCGCGCCCGTCTCGTTCAGCGGCGAGCCGCAGCAGAAAGGCCCGCTTCTGAACGGCGAATTGAAACCGGCCAACGGTTATCGTCCGCCGTTGAAGTTCGTGTCGCTCGACATCGAAACGAGCGTGCATGCCGAGCTCTATTCGATCGCGCTCGAAGGCTGCGGCGAGCGTCAGGTGTATATGCTCGGCCCGCCTAATGGCGACGACAGCGGCGACGCAAGCACCCTCGACTTCAGACTCGAATACTGCGAAACGCGCGCCCAGCTGCTCGAAAAACTGATTGCGTGGATGGAGCGGCATGATCCCGATGCGATCATCGGCTGGAATCTCGTGCAGTTCGATCTGAAAGTGCTGCAACAGCATGCGGAGCAGTATCGCGTGCCGTTGCGCATCGGCCGCGGCGGCGCCGTGATGGAATGGCGCGAGCACAGCGTCACGCGCAATCACTTTTTTGCGGGCGTGGCGGGTCGTCTGGTCATCGACGGTATCGAGGCCTTGCGCTCGGCCACGTGGAGTTTTCCGTCGTTCAGCCTCGAATACGTGTCGCGCTCGGTGCTCGGCGAAGGCAAGGCGATCGACAATCCGTATCAGCGGATGGATGAAATCCAGCGCCGCTTCGACGAAGCCAAACCCGAACTCGCGCGCTACAACCTCAAGGATTGCGAACTGGTTACGCGCATCTTCGCGAAGACCGAACTGCTATCGTTTCTGCTCGAACGCGCCAGCGTGACCGGCCTCGCCGCCGATCGCAGCGGCGGCTCGGTCGCGGCGTTCACGCATCTGTATATGCCGCGCATGCATCGGCAAGGCTATGTCGCGCCGAATCTCGGCGACGTCGCCGGCGCTGCGAGCCCCGGCGGCTTCGTGATGGATTCGCGGCCCGGCCTTTACGATTCGGTGCTCGTGCTCGACTACAAGAGCCTCTATCCGTCGATCATCCGCACGTTCCTGATCGACCCGCTCGGTCTCGTCGAAGGCATGCTGCATCCCGACGACGAGCACTCGGTGCCGGGCTTTCTCGGCGCGCGCTTTTCGCGCACGCGCCACTGCCTGCCGTCGGTCGTCGCACAGGTCTGGGACGCGCGCGAAACGGCCAAGCGCGAGCACGACAAGCCGCTCTCGCAGGCGCTGAAGATCATCATGAACGCGTTCTACGGCGTACTCGGCTCGACCGGCTGCCGTTTTTTCGATCCGCGTCTCGCGTCGTCGATCACGATGCGCGGCCACGAAATCATGCACACGACGCGCGAATGGATCGAGGCGCAAGGCTACGAAGTGATCTATGGCGACACCGATTCGACCTTCGTGTGGCTCAAGCATGCGCACGACGAGGCCGACGCCGCGCGCATCGGCCGCGCGCTCGTCGACCATATCAACGCGGCGTGGCGGCAGACCTTGCAGGCACGCTTCGGGCTCGACAGCGCGCTCGAATTGCAATTCGAGCGGCATTACCGGCGCTTTTTCATGCCGACCGTGCGCGGCACCGAGGAAGGCAGCAAGAAACGCTATGCGGGTCTCAGCGTCGCAGCGGACGGCAGCGAGGAAGTGGTCTACAAGGGGCTCGAAACCGTGCGCACGGACTGGACACCGCTCGCGCAGCAGTTTCAGCAGGAGCTGTACCGGCGCATTTTCAAACAGCAGCCGTATCAGGATTACGTGCGCGACTATGTGCGCGATACGCTCGCGGGCCGGCTCGACGATCAGCTCGTGTACCGCAAGCAGTTACGCCGGCCACTCGCCGCCTACGAGCGCAACGTGCCGCCGCACGTGCGCGCGGCACGCGTCGCCGATGAATTCAATCGCGCGCAGGGACGTCCGCTGCAATATCAGAACGGCGGCTGGATCAGTTACGTGATGACCATCGCCGGGCCCGAGCCACTCGAAACGCTGCGCTCGGCGATCGACTACGAGCACTATCTGACACGGCAATTGCAGCCGGTTGCCGACGCGATTCTGCCTTTGCTGCGCGACGATTTCACGAGGCTGATGTCGGGGCAAAGGGAGTTGTTCTGATTGACGGCTTCGTCGGGCCGCGCGCGACTGCCCGGCCATCGCCCGGCCACCGCCCGACTTCCCGCATGCCAGTTCGAAGGTCTGCCCTCGCCACACGTTTGGGGCATGAGCAGCCGCCATCCCCGTCCAAAGCAGACACCACACCAAGCAGGCACCCCGCCAAGCCAACGCGCATCTCGCCGCCACCCTGGATCGGGCAATACGGAAGATTGCCAGTTGCATATGCTATGTTATAACATCTCTCGCGTTGCGCGCCGTCACTCCCATCATTGATGGCGCGTCGTTGCCTGACAAAAGGCACTTCCACCCCTGAGCCACAACCCGACAATGAACCGTTCACTGTTATCGCAGGCCGGTATGCTGCTGCTCGCCTATACGTTTTGCACCCGCGCGATCGCGGCCGGTGGCGAAGCCGTGCTGGCCGGCAAAATCGCCGACGCTCAGGGCCACGCGCCCGCCCATGCCGAGATCTCGTTACAGGACGCCAGCGGCCATGCGATTGCGCGGACGACGGCAGACGCCGACGGTCGATTCCGGCTCGATCACGTCGCGCCAGGCACCTACGCGATCACCGTCGAAGCACAGGGATATGGCGCCGTCACGCACGTCGCCACGGTGACACAGGGAGAGGCCCCCCAGCCGCTCGCGGTCGTGCTCCAGAAGAACCCCACGCTCGACGTCACGGTCAACGCACAGCGCCTTGACCGCGCGCGCAACGGCCTGCTGCCCGAGGTCGGCGCGAGCGTCTACCGGATCACCCAGGCCGACATCGACTCGTCGCCGCAAGGCGCGAACACCCCGCTCAACGAGGTTCTGCTGCAGGCTCCCGGCGTCGCCAACGATTCATACGGGCAGCTTCATGTGCGCGGCGACCACGCCAACCTGCAGTACCGCCTGAACGGCATCGTCATCCCCGAGCCGATCAGCGGTTTTGGACAGTCGCTCGACACGCGGATCATCGATCAGGTGAATCTCGTGACAGGCGCATTGCCGGCCCAGTACGGCTATCGCACGGCGGGCATCGTCGACATTCGCACCAAGTCCGGCGACACCGGCGACGGCGGCACGATCGACGTCTACGGCGGCAGTCACCAGACGATCCAGACGAGCGCCGACGTGTTCGGCTCGAACGGCCCGTTCAGCTACTACTTCGCCGGTTCGCTCGGCCAGAACAATCTCGGCATCGAGGCGCCCAGCTCGGACGGCAGCCCGCTGCACGACCGCACACGCCAAGGCAACGGCTTCGGCTATATGTCGTATCTGCTCAATCCGCTCACGCGGGTAAGCGTGATGTTCGGCACCGCAAGCAACCAGTTCGAGATTCCGGATACGCCCGGGCTCGCGCCTGTCTACACGTTGAACGGTCAGTCCACGTTCGACTCCGCGAACCTCAACGAGACCCAGTCGGAACTGAACAACTTCGCGGTGGTAGCGCTGCAGGGCACCAACGGCGGCGCGCTCGATTACCAGGTGGCGCTCTTCACGCGCTATACGCGTACCCAGTTCAATCCGGACCCGGTCGGCGACCTCATTTTCAACGGCGTGGCCTCGAACGATTTCCACAGCAACCAGGCGAACGGCGTCCAGGCCGATTTCACCTATCGCCTGAACGATCATCACACGCTGCGCGCCGGGCTCATGGTCCAGCAGGAGCATGCCGTGTTCGACGACAGCGTGTCGGTGTTTCCCGTCGACGAGAACGGCAACCAGAGTTCCGACCAGCCGCTCACGATTCAGGATGCGCACAGCAAGACAGGCTACCTCTACAGCCTCTATGCGCAGGACGAGTGGAAACTCGCGCCGAAGCTGACGCTGAACTACGGCCTGCGTTACGACCGCATGGACGAGTACGTGCAGGCCGGACAGCTGAGCCCGCGCATCGGACTCGTGTACCAGCCGACCAACGCAACGACGCTGCACGCCGGATACGCGCGCTATTTCACGCCGCCGCCGTTCGAACTCGTCTCCGATTCGACCATCGGCAATTTCAACGGCACGACTAACCAGAGCCCGAACTCGCAGAACGATCCGGTGAAGCCCGAACGCGCCGATTACTTCGACATCGGCATCACGCAGCGCCTGACGCCCGCACTGACCGTCGGACTCGACGCGTACTACAAGCGCGCCAGCGATCTGCTCGACGAAGGGCAGTTCGGCACCGCGCTCATCTACACGCCGTTCAACTATCAGCAGGGGCGCGTCTACGGCGTGGAGCTCACGTCGAGCTACCACCAGGACAACGTGACGGCCTATCTGAATGTGGCCTTCAGCCGGGCACAGGGCAAGAGCGTCGAGTCGGCGCAATTCAACTTCGACCCCGAAGAGCTCGCCTATATCGCGAACCACTGGGTCTACCTCGATCACGACCAGCGCATCACCGCCTCGTTCGGCGGCACCTACGCCATAGGCCAAACGACGTTGACGGCCGACGCGATCGTCGGCAGCGGCCTGCGCGGCGGCTTTGCAAACACCGAGCGTCTGCCCTGGTATGCGCAGATCAACCTCGGTGTGATCCAGCATTTCAACGAACCGCTGATCGGCAAGTTCGATGGACGGCTCGTGCTGGTTAACGCATTCGACCGCGCCTACGAGTTGCGCAACGGCTCCGGCATCGGCGTGGGGGCGCCGCAGTATGGTCCGCAGCGCGCGATCTACGCGGGCCTGACCAAGCACTTCTGATCATTTCGCGCCTCGAGGAATCCCATCATGAACGAGTGGAACGCCGTTGCCGAAGCACTGCGGCTTGGCGGCTGGGTCGTCTATCCGTTGAGCCTGCTGGCGATCGTCGCGCTGACGATCACGTTCGACCGCGCGTACGCGTGGTGGCGCTACGCCCGCATGCCGCGCGACGGCGTCGCGCATACCTTGCCGGCTACGCATGTGCTGCGGCGCGTGGACGTGCTGTTCGACGACGGCGGCATGCCGCTCTGGCGCATCGAAGGACACGTCGAAACGGCCGCCGCGCAGATCGAGCGCGACATGAACCGCGGCCTGTGGCTGCTCGAAACGATCGTGACCGCCGCGCCGCTGCTCGGCTTGCTCGGCACGATCGTCGGCATGATGCATTCGTTCCGGCTGATCGGCGGCGATGGCCTCGTCAGTCCGGCGGGTGTGTCAGGCGGCGTGGCGCAGGCGCTGGTCGCCACCGCCATCGGCCTCGTGATCGCACTGGTCGCGCTTTTTTCGTTTAACTACTTTTCGCGGCGCGTGGACCGGCTTATGGACGAACTGGAGACGTTCGCGGGCCATCGCCTCGGCGAGCTGCGCCTCGCGCGCGAACGCGCCGGAGCGGCGTCGTGAAGCTGCGCCGCGCGCGCACGTCGCGACGTGGCCGCATCGAGATCATTCCGATGATCGACGTGATGTTCTTTCTGCTCGCCACGTTCATGCTGACGACATTGGCGATGCAGCGGCTCGACGCGGTCCATGTCGATCTGCCCCGGGGACGGGCGCAGCCCATCCAGGTCGAGCGGCCGCTCACGCTCTCCGTGAACCGCGCGAACCAGATCTTCGTGAACCAGCGGCCGGTTCGGCTCGACGAAGTACGCGAGGCGGTGGCAAGCCTGCTGCATAAGGACAGCGATAAGGACGGCAATATTGTCGTCGCCGCCGACGATGGCGCGTCGCATGGCGTGGTCGTGCAGGCGATCCTCGAAGCACGCGCAGCGGGCGCCGGGCATTTTCTCATTGCCGTGCATCGTGAGTAGTGCGCCGCCGTCACGTCGCGAGCACCACGCGCGCCGGCTTATCGTTACCGCAACGCTGGCCGCGACGGTGTGGTGGTTCTTCCTCGCTCAGGTGCGCTGGCTCATGGGGTCCGGGAAACCCGTACCGGTACAGCAGGCGATCGAGTTGCAGGTCGTGGAATGGCCGGCTTCGCCACGCGCAGACGCCAGCACAAGCGCAGGCTCGACGCGCGAGGCCGGTGCTCGGCGTAACTCTGCCATCGCGTCCCATAACGTGCCTCGTGCGCAACGGCCGCCGCAAGTGGCACACGACAGCGAGACGCACCACGCCTCTCGCGAGCCGCCACGCCCCGCACCCAATGCGCCACCAGGCACAACGGCCACCAGCCAGGACACGCCCGCTTCTCCCGCTTCGCCCGCAGCGAAGGCCGCGCCCGCCGAAGGCAACGGCACGGCGCAGTCCAGCACCTCATCGCACGCCGATGGCCCATCCGCGCCGCTCAGCCAGCAGGCCCGGCTGCTCTCGCAACCGCTGCCGGAAGTCCCCGACGATCTTCGCGAGCAGGGATATCAGGCCGTTGCCATGGCGCACTTCACCATTCATACGGACGGCACGTTCGACGTGGAACTGGTGAAGCCCACCCAGAACCCGCGGCTCAATCAGGTTCTGCTTGCCACGCTTCGGCAATGGCGCTTCTTCCCGGCTATCGAAAATGGCCGGCCCGTCGAAAGCCATCAGGACGTTCGTGTCCACTTCAACGTGAATTGATGCGCGCAACGGTCACGCCGCGAGTGCGCGCGTGACCGCTTCCTCTCGCGTGACGCTTACGCGACGGCCAGGCGATGGCCAGGCGACGGCCGCGCGCCGGCACCGCGCGACGGGCGATCGCTGCGCCCTCCCCCCTTCCCCGTTGCGTCGAACGCGCCGCGATCATAAGCCTCGCAATACGCTTTCCAGTCGGCCGCCACCTGCGCCTCGCACTGCGTCGCGAGATCGATCAGCGGCAACTGCCAGTCGCGCCGGTTGCCGAATGCGATCAGTTCGTCGGCGATCGCCGACTTCTGCCGGCCGCCGCTGCGCAGATGCGCCCACGCGCTCAATTCGGCCATGCTGTTGATCACGGCCTCGAGCCGCGGCAGCTTGCCGTCCCACTCTGAGCGTGCGGCTCTTGCCTTTGAACACCGTGCGCCGGTCCAGGTGCGCGGCGCGCGTACGGCTCGCGAGCGCATCGAGCAGATCGCGCACCATGCCGGCCGCGGTTTCCGCCTCGATCCAGCGCGACTTGCCGAACGCGCGCGCCGCGCCGTACGCATCGAGCGCGGTATGACAAAGCGCGAGTGCCTGCGCGCGGCTCAGTTTCAGATCGGCCGCGCCGACCAGCACGCTCGTGAGCAGACGCACGAGTTCATACGGCGCGGGCGCGAGACAGGCTTCGTCGAAATCGTTGTTGTCGAAATAGATCAGGCGGTTATCGCCCTTGTAGCTGCCGAAATTCTCGAAATCTGAAGGCGGGCGGCTTGCCGATGAGCGCATGCCGTTCGCGCATCGATACATTGAACAGGAGTGACGCACCATGACTCGCGTCGAAAAAGTACTGTACACGGGCAAAACGCACACGACCGGTGGCCGCGATGGCACCGCGCGCAGTTCGGACGGCCGCCTCGACGTCAAGCTCTCGTCGCCGGGCTCCACGGGCGCGGGCACCAACCCCGAGCAACTGCTCGCCGCGGGCTGGTCGGCCTGCTTTATCGGTACGTTGGGTTTGGCTGCACGCGCTCAGCATGTCGCGCTGCCCGCGGACACGAGCGTCGATGCCGAAATCGATCTGGGCACCACCGACGGCGCCTACTTCCTGCAAGCGCGCCTGAACGTGAGCCTGCCTGGCATCGAGCGTGACGTTGCTCATGCGCTGATCGAACGCGCGCATCAGACCTGCCCGTATTCGAAGGCCCTGCATGGAAACGTGGATGTGCAGACCGCGCTGGTTTGAACTGCCTGCCTGAAAGGCTGCCTGAAGGTCCGCCTGAGGGTCCGCCTGAGGGTCTGCCCGAGAGCGCCTGAAGGTCCGCTCGAACTTCGCAGCCGGTAAACCAGCATTGCGCGATCAGGGCACCGCCCCGGATCGCGCAATCCGCCACCACCCGACACTCAATCTGCGTCCCGTGCCCCGAACTTGCGCCGGTACGCCCCCGGACTCGTCAACGCAATGCGCCGGAAATGCCGCCGCAGCGATTCTTCCGAGCCGAACCCCGCCAGTTCCGCGACGCGCGCCATCGGCAGCGGCGACGGCGCTTCGAGCAGTTCGCGCGCCATCGCGACGCGCTCGCGCACGAGCCAGTCGTAAGGCGCCATGCCGGTCGCGTCGCGAAATTGCCGTTGCAGCGTGCGCGGGCTCATCGCAGCGCGCTCGGCAAGCGAGCGCAGCGTGTGCGGCTCGGCGGGATGGCTGCGTACCCAGTCCATCAGCTTCGCGAGACGCCCGCTTTCGTCGTGCGGCACCGGTCGCGGCACGAACTGCGCCTGGCCGCCCTCGCGATGCGGCGGCACCACGAGCCGTTGCGCGACGCGGTTCGCGATCGCGCTGCCGTGATCGCGCCGCACGAGGTGCAGCAGCATGTCGAGCCCGGCCGCCGATCCCGCCG
>Ga0153988_1000010_pt1 | contig 33715 bp, 30 predicted proteins | sample TSNC072MetaG_FD_104742 | JGI IMG/M metagenome (GOLD analysis project Ga0153988, IMG submission 104742) | Attine ant fungus gardens microbial communities from North Carolina, USA - TSNC072 MetaG | ecosystem: Host-associated > Fungi > Mycelium > Unclassified | place: USA: North Carolina, Jones...
ATAGCCTCGAATCGCGCGGAGAATCCCTCGGCGTAGAGGACCACAGGACCGTTGTCGATCTGCTGATCGAACAGATCGAGTTTTGCGACGTGATCGTGCTGAACAAGGTGGATCTGGTCAAAGTAGCCGACCTTGAACGGCTCACTGCGATTTTGCGTAGCCTCAACCCGCGCGCGAAAATCGAAATGTCGACGTTCGGTCGTGTCGAACTCGATCGGGTGCTGGATACACGGCTGTTCGACTTCGAGGAAGCCGCGAGAGCGCCTGGCTGGCTGAAGGAACTGCGCGGCGAACATACGCCGGAAACCGAGGAGTATGGAATCCGCAGCTTCGTATGGCGCGCGCAGGCCGATGAATCCGGAGCGGTTCTGGAATCTGATCAACAGTGAATGGCCAGGCGTGGTCCGCTCCAAGGGATTCTTCTGGCTTGCAAGCCGTCCATCCCATGCCGGCTCCTGGTCGCAGGCGGGCGCGGTTTGCCGCCATGGTTTAGCGGGACTCTGGTGGGCCGCCGTACCGAAAGCGGACTGGCCGACGGACGCCGAATCGCTCGCTTTCATCAATGCGAACTGGACGCCCGAGGTCGGCGATGCGAGACAGGAACTCGTACTGATCGGTATCGATATCGACGAACCCGGCATGAACCAACGGCTTGATGCCTGTCTGCTCACGGACGCGGAGATGGCCGATGGACCTCGAGCATGGATCGGGTATGCGGACCCGTTTCCGGAGTGGGGCGTTCGCGTGCCGGAGACAGTTTGACCCGCGAGGCGAACGTTCATGGCGGCACGGCGTCGGCCACAAGCCGGTACAATCCACCCGCCATGTCCGGAAGCTGGTGCAAATCCAGCGCGGTCGCGCCACTGTGATCGGCCTTCGCGCCGAAAGTCAGACCTGGTCATCGGCACATTCCAACCGTACTTGCTGGGCGCGAAACCCCAGGAGAAATCAGCATGACTGCACCGGTCAGCGTGCGGCGCGCAGGCGCCCGCCATTCATCGTTCGCCCATTTCCGCGCGTGTCGGGCAACGTCGATCACCACGTCTGAACGCACGTCGATCGAACGCACGTCGATCCGCTAGCCGCCGACGTTTTCCGCTCTCCGGGTTCTCTCCGCCCGCATCGCATCGATGCGGGCGCACGCGCGCCCGTCGCAAGCGCGCTACATCACAATAACGAATCACAAAAGAATGGACGCATCCGCACCGCTTTTCCGTGCGCGGCGCTTCGCCCTGCGTAGCGCTATCGCCTGCACCTGGCTCGTCAACACGGCGCCGGTTTTCGCCGATACCAGCAGCACCTCGCCCGCCACCGATCCATCGCCGCAGACGGCTACCTTGCCCGCCGTGCGTGTCACCGGCACCGCGGGGAACAACGCAAACTCGAACGCTCCGGACCTCACGACGCCGCTCACGACGGGCAGCCGCCTCGGCCTGTCGAGTCTCGACACGGCCGCCAGCGTCGAAGCGATCGGCAGCACGCAGTTGACTGAGCGCGGCGACAACAACGTGACGCAAGCCGTCACGCGGGCGGCCGGTTTCGCGACCGACGCGGCGCCGGGCAACGGCGGCACGTCGCTGTCCGTGCGCGGCTTCAGCGGTCCCGAATCGGTCACGACGCTCTACGACGGTGTGCGCATGTACGCGGGCGCGGGCACCGTGTCGTTTCCGTTCGACACGTGGTCGGCCGAACGCATCGAAGTGTTGCGCGGGCCGGCGTCGGTGCTTTACGGGGAAGGCGGCATCGGCGGCGTCATCAACATCGTGCCGAAGGCGCCGCAGCGCGACTACGCGACGACGATCGAACTCGGCGCTGGCACCTACGGCAAGAAGCGCGTCGCGCTCGACACCACCGGCGCGCTGGGTCCGATGCTCTCGTACCGCTTCTATATCGCCGACGATCGCGACAACGGCTGGCTGCCGCGCGGCGATTCGCATACGACGGCACTCGGCGGCGCGTTGCGTCTCGACGTGAATCCGCGCCTGTCGTTCACGCTCGATTACGATTACGGCCGCCAGCTTCCTGCGCGCTACTTCGGCGTGCCCGTTATGGACGGTGCGCTCGATTCCGCGCTGGCGCGTCAGAACTACAACGTCGGCAACGCGTCGATCTCGTACTACGACCAATGGACGCGTCTCTCCGCCAGATGGAACGCCGCGCCCGGCATCACGTTGCGCAACCAGCTCTACTATCTGCTGACCAACCGCCACTGGCACGACAGCGAAAGCTACGCACTGCTCGGTGACGGCAATGTGCTGCGTTCCGACTACATCGAAATTCTGCACCGCGAACAGCAGGTTGGCGATTCGCTCGACGCGACCTTCGATAGCCGGCTGCTCGGACGTCAGGACCGGCTCGTCGTCGGCGCGGACTTCAACGTGATTTCGTTCCTCGATACGAGCAACTCGCCGTATGACGGCTCCTCGATCGTGCCGGCATTCGGCTTCGATCCGGGCGTGTTCGCAAGCCCTGATTCAACCGTGCCGCAATTCCAGACCACGACGCACCAGGCGTCCGTTTTCGCGGAAAACCGGCTCGAACTGACGGATCGGCTTGCGTGGGTCTCCGGCTTGCGCTACGACCATCTCGACTACCACCGCGATACCTTCGCGACGGTCAACGGGCCGGCATCGTCGTTTGACCGGACCTTCGCGCATACCGGCTGGCGCACGGGTCTGGTGTTCTCGCTGACACCCGACTTCTCGGTCTATGCGCAGTACACGACGGGCGCCGACGGCGTGGGTTCGCTCGTCACGCTTTCGAAGTCGAGCAGTCAGTTTTCGCTCGCAAGCGGCACGCAGTGGGAAGCCGGCGTCAAGCAGCAGTTGCTGGACGGACGCGCGTGGTGGACGCTCGCGTTCTATCAGATCGTCAAGCACGATCTGCTCAGCACCGATCCGTCGAATCCCGATCTCACGCAGCAGGTGGGCAAGCAGTCGTCGCGCGGCGTCGAGTGGACCGGCGCGCTGCGACTGGGCGGCGGGGTGTCAGTCAACGCAAACGCCTCGCTGCTGCGCGCGCGTTACGACGACTTCAACGAGGACGTGAATGGCCAGAGCATCTCGCGCTCGGGCAACGTGCCGTACAACATCCCCGAGCAGACCGCGAACCTGTGGCTCGACTGGGCGTTCGCGCCGGGCTGGCGTGCGGGCGCGGGCCTGCACTACGTGGGCCGCCGTTATGGCGACAACGCCAACACCGCGCCGATTCCGGGCTACACGCTGTTCGACGCCTCGGCGTCGTGGCGTGCTACGCGCAACCTCACGCTGGCACTCTATCTGCGCAATCTCACGAACCGCACGTATGTGGTCACGACGCAGAACGACGGTGGCGAGTGGCTGCTTGGCGCGCCGCGTTCGGGCTGGGTCACGGCGACGCTGAACTTCTAGAGGCGCGAGCCATGTCGTCATTGAGCATCGACGGACTCGAGTGGTCGCCGCGCGACGGCGATGCCGCGCGGCGCGGGCACGCGTTGCTGCGCTCGATCGTCCTCGACGTCGGGCCCGGCGAATTCGTCGGACTGATCGGGCCGAACGGCAGCGGCAAGACGAGCCTGCTGCGCTGCGCGTTTCGTTACGCGAAGCCGCAGCGCGGCACAGTCACGTTCGACGGCGAGGATGTCTGGGCGCACTCGGCCCGCTGGAGCGCGCAGCGCATCGCCGTGCTGTTGCAGGATGCGCCCGACGACTTCGGCTTGAGCGTGGAAGAGATCGTCGCGATGGGACGCATGCCGCACAAGCGCGCGCTCGAAGGCGAAACGCCGGACGACCGCGCCCGGATAGCGCGTGCGCTCAACGACGTCGGTCTTGTCGATCTGCGCGCGCGCCCGTTCGCGACACTCTCGGGCGGCGAGCGCCAACGCGCGCTGCTTGCGCGTGCGCTCGTGCAGCAGCCGGCCGTGCTGATGCTCGACGAGCCGACCAATCATCTCGATCCGCGCCATCAGCTTGAACTGCTCGCGCTGGTGAAGCGCCAGCGCATCACGACGCTCGCGACGATTCACGACCTCAATCTCGCCGCCGCGTTCTGCGATCGGCTGTTCGTCATCCATGCGGGCGAGATCGTCGCGCACGGCACGCCTGAAACCGTGCTCACCGAAGCACTGCTCAGGCGCGTTTATGGCATTGACGCGCTCGTCGATCGCCATCCCGTCAACCACTGTCCGCGCATTACCCTGATCGCGGCGCATACCGGATCGCAACGATGAAAACGACACGACTGCGTGCCGTGCTTGGCTCATTGCTGTTCGCGGGCGTGAGTGCCGCGGCGCATGCTGGCCACTACCCGGTGACCGTGCATAGCTGCAACCGCGACGTCACCTTCACCCGAGCGCCAACGCGCGCGGTGAGCAACGACGTCAATCTCACGGAGATGCTGCTCGCACTCGGCGTGCGCTCGCATATGGCGGGTTATACGGGCATTAGCGGCTGGAAGAGCGCCGATGCCGCGTTTGCCGGCGAACTGAACGGCCTGCCCGAACTCGCGCAACGCTATCCGTCGCTCGAAACGCTCGTGGCCGCGCATGCCGACCTCTACGTCGCGGGCTGGAATTACGGCATGCGCGTGGGCGGCCCGATTACGCCCGCGACGCTTGCGCCATTCGGCATTGCGACCTACGAACTCTCCGAATCGTGTGGGCATGTGATGCCGCGTCCCGCCGCATCGCTCGACGACGTCTACAACGATCTGCGCAATCTCGGCGCGATCTTCGATGCCGATGCGCAGGCCCAAAGCGTGATCGCGTCCATGCAGGCACGCGTTGCCGATGTCGCTCGCGCGCTGAACGGAATGCATGATCGCCCGCGTGTGTTCGTCTACGACAGCGGCGAGGACAAGCCCTTTACCGCCGGCAAGCTTGCGATGCCGACCGCGTTGATTCGCGCGGCAGGCGGACGCAATGTGATGGACGACGTGGCCCGGAGCTGGGCGCAGGTGAGCTGGGAAAGCGTGGTGGCGCGCGATCCGCAAGTGATCGTGATCGTCGACTATGGCGCGGTGACGGCCGCCCAGAAAGAGGCGTTCCTGCTCGCGTCGCCAGCGCTCGCGAACGTCGCGGCGGTCCGTGACCGGCGTTTTATCGTGGTGCCCTATGACGCGGCCACACCCGGCGTGCGGAACGCGGAAGCGGTCGGGACGATCGCGCGCGGTTTGCATCCCGAAGCGTTTGCGCGCACGCAGCGCGTTTCACGATGAGCGCGACGGGCCGACGCGCGCGCGCGTTGCCGTTCGCGTTGCTCGCGATCGTGCTGGCCGTGTCGATCGTGCTCGCGGTCGGCCTCGGCTCGACACGCATCGCGGCGGGCGACGTCATGCGCACGATCGCCGCACATACTCTTGGCCTTGCGTATCCGGCCGACATGAACGACGCGATCGTCTGGCAGATCCGCGTGCCGCGCGTACTGCTTGGCGCATTGGTCGGCGCGGCGCTCGCGGTCGCAGGTGCCGTCTTGCAGGCCGCGACCTCGAACCGCCTGGCCGATCCGCATCTGCTCGGCGTGAGTGCGGGTGCGAGCGTCGGCGCGGTGGCGGCGACGTTGTGGATCGGGGCGGCGTGGGGCGTGCTTACGCTGCCTGTTTGCGCATTCGCCGGCGCGCTCGCGGCGACGGCGCTCGTGATCGCATGCGGCGCGCGCGGCGGGCGGGTCGATGCGCAGCGTCTGCTGCTCGCCGGCGTCGCGATCTCGTTCGTGCTGATGGCCCTCGCGAATCTGCTGCTTTATCTCGGCGATCAACGCGCTGCGTCGTCGGTACTGTTCTGGATGCTCGGTGGCCTCGGGCTTGCGCGCTGGAATCTGCTCGACGTACCGGCGGCGCTCGTCGGCATCAGCCTTGTTCTGCTGATCGGCCGCCGCCGCGAACTCGATGCGTTGATGAGCGGCGATGTCGTTGCCGTGACGCTCGGCGTGAACGTGACGCGCCTGCGCCGGGAACTGTTCGTCGTGTGTTCGCTCCTCACGGCGGGGATGGTCGCGGTGAGCGGCGCGATCGGCTTTGTCGGCCTCGTGGCGCCGCATGCGGCGCGCCGGCTGGTCGGCGCGGGGCACGCGCGGCTTTTGCCGGCGTCGGCCTTCGTGGGGGCGCTCATGCTGGTGTGGGCGGACGTGACGGCGCGCACGCTGATCTCGCCTGACGACCTGCCTATCGGGGTGGTGACGGGTCTGTTCGGGGGCGTCTTCTTCGTGTGGTTAGTGCGTAGTCCGCATTGAGTCGAGAGGGGGCTTGCGGCACGGCCTATGCGCTCTATGCATGAATTAATTCTCTAAATGAATTTGCGCGGCCACGCAGATCACGGTCGAATGTCGGGTTCCGAGCGCCGGGGTGCGCCAACGCGGTGAAACGCGCCGCGTATCCGTCTTTCTTCAGAAGAGTAAAAGGAGCCAAAATGAAAACCACGCTTGCAGCCCTGACGCTTGCGTTGCTCGCCGTCTCGTCCGGCAGCGCAATCGCCAAGGATTGGTCGACCATGCGATTCGGCGTCGACGCGAGCTATCCGCCGTTCGAATCGAAGGCCGCCGATGGCAAGCTCGTCGGTTTCGATATCGACCTCGGCAATGAAATCTGCCGTCGTCTGAATGCGAAATGCGTGTGGGTCGAAAACTCGTTCGACGGCATGATCCCGGGGCTGAAAGGGCGCAAATTCGACGGCGTGCTGTCGACCATGTCGATGACGCCCGCGCGTCAGGCGCAGATCGCGTTCTCGTCGAAGGTGTTCCGCATTCCGACGCGTCTCGTCGCGAAGAGGGACTCATCGATCGTGCCGACGCCGGAAGCGCTGAAGGGCAAGCGCATCGGCGTCGAACAGGGTTCGATCCAGGAGACCTATGCGAAGACGTATTGGGAACCCGCCGGCGCTGTGATCGTGCCTTATCAGGACCAGGACCTCGTGTATTCCGATTTGCTCGCCGGTCGCATCGACGCGTCGTTGCAGAACGCGGTACAAGCCGAAATCGGCTTCTTGCGCACGCCGCGCGGCAAGGACTTTGCGTTTGCTGGCAATCCGCTTTACGACGCGAAAACGCTCGGCAGCGGAACGGCAATTGGCTTGCGTAAGGAAGATACCGACCTGAAGGAAAAAATCGACAAGGCGATTGCCGACATTCGCGCCGACGGCACGTACGACCGGATCGCGAAAAAGTATTTCGATTTCGACGTGTACGGCCAGTAATTTCGCGGTGGCAACGACGCGTCGTCGATACGGCGCGAAAACATGGCGGGGGCTTGCCTTTACGGGCAAGACCCCGCGGTGCTTCCAGCAGACGGCGCACGCATGATATTCAACCTGCGCCGCTCGAAGCTTCGTGTCGGAACAGGTAGCGAGGCAGCGCACGCAAGTCACGTTCCCCGGCTGGCACTGCCGCCGCCCGCCATCTACACTGGTTTCATACCCGTCCTGAAACCGGATGCACTGAAGGTTGGGGAGCCTCGACATGAACGGCTATCAGATCACCTTCTTTACCCAGCAGGCGCGCAGCCACCATGGCAAGCCGCTCGCCGACTGGCTCGTGCATCTGGCGGGCGAACTCGGTCTGCGTGGCGCGACCGTGATTCCGGCCTGCGAGGGTGTCGGGCAGCATCACCGCATTCATTCCGCGCACTTCTTCGAACTCGCGGATCAGCCGCTGTCCGTCATGATGGCGGTTACGGCCGATGAAGCCGGGCAGTTATTCGAGCGGCTTCGCGCCGAGAGGCTGCATCTGTTCTATGTGAAGACGGCGGTCGAATTCGGCGTTGTCGGCGAGGACGATGAGGACGATGAGGACGAAGGGGACCTGCCGAAGACCTGATGCACGCCTGTGCCCCTACGCGACGAAATCGGCCGCCATGTCCGCGTCGGTGCGCGCTTCGAGCCGGCCGCTGCGGCAGGCGGCGCGGAATACCTCGTAGTCTTTCTCCACCTGATCCGCGTAGGCGCGCGAATAAGCGACGAGCGCTTCGGACATCTGATCGCCATTGCCGAGATAGGCGGCGACTTCGGTTGCGAGTCCGCCCGCTTTCGCGTGAGCGCGCGCGAGCACCCAGCCGCACATGCCCGCGTACTGGCGGAACGTGTCCTTCGCAAACAGTTCGAGCGTGGCCGAAATCTTCATGTCGCGTAACTGGCGGCCGTAGATCGCGCGCCCGAACGGGCCGGTGGTCCAGCCGAGGAACGGATCGCTCGCGCCCTGCATGAGCCGTTGTCCATCGACGACGCGCTGGCCCTGATGCTTCGGCCCCGGCGCCTTGAAGTAGCGCGTCACGACCGAGGTGGACGCTTCCTTGAACTGGATGAAGAGCGGCTTCTCGTGCTGATCGACCATCAGCAGGATCAGGCAGCGCGTACCTACGCTGCCGACGCCGACGACCTTGAACGCCATGTCGTGCATCGAGAAGTGATCGAGCAGCGTGCGCCGTACCGTGCCGAGCGATTTCAGGTAGTGGTTGTAGATCGGCTCCATCAGCGTGCGCCAGTCGCCGAGGCCGAGCCAGTCGTCCTCGTGCGTGAAGAGCGTGCTCTTGCCGTGTACGTGGAACACGGTCGGCGGCACGTCGCGAATCTGCCAGATGTCGTCGCGGCGGTTCGCGAGCTTCGGCAGGATCGTTTCATGCGTACGGCGCGATGCTTTAGCGATGCCGTTGCGGATGCGCTGCCGCGCATCCTCGGTCGGCGAGATTTCCTCGAGACGCGCGAACGTGATGAGCTCGCACCACAGTTCGAGCGGACTCATGTCCGAGTAGCGCGCGGTCCAGTGCTGATAGCTTTGCGCGCAATGTGCGACGACTTCGTCGGCGAGCTTGTCGCCGTGGCCGAGATGGCGGACGGCGATATAGAGGCTCGCCGCGAGACGTTTCAAGTCCCACTCCCATGGACCGACGGCGGTTTCGTCGAAGTCGTTGATGTCGAACACGAGCGCACGTTCGGGTGTCGCGAAGCCGCCGAAATTCATCAGGTGGCAGTCGCCGCAAATCTGGAAGTGAAAGCCGCTGTTCGCGGTCGTAGCGAGATCGTGTGCCTGGATGATCGCGCTGCCGCGATAGAACGTGAACGGCGATTCGAGCATGCGTCCGTAGCGCAGCGGCACGAGAGCTTCGACACGGCCACGGCTGCTTTCGCGCAGCAGGAGAACCGGATCGCGATCGACCTTGCCGATCTCGGCGTGGGCGCTGCGTGGCGCGTTCTTGCGTGCGTTGCGGCCGATTGCGCTACGCTGCGCGAGCGATTCGAATGGCGTCATCGTTTGCCCCTGGAAATGCGGCGTTATTCAATTCGTTTGCACACGAAGAAAACCTTGCCTGCACGCACGCCGCCGAGTTCACCAAACCGTTGCAAAGCCATTCGGCGCGGGACATGAAGGCAGTGGTGACCTGCCTCTAACCTGTTGGGACTCTAGCGTGTCCGCGCCGTTATTTCCATAGAGGACTGCTCGTGCGTATGTGCCGGCTTGCGGTGGCCGGCACATGCGTCGACCGGTTATGCCGAGAGCTTCTGCATTTCCGCGAACAGATCGGCCTTGCCTTCGAAGCCGATGCCGGGCAGCTCGGGCATCGTGATGTAGCCGTTCTCGACCTTCACGCCATCGGGGAAGCCGCCATACGGCTGGAACAGATCGGGATACGACTCGTTGCCGCCGAGGCCGAGACCCGCCGCGATGTTGAGCGACATCTGGTGGCCGCCGTGCGGGATGCAGCGGCTCGCGGACCAGCCGTGCTGATGCAGCATCTCGAGCGTGCGCAGATATTCGACGAGGCCATAGCTCAGCGCGCAGTCGAATTGCAGCCAGTCGCGATCGGCGCGCATGCCGCCGTAGCGGATCAGGTTGCGCGCGTCCTGCATCGAAAACAGATTCTCGCCGGTCGCCATCGGTTTGTCGTAGTAGTTGCGCAGCGTTGCCTGCAGTTCGAAGTCGAGCGGATCGCCGGCTTCCTCATACCAGAACAGATCGTATTGCGAGAGCGCCTTCGCGTATTGAATCGCCGTGTCGAGATCGAAGCGGCCGTTCGCGTCGACGGCGAGTTTCTGGCCGTCTTGCAGCACGCTCAGGATGGAGTCGATACGGCGCAGGTCTTCGTCGAGCGACGCGCCGCCGATCTTCTTCTTCACGACCGTATAGCCACGGTCGATGTAACTGCGCATTTCGTCCTTCAGCTTGCTGTGGTCCTGGCCCGGATAGTAGTAGCCGCCTGCGGCGTAGACGAATACCTTGCGATCGGGCTGACCGTTGCCGTAGCGGTCGGCGAGCAACTGGAACAGGGGCTTGCCTTCGATCTTCGCGACCGCGTCCCACACGGCCATGTCGATCGTGCCGATGGCGACCGAACGCTCGCCGTGGCCGCCCGGTTTTTCGTTCGTGAACATGGTCGCCCAGACACGGTGCGGGTCGAGATTGTCGCCGGCATCGTTGACGAGCGTTGCCGGATCGGCGTCGAGCACGCGCGGGATGAAGCGCTCGCGCATCAGCTTGCCTTGCCCGTAGCGGCCGTTCGAGTTGAAGCCGTAGCCGATGACGGGCTTGCCGTCGCGGATCACGTCGGTGACCACGGCGACGAGGCTCAGCGTCATCTTGCTGAAGTCGATATAGGCGTTGCGGATCGAGGAACTGATCGGAACGGTCTTCTCGCGGATTTCTACGATTTTCATGGATGTCTCCGGATGGCACGGCCAGTGTTCGGAATGACTGGCGGTTCGAGGCGCTAGATTAGGCGTTGGAATCGGTACTATGATTCACCTGAATTCACTTCTTTATTAACCTGTGGTGAAAAACGACCTGACCTCGTACCTCGAGTTCTTCGTCCTGCTCGGGCGCTACGGCAACCTGTCGGCCGCCGCGCGCGACCTCGACATTACGCCGCCGGCGGCGACCAAACGCCTCGCGCAGCTCGAAGCGCGGCTCGGCGTGCGGCTCGTGAATCGCACCACGCGCAGCGTCAGTCTGACCGCCGAGGGCGAGACCTTCCTGCACTACGCGACGCGGATTCTGGCGGAGGTCAGGGAAATGGAAGACGTCGTGTCGTCGAGCCGTTCGGTGCCGCGCGGCTTGTTGCGCGTGAACGCGACGCTTGGCTTCGGCCGCACGACGATTGCGCCGTTCGTGTCCGAGTTCGCGAAGCGTTATCCGCATGTCGAGGTGCAACTGGACGTGACCGACCGGCCGATCGATCTTGTCGAAAGCGGAGTCGATCTCGCGATTCGCTTCGGCGAATTGCCGGACAAACGGCTCAACGCGCGCCGCATCATGGCGAACCGGCGCTTTCTATGCGCGTCGCCGCGTTATCTCGAGTTGCACGGCACCCCCGAAAGCCTGACCGATCTCGCGAGCCATCAGTGCATCGTCCATCGGCAGAACGACGATGCCTACGGCATCTGGCGTCTCGAACGCAACGGCGAGCCGCACTCGGTGAAGGTGCGCGGCGTGCTGTCGAGCAACGACGGCGACATCGTGCTGAGCTGGGCGCTCGACGGTCACGGCATCCTGCTGCGCTCCGAGTGGGACCTCGCGAAATACCTCGAAAGCGGCCGCTTGCGCGTGGTCCTGCCCGAGTTCGTGCAGCCGTCGGCCGACCTGTTCGTCTATTACCCGAACCGGCGCAATCAGTCGGCGCGCGCCCGCGCTTTTATAGACTTTCTGGCGGAGCGGTTTGGGCGGCATGGGGCGTAGGGTGGGATGGCGCGGGCGGTGAAGGAAGTAGCGGTTGACCGAATGCACCGCCGATTTCTCCAGGCTGCTGGTTCTCGCAGCGAGCCGGCGTGCGTCGCCGTCGCTGGAGAATGGCGCGACGTTTTACAGCAGTCTCGAAGAATTGCTGCCGTACTGCGAAGTGCTGACACTGCACGTTCCCCGCAGCGGCACGCCGATCATGATGAAAAAGAATTCGCCCTGCTGCCGAAGGGCGCGGTTTTCGTCAATGCCGCTCGTGGCGCGCTGGTCGACGAAGAGGCATCTCTACGATGCGTTGACATCGGGACATCTGTTCGGCGCGGGACTCGACGTCTACCGGAACGAGCCTAACGTCGACCCGCGCTTCGCCAGTCTCGACAACGTGTTCCTTTCGCCTCACATGGCGAGTGCGACAGTCGAGACGCGCGACCAGATGGTTTTCACTGCGTTGGACAACATTGCGGCGGTGCTTGATGGGCGGCTCGCATTGAACCCGGTCTGAAGTCCGTTTTCACGGAGAACGCGAAAACGGAGCTTAGGGATGCGCTTGCGACGCATGCGCTAACGCGTCGCGCCAATCGGCGGCATAGTCCGACATCGGCAAAGTGGCAACGGGCCACGCGCGCGAACGCGGCGAGTCGTATGCGGCGGGCCGGCACGCCAGAAGATAGGCGCCGCCTGTCGTCCCTGAGCGATCTTCGGATACCCACACCACCTGCGCGGGCCGCAGTGTCGCGAGCAGGGCGGCGAAGTGGGGATTGGCTGTCAACGGGCCTTCGATCACGATCTCGCCGCTGCTATTCAGGCGCGAGAGGCAATCGTCGGCGACCAGCGCCGTGTAGAGCGTGGCCAGTGCGTAGGATTCCCGCGCGGAAGCCGGTTGCGGTCCGCGAATTTCACCGCGCCGGTCGGGCCAGGGGCCGCCCAGCGGCGCGAAGCTCGGTAGCGCGAGGGTTCTGCGTGCGACGAGCGCGGCGATATCCGCCCAGCGGCAGTCGTTAGCGTGCCCCGCATTGAGTATCGAAAATTCGCGCCCGCCCATGAAGCGGGCGCACGCGACCGGGCGGCCCCACGCGTCGACGTTGGCCAGCATGTCACGCTGTGGATCGAGCACCGAGAGCGGCGCGCCGATACCGGCTACGAGTGTCCACGTACCCGACGAGATGACGTTCAACGGTGCTTGTGGCGCTCGCGTGCCATAGAAGTGCTTGACCATCGACGCGTTGCTGTCGTGGATACCGCACACGACGCGGCAGTCCGCGGGCAAGCCAGTGCGCGCGGCCACGTCCGGCCGCAATGCGCCGAGGATCGCATCGGCTTCGCGCAGCGGCGGAAAAAGCGTCTGCCAACCCAGCTTGCGCACCATCGGCGCGAGTTCTCGGCTTGCCACGTCCCACAGGTCGGTATGACAACCCCACGAGGTGATTTCTCCCGCCGCCACGCCACACAGACGCCATGCCCAATACTGCGGATAAGGCACGATCGCGCGCGTACGCGCAAATGCGTCGGGAAATCGCAAAGACTGCCAGTACAGCTGCTTGCCGACATTCAACCCGCCAGGTAATGGCGGCGAAAACGTGCGATCGAAATCGTCGCGCAGCGACGCATAGTCGGCGTCGACTTCCTCTATGCCCGTGAATTCGTAATCGAGCACGGGTAGGGCGAGTTCCGCGTCGCCCAGCAGCGCAACGGTGGCGCCGTGGGTCGTCGTGATGATCGAGCCGATCCGGTGCGGCTCCGGCAATTGCGCCAGTTCGCCTAGCAACCAGTCCCAGATGGCGTCGACGTCGAAGTGCGGATAAGGGCCCGCGTTCACGGCATGATTGGCGCGGCGAGCTTCCGCAAGCGACCTGCCGTTCTCGTCGATCAGGCTGAGTTTGAGGTTGGTCTTGCCGACGTCGAACACCACGATCCTGCCGCCGCCCGGACGCTCTGGCGCTGCGCTCATGATGCCACCGGGTCGGCCTCGACCACGATCACTTCGATGCCCTGTCCTTGCAGCATCTCGACGGTTTCCGCCGCCACGCCGCTGTCGGTAATCAGCATCTTCACGCGCGAGAGCGGGCATACGATGAGCCCGCCACGCCGGCTCGCGAACTTGGAACTGTCGACGAGCACGATGATCTCGTCGGCCTGCTTCATCAGCTTGATCTCGGCGCGCACGAGCAGCGGATCGCTTTCGAGCAATCCTAATGGTGAAACAGCGGCGGCGCCGATGAACATCTTGCTCGCGTAGTGATTCTGGATCACGTCGTTTTCGAAGGGGCTGACGATCACGTTCTGCTCGCGATAAACCTTGCCGCCCGGCAGCAGGATTTCGTTGCGGCTCTGCGTAAGCAGTTGCTGGGCTGTGAGGAACGAGTTGGTGAGGATGGTGAGCTGGCTCTCGGCAAGGTACTCCGCCATCATGTGCGTGGTGCTTCCGCCATTGATGATGACAGTCTCGCCGTCGAGGCACATCTGCGCCGCGCGCCGGGCGATCGCCCGCTTGCGCTCGGGATGCACCGCCGTGCTTTCCCGGAAGTTCGATCCCACCAGGCCGCCCGGTTTGTCAGGCGCGATATGCTGCGCGCCGCCGTGCACCTTGACGAGTTGTCCGCTGGTTGCCAGCACCGCGATGTCGCGCCGGATGGTGGCGGCGGACGCGTTGAGCGCGCCCTCGAGTTCGGTGACGGTCACGCTGCCCCGCTCAGCGAGGATTTTCAGCAATTTCTTGCGCCGCGTATGGTTGATCAAGGCTGGTTCTCCATGTTCAGGCGGATTATGTCATTCGATCACAGAACAATCATTAATTGCCTGATAATGGAAAACCCTCGCTCAAAACAATCAAAAAGTTGATCGGAATTCGATTGAAAAATGATCGTTTTGTGGACAAACTGCGCTCCATCAATCCACGAAACCCGCGAGACAACGCTTCCATGAAGACCTCTTCCGACCTTGCCGCCTCGACCCCGATCGTCTCCCTATGGGACGACACGCGGGCTGCATCGATGTCCGAACCGGAGCTTTTGCTGTATCGCTCCAACCTGCTGGGAAGTGACCTGCGCATCACCAACTTCGGCGGCGGCAATACGTCCGGCAAGATCGACATGCCCGATCCCCTGACCGGGCAGCCGGTGAAGGTTCTGTGGGTCAAAGGCTCGGGCGGCGACGTCGGCAGCATGAAGCTCGACGGCTTCGCCACGCTTTACATGGACAAGCTGCAGGCGCTCAAGTCGCGCTATCGCGGACTCGCTCACGAGGACGAGATGGTGGCGATGGCTTCTCATTGCACCTTCAACCTGAATCCGCGCGCCGCGAGCATCGACACCGCGCTGCATGCGTACATTCCGAAAGCGCACGTCGATCACATGCACCCGGACGCGGTGATTGCAATCGCGGCGAGCGAGAACGGCGAGCAACTGACACGCGAGATTTTCCACGGCGAGCTTGCCTGGGTGCCGTGGCAACGCCCCGGCTTCGACCTCGGTGTTCAGCTCGGCAACATCACTCGCGACCATCCGGGGCTCAAAGGCCTGGTGCTGCAAAACCACGGTCTTTTCACCTGGGGCGACACGTCGAAGGCGTGTTACGAGAACACGGTGCGCGTGATTGCGCAGGCCAATGCGTGGCTTGCCGCGCGCAGCGACAAACCGGCCTTCGGCGGCGCGGTGCAAGCGCCGCTCGACAGCGAGGCGAGGTTGCGCGTGGTCGAGCGGCTCGTTCCGGCTTTGCGCGGCAAGATCAGCGGCGCGGCGGCGGGCGGCCAGTACAAGCAGGGGCATTTCGACGATCGCGCGGAAGTGCTCGAATTCGTGTGCAGCAAGGAGCTGGCGCCGCTGGCCGCGCTCGGCACGTCCTGCCCCGATCATTTTTTGCGCACGAAAATCTATCCACTGGTGCTGGATTTCGATCCGCAGCGCAACAACCTCGACGAGGTGATCGCGGGCCTCGATGTCGCGCTCGAGCAGTACCGCGAGAACTACCGGGCCTACTACGAACGTTGCAAGCGCCCGAACAGCCCGGCCATGCGCGACCCGAACGCGGTGATCTACCTGATCCCCGGCGTGGGCATGCTGAGCTTCGCGCGCGACAAGGCCACGGCCCGCATCGCGAGCGAGTTCTATATCAATGCGATCAACGTGATGCGCGAGGCGCAGCGCGTCGACCGCTACGTCGGCCTGCCCGAGCAGGAAGCGTTCGACATCGAATACTGGCTGCTCGAAGAGGCCAAGCTGCAGCGCATGCCCAAGCCGAAGAGCCTGGCGGGCCGCATCGCATTGGTGACCGGAGCGGCGGGCGGCATCGGCCGGGCGACCGCCGAGCGCTTCTTGCAGGAAGGCGCGTGCGTGCTGCTCGCCGACATCGATGCGAACGCCTTGACCGAAGCCGAGACAAACCTGCGCCAGCGTTTCGGCAAGGACATGGTGGCCAGCGCCGTGACCGACGTAACGAACGAGACGTCGGTGCAGGCGTCGATGGCCGCGGCTCTCGCGAGTTTTGGCGGGCTCGACCTGGTGGTGTCGAACGCGGGCATTGCGTCCTCGGCGGCGATCGGCGATACCAGCCTCGAACTCTGGAATCGCAACATGAACATTCTGTCGACCGGTTATTTTCTGGTCGCGCGTGCCGCGTATCGACTGTTGCGCGAGCAGGGTGTCGGCGGAAGCATCGTATTTGTCGCCAGCAAGAACGGGCTCGTTGCGTCGGCGGGCGCGGCCGCCTATTGCACGGCGAAGGCGTCGGAAATCCATCTGGCGCGTTGTCTCGCGCTGGAAGGCGCCGAGCACGGCATTCGCGTCAACGTCGTGAATCCCGATGCGGTGATACGCGGCTCGAAGATATGGGACGGCAAGTGGAAGGAAGAGCGCGCCGCCACTAACAAGATCGCGACGGACGACATCGAAGACTTCTATCGCAAGCGCAGCATGCTCAAGCTTAGCGTGCTGCCCGAAGACATTGCCGAAGGCGTGTACTTCTTCGCGAGCGATCTGTCGGCCAAGTCGACCGGGAACATTCTCAACGTCGACGCAGGCAACGCCGCCGCCTTTACCAGGTGAAATCCGCTGAGATCCACTGAAACCTGCTGAGCCACCGGCTGCCGCACGCATCCCACAGCGGGCGGCAGCGAATCTTCGGCGTCGATCGGGACACCGTATAAAAACGCAACGTGGTGGAGACATGGACAACGATCACTACCTGCTGCATGCCGCGGGTGTGCAGAAATCGTTCAACGGCGTGCCGGCGCTGCGCGACGGCCGGCTCGAACTGCGGCCGGGCACGGTACACGCATTGTGCGGCGGCAACGGCGCCGGCAAGTCGACGTTTCTGAACATCCTGACCGGCATGCTGAGGCGCGACGGCGGCACGATCAGTTGCAAGGGCAGGCCGGTCAATTTCGAGTCGCCGGCGGACTCTCTGGCGGCCGGCATTGCGATGATCAGCCAGGAGCTGAATCCGCTGCTCGATATGACCGTCGCCGAGAATCTGTTTCTCGGCCGCGAGCCGATGAAGCTCGGCGGGCTCGTCGTCGACTACCGCCGCCTCTTCAAACGCGCGGCCGAGCTGATGGAGTCGCTCGGCTTCGCAATCGACGTGCGCGCGCCGCTGCGGCGCCTGAGTCTCGCCAAGCGCCAGCTCGTCGAAATCGCCAAGGCGATCAGCTACGACAGCGACATTCTGATCATGGACGAGCCGACCTCGGCGATCGGCGAGGCCGAAACGGCAATTCTCTTCGACGCGATCCGCCGGCTGACCGCTCGCGGGGTCGGCGTGATCTACGTTTCGCACCGCATGAGCGAGATATTTTCGATTGCCACCGAATACACGATTTTTCGCAACGGCGGTTTTATCGAAGCGGGGCAACTCGCGGACATCGACGCCGCGCATCTGGTGCATGGGATCGTCGGCGAGCGCGTGACGAAGAGCCAGCGCCCGACCACGCTGCCCGACGCGCCGGTGATGCTCGAAGCGCGTGGCTACGCGCAGCGCAAGTGCTTTACCGGCATCGATCTGCAGGTCAGGCGCGGCGAGATTCTCGGCATCTATGGACTGATGGGTGCGGGCCGCAGCGAATTTCTCAATGCCGTATTCGGTTTGACGCGGCTCGACGAAGGCACGCTGCTGATCGACGGAAAGCCGGTACGCATCGACAAGCCGGCCGATGCGCTCGGCAACGGCCTCGCGCTTATCACCGAGGATCGCAAGGACACGGGTCTCGTCGGCTGTCGTTCGGTGCGCGAGAACGTTTCGCTCGCGGCGTTGCGCGGCTACTCGAAAGCCGGCTGGATTCGCGCCGAACGCGAACGGCACGCCCTTGCGCAGATGGTCCAGCAATTCTCGATTCGCACCAGCTCCGCTGAAATTCCCGTGCAGCAACTCTCGGGTGGCAACCAGCAGAAAGTCATCCTCGCGCGTTTTCTGCTTACGCAGCCGCGCATTCTGCTGTGCGACGAACCGACTCGCGGTATCGACGAAGGGACCAAGCAGCAGATCTACGAGTTTCTCAACGCGTTCGTAGCGGATGGCCGATGCGCGATCGTCGTGTCGTCGGAGCTCGACGAGGTGATGCAGGTCAGCGACCGGATCGCCGTGTTCGCGCGTGGCCGGATCACGGGCACGCTGACACGCGCCGAGGCTTCGCATCACGCGTTGACGCATCTCGCGTCGTAGGCGCTGCCTGTTCCCGAACTTATCTGGACTTCACATCATGATGCTTGCACAACGCTCCCTGTCGATGAAGCACCTGTCGCGCTACGGCATCGTCGCGGCCTTTGTTGCTATCTGTATCGCGCTGTCGTCGATGAATCCGTATTTTCTGACCATCAACAACCTGCTGAATATCCTGCAGCAGGTGTCGATCAACGGCTTGCTGGCCATCGGCATGACCTTCGTGATTCTCGCCGGCGGGATCGATCTGTCGGTCGGCTCGGTGCTTGCGTTTGCCGGCATGGTCGCGGCGAGCGTCGTTGCGGGCGATGCGCCGCATGCTCCGCTTCTCGCGGTTGCGGCGGGCGTCGCAGTCGGCGTGGCGTCCGGCGCGCTCAACGGTCTGGTGATCGCTCGCTTTCGCGTACCGGCTTTCGTCGTCACGCTCGGCATGCTCAGTATCGCCCGCGGTGCGACCCAGATCTACAACGACGGCATGCCGATCTCCGGCTTGTCCGATGCGTTTCTGCTGATTGGCCAGGGGAAAGTGGCCGGCGTGCCGATTCCCGTGCTGATCTTCCTGGCCCTGTTCGCCGCCTCGCTCGTCGTGCTGCGCTATTCCCGCTTTGGCCGCTATGTCTATGCGGTCGGTGGCAACGAAAAGAGCGCGCGCGCGAGCGGCGTGCCGACCCGGCTGATCCTGCTGTCCGTGTACGCGATCTGCGGCGGCTGCGCGGGACTCGCTGGCGTGGTGCTCAACGCGCGTACGACTTCGGCGCTGACTCAGGCCGGGGTGGGATATGAACTCGATGCGATCGCGGCCGTTGTGATCGGCGGCACGAGTCTGTCGGGCGGGATCGGCGGCGTCGCAGGCACGCTGTTTGGCGTACTGATCATTGGTGTCATTAACAACGGACTCGATTTGATGGGCGTGTCTTCGTATTACCAGCAAGTGATCAAGGGCGCGGTTATCGTGTGCGCGGTTCTGCTCGATATCGCCGCGCGCCGGGAAAGCAACTGAGGCCATGCCTCGCGCAAACTTACAACCAGGAGACGATATGAAATCAGCAAAATGGCTCACGGCAGTTACCCTCGGTGTCGCATGCGCGGCGGCGTTCGCACAAAGCGCGCCGGCCAGGACGTGGAAAATCGGCGCGGCCGTGTATGGGCAGAGAAACGAATATGCGCAGCTATGGGTGAATGCGCTGAAGGATCACCCCGCGGTCAAGAGCGGCCTCGTCAATCTGACGGTCTTCGACGGCCGCTACGATCACATGACGCAGGACGGCCAGTTCGACACGATGATCACGCAGAAATACGACGGCGCGCTTTATATCCCGATCGACTCGATTGCCGGCGGTAATGTGGTGCGCAAGGCCGCCGCCGCGGGTCTGCCGGTCGTCGGATCGAACGGCCCGGTCAAGAGCGATCAACTGGTCTCGTATATCGGCTCGAACGACGTGCTTGGCGGTGAGCTCGAAGCGGGCGCAGTCGTGAAGAAACTCGGTGGCAAAGGCAACGTCGTGATCCTCGAAGGACCGGTCGGACAAATGGGCGCGATGCAGCGCGGCGAAGGCATCGACAAGGTGCTCAAGCAGAACCCGGGCATCAAGGTGCTGGAGCGAAAGACCGCCAACTGGTCGCGTGCCGAAGCGTTGACGTTGATGCAGAACTGGATCACGGCTCATCCCGGGCAGATCAATGGCGTGATTGCCGAAAACGACGAAATGGCGCTTGGCGCGATTGCCGCGTTGAAGGCCGCGAATATCGATCCGAAGACGGTCCCCATCGCCGGCATCGACGGCGTGACCGATGCGATCAAGGCCATCGCTCGCGGCGAGATGGTGCTGACCGAGCGGCAGGACGCCAAGGCGCAGGCGCAAGGCGCGCTCGATATCATGCTGCGTCACGAAATCGGTCCGAGCTACAAGCCGCAGTCGACGATCTGGCAGCAGTACGCGAGCACCATGCCGTGGGGCGACGGCACCGCGAAACTGTACGCGGTGCCCTGGACCGAAGTAACGAAAGCGAACGCCGCACAGTTCGAGGCGGCGCGTTAGGAAAGTGTGATGCGTTGGCCGGGGTGCGGTGGGTTGATTCGCGAGTTTGCCCGCGAGTTTACCCATATCCCGGTCAGTTTCTCTCCGTACTTCGTATATAGAAAGGTTGTACTGTCATGCCTGGATCTTTTCAGCAAGCGTTCGACTTTAGCCATAAGGTCGTTCTGATTACCGGTGGCGCCTCGGGTATCGGCCTTGCCATCGCCACCCAGTTCGTGGCCCAGGGCGCACGGGTTGCGCTGGTCGATATCAGCGACGAGGTCGAACGCGTTGCGACGTCGTTTGGAAACGGCAGCGCCGGCTGGTGCGGCGATGTCAGCGACGAAGCACGCACGCAAGCCATCGTCGCGGATGTCATTGCCCGCTTCGGACGCATCGACGTACTCGTCAACAACGCGGGCATCGGCTTGATCGAGAAGGCCGAGGACATGAGCGCGGCGCTGTGGGACCAGACCATGGCGATCAATCTCAGGGGCCCGTTTCTCTACACGCGCGAGGTCGGGCGGCACATGCTGGAGCGGGGCACGGGCCGTATCGTCAATATGGCGTCGCAGGCGGCGCTCGTGGGGCTCGACAAGCATCTAGCCTACAGCGCCAGCAAAGCGGCGCTACTCGGCATGACTCGCGTGCTGGCCGGCGAGTGGGGGCCGCGCGGCATTACCGTCAACGCAATTTCACCGACCGTCGTCGAAACGGAACTCGGGCGGCGCGCATGGGCCGGCGAAGTCGGCGCGCAGTTCAAGCGCAAGATTCCGTCGGGCCGCTTCGCGCAACCCGATGAAATCGCGTTCGCTGCGCTCTATCTCGCAAGCGATGCCGCTGCCATGATCAACGGAGAAAACCTCGTGATCGACGGCGGTTATACGACGCAATAGGGCATTTTCAGACGGCTTGCAATAGGGCGGATCAAGTCATGGACCGGATAGGGGCGCGTGCCTCTATCCGGTTTATGGTTTTTCGATCGGCGGCGGTTCATGCGGCTCAAAAATTTTCCATTCCGACACATTGTTTTCTGCCGCGATCGCAACCTCGAACACAGCCGCGACGAGCCGGAACAGGAAAAGGGAGGCGACCTGTGCGCGCTGCGGCTGTGAAGTGGACCGAGGCCGGTGCTGCCATGCGTACGCGGTACCTGCAAGCTACTAGGAACAAGTGACGCCAGCGCGCCGCCACGGTCCCGACAAAGCCCGCCCTGTGCGGGCTTTTTTAGGATGGCGTTAATTCTCGTCAATTCACATTCTTCTTTGCGCCGGATCACTTCCTGATTTTTCGTTATTGGGGCAGTGTAGTGAAGGCGTTGATTCAAGCAAGGCACGCCTTGGCTGAAACGCTTCTCTCAATATTAGGATGTCTTACTTGGCATGTTTGCACTACGTGCCATTTCCTTGATGGGAATGTCAAATACAAAGACTCGTGCAGTAAGCACGGGTAAAGAGGCGTGAAAGATGGCTCTTACGGGAAAGTTTCTGGTCAATAACGAGCCTCTATCGCCGCTCAGTTTTTTGGGTATCGGCACATTTAACGCGTATTCGGGTGACAAGCAATACCGCAATCGGGGTGGCTGCACGGCGGTGCCTGATAACGGCCCGATTCCCGCTGGTAAGTACTGGATCGTCGCGCGTCCTACTGGCGGAATCCGTTCGAAGACTTATGCATGGACGAAAGATACGTGGAATGCCATCAAGGGGACTCCGTCCGATCACGCTGAATGGTTCGCCCTATACCGGGATGATAGGGTGATCGATGATGTGACGTGGGTCAACGGGGTAAAGCGTGGGCAGTTCCGGTTACATCCGGCGGGCGGCCAAGGTACTTCATTAGGCTGCATCACCCTGCCTCGCCATACCGTTTTTTCGCTTATCCGGCGGGCGCTTCTGCACACCGCTACGATCCCCGTGCGTAATTCGGGGCTTCACGCGTATGGAACGATCGAGGTAGTGACATATGGAAACACTTGTCCGTAGGCTGTTCAAGGTCGCACTGTTTCTCGGCCTGTTTATTCTTGCGATTCGTTATGTCCATACGTACCCTGACCCGATGACGGAGAGCCAGTTGCTCGTGTGGTGGAATGCTTCGGAATGGCTCGGTATTCGCGATCCCGAGGATTTATATTTCGTGGTGTGGGTGACTATTCAATTGATCGTCACCATTGTGATGTATCTGGCGATCATGAAGCTATGGCGGCGGTATCACACGAAGTAGATGAAAACCCCGTGCGTAATTCGGGGCTCCACGCGTACGGAACAATTGAGGTCGTCACGTGTATGGCAACACTTGCCCGTAGGGTGCTTAAGGTCGCCCTGTTCATCGGGCTCTTTCTTATTTCAATTCGCTATATCCCGCTATCGAACGAGTGGTCAACAAGCGAAACGCGTGCATGGTTTGCCGCTTCGGATTTGCTCGGCGTCCACAATCCCGATGACCTGTATTTCGTGGTATGGCTGACCATCGAACTGATCACGGCGGTGCTTGCTTATCTAACGATCATGAAGCTATGGCGGCGGTATCGCACGAAGTAGAAAAAGCCCCGGCGACGGGGCTTCTTTTCAAAACCATCTGCAGCACTTTACGCCGCTTAAAAATTTTCCCATTCCTGCGCATTGCTGACTGCCGCGACCGCAACCGGTGCCGGCAGGGCCACAGCTGTTACCTTCGCCACCTGCGGCTTCACCGGCTGCGCGGCTCTCGTTTCCCGGAAAGCGGCCTGCTGGACCGACGATACTTCCTCGCCGAGCCTGAAGAACATCACGTCGGCTTTCATCTTGCCGGCCTGTTCCTGCAGTGACTGCGCAGCAGCCGCAGCCTCTTCCACCAGAGCCGCGTTTTGCTGCGTCACCTCGTCGATCTGGTTGATCGCCTGATGTACCTGAACGATGCCTTTGCTCTGCTCGTCCGAGGCCGCTGAGATTTCGCCCACGATGTCGGATACCCGGCCAATCGCCTCGATAACCTTGTCCATGGTTCCGCCTACTTCTCCGGCCTGCTGCGCGCCGCGCTGAACCTTGCCCGACGACGCCTCGATCAGCTCCTTGATCTCCTTGGCCGCCGCCGACGCGCGTTGTGCCAGCGAGCGCACCTCGCCGGCGACCACCGCGAAGCCTCGGCCCTGTTCACCGGCGCGGGCTGCCTCGACCGCCGCATTCAGCGCCAGGATGTTGGTCTGAAACGCGATGCCCTCGATCATCGCGGTGATCTCCGCGATCTTCGCGGAGTCGGTACGGATCTCCCGCATCGTCGCGACCATCGTGCCGACCGCCGTGCTGCCCGCATTGGTCATCTCGCGCGCGTTGGCCGCGAGCGAATTGGCCTGGCGGGCGTTTTCGGCGTTCTGCTTGACCGTCTCGGTCAGTTGGGACATGCTCGCGGCGGTCTGTTCGAGCGATGCCGCCTGCTCTTCGGTGCGTGCCGAGAGGTCCTGGTTGCCCGCGGCAATCTGCCCCGAGGCGACCGTCACCGATTCGCTGCCAGCGCGAATGCCGCGGATCGTGGTGGCCAGTTGCCGGCTCATGGTCTTCATGGCTTCCAGCAACTGGCCGAACTCGCCGCCCACATCCACGGTGATCTGACCGTCGAGCCGGCCTTGCGCAATGTCGCCGGCGATGCGCACGGTCCGGTTCAGCGGCCGCGTAATGGCGCGTACCAGATAGACCGCCGCGCCGATGGACAACAAGGTGCCGGCCAGAAGCAGCGCGCCGGAAATCCATTTCAGTTGGCCGGCGCGAGTCGTGCCATCGCGGTCGTTGTCTCTTGCATGGTTGGCGTTGATCCGCGCATCCTGCGCGAGCAGGGCGGTGAGACTGTCGCCCACCGGGGTGACGGATTGCCCCTGCCAACTGGCCGCCTGGTCGAAATAGCCTTGCTCGATGATCTGCAATTCCTTGTCGACGGCTTCGCGGTACTGGGTAATCTGGCCATCCATCTTGTCGGCCACTGCACGCTCTTCGCTGTTCGATACGCCGTTCGGGTAGTAGCTTTTCCAGTCCTTTTCCAACTGTGCGGAATAGTTGCGCGTCTTCGAAACCAGCGCCATGTCCTTTTGCGCCAGCGTGCGCCAGAGCATCAGGCGGATATGCAGCAGATCGGCGCCGCTGGCATTCACGTTGTTCATCGGGATGACGATGTTGGCGTAGGTGTCATGTAGCGATTCGCTCAGTGCCGATATCCCACGCAGGCCGAACGCACCGATCATCAGAGTAAGTGCCATGCAGGTCACGAATACCACGATGATCTTGGACCTGACAGTCGAGAAAAACTGGTTCAAAAGGAGTCCCTTCAGGAGATGTGGTTTGACGTAAGGTGCTGATGCACGTCGGCTCACCTGGAATGCGTCGCCTGAGCAGCGGTATCAAATCGCATGGCACGCGGGCGTGTTGCCAAAGAACGGGGGCCGAAGATGTCGATCAAGTCGCCGTAAGGATTAACGACGCATCGGGGAAATTCTTTAGCGCCCCCCTTTCTTGCAGAAGGTGTCTTGCGTGGTTCGCCTCGTGTCGGGTGCTCGCGTGGCACGAGGTTGCTCGGCGCGGACGACCGCATGGGCGATTCGTCTGCATCTGTCAGCAGGGTCTCTCGCTGCGCTCATAATTTGTCAGGTTTTTGATAAATATGACTGACAACATGGGCTTCACAAATTTCGATCGCTCACGCCGGATGGCATGTCCGAAAATCACGCCATTCAGCTCCTCTTCTCCCGTCCCGATGTGGTCCTGGTCCGAAAGGGTGGGGTTTACTGTAATTGAAAGAGCCGGGTCGGCTGGCGCATTATTCGACACACGTTGTACGATGAATTACATCATTGCCCGACGACTTTGCTCCGTGAAGTTTGCCGAGGCCGGTCGTTGCCGGGCAGTCGGGCGGCTGGCCCGGTAGGCAATCAGCGGCGAGACATCGCCTCATGCAGGATGAAAATTCCTGTTGCAGTGCGGCTTTCAGGCGTTCGGTTCGTGGCTGTATCGCCCTGTCGGCATACGCTTCGCGATATCCGTGGAAGTTTTCGCGGACTGGCTCGCCGTCGGGAATTTAGGTTATATCTTATACGATGTCTTATAACAAACACTAACGTCTCTGCCTGATCTGCTGCGTTCCCGGCACCGACACGAGGAGCGGAAGAGGTCTGACAAGAGCACGAACTGGATTCACCCCAAGGAGATGATTCATGAAGATGCGCTCTACCCGAGAGCTGGTCGTGCTCGGCCTGCTGGTCCTGACCGTTGCCGGTTGCGGCGATGGCAACGGCCTTGCAAGCTCCGGCACCAGTTCGACGACGCCCCCGCCCGCCAACCCGACCACGCCGACTACCCCGGCCTGGACGCCGGGCCGCTACGCCGCCGACACGAACCTGCCCGACTCCCCGGCATTGCCGTCGGATACCCAGGTTTGCTCGGTTCTCGAAGCCAGCAACAAGCTTGTCAAGAACGCGGACGGTTCGCTGCCGGTCAGCGTGGACCCGACGCCCGCGACCTACGGCGGCGCGACGATGGCGCTGAACAACCCGGACCAGGCGCGCATCCAGGCCGCGCTCGACGCATGCGGCGCAACCGTCGACGCGGAAGTCGGCGCGAAGATCGTGCAGGCCGATCAGCAGGCTGCTGCCACGCAGCAGGCGGCCAATAATCCGCTCGTCAACATCGCGGGCGCCTCAGGCGAAACGCTCTCGAATCCGTCCTACAAGGCCACCAAATTCGCGGTGCGTCTGGTCCGGAACAGTGGCGGCGCGGGCAATGCATTCCTGAGCGGTCCGCTCGTGCTGCCGTCGGGCGTGACGCTGTGGATCGACGACGGCGTCACGCTGTTCGCGAGCCGCGACGTTGTGGTCTACGACAAGAGCGCGCAAGACCGGCCGAACGCGATCACCTGCGGCGCCGCGATCAACAATCCGAACGGGCTGCCCGCGCCGGCCGGCACCGTCAACGCGGGCCAGGCGACGCTCGCGGGCGTCAGCGGCATGCAGAACTGCTATCCGCTGATTCGCGGCACGCATACGGTCAATACCTCGATCATGGGTAACGGCTCGATCGACGCGCGTGGCTATATGCCGCTCATCAGCTCGTCGTCGCTGTATCCAACGATCCGCTGGGCAACCGGCGTTACCGAGGCGTTTACGTATTCGGGCAACAACATCAGCGGCGTCACGACACCGAAGTTCAGCTGCACGAACACGATCGCGGCTTACCGCGCGGGTACGCTCGCGCCCGAAGGCACCGCTTGCGACGTCGTGACCGCGATGGGCAAGACGACGCTCACTACGCCGGCCGTCACCTATGTGGTGAACCGCCAGGCGACCAGCGTGCCGAGCGGCATGACGGTCACCGGCGGCGGCTGTAACGCCGGCACGGCCGGTTGCGCGCGCTGGGTGCCGGCGAGCTGGTGGGACATCTCGTATCACGGCAACAAGGACATCGGTGGCGGCCCGTATAGCTTCCAGGGCAACCCCGGCATGGTCTGGATGCAGCAATCGAAGAACCTCTCGCTGTATCAGATCACGCTGCGCAACAGCACCTTCTTCACCGTCGAAGCCGACGGCGTGGACGGCCTGAGCGTGTGGGGTATCAAGATCATCACGCCGTTGCTGCCCGATGCGGCGAACCAGGCGAGCGTCGGCATGAACAACGACGGCTTCGATGGCGTCAGCGGTTCGTACTCGCATCTCTACACGGGCGCGACGATCGACGCCAGCTCGACCGGCGTGAAGAACACCGACGGTGTCGACCCGAGCGTTGCGGCGGGACCGGAGCACGCGGCGCTCGGCACGGGCAGCACGACGACGTCGGCGGGGCAGGTCTACTTCGACGGCTACGTGAAGAACGTGGCGATCGTCTACAACTACCTGAGCCCGTCCGATGACAACGTCGCGTTCAAGGGCGGTCTGCAGGACCCGCGTCCGGCCGCGACGCACGGCGCGCAGAACGGCTCGGCGGCGGCCAATATGGCGTGGGGCATCGACGGCAACCGCGACGTTTCGTCGAACCGCACCTACGGCATTACGGTTGCGCATAACCACAACTACAATGGCCACGGCCTGTCGATCGGCAGCCCGACCAACGCAGGTGTCCGAAACATTCACTTCTACGACAACTACTTCGACAATATCTACGACGGCACCAATGCGTCGACGGATATGGGCATCGTGGGTCTGCGTATCAAGAGCGGCCAGGCGCGTGGTGGCGACGTCAGCAACATCTACTACGACGGCGCATGTATGCGTGGTGTGAAGGACTTCCTCGTGTTCGACATGTACTACACGGGCCCGAGTGCCGATCCGATTTCGTACACCGGTCTTGGCTGGCTGATTCCGAGCTTCCACGACATCAACCTCAGCAACATCCGGATGATGAATATCCCGGCCAACAAGGCGGCGGGTAAAGCGGGCGGCGGCAACCTGACCTTCCGTGGCCTGCATGCCGACACGAGCTTCGCCAATACGCAAAGCGTCATTCAGTTGAACATGAATAACGTGGTCGCGGATAACGACGTCGTGCTCGGCATCTCGAACCTGAGCAAGGGCGTGGTGAACATCGGTTCGACCGACGGTTCTTCGCAATCGAAGGCGGCCAATGCGACGCTGAATCTCGGCGGGAATGTCAGCCTGATCGGCCAGTCGTTCGCTCACGGTACCGGCGGTATTCTGACGAACACGTCGAGCGGCGCGGGCAAGTACACGGCCACGACGAACACGCTGAACCTGACCGTCAACGGCAGCGACGACGCAGGCGCGGCGGGCGACACAAACCCCGCGGCGACGATCGTCGCGCAGAATCCGAAGCTGTCGCTGTGCGATCAGGCATCGTCCTGGCCGGTGTTTCCGAATGTGAAGTAAAGGTTGTTTTCCTGAAGGTGTGGGACTCGTGGTGTGATGCCGTGGGTCCTGCTGGAAAAAATCCCCACAGGCGACTGTGGGGATTTTTTGTGCGCCCTGTTCGTCCAGGGCACATGCCCCACCGAGCCCGAACACCACGCGAAGCATGCTCACGTCCCGGCTCACTGCTTGCGCGACGTCCTCAATACCCCCGCTCTCCCCAACCCGAACCGCGGCATGTTCACATAAACGTTCTCGAACGGACCGGCGGTCACAAGATAGGTTTCGTGCCAGATGCCGACATCGCCGCGAGTGCCGCTCAAACGGCTGAATGCGCGCCACGCGGGCAGATGTTCCGCTGCGGGATTCGCGGCATAGGCGCGCAGTTGTTCGAGCGAGCGCCAGTACTGCACGGCGATGGTGGTGCGTCCGGGCCACATTTCGTACGACAGCAGGCCTGCGTCCGGCATCGTCTTCAGCTCGCGCAGCATGCGCGGCAGCGCGCGCACCACCGGCAACCAGCGGTGAATTTTCCAGAGCCGGTTGATGCGCATGCCGATCATGAAGACGACGAAGTCGCCTTCGATTTCAGCGGTCACGCGATCGTGAATCATCGCCGGGTCCGCATGATTCGCGACGGCGGTGTTTCGGCATTCGCACCGTCGCGAGTCACGCCTCTACGCTTGCAGGATGTCATCGAGGATCTGCGTGGACAGTTCGGCGATGGTCGGGCCGCGCACGAGAAAGAGCGCGCGGAACCGGTAGCCGGTGCAGCGTTTGAGCACGAGGGCGATTTCGGTTGCCATCAGCGAATCCTCGGTGGAGCGTGCGAATCGAGGCGGTTTGGCAAGCGATCCAACGTCGTTGTTTGTATCAGCTTCGTGGTTCGACATCGAGCCTCGTTCAGGCTCTCGCAACGGCCAATTGCTCTTCACCCGTGCGCATCCACGCCACGATGGCGCCGAGCCCCAGTAGCGCAAGACATGCGATAGGCACGATCATCGGACCGAACGCCGTTCCCGTGAGCTTGCCGGCGAGCGGCATGAGGTTCTGGCTGAAGAAGCCGCCCAGATTGCCGATCGAGTTGATTGCCGCGACGCTTGCTGCCGCGCGGGCACCCGTGAAATAGCGCGGCGGCATCGACCAGAAGCACGGGTAAAGCAGCGGAATGCACGCGCCGCCAAGAACCAGCGCAATAAAGCGCAGCGGCGTGGTGGGCAGCAGCAGGCTGAGAAGAAAACCGAGCGAGCCGAGCGCAGCGACGATCGCGATCGTGCGCAGGATGCTTTTGCCATGACGCAGCCGCTTCGGCAGATACAGCAGCAACAGGACGGCGAGCGCCCACGGCAGCATGCTCAAAAGACCATTCGTGGTGTTCGACACGCCAAACGATTTCACGATTGTTGGCAGCCAGTAGGTCACGCCATACAGGGACGTCGACATCAGCATGTACGTACCGGCAAACAGCATGACGCGCGGGTCCAGCAGCGCCTTCCACGGTTGCGAGTGCACGGCGTTCGCGGGTTTTTCGCGCTCGAGTGCCGCGGCGACGACCTGCTTTTCCCGCTCGTTCAGGAAGCGCGCTTCGCGATACGACGCCGGCAGGATGCGAAACACGAGAACCCCGACGAGCACGGCGGGCAACCCGGTCGCGATGAATACCCATTGCCAGCCCGCGAGGCCGGCGGTACCGTCGAGGCTCAGAAGCAGACCGCCCACGAGCGAGCCAAGCATGTTCGCGAGCGCGCTGCCGAGCGTGAAGACACCGAGAACGCGGGCGCGGTAGCTTTGCGGAAACCAGAGCGTCAGGTAATAAATGACGCCGGGATAGAAGCCCGCCTCGGCGATGCCGAGCACGAAGCGCAAGCCGTAAAAAACCGGCACGGACGTCGTGAAGCCCATCAATACGGTGATGAGGCCCCACGTCAGCATGATGCGGGCAAGCCAGATACGCGCACCGTAACGATGCAGCGCAAGCGTGCTCGGTACTTCGAAAAGCAGGTAGCCGATAAAAAACAGCGAAGAGGCGAGGCCGAATGCGGCTTCGGTCATGCCGAGGCTATGAACCATCTGCAACTTCGCGAACCCAACGTTCTGTCTGTCGATGAATGAAATCAGAAACATGACGACGAGGATCGGCAGAAGATGCCGGGACATCTTTGCCATGACCTGCTGTTCCTCCGTATTCCGTTGTTCTGTGACCGGATTGGCATTCATCGCGTATTCCTCCAGATATCCATGTTGATGAACTGATACGACATCCTTAAAGGACGTCGCGCATATCGATGAAAAATCGCGGACGGGCGATCGAATCGCTATCCGCCAGCCGGGAGCTAGGCCTGGTATTGGCCGAGTTCCGCTACGAACATGTCCTGCCACGCGCGAGGCTTGTTCTTGATCGTGCCCGCCATCGACAGGAATTGAACGTAATCCATCAATTGATCCGGCTGTAGCGAGAACCGCGTGTGCGGCGCGCCGAGCATTTGCACAACGTCTTCCTTCGACACCTTCAAGCCCGACGCCGCGACGTAGATCGCTGCGGCAGCGCCGGGGTCCTGACGGATGAACCGGTTCGCTTCGGCCAGTGCGTCGAGGAAGGCCGATACCATCGCGGGTTCGTCGTCCACCAGACGCTTCGGCGAAAACACGACGTCCAGCGTCAGCGGCCCCAGCACATCGACCGAGTCCGCGACCCGGTGAATACCGGGCTGACGCAGTTCGAGCGTCGAAAACGGCGGCGACGTGAAGTGCGCGGTAATGCCCTGTTCGTGTTGCAACAGCGCATGCATGGCCTCGGGATGAGGCAGGTTCACGGTGATGGAGTCGAGCCGGGCGAAGTGCTGCGCTCCGAGCAACTTTGCCGCGAGCATCTGCAACACGACTGCGGACAGCGACGTGCGAATCCCCGGCACGGCGATCCGGTCAGCCTGGGTGAAGTCGCCCAATGAGGCGATCTGTTGCCGGTTCGTGTTGAGCGACAATGCGGTTGTCGACAGCCCCGATATGCCGATCACTTCCACATTCGGTATGCCGCGCGCACGGGCCCACAACTCGATGAAACCGGGTGCACCGGCGCTCGCGAAGTCCAGGGTGCCGGCCATCATCGCGTCGTCAACCGAGTTCCCGCCGTCGAGCAGCACCCATTCGACGTTGACGGCCTGCTGACCGTGGCGCGCGGCATTCCGTTCGAAAAGGTGCTGCTTCTCCATCACCAGGAGCGGCAGGTAAAGCAGGCCGTAACCCTTCGAGATGCGAACCGTGCGGGGACGCGCGAAAACGAGCGCTGGCGCAATCGCCGCGGCAAGCCCCCCGGCGATGAGCGCACGGCGTCGCAACGACGGCTTCATCGGACTGTCTCCTTCATCGGATTCTTATCTGGTCAGTACAGGTTATCGGCTGAATCTGAGAAAATGCTGACATCGAGCCTTGGGGAAAACCCGTGATCCGACATAATGCCGAAGGCGTCAATATGAGTCTTCGCGTCATGGACGGGGCAGTGCGGTCATCGTCGAATACAGGCACCGTGCGCGAAGAATGGCCATGAATAACGCGAAAACCAGAATCTGAACCTGAGCGCCGGAAAGACAACATGCGCATTCTTGTCGTCGAGGACGATGCGGAGATCGGTGCTGCAATCCGTGGCCGGCTAAGCCGGCTTGGCCATGCAGTCGATCTCGAGATGGACGGGGGCGTCGCGAATAGCCTGCTTGCTGTCGAGACTTTCGACCTTGTCGTACTGGACGTCATGCTACCGACGCTCGACGGCTTCGCGATTCTGCGCAATCTGCGCGCAGCGGGCAAAACAACGCCGCTGCTGCTTCTGACCGCGAGGTCGGCAATCGACGATCGCGTAAGCGGTTTGGCACTCGGGGCCGACGACTACCTCGTCAAGCCATTCGACTACCGCGAATTCGAGGCGCGTGTCCAGGCACTGCTGCGTCGCGGCAGTGGTCAGGCACATGACCTCATCAGGCTCGGCAGTCTCGTGATCGACCGCACCAACCGGCTGGCCGAGTGCGACCGAAAGCCTTTTCCTTTGTCGCGCCAGGAATTCGCACTGCTGGAAATTCTCGCGAGCCGCCCGCAACGCGTGTTTTCCAAGGAAGAGTTGCTGACGCTGCTGTTCAACTTCGATAAGGAGCCGAGTGCGAACGCCGTGGAGCAGTACGTGACCCGTGTGCGCAAGAAGCTTCAGGGAGCCGGCGTGGAGATTCGCACCGTACGCGGCGTGGGATATCAAATTGCGACGCTTTGACCGATTTGCCGGGACCCTGTTCGGCCGCACGTTGCTCTTCATTGCACTGGTCGTGGCGACGGGCGCGGCGGCCCTTGCAATCATCGCGCGGTTTTATGCGGGCGTCGCGGCCGAGCGCGCCTACGATCAACTACTCGCTGGCGCGACGATTCAGGTTGCCGAGAACCTTTACGTTCAGGGGGGCGTTCTTGCGCTGAGCCCGCCGGTGGCGGCGCTCTCCACGCTGTCCCGCTACGACAGCGTGTACTACAAGGTGATCGATTCGCGCGGCATGGTGGTCGCCGGTTACCCGGACCTCGACAGCGCGGCGAATCTCGTAGCGGCGAAACAGGGACCGGTATTCACGAACGGCACATATCAGAACAAGCCTGTGCGCATCGCGACGATAGCCCGCTATATGCCGGAAGAACGGACGCCGGGCTGGGCGTCGGTCACCGTCGCGCAGACGACCAACGCGCGTCAGCAACTGACGAACGAAATGAGCTTCAAGGTCTGGACACTGATCCTGCTGATGAGCGCGCTCGCCATTGTGGCGAGCGCGCTTGCGATACGGCGCGGCTTGCGGCCCCTCGCGCAGATCGAGAGCATCATCGCCGCGCGGGACCCGGCCGACCTGCGTCCCGTCGCTGTCGAAACACCGAGCGAGATGCAGGCGATCATTGGCGCGATCAATGGGCTGATCGCGCGCCTGGCGGAGCGGATTACCGCCATGCAGCGGTTCATTGCCGATGCGGCGCACCAGATGCGTACGCCGCTGGCTCGACTCGACGCGCAGATCGAACTGCTCGACAGCGAAACGAATCCCGCGCAGGTTGCCGCGCGCCTCGCGGCATTACGCAAGACCAGTTCGGATGTCGGCCGGCTCACAGGCCAATTGCTCAATCACGCGATGGTGATTCACCGCAACGAAGTCATCCCCTTTCAGCCCGTGGAACTCGTGAGCCTCGTCAAGGAGATACTGGGGCGGTCCATTCCGCTGGCCGGCGAACGCGATGTGAGAGTGTCGTTCGAGAGCGGCTGCAAGCAGATCTGGCTGTCCGCAGACGCGATCAGCCTGCAGGAAGCGATCTCCAACGTGCTGCACAATGCCTTGCTCCACGGGAAGGCCGATACCATCGACGTATCGATAAGCGCCCAGGCTGACACGCTCCACGTCACCGTTACCGATAACGGGCCGGGCATTGCGCCGGAGAACTGGGATGCCGCGCTGCGCCCGTTTTCGCGGCTCGCTGAAACGGGGCAGGGAACGCGTGCGGGTTCAGGGCTTGGGCTGGCGATTGTCGACGAGGTGATGAAGGCTCACGGGGGAAGCGTGCATTTCGCCGTGCCCCGGTCCGGTGGGTTC
>Ga0153988_1000011_pt1 | contig 33668 bp, 35 predicted proteins | sample TSNC072MetaG_FD_104742 | JGI IMG/M metagenome (GOLD analysis project Ga0153988, IMG submission 104742) | Attine ant fungus gardens microbial communities from North Carolina, USA - TSNC072 MetaG | ecosystem: Host-associated > Fungi > Mycelium > Unclassified | place: USA: North Carolina, Jones...
CGTTATGAATGGCAGGTGCGGTATATCCGATAATCTGCGTACTGATGCCGTCGAGAAACACCGCGAGACCGCACAACACCGTCGTAAAAATCTGGAACACGTTGACGCGCCGCGTTGCCAGCCAGTCTTCCACCGTGATCGGTGCTGCATTCATACTCGTTGTGCTCATGTTTTGTCTCCGACGTTCTGTACTTTTTCGACTTCCTGTTGCGCCCTGAATTTTTGTCCGCCGTTCCAGCGCTTCGCGATACCGACATCGATATCGAACAGATCCAGTGCACGCGAGACAGTCTGATTGACCATGTCGTCAAGTGTCTTCGGTTGTGCGTAAAACGCAGGAACCGGTGGCATGATGATTGCCCCGTTGCGCGTCGCCTGTGCCATCAGTTCGATGTGGCCGGCGTGAAAAGGCGTCTCGCGAAGCATCAGCACGACGCGACGACGTTCTTTCAGGCAAACATCAGCCGCGCGCGTGATGAGGTCCGCGTCATAGCAATTGGCGATGCCGCTCAATGCACGAATCGAGCACGGCGCAACCAGCATGCCGCAGGTACGAAATGAACCACTGGAAAGTGAAGCGCCAATGTCCTTGCAACTGTGCGTTGCGTCCGCAAGCTCACGCAAACGTGCCAGTCCAAGACCGGTTTCCTCTTCAAGCGTCCGCAAGCCTGACGGCGAAACGACCAGATGCGTTTCGACATCCGGTTGCCCACGCAGGATTTCGAGGGTCCTGACGCCGTAAATCGCACCGGAAGCCCCAGTGATACCTACTATCAAACGTTTCATTTACACCTGCTTGTTTTTACCATGCTCGAATGACATACCGCTCTACAGGAGAGGCGGCGCGCTCCATCAGAGCTTAAAGGACCACTGCATCCAGATGCGCTCGCCTTGCGGACGGTTCTGCACCAGCATTTCGTGCTGCCACTTCACCGTCACAGCCGTTTTCCTGGTGAACTGATACTGGATCTGCGGCCCAATGGCGACAGCACGGCCGTAAAAACCATCACCGTTGAATGGAGTTCCGTTTTTCTGTACGTCGCCGGAAATCTGCTTGTAGTAATACCCGTTCAAGCCCAACGACAGTTTCGGCGTTACCTTGCGCATGGCAACGAATTCCGTCACGGTTTCCTGACCGCTGCGGTACCCATCGTTGAGATTGCGGCCATTCCAGATGTACGTGAAGTTCATCCCGATTGTCGTTTTGTCGTCGGGATGTACATCGATGCCGTAGCTGGGCAAAAACGCCCAGTAATGGTGACCGACGTTGAACGGCTGACTCGCCGTGTAATTGCCAACCGGCACGTTCACCGTCAATCGCACTGCCTGATTCACATGTCCGAGAAACGGCGCATTGAAGCTATTGCCGATCATGACGGGAGTGATCAGCGGATCTGACAGGCCCGTGTCGTTGCCGTGAATCATCGCACCGCCGGGCGGCTGACGATAAGTGTTGATGTGAAAGAACGGCAACAGCGCGGCCATGCCGAAGCGGAAGCCGTGAAACTCTTCCGGCAGCACATACTGGAAGCGGAACGCCTGCACCTGAACGTTGGACGAGAACTGCTTGAACTTGTTATTGCCGTTCGAATCCTTGAAATTCCCGGAGTTATAGATCACCGTGAACGATTGGAATTGCATACCCGGATCAAGAGTACCGGGAAAGATCGTCTGCGCTCCAATCACGTAGGCGGAATTGCCGCCTTCCGTGGCCCCCGCGGAGGCTGCGCACAATGCTACCGTGCACGCAAGTACTGCTTTTTTAGAGTTTTTCATTGTTTTGTCTCCTTCTGCTACCGACTAGTTCGTATAGTCAGGTTGTTGTTTTGGTGCTGCCGCGAAAAATGCCGGGTGCTGCATCGCGTGCTGATAGATTCGCATGCTGCGCGAATATGGCGTCAGGTCACAACCCATGCGTTCAGCGTTCGCGATTTGCGGAATGAGGCAGCAATCCGCGAGCGTAGGTGCGTCGCCAATGCACCAGGCGTCGCTGTCTGTATCAGTCAGAAGGCGCTCAACTGCCTGCATGCCTTCCGCGATCCAGTGCCTATACCATGCGTCTTTCTGTTCCGGCGTGACCTTCAATACGCTGTCCAGATACTTCAGGATTCGCATGTTATTCACGGGGTGAATATCACAAGCGATGAGCGTCGCTAATTCCAGAACGCGAGCACGCGCGTCTATTTCACCTGGAATCAGCAATGGCTCCGGATGTATCTGATCCAGCCAGTCGATAATTGCCAGCGACTGTCCGAGGCTGAAATCGCCATTGACCAGCGCCGGCACACCCGCAGACGGATTAATACACTCGACGTATTCCCGGTCGCGATGCTCGCCGGTGCGGATATTGACCGGTACGTACTCGTACGGAAGTCCCTTGAGATTGAGGGCGATCCGCACGCGGTACGATGCCGAACTGTTGAAGAAGCTATGCAGTTCCATCAGACAACCAGCACGGTCAGTTCGCCCAGGCGATCGACGCCGACCTTTATCGTCTGGCCCGCGACAACAGGACCCACACCTTCCGGCGTGCCCGTGTATATCAGATCGCCCGGTTCGAGCTGGAAGAATTGCGACAGATACGAAACAGTTTCGGCAACCGACCAGATCAGATGCGTGACATCGCTCTTCTGTTTCGTTTCGCCGTTCACGGTCAACCAGATACCCGCCTGCTCGAAGTGACCGACGTCGCTCGCACGGTGGATCGGACCGATCGGCGCGGAGCGGTCAAATGCCTTGCCCAGTTCCCAAGGGCGGCCCATTTCGCGCATCTTCATCTGCAGATCGCGGCGCGTCATGTCGAGGCCAACTGCGTAGCCGTACACATAAGACAACGCATCTTCAACGGCAATGTTCACACCGCTCTTACCGATTACGGCGACCAGTTCCGCTTCGTAATGGTAGTTCTGCGTCTGCGCCGGATACGCGAGTTCCAGCGTTTCGCCGGATGCGGCCGGTACGACGGCATTGTCGGGCTTGCAGAAGAAGAACGGCGGTTCGCGATCCGGATCGAAGCCCATTTCGCGGGCGTGTGCCGCGTAGTTGCGACCGACGCAATAGACGCGGCGTACGGCAACGCTATCTTCCGTTCCGAAAACGGGAACGGCAACGTGCACCTCAGGGGGAAAAATAAACGCCATCTTGTTTCCTTATGAATGTAAAGCGAGCGCTAAATCCGCTCTTCGCGCAGCAAATTGAGAGCGCTGACAATCGGGCGATCCGAATAGCTGAAGATTACGGAATCGACATCAGCATCGAGACTCAGCGTCACCCAGGACGGCACGACAAAAATATCCTTCGCCGCAAATTCAAATGTCCTGTCACCGACCTTCGCTACGCCGGAACCTTCCACAACCGAATACACGGTCGCATCGGTCGTGCGGTACTGGCGGCCACGAAACCTGGCAGGCAGGAACTGCATGAAAGTCGCCATGGTCGGCATCGGCCAGCTACCGGTGGCAGGATTAATGAATTTCAGCTTCACGCCATCCCATTGATCCAGCTCGCCATGGCGATAGAGCGTATCGAGCGCTTCACGCGTACGGTCGTATGGATAGCTGAACAACGGCGAGGTCGGGTTGTTCGCGACATGACGCACCGGCAGCATGTTCTGGGCGTAACGCGCGGCGCTATCGCCAGATTCGCGTTGCACCGGTTGGACCTTGCCGGGATAGTTCTCTGCGAACCCCTGATCGAGTTGGTAGACAATCGGAATATCCAGGCCGTCGAGCCAGATAACGGGTTCGCCGCCGTCTTCTTCAGTCTTGTTGCCATGGTCGTGCCACGTCCACGACGGCGTGATAATGAAATCACCCGGTTGCATCGGTACACGCTCGCCATCGACGGCCGTATAGGCGGTCGAACCTTCCAGAATGAAGCGCAACGCCGATTGCGTATGACGATGGCTCGGCGCGATTTCTCCGGGCAGGATCAATTGCAGCCCGGCGTACAGCGCGGGAGTAATGCTGGCCTTGTCGGGCAGGCCAGGATTCTCCAGGAACAGTACACGGCGCACCGCTTCTTCAGCTGTAATCAAACCGCCCGACTGCATCACCAGATCACGAACTTCCGCGTATTTCCAGATCGCGGGCCGTGCTTGCGGGCGCGGTTGCGGCGGCACCAGGTTGTGCAGCGATTCCCACAACGGGGCCATATTTCTATGTTTGATCTGGCCGTAATACGCGGCACGGTCTGCTTTCACGTCTGTCATTTCGTCATCTCCTGTTACGCAGCCTTGTTCGCCAGACCTTCGAGCGTGTACCCGGCGACTGCCTTGTAGCTACTCGTGATTTCTCGCAGCTCATCCAGGCTGATTACGTCGGTGATCGATGCGAACGGCTTGCCGCCCGTGCGCTCGTGCACGACCTGGAGAATCTTGTCGGGCGGTGCCCTACGGTTCGCCAGTACGACGTTGCCCGTTGCCGTGACACGTTCGCGGTCGTACGCTTCCAGTGCCTCGGTACCGACGCCGAACTCGACGAATTGCGCCGTCAGATATTCCGCATCCATGATTGCCTGACCGGCACCGTTCGAACCACGCGGCACCATCGGGTGCGCGGCGTCGCCCAGCAACGTCACACGCCCATGCGTCCAGCGCGGCAGCGGCTCCTGATCCACCATCGGGAACACGAGAACGTTTTGGGTCGACTCGATCATCTTCGCCACGTCGAGCCAGTCGAAATGCCAGTCCTTGAAGACCGGAAAGAAGTCGTCCAGGCTGCCCTTCCCGTTCCAGTCGCGCATTGCAGGCTGCGGCGAAACGGTCTCCGCGACCCAGTTCATCAGTTGCGTGCCGTCCGGATTGTTCAGGATCGGGTAGATCACCATCTTGCCGGTGTCGGCAGTCAGCGCGCCGGCACGTGCGAACGTCGCGCCATCGAGAAACGGCGACCAGTTCAACGCGCCGCGCCACATGTTCACGCCGGTATAGTGCGGGGCACCTTCCTCCGGGTAGAACTGCTTGCGCAACGCCGAATGCAAGCCATCGCAGGAAATCACGACGCTGGCTTTCACCGTGAATTTCTCTCCCGCTACGTTCTCGAATTGCACATGTGCTTCATCGCCCACGGTAGTTGCGCCGATGCAGCGGCGATCCATGACCACGGAATCCGCTCCTAGCCGCTCCTCGACGATCTTCAGCAGCGCCAGTTGCAGTTCGCCGCGATGAATCGAGAATTGCGGCGTGGCATACCCGGCGTTCGTGCCGAGTGCTTCGGTATAGATGTGCTGGCCGTACTGGTTGAAGAACGACGCGTTCTGCGTCGAAATCGAAATCTTCGAAAGCGCCTCATTCGCACCCAGGCGTCCGAGCACGCCGGTCGCGTGCGGCAGGATGTTGATACCTACGCCGAGCGGTTTGAGTTCCGGGACCGCTTCGTAGACACGACAGTTGATACCGGCTTCATGCAGGGCCAGCGCGAGGGTCAACCCACCATTGCCCGCGCCGATGATCGCGACTTCACATTCCTTGTTCATGCAGCTTTCCTCACCTCAAGATTTGTCGCCCCAAAAACGACAGACGTCTGCCGAATAGTACTAAGAGACTTTGATGCAAGTCAAATTCCTATCACCCTGGGGTATGTACCTACTTGCGGCCGTGGATGGCGCCGAGGTCAGTTAGAATGAGGCGCGCTACCTACGCGATCAATTTTAAAAATGACCAAACCTAATCCCGATAAGCATGCTGAAGGTGCCATGCTCACCGAGCTTTATTCCCGACCAGGTTTTATGCTCCGACGTGCGCATCAGATCGCCATTGATCTGTTCGTCCAGGCTTGCCTGCCGGTGAACATCACACCGAGTCAGTACGGAGTGCTGTACATCGTGAATACCCTCGGCTCACTCAGTCAGATCGGCATATCACGCCTGATTGGTCTGGATCGCTCTACGACGGCACTCGTTGTCAAGCTGCTCACGGATCGCGGACTGCTGACCAAAACACAAAGCACGGAGGATGCTCGAAAGATCGAGATACAGCTTACGAATGAAGGAAAAAAAATATTCCGGGAGGCGCAAAAATTGGCGGAATATGAAATGAAGACGCTACTTGAACCGTTCACCAATAAAGAAAGCGAACAATTTCTGCGCCTGCTTGAAAAATTCGTCAGTTACCACAACGACACAACGCGTGTGAGTATAACTGGTTCATCATCGTCCAATAATTAAGAAGCACGAACAGTGTGTGACGATCGCCCACAGCACAGAAGTGTCGTTTCCCTAGTTGCAATCAAGGTGGACATCCAGTCGTCATCTACGCTGGATCTGGTGATCGTAATGGCGACCGAAGAGTTCGGCACGCGCGATGACATCGACTTGACGTCGATCAGAAGGGTCTGGTGCAAATAAGTCGTTGGAATCAGATAAAGCAGCCCACTCAATGACTCGGCAGGCAATGATCCGCATTTTCGAGTTATCGCCGGCAACAAGGACGCCATTCGTCAGAGTGTGAAGGTAGATCCGAACGAGGCGATGATCCAGGTCCTGTTCACACTATCTAAGCCCGTCGACGATGACCCAACTCGCTTTCGTCCTGCGCGAGCAACTGGCTGTCGGGCAGCCTGAAGGGCACGGCACTCTCCGGGTTGTTGGCTTCCACCAGGCGGATCAATTGCAGCATGAACACATCGCGCTCGGCGGGCGACAGATGCTCGATGGTGCGATCGTGCGCACGCTGCACGGCGCTCGCCATTTTCTTGACGAGGCGCTTGCCGGCCGGTGTCAGCTTCACGAGACGCAGGCGTTTGTCGTGTTCGACCTGCGTGCGGCTCACGAGCCCTCGAGCGTTCAAACGCGGAATGACCTCAGCGACGCTCGAACGCTCGAGCCCGACTTCGATCGCGAGCGAATTCTGATCCATCTCGCCGAGCGAGTCGAGCGCGGTAAGCAGACTGTACTGCACCGGCGTGATGTTGTACTCGCTCGTTTCCTGCGCGAACAGGAATGTGTGGATCTGATGCATGCGGCGGATCAGAAAGCCCGGCCGCGAAAACAACGGCGAGCGCGCCTGCCGCTCGGCGAGTTCTGCGCGGACGTTTCGGATGTCGATGGAATCGGTGACAGTGGTTCGCATGAAAACGACTCTAAATGAATGGGTGAATTTCAACCACGCCAACGTGCATTCTAGACCGAAAATATCGCATATCGCAAATACGGGGTACACCACCGGATCACCATAACAAGGCATCGCGCATGCGCGTGGTGCACGCGCTCGCGCTCGCTGCCCGAATCGGTGCGAGCCATGTGCGCGAATGTCGATGGTACGCCACGCACCTACGCCCGCGGCGGAACCACCAAGCCATTGATCCGACAAAGAAAATACGGCCGCAGAGAGCCTCGCGGAAGAACCGGCATACAATTTGCGGTACACCACACATCTTTCTACTCGGCTATCGAACCGTACATGTCACAAGTTCTGCTCAAAGGGGGCCGCGTGGTCGACCCCGCACAGCAAATCGACGCCACGCTCGACGTTCTTGTCAATAACGGCGTGATTGCCGCTATCGGCCCCGGTGCCGCGAATCAGGCGCACGAGGCAGAACTCGTCGATTGCAGCGGCAAGCTGGTACTGCCCGGCCTCATCGATACGCACGGCCACGTCTTTCAGTACGTCACCGGGCGCTTTGGCCTGAATGCGGATCAATGCGGCGTGCAGTCGGGCGTGACCACGATCGTCGATCAGGGCGGACCGAGCTGCATCACGATTCCTGGCTTTCGGCATTACGTGGCGGAACGCTCGGCCACGCGCGTGCTCGCCTTCATCTCCGCTTACCTCGTTGGCGGCCTCGAGGGGCATTACTACCCCGACCTGTATCGCCCCGATTGTCTCGATGCCGACGCAACCATCAAGTCCATTCGCGCGAATCCCGATCTCGTGAAGGGCATCAAGGCGCATGCAGAGATTGGCGGCTTTGCGCGCTGGGGTCTCGAGGTGATGAAGATCGCCGCGCAGATCGGCCGCGGCGCGGCGTTGCCCCTGTATATTCACTTCGGACAGTTATGGCCCAGGCCTCAAAGCGGCGCCCTGCCGGTGCAGCCCGACTCGATCTTTAATCAGGTGGTCGAGACGCTCAAGCCCGGCGACATTCTCGCGCATCCGTTCAGCCGTCATCCGGGCGGCTTCGTCGAGGAAAATGGCCAACTGCATCCGCTCGTGCATGAAGCGGTCGCGCGTGGCCTGAAGATCGACGTCGGCCACGGCTCGCATTTTAGCTTCAAGACGGCGCGCATTGTGCTCGATGCGGGCGTGGTGCCCGACACGCTAGGCGCCGACATGCACGGCTACAACACGCACGTTCCCGCACCCGCCGGCACGCCGGAAACCCACCCCGACGAGGAGCATTCGTTCCTCGGGCGCACGCAGTTCAGTCTCGTCAGCGCGATGACCAGCATGCTTGCGCTCGGACTGCCGCTGCAACACGTCGTCGCCATGGCGACCTGCAACGCAGCGAAGATGGTCGGCATGCAAGATCAGATCGGCACCCTGGATGTGGGACGCAACGCGGACATCAGCGTACTCGAAGACCGCCGGGGCCGCTGGGTGCTGGAGGACAACGAGGGTACGCAGATCATCACCGACCGCATGCTGTCTCCGTTGTTCTGCCTGCGAGACGGCGTGCGTCACGACGCCGTCTCGCCCACCCTGCCGCTCGCGCGCGCGGCCTGAGAACACGAGGCATACACGATGATCAAACGTCCGCAGAAAAGCAGCGGTGAGAATCGTCCACAAGGCATCGGTGCGTCGCTCACGCGCAAGGAAGACGAGCGCTTCATGCACGGGCGCGGCGAGTACGTTCCTAACATCCGCATGGTCGGCATGGTCGATGTGGCTTTCGTGCGCAGCCCGGTCGCGCACGGTCATATCGTCGGCATCGAGAAGCCGGAGCCGTTCGAACGCGCGATCTATACGCTGGCGGATCTGGAAGGCGTGAAGCCTATCGTTGCCAATTCAGGCCTGCCAGGTTTCAAACGCTCGGAACAGTTCGTGCTCGCGAGCGGTAAAGTGCGCCAGGTCGGCGAGCCCATCGCGATGTGCGTGGCCGCTACGCGCGCACAAGCCGAGGACATCGCCGCGCAGGTGTTCGTGGACTTCGAGGAACTGCCCGCTGTCGTCGACATGCTCGATGCGCGCCGCGAAGACTCCGCGCTCGTTCATGAGCATTGGGGCGACAACGTCTTCCTCGAAACCTTCGTCGACGCGAACCCGGACGTCGATCTGGACGCCATTCGCCGCGACGCGCCCATTCGCGTGCATCGCAAGCTGCGCACGGCGCGGCAGAGCATGGCGCCGATGGAGGGTCGCGGCGTCGTCGCGCATTGGGACCGCCGCCTGTCGCAACTGATTGTGCACACCTCCGCGCAAATGCCGCACATCACGCGCACGGGCCTCGCGGAATGCCTCGGCCTCGACGAAGGACAAGTGCGCGTAATCGCGCCCGATGTCGGCGGCGGATTCGGCTACAAGGGCATTCTGCTGCCCGAGGAGGTTTGCTGCGGCTGGCTCGCGATGCAACTGGAGAAACCGGTGCGCTGGATCGAGGACCGCCGCGAGCAACTCACCGCCAACGCGAACTGCCGCGAGCACGACTACGACATCACCGCATATGCGGACCGGGACGGCCGCCTGCTCGCTGTGGAGTGCGAAGCCCATGTGGATTCGGGCGCATATTCGTCGTATCCGTTTTCCGCCTGCCTGGAGGCGGCGCAGGTCGGCAGCATTCTGCCGGGGCCGTACAAGATGGACCGCTTCCGCTGCAGGACGTGGTCGGTCGCAACCAACAAGCCGCCGATCCTGCCATATCGCGGCGTAGCGAGAACGGGCGTGTGCTATGCGATCGAAACCATCATCGACGCGATCGCACTCGAAGCCGGCATCGAGCCTGACGAGGCGCGCCTGCGCAATCTCGTCCAGCCGCACGAGATGCCGTACGACAACATCACCAAAAAGCACTTCGACAGCGGCGATTATCCCGAGGCGGTGCGCCGCGCGATGGCGGCGATCGACCTGCCCGCGGTGCGCGCGCGCCAGCGGCGCGGCGAGGCCGACGGCAGGCGCATCGGCTTTGGCATGTCGGTCTTCTGCGAGCAGGGTGCGCACGGCACGTCGGTGTATCACGGCTGGGGCATACCGATGGTGCCGGGCTACGAGCCCGCGGTCATCCGCCTGACGCCCGACGGCGTGCTCGAAGTGCGCGTGGGCGTGCATTCGCACGGCCAGAGCATGGAAACCACGCTTGCGCAGATTGCCCACGAAGTGCTCGGCATCGATACGGACCGCGTGCGCATCGTGCTCGGCGACACGGGCGTCACGCCGTATTCGACCGGCACCTGGGGCTCGCGCTCGATCGTGATGGCAGGCGGCGCGGTGGGCCGCGCCTCGAAAGAACTAAAAGAGCGCCTGCTGAAGATCGGCGCTCACCTGCTGCGGGAGCCCTTGAGCGAAGTGCGCTGGGAAAACGGTGCCGTCGTCGGCAAAGAGGCTTCTTTTACGTTGCCGCAGATCGCGCGCACCTGGTATCTCGCGCCGCAACTGCTGCCGCCCGATGTCGATCCGCGCGGACTCGAAGTTTCGACGTCGTATCAGGCGAAGCGCGATTCGGGCACCTTCAGCTACGCGTGTCATGCGGTGATCGTCGCCGTCGATCCGGTGCTCGGCCAAACCGAAATTCTCGACTATGTCATCGTCGAGGACGGCGGCGTGCTCATCAATCCCATGGTCGTCGACGGACAGGTCTACGGCGGCGCGGCACAAGGCATCGGCACGGCGCTGTATGAAGCGATGCCATATAGCGAAGACGGACAGCCGCTCGCCTCCACGCTGGCCGACTACATCCTGCCGGGTGCGACCGAGGTGCCCGCGATCCGCATCGAGCACATGGAAACGCCCGCGCCCTATACGGAGTTCGGCCAGAAGGGCATCGGCGAGAGCGGCGCGATCGGTCCGCCCGCCGCGCTTGCCAACGCCGTCAACGACGCGCTGCGCGTGCTCGGCGTGCGCATCGATCAATTGCCCATTACCCCGCGCCTGATCGTCGAGGCGCTCGCGAAAGAGCGCAACAAGCTGGCCAACCCGCTCAAAGGAATGCCCGCATGAAGGCCGCACCCTACGACTACGCAAAGCCGCTCGCCTGCGACGAGGCGATCGCGCTCATCAAGCCCACTGAAGGCAGCGGCAAATTCGTGGCCGGCAGCCAGTCGCTCGGACCGATGATGAACCTGCGCCTCGCGCAGCCGGAGGTGCTCGTCGACCTGCGCGGCATTGCCGCGTTGCGTGAGTGCCGCATCGAAAACGAGGTCGTCACGCTCGGCGCATGCATTACGCACGCGCAAATCGAGGACGGCGGGATCGATACCGGTACGCGCGGGTTCATGGAGCACGTGGCGCGCGGCATCGCCTATCGCGCGGTGCGCAATCGCGGCACGCTCGGCGGCAGTCTCGCGCACGCCGACCCAGCCGCCGACTGGGTCAACTCGATGTGCGCGCTCGATGCGCAATTTCTCGTCACCGGCCCGGGCGGCGCACGCGCGATCGCCAACGGCGACTGGATGTCCGGCGCTTTCACGACCGCGCTCGAAGCCGACGAAATTCTCACTGGCGTGCGCTTCGCGCGTCTTTCGTCCTCGGCGCGCTGGAGCTACTACAAGGTCAACCGCAAGCCGGGCGAGTTCGCGGAAGCCATCGCGGTGTTCATCGACGACGCGGCGCGTGGCGTGTGCCGCGCCGTGATCGGTGCGCTCGACGCGCCGCCCTACGCAATCGACGATGCGCGCGAACTGCTGCGCGACGCCGATGCGGATACGTCGTGCTTCGACGCCCATCTGGAAGCAGCGGGTATCGAAGCGGGAAGCTACGAACATGAGGTGCATCGCGCCGCGCTCGTGCGTGCGGCGGCAGGCATTCGCAACCAGAACGGGACCGCATCATGAGCGACGCAACCATCAAGACGATCGAGCTCGTCGTCAATCAGGCGCCGGTGGCGGACCGCGTCGAGCCGCGCACCAGCCTCGCCGACTTCCTGCGCGAGCAGCGAATGCTGTGCGGCACCAACATCGGCTGCGAGCAAGGCGTGTGCGGCGCATGCACAATCGACGTGGACGGCGTGCCGACGCGCTCCTGCATCACGCCCGCGATCAGTTGCGCAGGCAGCGCCGTGCGCACCATCGAAGGCTTCGACGACGACGCCACCATGAACGCGCTGCGCGCCGCCTTCACCGCCGAGCACGCCCTGCAATGCGGCTACTGCACGCCGGGCATGCTGATGACCGCACGAGACATCGTCACCCGCCTGCCCGACGCCGACGATGCGCGCGTGCGCCTCGAACTCTCCGGCAACCTGTGCCGCTGCACCGGCTACGTGGGCATCGTGCGCGCCATACGCCGTGTGCTCGACGCGCGCCGCGCGAGCACGGCAATCCCGCACGCGGCAGCCGCCGTGACGGCCTGAAGCATCGCATACGGACTCATTCGCCATGGAAATCGAACAAAGCTTCACCGTGCCCTATCCGCGCGACGCCGTGTGGGCGCGCTTTCACGACACGCCCGGCATCGTCGCGTGCCTGCCTGGCGCGTCGCTCACCGCGCCGGTCGAGAACGGCCTGCTCAAGCTCGCGATGTCCGTCAAGCTCGGGCCAATCGTCGCCTCGTTCGCGGGCGACGGCGAGATGGCGCTCGACGACACCGGTTATCGCGGCAGCATCGCCGGCACGGGCGTGGACCGCAAGAGCGCCTCGCGTGTGAAGGGCGTGGCAGCGTTCGCGCTCGCTCAGGCAGCGGCGGGCGAAACCCGCGTCGACGTGAAAGTGGATTACACGATCAGCGGCAGTCTCGCGCAGTTCTCGCGCGGCGGCATCGTGAAGGAACTGGCGATGCGCATGACCGAAGCGTTCGCCGCGAACCTCAAGGCGAAACTGCACGGAGCCGAAGCGGCGGCGGCCAGCATCGATGCGCCGGCCAGCGCGACGCCGTGCGTTCAGGAAGCCGCTGCAACCGTGCCAGTCGCGCCCGCAGCCGAAACGCTCACGCGTGACGTGCAGCGCGCTCCCGCCGAGCCGCATCGTGCCGCTGCACACGCCCAGCCGGCAAACGCGCCGCTCGATGTCGGCAATCTGTTCTGGAAGATGCTGTGGTCGCGCCTGCGCGGGTTCTTCGGCTTCGCGAGCCGCTGACCATGCGCACCGATGACGCCAACGCGCGCGCCCTGAGCCGCGTGCACGCCGTGCATCCGCAATGGCGCGGTGTCGTTGCCGCGCGCGATGCGGTGCGCCTGCCGGACTTCACGCTGCTGCACGCCGGCCCGCCTTTCGAGGACCCACGCAGGCCTTCGGCGCCGGTGCGTTCGTCCGCGGTGCTGTGCTGCCTGTACGAAGCCTGGGCGACGGACGAAGCGCACGCCGAGCGTCTGATAGCGCAAGGCGAAGTGCGCCTGGAAAGCGCACAGTCGTTTGGTGTGGTAACGCCGCTCGCCGCCGTCATTTCACCTTCCTCGGCCCTGGTCGAAGTCACCGATGCACACGCGCCCACGGCACGCGCGTGGTCATTGCTGGGCAGCGGCGCGGGCCCGGAAGTTCGCTTCGGCAGCCGCGATCTGCGCATTCTCGAACGCATGAAGTGGCGCGACGACGTGCTCGCACCCGCGCTCGATCAGGCGCTCGCGCACGGTGCGATCGATCTGCTCGCACTCGCGAAGACGGGCCTCGACAGCGGCGACGACCTGCATGCGCGCACGACCGGCGCAACCGCAGCGCTGCGCGGGCTGCTCACGCCGCGCATGAATCACGCCGAAATCGATTCGATGCTGGCGCAAACACCCCTCTTCTTTCTGACACCATGGATGGCCGCCTGCGCGCTGATGCTTGCAGCGGCGGCGCATGCGGACGGGCAGGCATCGACGCTGGTGGTGGCGCTGGCAGGCAACGGCGAGCGCGTCGGCATTCGCCTCGCGGGCGCGCCGTCGCGCTGGATTACCGTTGACGCCCGCGCGCCGGAAGGCCCACGCATCGATCCGCAACAACGGGCTGCCGCCGCGCCGCTCACCGGCGACAGCGGTGTGATCGACGCCGCCGGATTTGGCGCGCAGGCGCTCGCCTTTGCACCGGAGCCCGCGCTAGCGTTCGCGGCGTATCTGCCTGCCGGCGTGCCCGGCCGCCAGGCGTGCATCCATACCGGGGCGCATCCCGCGTTCAGCGGCCTGCCCGGCGTGCTCGATGCCGCGCGCGTCGTTCACGAAGACATCGCCGCCCTTGCCGCGATTGCCATGATCGCGGCCGACGGCCGCACGGGCTTGCTGGGGCGCGGCCTATACGCCGCGCCGCCCGAGCTATTCGCGCAAGCCTTGAAAAGCCTCTCCGGCGCCACCGTATGAGCACGAAGCTGGATGGACCCGTCATGAACCGGGACGCTCTGCTCGCAGCGGGCCGGCACGGCGCATTCGTCGCCGACGGCTTCGGCGCCCTGCCCGACTGCGCATTGCCGCCGCGCCAAGGCGAAAGGCTCGCGGGGCAGCGCCTCGCGGTAAAGAATGTGTTCGATATCGCCGGGCTGCGCGCGGGCGGCGGCAATCCCGCGTGGCGCGATGTGCAGCCGGTCGCCGCGGGCACGGCGCTCGCCGTGCGCGCGTTGCTCGAAGAAGGCGCGCGATGACGGGCGCGGTGCACGAAGTCATGCGCATGGCAGATAGATGAGATTCGCGGCCAGGTTATGACTGGCTTCCTGATGATGCATGCGTTGTCGCAGTCGAACTTATATACGAGGAACCTCATGACGAAGCATTTGACCGATGCGCAGGTCGCGCATTTCAAGCAATCCGGCTATGTCTTTCCGATCCGCGCGATCAGCGCCGAAGAAGCGGCGGAGTATCGCCGCATCATCGAGCAATACGAGGCGTCCTCCGGCGAAGACGTCAACAAGACCCTGAAGATCAAGGGCCACCTGGCGTTGCCGGCAATCGTCGAGCTTGCGCGTCACCCCGCCATTCTCGATGCGGTCGAGGATCTCATCGGGCCGGACATCATGCTGTTCGGCGCGTCGATCTTCGCGAAGAACGGATGCGATCCGCGTTACGTGTCGTGGCATCAGGACTCGACGTATTTTGGGCTCACGCCGCACGAGGAAGTGACGGTCTGGGTCGCGCTCACGCCTGCGAACTCCGTCAACGGTGTGTTGCGCGTATTGCCCGCCTCCCATTGCGGACCGGATCTGAAACACGTCGAGACTTACGCGAAAGACAACATGCTGGCGAAGGGCCAGACGCTGGTCGGTATCGATGACGATCTCGCCGTGGAAATGCCCCTGCAGCCCGGCGAATTCTCGATGCACCACGAACGCACCGCGCACAGTTCGCTGCCCAACCGCTCGGACGACAGGCGCATCGGCTTCGCGTTCTTCTATGTGCCCGCGCATGTCCGCTCCGCGACCGGCCGACGCCGCGCGACACTCGTGCGCGGCGTCGACCGCTTCGGCCACTGGGACCCCGACACGCTACCCGAATTCGACTGCGATCCGCGCTCGATGAGCGAACTCGCCCAAACGTGGGGCAAGTACAAGGATGGGGAAGTGAAGCAGGCCGCCGACATGGCCTCGCCGCAGTGAATCGGGGAAAGCTCATCGCGGCGGCTTGGGCGCAGCGATGAGCACGAAGGTTCAGGCAAGCCTCGCAGAACCGCTCCAATCGCCGGCGGCTTGCTGCGGTGAACGAAAACGTGCCAGGAACTGCCGCGCGCGGGCTGTCTGCGGCTCGCCAAAGAACTGCTCGGGCGACGTGCTTTCGATCACCTGCCCCGCATCCATGAATACGACGCGGCTCGCCACTTGCCGCGCGAACTCCATCTCGTGCGTGACGATCACCATGGTCGCGCCTTCCTGCGCTAGCGAGCGCATCACGTTGAGCACTTCGCCGACGAGCATCGGGTCTAGCGCGCTGGTCGGTTCGTCGAACAGCAGGATGTCCGGCTTCATCGCAAGCGCTCGCGCAATACCTACGCGCTGCTTTTGACCGCCCGAAAGCCGCGAGGGATACGCATCCATCTTGCCTGCGAGGCCCACGCGTTCCAGCAGGCGTTCGGCATCCGCACGCACTTCGCCGCGCGTACGCCCGAGCACACGCAGCGGCGCTTCCATCACGTTCTGCAACACCGTCAAATGCGGCCACAGCGCGAAATGCTGAAACACCATGCCGATGCGCGCGCGCGAACGCGCGAGTTCTGCGTCGCTCATCTTGACGGACGAGCCCTCGCGCACGCCCATGCGCTGGCCGGACACATGGACCGTGCCCGCGTCGGGGACTTCGAGCCAGTTCACGCAGCGCAGCAGCGTGGACTTGCCACAGCCGGAGGGCCCGAGCAGACACACGGTCTCGCCCTTGTGGACCGTAAGCGACACGTCGCGCAGCACGTGGTTCTCCCCGAACGACTTCGAAATGCCGTTGAGCCGCAGAACCGTGTCCGCTTCGGTGCGCGCCGCCTTGCCGCCAGGGCTGGACGAAGGTCCGGCCGCCTCGGCCGCGCGCATGATGGTGGCGGGGACGTCGTTCGAAATGTTCATGCTCTGCGTTCCTCGGCGAATCTCGACAGTAAGCCGCTGCCACCCTCGATCACGAGGCAGATGGCCCAGTACAGCAGGACAGCCGTGACGAACGCAGCGAACGGAATGAAATAAGTGGCCTGAATGCCGTTCATCTGATGCGTGAGCTCGCCTACCGCGATCACGGTGAGGAACGCACTGTCCTTGACGATCTGCACCAGCTGATTGCCGATCATCGGCAAAGCCACCGTGAAGACCTGCGGCAGGATAATGTGCCGAACCATACCGAAGCCGTGAAAGCCATAGGCGCGCGCGGCCTCGATCATCGGCGTCGGCAGGCCGGCCCAAGCGCCGCGCAACAGTTCCGCCATGTAGGCGGTGTTGTAGAGAATCAGCGCGACGGCGCCTGCCCACCAGTTCGACATGCGAATGCCGACCGTCGGCAGGCCGAAATAGATCAGGTAGACGAACAGCAGGAAAGGCGCGCAACGCATCGCGTCGACGTAGAGCGTCGCGAGCCGCGCGACTGCCGGGCGCTTCGACATCAACGCGGGCGTGAGCAGAGCGCCCAGCAAGAGCGACGCGGCGGCGGCGACCGCGAGCAGGCCGAGCGTGTCGAGCAAGCCCGACAACACGTCCGCGCGCTGTTGCCAGATGATCAGAAAGTGCTCAGTCATGCGCGGACCTCCACGGGTTGGCGGCGCTCGATCACCCGCTGTGCCTTGATGAGCACGAACACGATCAGCCCGTAAATGAAGAGCGCGAACACGAACGGCGGCACCGGATCGAATGTGCGCGCGCCGACACGCAAGGCCGCGCGCGTGATCTCGACGATGCCGATGACCGCGACCGCGGGCGTCGACTTGATCTGCAATGTCATCTCGTTGACGATGCCCGGAAGGCTCGCGCGCCAGATCTGCGGCATCACGATGCGGCGAAAGCGCAGGCTGCGGGGCATCGCAAATGCGAGGGCGGCGTCGTATTGATCGCGAGGGAAGTTCATCAGCGCCGCGCGCCAGATTTCGCAGTTGAACGCGGAAGTGCTGATGGTGAGCGCGAGGATCGCGGCGGGCGTGGGGTCGAGCGAGATGCCGAACTGCGGCAGCGCGAAGAAGATCAGCAGCGTGAGCGTCACCGCGGGACACGAACGGATGAGGCTCACATACGCCACCACGACGCGGTTGAGAAACGGCACGCGCGCCCACCGGATCAGCGCGAGCCCCAACCCCAGCGGCACGCCGACCACGATGCTGGCGAAGGAGAGAAGCACGGTCGCCAGCGCGCCCTGAGCGATGCTCCAGTAATCGAAGGCGTTCATCGAAGCTCGATCGTAAAGGCGTTCATGCGTCAGTTGACGGACTGCGGCATGTCCTTGTAGCTCGCACCGAGCCATTTCTGCTGAAGCTGATACATCTCGCCGCTCTTGCGCAATTCAAGAAGCGCGGAGTCGACCATCTTCAGCACGTCGGCGTTGCCCTTCTTCACGGCCCACGCGATGTAAGTGGGCTTGCCGATCGCCTGGCCGACCGTGAAGGCGTCCGGGCGCGTTTTCACGAGCGAATTCAGGCTGATTTGCGTGTTGGCGACGGCGTCGACGCGTCCGAGGCCCAGATCTTGATACGCCTCCGGATACGACTGATATTCGACGATTTGCTTGAGACCGTTGCCGCCATGCTTCTTTTTCAGCTGCTCGTCGAAGAGTTTGAGGTCCGCGAGCATCGCGCTGCCCGTCTCCGCGCCGACCACCTTGCCGACGAGGTCGTCCAGCGACTTGATCGACGAGCCCTTCTTCGTCGCATAAAAGGTGACGGCCTCGCAGGTCGGCGACGCAAAGTCAAAGATCTTCTTGCGCTCGTCGGTGACGAGCACCGCCGTGAGCGCCATGTCGTACTTGCCCGTCGTTACGCCCGGCAGGATGCCGGACCACGGCATGACCTGCTGCTTCACGTCGACGCCGATCTTCTTGCGCACCAGCGCAAGCAGTTCGTTGTCGTAGCCGGTGTTCTTGCCGTTGTCGACGAACTCGAACGGGTTGTAGTCGTCCTCGGTCGCGACGCTCAGATAGCCGCGCGCCTTGATTTCCTCGACGCTGGCCGCGTAGCTCGCATGGCCGATGCTGAAAGTCGCGACGAGCGCGAACGCGCACGTGCGCAGGAGCGTGGCGGCGATGCTCTGCTTCGACTGGCCGGGTTCGCGGCGGATGAGACGCACTGACATGAAGAGCCCCTTAGGTGTTGGATGGTGAGCGTCGAATCGACGATTCATCTGGCTACAGACGATTCGCCACTGACCATGCAAGGGGTATGCCAACGATCTACTTCGCCCCCAATCGCGCGTGTCGTGGAGCCGCAGGCAAACGCCACCTGGACATTACAAATGCGTGGTGCACCACATATGTCTGGAGAGCTTTTAATTCGTGCGTTTACGCACCGATTTGCGACATGGCGCTCCAGCAATCGGCGTTAGTTCGATTGCGAGGCAGATCGACGCGAGATTCTTTGCATCGACCTATCAGCAGGGGTGTAAACTCAATGTATGCTCACACGCTGTTGGGGGGTGCGGATAAAAACTTGGAACAGTTCCGTTTTGAGCCGTCCGAAGAAGCCTTCACGGGCGCGTTATCAGGTGAGCATCCTTTGCGTGACATCGAGCGAACAAGCCTGGCATCGCGCATCCGGAATAGCCATCCCGGCCAACGATAGTGCGCACCGCGATCGGAGTGGACCACTGGTCGATCTTCACTATCAGCCACCGTCTCGATGGCCGAATCCAGCATGGCATTGACGAGTTCAGCATCTGGCCTGATGTCGGTAAGCCATTTCTGATTCGGTGCGGCTGCACGGAAATCACAATTGATGAGATTCTCCGGAGCGGAGCTGATTTCTCCCCGATAGGAGCCGTAGCGACGTCGTCTGGTTGTGGCAGCGGCCAACCCTCCTGTCGCATCAAACGTCGCACGACCTTCTCCGAGATAGCCACTTCGCAAATCATGGCACCGTTCGTATTCGCGATGCCACGCCTTCAGCGAGTTCTTCGTCGGGTAACCCAGCTGTCTGATGGTCGCCCTGATGCGCTTGCCTAACTTCAGATAAAGCTGAACTGCTCGAATGCGGTCTTCGTACGAGTACACGGACTACCTCCAAAGTAGTCCAGGATTTTGTCTGCCCCCCCACATGCCCATTTTAATGTCGGCTATCCGGTCAGCCATCCGCGGGTCGCGTGCCTCGCGACGGATTCGTGCGATCACCGCATTGCATACAAGACCCGGAGTAGCATGGGCGTCTTCGTTTTTGCTGGCCTTGCGGCTGCGGTACAAGAAGGCGGGGCGAAGCAGTTGCGCCTGATCGACGCCCGCAGGCTGATGACGTCGGACGGAGCCAGCAGCGCAGCGTCTTCAGTGGGCTATGAAAGCGTCGAGCAATTCGCGCGGGAATACCGGCGAATGTTCCGTTTACCGCCGGCCAAAGACACCGACGCGACCCGGCTTGCCGCCAACGCCTACGCCTGAATGCGGGAGAAGGACTCGCATCCGCCATGCACACCACCAGGATGCGTCGCCCCTGGTGGCGGCTTGGGTATGCAAGCAGTCGGACCATTCCTCTTCATTTAGAAGGATGCCTAACTGAAAAGTCAACCGGTCTTTAATGTCGGTGCGGTCCTTCTATCTTGCGGAGGGGACGTTTAGAGCCTGGCACCACCCGTCGCGTCGATCACCTGTCCCGTAGTCCAGCGGGCCTCGTGCGATGCGAGGAAGGTGATGACGTCAGCGACATCGACAGGTTGACCCACTCGCGCGAACACCGACATGGCCTCCGCGCCGGCACGGGCCTCCGGCACCGTGATCCACGCCGCATTCATGTCCGTCTCCGTCACACCCGGCATGACCGTATTCACCGTGATGCCGCGCGGACCGAACTCAGGGGCGAGCGCCAGCGTCAGCGTTTCAATGGCACCTTTCGACGCCGCGTAGGCAGGATGCGTCGGAGCCGCGACACGCGTGAAACCCGTCGAAACGTTAATGATTCGTCCATTGTCGCGGATGTGATCGGCAACCGCCTGGATCAGGAAGAACGGCGCCTTGAAGTTGACCGTCATGACCTCGTCGAAGACGGACTCACTCGTCTGAGACAGGCGAGCCGCTGGAGCCACGCCAGCATTGTTCACGAGAATGTCGAGCCGAGGTTCGCCCGTGGCGGCGATCGAGGCTGCCTTGAACTGCTCCCAGAGACTATCCGTTGCTTCTTTCCCGCGACTCAAGTCCGCTTTGATGGCGACGGCTTTTGATCCGAGAGCCTCGATCTCGCGGATGGTGGCGTGAGCCGCATCCGCATTGCTGCCGTAGTGCACGCCGATGAACGCGGCCCCTTCTCTCGCAAAGGCCAGTGCGACAGCACGGCCGATACCACGCGAGCTTCCCGTTATAAGGGCTGTTTTGCCAGAGAATTTTCCAGGCATTGACCACTCCTTTTTGATCAAATTGAATAGTGTTCGCTATAATAATAACGCTGAAGAATCGCTGTCAATGATTTTTATAGGGATCGATATAAAAATGAGTGAACCTGCCCGGAAGCGTGGCAGACCGAGGTTGCTGGACCGTGATGTGGGGCTCGATGTCGCCGCACGGCTGTTCTGGGAGCATGGCTACGAGGGAACCTCGATAGCCGATCTGACCGCGGCCATGGGTATCCCGCCGCCGTCCCTCTACGCAACGTACGGCTCGAAGGAGGACCTCTACCGACAGGCGCTCGACTATGTCAGCGAGCGTGAGAGCAAGCAGTGGCTGGAAGCGCTGAACGGAAACATGCCGGCCTACGATGCAATAGCGTTCTACCTGCACGACGGCGCGGCACGCTTTACTGACCCGGGAAGGCCGCGCGGCTGCATTGTTTCGACTGCTGTTCTTCAACATGCCGAAAAGAGCAAGTCGGTCGCCCAGTCGGTCGCCGCACGGCGGGAGCTCGCGCTACAGACCATCAAGGCACGCTTCGACCGTGCCGTTGCCGAGGGGGAGCTTGCCGCGGAGACCGATACGGACGCCCTCGCACGCTTTTATGGGGCAGTTGTGCAAGGCATGTCCGCGCAAGCCTGTGATGGGGCAAGCAGCGAAACACTGAAGCGGTTGGCAGATATTGCGTTGTCGGCGTGGCCTTGGCCCGAAGCTCGTCGCAAGAAACCGGCTGCGTGAGTGCGTCGGCTTTCACCAGACACGGCACCTGTATCTCCGGGCTTCGGCCCCAAGGATTCGATCAAGATCGATACGCGAACGTCTGCCTTCGCGCGCATGCCGGACCTTGGAAAACGGTCGTAAAACGTCGGCAACGAGTCGATTGCGGGCGCTTAGCATGGCCTTTTTCGGGTTCGACTTTGCGAGACAACGCATTCGACGCCGGCACCCGTCGACACAAAATTTCACTTCCTGATCAAGGCGTTAAACCTTCTTGGGCGAAAATTTCACGAATCCCGGCCGCCCCTCGACTAAAGGTCTATGACGAGGCTCGCCTGCCCGCCTTCCCCACCGGCTCCTGGCTTCGCGATGCAGAGTAACGCGCAACCCGGTCCCGGCTCGGCGATAGGCTCGGCGGTATAAACCACTCTGCCCGCCAGCACGTGCGCAGCGCACGTGCCGCAGGTACCCCCGCGGCACGACGAAGGCGCAGCTATTCCATTCGCCTCGGCCAGTTCAAGAACGCTGCCCTGCTCCGCCGACCAGTTGACCGTGCGGTCCGACCGGCGGAACGTCACCGTCGCGCTCGCGGCTACCGCCCTTTCGGCTACGGGATGCGCGGCGCCATTCGTGCGTGTTCGAGTAACGGTTGATGGTCCGAATGCCTCGAAGCGGATACGCTCATCGGCGACGTTCAGTGCGCGCAGACCTTGGTAGAGATCACGCATGAACGAGGCCGGCCCACACAGATAAAAATCGTAGTCGTCGAACGGCAGCACCTGTTTGAGCCGCTCCACGTCGATCCTTCCGTGATTCGTCTCGCCCGGCTCGCTGTTCAGCAGGCGCACAAACAGTTTGGGATACTGATCAACTGCCCGGCGCAGAAAATCGCCAAACGGCCGCTCGCTTTCCGCGCGGGCGCCGTGAATAAAATAAACCCGCCGATGCGGCGACGATGCACCGACGCCGCCAAGCGCGTGTTCAAGCATTGCGATCATCGGCGTAATGCCAATGCCCGCCGAGAGGAACACGGCGGGCCGCGGGCTCGACGCGTCGAACGTGAATGTACCGCGCGGCGCCATGGCCTCGATGATATCGCCGCGCACCACCCTGTCGTGCAGCCACGACGATGCCGCACCGTGCCGCTTCACGCTGATACGGTAGCGGCCGCGGGCGTCGTGACCCGACAATGTATAGCTGCGCACGAGCGGCGCAGCGTGGCCCGGCACGGCAAGCCGTATCGGCAGAAACTGGCCCCGGCTCAGAGGCCGGCAGCGCGTTCCCGTCCTCGCGCTCGAGCAGGAACGAGCGGATGTGAGTGGTCTCCTGCTCAATCGCGGCCACGCGCAAGCGGAACCACGTTTCGGATGCAGGTGCGAATTCGCGCGCATATTGCGCGGACGTCCAGCGAAACGGCAGTACCCGCTCGCTACGTCGCACTTCGCGAACATGAAAACGCACCAGACGCTGCGCGCCCTCGAACGTCGCAAGTTCCGGGCCGTCCCAGATAACCTCCGCTTCGGTGGCGACGTAGAGCAGGTCGCCGCGCTCGAAGTCGGCGAACACCAGGCCCGCGCGCGGATCGGCCAGCAGATTGCCAATCGTGTTGAGAAACTTGTTGCCCGCAAAGTCGGGCGTAGTCAGCGTGACATCATCGTCGACGCGTACGAAACCGGGAAGGCCACCGCGATGCGACACGTCCACCCCACGCGCGACGCCCGCGTCTTCCGAAACATTAGCCGTGGCGATGAAGAACGTATCGGCACGCTCGAGCAGCGCACGGTCGTCATCGGAGAGCCGCGTGGCGCGCCGTTGCCCGGGCGGCGCGTCCGTTCCGTCGCGAACGATCCTCTCAGGTGTTCGGCTCTGAATGTACTTCGCGCAATTACCGAAGCTCTGGCTCACGCCGATCGTCAGCATGTCGCCGTCGACCGACGACACGACACCGTTCACGCGGTTACGACGCCGCGTCGGCAGTTCGATCCCGAGACCACCGAACAGGGCACCTTCCCGCCACATGCCCGCGAGCGGATCGCCGGGCAGCGTGCCGCCCGCGACGTGCAGCGTCCGGTTGTCCGGCGATGCGACGAAGCCCGGCTCGCCCACGCGCCAGCTCGGCCATGGTTGCCCGCTTGCGTCGATACCGCCGACGATCATGAACGGCAGTTGCGTGTAGAACTGCCGGTGCGGGTCCGGCATATAGTCGCGAATACCGCGACGGCCGTCCGCGTGGGCAGCTTCCGTGTAGCCCGCGCGCGCCTGGGCTTCCAGTTCACTCGTGTGAAACGGCGTCGACGGTCCGGGCCAGCCAGCAGCAAAAGGAACGGGTGCGTTCATCGTGGTCTCATTCTCGTACACGTAAGCGTGACTACTCAGCCAGCAATCCGGCCTTTGTCGCCGGCATCGGAACGAAGCGCGGCAGCGCCTCGATGCGGCGCAGCCACGCGCGCAGATTCGGATAAGGGTCGAGCGAGACGCCGCCTTCAGGCGCATGCGCGATATATGCATAGGCCGCTACGTCTGCGATCGTTGGCTGGTCGCCGATCGCGAACGCCTTCGCTGCGAACTCCGGCTCGATCACATCGAACAGCTTTACGGCGATCGCTTTGGCCGTTTCATGATCGAGCGGCGCCCTGAACACCGTGACAAGTCGCGCGGAACACGGACCGTAAGCGATCTGCCCCGCTGCGAGCGACAGCCAGCGCTGTACGGCCGCGGCACCCAGCGGGTCGTCGGGCAGCCACGTGGAATCGCCGTAGCGCTTCGCGAGATAGACGAGGATCGCGGTCGAATCGAACAGCACAACCTCGCCGTCTTCGATTACGGGCACCTGCCCGAACGGACTGATCGCCAGAAACTCTGGCTTGCGATTCTCCCCCGCAGCCATATCGACAGGCGTGGTCTCATAGGGAATTTGCAGCATTTCGAGGAACAGCTGAACCCGGTGGCCGTGACCCGACAAAGGTGTGGTGTAAAGGCGGATCGGCCGGGTCGGCTTGGGGGTAATGGGCATGGCATGAGCTCCAGGTCTGAAAGAGTCTCGCCGCACGACGGCGACAACATTCACAGCTTAGCGCGTGCATCCGATCCGCAGAAGACGGATAATCGCGATTTCAGTGTCCTTCTAAAGTGGACAATCTCATGGCTGATCTACGCGACGTGAACCTGAACCGGCTGGCCGTATTCGTCGAAGTGGTCGAAGCCGGATCGTTGACGGCGGCGGCCGAACGCCTGCGGCTTGCCAAGACCATGGTAAGCACACACATGCAGCGGCTCGAGGCCGAAGTGGGCGTGAGCCTGCTGGTGCGTACGACGCGGCGGCTCAACGTGACCGAAGCGGGACGCCGCTTTTACGAGTCAGCTCGCGAAATTCTTCATGCCACTGAAGCGGCGCTCGCCGAAGTAGCTGGCGACGCGTCGGCGCTTCGCGGCAAGTTGCGCGTCAGCGCGCCTATCGACTACGGTTCGCTCGTCGTTGCGCCCACGCTCGTAGACCTGCGGCGCGCGCATCCGCAGCTTGAAGTCGAACTGGTGTGCAGCGACCGATACGCGAACCTGATCGACGAAAACATCGATGCCGCAGTCCGGCTGGGTCGACTGGCGAATTCCAGCTATCGCTCGGTGAAGATAGGGAAGTTCGTCAAATGGATTGTGGCGGCGCCCAGCTTCGTGGCTGAGTACGGCATGCCCCGCAAGCCCGCAGACCTCGCGGCACTGCCTTACGTGACGCTCTCCGCGTTGCCCAAGCCTTTGACGTTCGATCTGGTCCATGCACGCGGCACGACATGCACTGTTCGTTGCCAGAGCCCGATCGTGACCAACACGGCAACGGCCTGCCGCGCCGCAACACTCGCAGGCGGAGGCTTTGGGCTGCTAACCGATTTTTCGACGTCGAACGATATCGCAGCTGAGACCCTGGTCCGTCTGCTGCCGTCGTGGGAAACGCCGGATGCGGATATCAGCGTGGTCTTCCCGCCAACCAGGCGTGTGCCGACGAAGACGTTGGCGCTGATCGATGCGCTGCGGCAGCGCGCGTAGCGCGGCAACCTGAACCGCCCCGGCTTTGTCAGAGACCACCCAATTTGGTGCTACGCGGCGTGTTCAAATCCAAAAGCAGTTAATGCTTTCACGCCATCTGGGTATTGCCTATGCCGTCGAGGAAGAGGTCCACCAGGTGGGCAACGCGCGATTTCGACGAGCCGCCTTGCTCGATGGCAAGAGAGATTGCCGTGACCATACAAACGAGATCGCCGAAAGAGACATCCTTGCGAACAGCTCCCGCCTTCTGGGCACGCTGGAGCAGTCGGCGTCCCTCTTCACGTCCCGCGTGACAGCCAGGAGCATCTTCCTGGAGTACCGTGCCCAGCAACGCCGCTAGCCAGACATACGCCGATTTCTGCAGCAACTGACCGACGGTATATACGTCCGTTTGTCTGCGTCCTGCGGACGCTCGAGTCAGGGTGACGATAGTCAACTCCTGGTCGGCTACGGCCCGACGCAGCTGGCCGTAGCCGACCCTTCGCAGCCGTTCACCCGACAAGCGCCGCCCCGTCCGCTCCCCAACGGTAAGCGGACGGCCATCACGCGAGGCACGGCGAGCGAGACGTTATCCTGCCAGATCGACGCACAGGCTCGACAGGTTACCGCGCACCCAGTCCTCGATCCCGCGGAGACGGACACCCTTCCGCACATTGAACGTCTGCGCCATGTCCCACGCTACGCCGCGTCCTTGAGCGAACACCACGCGATATTTGCGCAACGTGTCGTCAGGTGCTTCGGCAAGTCGTCGCTCCAGTTCGGACACAGTCCATACATTGCGGTGGACTTGCACACCAAGCACACGGTCGAGCGTATCGGCCACTTCGCGGTACGTAACCGTGTCCCCGGCGATGCGCACCACCCGGTTCGAAATCCGCGGCTCCTCGAAGACTATCTCAGCCGTCATGAGGCCAATGTCCTCGGCCGTTGTCACCGTCACCGCGTTGTCATGGTTGCCCAGCGCATTGACCGTATTCGTCGCGAGATCGACGACGCCGAACGAAGGCTCGAACAAAAAACTGGTGAACATGCCGGTGGAGACGATCACCCATTCAGTGTTTCGCTGCGCCCGAAGAAGGTCGCGCACGCCAAGCTGTTCGTCAAAAAGATCCTGCGCGCTGCCTCGGCCGATAATGTCGTAGTCCACGCCGAACTGCCACGGGAAATACCGCCTGGCCCTGGCGTCCAGTGCGGCTTGTGTGATTTTCAGTTGTACACCTGGGCCGCCGACGAAGCCTGTGCACGAGATGATGGTGTCGAACTGGCGGAACGTGGCGGCAAGTTCGGCGCACGATTGCCGGACGAGGTCGCCCTCGACGAATTCGATGCCGAGTTCGCGCAACTCGGCCAGTCCCTTTCGTTTTGCCATATCATCGGACGCTGTTGCCGACGGGCGAAGGAGTACCGCGATGGATACGCCGGCCGCGTGCGTCGCACGTCGCGCCAGGTTGCGCAGCACGGCCATGCCGAGTTCTCCTGCGCCCAAAACCAGTATTGCATTGTCGTTCGACATGTACGCTCTCCGTTCTGGAAAAATGACAAGAGGACTCGCTCCGGGCGGATGACGCCGAAAGCAGAACCAGTCCTAACCGGTTCGCAGTGTAGGCGCGCAAACGCTGCGGATAGTTCGCTGTTTCTGAATACACATCGCGAGATGGACGAACCGCGCGGCGTGCATCAGCGGATAAACTGGACGGTCCAGTGCCACCGGCCTGGTAACATGGAGTTCCTTTCGGCCGCACTGGCCAGCCACAAGAGTTACGCGCACCGCTCATGGACAAACTTCAAGCGATGACAACATTCGTACGGGTCGTCGAGGCACGAAGCTTCAGTAAGGCTGCGGAGACCTTGTCGATGCCCCGTTCGTCTGTGACAACGATGATCAAGAGCCTGGAAGCGCATCTCGGTACGCCGCTGCTCAGGAGAAGCACTCGGAGCCTTAGCCTGACCGAGGCGGGGGCGCGTTATTTTGCATCCTGTCAGGCCATTCTCTCGGATATAGAGAACGCTGAGAGCGACGTATCCGTGCAGACCAACACGCCGCGCGGACGGATTCGCGTTGATATGCCCGGCGTGATCGGCCGGTCGATCATTGTTCCGAGATTGCGTGAGTTCGAGGCACAGTATCCGGATATCGAGCTGGTGCTCGGCCTCAGCGATCGCCCATCGGATCTTGTCTACGAAGGTATCGATTGCGCTATTCGAACCGGGGTGCTCGCGGATTCGACGCTGGTCGCGCGTCGACTCGGCCAGCTCAACTGGCTGACCTGCGCATCCCCGCTATACCTCAAGCAATACGGCGAGCCGGAATCGATTGCCGCACTTGCTGCCCACCGTACCGTCAACTACCTGTCGAATGCGACCGGCCGGCCTCTCGACTGGCGCTTTTGTGTAAACGGCGAAGATGTGACGATGACGATGCGCAGCCGGTTCTCCGTCAACGAAACGGAGGCGTATTTGCTGTGCGGTCTGGAGGGGCTCGGTTTGATCCAGCTTTCGGAATTTGCGGCGTCTGCCTATCTTCGGAGCGGCCGCCTCAACGAGGTACTCGCTAATGCGCGATGCACGCCCGTGCCGATTTCCATCGTCTATCCGCAGGCCCGCGCCACTGCCGCAATCAGGACCTTCGTCGACTGGGTCGTCGCGATCGTCAGGTCGGATCTACCGCAGTGAACGGCCCTCAGGCATATAACGCCGAATGTCTGCGGGTGGCCGACCGCTGCCCTACAGCCGAACGTAGCATTTGTCATGAACGCGACTTCATGTAGAGGACATAAAGCGACCCATCGCGGTCAGTCGACCACAAAGGTGGAGCGACCGCTGTTCGATCATATGCTGCCGTACTGGGCACGCGTGTAGCAAACACAAGAAGCCGAGGACGGCAAAACCTGTACCTCCCCGTTGCCAATCACCGGGGAACGCGGTCCTGGTCATGAAAATGTTGCATCCAGTGCGGATACGGCACCGGTATCGCAGAGACCTTATCGAGGCGAACGAGCTGTTCAGAGCTCAGCAAAAGGTTTTGCGCATCGAGATTTGCCGCGAGCTGCTCGGGCGTGCGAGCTCCGACGATGACAGAAGTAACCTGCGCGCGCGCGAGTAACCACGCCAATGCGACTTGCGCTGGCGTAGTCGCCAGTTCGTTGGCCAGTTCACGCAATACCTCAAGGATCGGCTCGGCCCTGACTGCGTCAACGGGTGGAAAGTCCAGTTTCGTGCGACGACTGGCAGTATCGCCCGGCTGGGCGTACTTGCCGCTCAGGTAACCGCCTGCGAGCGGGCTCCAGACCAGGAGGCCCAGTTGGTTTGTCGCTGCGACAGGCATGATCTCGTGCTCGATGTCGCGACTCGTCAGCGAGTAGTGAACCTGATTGCTCGCAAGATGTACGCGATCGGTGCGGGCGGTTATGCCGAACGCGCGCTCGATATCAGCAGCGCTGAAATTGCATGCGCCGATATGACGTACCTTGCCCTGTGTGACGAGGTCATCGAGAACACGAAGCGTTTCATCGAGCGGCACAAGTGCGTCGCGATCATGCAGTTGGAACAGGTCGATGTGATCGCGGCCGATTCTCTTCAGACTTGTCTCCACCGTGCGCATGATATGCGAGCGGCCCAACCCCACGTCGTTATGGCCGGAGCCGGTGCGTAGCCGGACCTTGGTCGCGACGAGCATCCGGCTTTCGTCGAGGCCCAGCGCGCTTAGAACCTGCCCCACGACTTCTTCGGAGGCGCCCTGCGAGTAAGCGTCCGCCGTGTCGATCAGGTTGACGCCGCATTCCACGGCCATCGCGACGAGCCGGGCGGCCTGCCCGCTGTCCAGTCCGGCAATGTCGCCCCAGATGCCTGAGCCGGCACCGAACGTCATGGCGCCCAGGCTCAACCGTGAGACGCGCAGGCCGGTTCTACCCAGTATGCTGTATTCCATCGTGTATCCCTTGTGTGTACGGCAACGTGATGCAATGGTCGGGCGAAGCGCAGTTGTGCGCGTCGCCCGACAGGTCCCGTTCAGACGGGACGTGACATAAGCTCCCCCAGAACCGTATCAAGCTCGACATCGCCGCGTACTATTTCATCAGAAGGCCTTTCGAAATCGATCCAGCCTTCGTTGAATCCGTCCAGCATGCGCATCCGTGGCAGCGGATGTTTCATGCCCTGCGAGCGGAACAGCGCTTCCCAGGTCTGCCTGTCGACAACCTCGGCGCGGACCGGGCGATCGAGCACGTGAGCGAAACTCGACGCGAGATCGTTGGGCGATACCCGACGCGGGCCTTCGAGCTCGACAATGCGCACGCCGCTCCACGTCTGCTGGAGAAGTTCGGCCGCAACTCGCCCGACGTCTGCGGTAGCGACCATCGGTACCGGCTTGTCGAGCGGCTGCAGGTAACTGGCGATAACACCATCGTCACGCGCAGACGCGACGTCCCATGCCGCGTTCTCCATGAACCAGCCCGGCCGCAGGAATGTCACCGGCATCGGCATCTCGCGCAACGCCTGCTCCATCAACGTGCGCTGCGTGAGCAGATTGCTTTGCTGCGCCTGTGCCCCGATCGTCGACAGGCAAACCACTTTTTCGGGCCTTGCCTTCACAATCGCCGCCGAAACGGCGTCGATCACCGCCCGTGCCTCGGGAAATCCAGGCTCCGGATCGAACTCGGAAGGCGGCAGGATGAAAACACCCTTTGCGCCTTCGAACGCAGCGGAAAGCGACGCAGCGTCTTCCATGCGCGCCGTCGCGAGTTCGCAGCCACGCTCTGCCCACGAACCTGCTCGTGTGACGTCGCGCACAACGCCACGCACCGGTTGACCTGCCGCGAGAAGCCGGCGGGCAACTGCGCCGCCGACCTTGCCCGTGATTCCCGTAATCGCAAACATTGCTCATTCTCCTTACATGGGTAAATAAAGTGGCGCTGCACGGAAGCAACGGCCGCCCGGCGTTCAGGCACGCTGCAGACCGTCGTAAAACGCCCGCTCGAACTGCCCGTAGAGATTCACCACGCGGGCATCGTAGAAAGGCAGCATCTGTGTAAAAAGTGATCCGGCGACGCGCTTGACGGGATCCACCCAAAAATACGTGTTCAGCAACCCGGCCCAGCTCGCGCTGCCCGCACTGCGTCCATGCGGTCCGGGCTGTGTGTTGATGTCAAACGACAATCCCCACTTGTGCGCCGCGCCCGGAAACTGATCAAAGCTGTTCGACCACGACGGTTGAGCCGTTTCCATTTCGGTAACCTGCAAATCACCGATGTGGTTACGGAACATCATCGCGACTGTGTCAGCACGCAGCACACGCTCGCCGTGATACGTGCCGCTGTTCAGCAGCATCTGAAGGAACGCCATGTAGTCGCGCGGCGTACTGAACAGTCCACCACCGCCCATGAAGAACTCAGGTCGCTGGTTGATCTCGAACGGCTCGGGCGCCAGTGATCCATCTCCCTGACGCCTGTGCATGATGGCGACGCGCTGTTTCTGTGCGCTGCCGATCAGGAAGCCCGTGTTGCGCATGCCCAGCGGTTCGAAGATGTGCTCGCGGAAGTAGACCTCCAGCGACTGGTCCGTCACTGCCTCGACCAGCTTGCCGACCCAGTCCATGCTGATGCCGTACTCCCAGCGTTCACCGGGCTCGAATTCGAGCGGTGCCGCGAATGCTCCGTTCATCGCATAGCCGATGTCGGGCATGCCCGTCGCCTTCTCGTACTGGCTAAGCCTGTCGCTCCAGATGCTGTATGTGAAGCCAGAGGTGTGCGTCAGCAGATGACGCACCGTGATCGCGTTGCGCGCGGGGCGCAGCTTCGGCTGCCCTGAAGCGTCGAAACCGTCGAGAATCCGGGGAGTCTTCAACTGCGGGAGGAACTCGCCTGCCGGTTGGTCCAGTCGCAGCCTGCCCTGTTCGACGAGTTGCATGCACGCGGTGGCAGTAATCGCCTTGGTCATCGACAGAAGCCAGAAGATCGTGTCAGGGCCGATGGCCTCCCGGCTATGACCATTCGACCGACCGCGCGCTCCCTCGTACACTAGCCCACGTTCCGTTGCACCCATGGCGACAACGCCCGCTACCGTGCCATCATCGACGGCCCTTTGCAGGCATTGATCGATGGGTATGTAGGCGGGGTGATGGATCAGCGCCGCGTCTCCTGTCGAACGGAGTGCCGCTGCCTGTGTATTACGGCTCGCGACCCCGCCAAGCGTTGCGACGGCGAGCAGGCTCGACGCACCTTTTAGAAGGTGACGACGATTCAGTCGAGCAGTCATATTTTTTCCTCTGCGGATGAATGATGTTTCAGTGAGGTGCATTCTGCGCAAGTGCCGCTCGAAATAAAATGACAGGAATGGCATTAGATAAGTGACACAAAGTCACTAATGAGGCATGATCGAAATTTGTATGCGGCGCGGCCGTCCGGTGCGATGACGCTGTGCTGTTCCCAAGTCGATCGCTTGCGATCCATCACCCGTATTACGCGACCATGAAATCCAGTAGCGAGAAGCTCTCCGGCGGCATTAGCGTGTTCGCCGCGGTAGTCGATGCAGGGACGTTTGCCGCCGCTTCGGAAGTGTTGGGTATGTCGCCGCCAGGCGTCAGTCGGGCGATTGCGAGGCTAGAAAAGAAACTGAAGATCCGGCTCTTCAACCGAACGACACGCTCCGTCTCCCTGACGGAAGAAGGCCACCGTTTTTACGAGCAGGTCATGCCCCACCTCGCAGGGCTGGAGGAAGCAGCCGCTGCCGCGGCAGGTGGCGCGTCGGCTGTGCGCGGAAAGCTTAGAGTCAATCTGGACCCGGTCTTCTACCGGACCATTCTCGGGCAACGGCTCGATGAGTTCATGGACGCGCACCCCGAACTCGAGATCGAGTTCATTGCGCGAGACAGTCTGGGCGACCTCGTCCTGGACGGCTTCGACCTCGCGCTACGATTCGGCGAACCTAGGACATCCGCCCTGGTCGCGCGAAAACTGCTCGACAGTGGCATTGTGACGGTCGCGGCGCCGTCGTATATCGCCCGTTGGGGATGCCCTGCCAAACCTGAAGAACTCGAAAGCGGAAACCACAGATGTCTTGAATTTCGTAATCCGGAGACGGGCAAGCCGTTCCGCTGGGAATTCCATCGCAGGCGAAAACGCATCCTGGTCGACACCCGAGGTCGCCTCACGCTCAACGATCCTGGCGCGCTTCTCAATGCATGCCTCGCCGGCTCAGGGATTGCACAGATGCTGCTGCTGGGTGCCGAGCATCTGATTGCCGAAGGCCGATTGGTCAATCTGTTTCCGGAATGGACAGACGAGCGGTATCCCTGTTACGCCTACTACCCGTCGCGGTATCACATGCCGGCAAAGACGAGGGCTTTTCTCGACTTTGTTATCGAGTTGACCAGCGATAGCTGCCGCGTCAGCACGAGCTAGTGCTGACGCGGCAAAGTGGCGAGTGCGGTCAGTCGGCCGGTTGAATCCGCAAGGTTTAAAAGCCATCTGCATAGCCTTGTTGATGGTCAGTTGCCGCCTCCGGGAAGGGCCCACGCCCTACTCTCGGTGTTTAGTACAGGCTTGCATCAGAATCAATTAGACGGTCTCAAAGCAGACGTCGGAGAATGGCAGAATGTCTGGCAATCCCTAACTGACCGGCGTCAGGAAACCCGAGAACCGAAGGCGCGGTCGCGAAGCACGTCGATATAACGGCGGACCAAGGGACATCCTCTCACCCATGTCCTCTGTAGTGGTCAACTTATCCCGGACACTGCGTTAAGTTTTTCTTCCGCAACAGCCGGCGCCAGTCCGTCGTTGAACTGATGCGGCCGTATCCGGTTGTACCGGTGCATCAGGTAGTGGCTGATATCCCGATGCGCTTCCTGCGCCGACATGTAACCCACTGACGGCAGCCATTCCGTTTTGAAGCTGCGAAACAGCCTTTCCACTGGGGAGTTGTCCCAACAATTTCCGCGACGGCTCATGCTCTGCTGTA
>Ga0153988_1000012_pt1 | contig 33611 bp, 33 predicted proteins | sample TSNC072MetaG_FD_104742 | JGI IMG/M metagenome (GOLD analysis project Ga0153988, IMG submission 104742) | Attine ant fungus gardens microbial communities from North Carolina, USA - TSNC072 MetaG | ecosystem: Host-associated > Fungi > Mycelium > Unclassified | place: USA: North Carolina, Jones...
AAGAGGCTGGGGACGGCGCAGATCGAACTGCTTCGGCGGTCTTGAAAAGGACGAAAAACGGCTCATGCTTGGGATTGACGACGTGGGCGCGCACCTTGCGCGCCCACGCCGCGATTGTACCGCGCGGGCAGCTTGCGAACCCCGCTTGCGGCGCGTCGCCGGAGTTTGCCGGACGGCCCCCGGGCGCCTCTGAACGCCCGTGCCGTCGCACCTCTGACACAAGCGCAGCCAAAGGCGCGTGCTAGAATGCCCGATTCGAATTCACTCCTGGACTAAGCGGCCAAAGCCTTTCCAACTCTAGGCTCGCGCGTGCCCGAACCGCACACCGCGAGCCAGCCGAAGCCGCGACGCAGACACCGATCCGATGACCACCGGTTTTCTACAGAAGATTTTTGGCAGCCGTAATCAACGGCTAGTCAAGCAATATCAAAAGACCGTCGCGGCGATCAACGCGCTCGAACCGCAGATCGAGCAATTGACGGACGATCAACTGCGCGCCAAAACGGGTGAATTCCGCCAACGCGTCGCGAGCGGCGAATCGCTCGACAAGATCCTGCCCGAGGCATTCGCGGTTTGCCGCGAGGCCAGCAAGCGCGTGCTGAAAATGCGCCACTTCGACGTGCAGCTGATCGGCGGCATGGCGCTGCACTACGGCAAGATCGGCGAAATGCGCACTGGCGAGGGCAAGACGCTCGTCGCGACGCTGCCGGTGTACCTGAACGCGCTGTCGGGGCGCGGCGTGCACGTGGTCACGGTCAACGACTACCTTGCCCAGCGCGACGCCGAATGGATGGCGCGGCTCTACAACTTCCTCGGTCTGTCGGTCGGCATCAACCTGTCGCAGATGGACCACGAGTCCAAGCAGAAAGCTTACGCTTCGGACATCACCTACGGTACCAACAACGAATTCGGCTTCGACTACCTGCGCGACAACATGGTCTACGAGACCGACGCGCGCGTGCAGCGCGGCCTGAATTTCGCGGTCGTCGACGAAGTGGACTCGATCCTGATCGACGAAGCGCGTACGCCGCTCATCATCTCCGGCCAGGCCGAAGATCACACCGAACTCTACGTGCGCATGAACGCGCTGCCGCCGCTGCTCGAACGCCAGATCGGCGAAGAGAAGGCGGACGGCACTGGCGTCGAGAAGCCGGGCGACTACACGCTCGACGAAAAGGGCCGTCAGGTGTTCCTGACCGAATCGGGCCACGAAAAGGCCGAGCGCCTGCTCGCCGAGTGGGGCCTGATCGGCGAGGGCGAAAGCCTCTACGCGCCGCAGAACATCACGCTGATGCACCACGTGTACGCTGCGCTGCGCGCGCACACGCTGTTCTTCAAGGATCAGCACTACGTCGTGCAGAACGGCGAAGTCATTATCGTCGACGAATTCACGGGCCGTCTGATGGCCGGCCGCCGGTGGTCGGACGGTTTGCACCAGGCGGTCGAGGCGAAGGAGCACGTGAAGATCCAGAGCGAGAACCAGACGCTCGCCTCGATCACGTTCCAGAATTACTTCCGCATGTACGCGAAGCTGGCCGGCATGACCGGCACGGCCGACACCGAAGCGTACGAATTCAACGAAATCTACGGTCTCGAAACGGTCGTGATCCCGACCAACCGTCCGCCCAAGCGGATCGACAAGCAGGATCAGATCTACAAGACCGCGAAGGAACGCTACGACGCGGTAATCCGCGACATTCGCGAGTGCTATGAGCGCGGTCAGCCGGTGCTGGTCGGCACGACGTCGATCGAGAACTCGGAGCTGCTGTCGCATCTGCTCAAGCAGGCCGGTTTGCCGCACGAAGTGCTGAACGCGAAGCAGCACGCGCGCGAAGCGGCGATCGTCGCCGAAGCGGGCCGGCCGCAGCGCATCACGATCGCCACCAACATGGCCGGCCGCGGCACGGACATCGTGCTCGGCGGCAATGCAGAGAAACAGGCGTCGTTCATCGAGCAGGATGAAACACTTTCTGACGATGAAAAGCAGCGCCGCATCCAGAAGCTGCACGACGAATGGCAGCCGCTGCACGATCAGGTGAAGGCCGCGGGCGGTCTGCACATCATCGGCACCGAGCGTCACGAATCGCGCCGGATCGACAACCAGTTGCGCGGCCGTGCCGGCCGTCAGGGCGACCCGGGTTCGTCGCGCTTCTATCTGTCGCTCGAAGACCCGCTGCTGCGCATTTTCGCGGGCGACCGCGTGCGCGCGATCATGGACCGCCTGAAGATGCCGGAAGGCGAGGCGATCGAAGCGGGCATCGTGTCGCGCTCGATCGAATCGGCGCAGCGCAAGGTCGAGGCGCGCAACTTCGATATTCGCAAGCAATTGCTCGAATACGACGATGTCTCGAACGATCAGCGCAAGGTGATCTATCAGCAGCGCAACGAATTGCTCGAAGCGAACGACATCACCGAGACGATCGGCGCGATGCGTCACGGCGTGATCGCCGACATCGTGCATCAGTTCGTGCCGGCGGGCAGCATCGAAGAGCAGTGGGACGTGCCCGAACTCGAGGAAGTGCTGCGCAACGAATGGCAGCTCGATCTCGCGATTCAGGAAATGATCAACGAGTCGAACTCGATCAACGCGGACGAAATTCTCGAAGCGGTTGAGGCTGCCGCCGACGAAGCGTACGAGTCGAAGGTCCAGCTCGTGGGCCGCGAATCGTTCAGCGCGTTCGAACGCTCGATCATGCTGCAGACGCTCGACCGCGCGTGGCGCGAACACCTGGCGGCGCTCGATCATCTGCGGCAGGGCATCCATCTGCGTGGCTATGCGCAGAAGAATCCGAAGCAGGAATACAAGCGCGAGGCGTTCGAACTGTTCGCCGCGATGCTCGACGCGGTGAAGCTCGAAGTCACGCGCATCGTGATGAACGTGCAGATCCAGTCGCCGGAACAGCTCGAAGCGGCCGCGGAGCAGATGGAAGAGCAGGGCGGTCATCTCGAGAACGTCGAGTTCCGTCATGCCGAGTTCGCGGAAGCCGGCGCCGCCGCGCCCGTCGCAGCCGAAGCGGCCACCGCCGCGATGATCGGCGACGCGATGAGCCACGGCCACGGTCACGGCGTGGCGCCGCAAGCGGTGCATGTGAATACCGACAACGTGCCGAAGGTCGGTCGTAACGACCCGTGCCCGTGCGGCAGCGGCAAGAAGTACAAGCAGTGCCACGGCAAGATCGCGTAATGCCGGTGCGGCGCGCTTCTGGGCGCGCCGCGTTGTTTCGGTGTTGTCGTTAGCGCGGCTTTGCCGTTGATTTCGCCGGTGGCCCGGCAACACGCCCGGGTCACCAGTTTCGTTTCCCCCAATGCCGGCACCCGCCGGCATTTTCTTCGACAGGTCGCGACCATGGCTGTCAACTTTCCCTCGATCGATCCCGCTCAACTCCATCCCGTCGCCGGCGTCACGCTCGGCTGGGCAGAGGCGAATATCCGCAAGCCGAACCGCAAGGACGTGCTCGTCATTTCCGTCGACGAAGGTGCGACGGTCGGCGGCGCGTTCACGCAGAACCGCTTCTGCGCGGCGCCCGTCACCGTTTGCCGCGAGAACCTGCAGCGCGTGCGCGCGGGCGGCAAGCCGATTCGCGCGCTGGTGATCAACACCGGCAACGCGAACGCGGGCACCGGCGAGCCGGGTCTCGCGGCGACGCGCGAAACCTGCGCGGAACTCGCGCGTCTCTCGGACATCGCGCCCGAGCAGGTGCTGCCGTTCTCGACGGGGGTGATTCTCGAGCCGCTGCCGGTCGACCGTTTGAAGGCCGGCTTGCCGGCAGCGCTCGCGAACCGCAAGGAAGCGAACTGGTACGACGCGGCGCAGGCGATCATGACGACCGACACGCTGCCGAAGGCGACTTCGCGCCAGGTCGCGATCGACGGTCACACGGTCACGCTGACCGGTATCAGCAAGGGCGCCGGCATGATCAAGCCGAACATGGCGACCATGCTCGGCTTCCTCGCGTTCGACGCGGCCGTCGCGCAGCCGGTGCTCGACGAGCTCGTCAAGTACGTCGCGGACCGCTCGTTCAACTGCATCACGATCGATGGCGATACGTCGACCAACGATTCGTTCATCCTGATCGCGTCGGGCAAATCGAGCCTGCCCGCGATCACGTCCACCGATTCGCCCGCTTATGCAGCGCTGCGCGACGCGGTGACCGAAGTCGCCCAGACCCTCGCGCAGTTGATCGTGCGCGACGGCGAAGGCGCGACCAAATTCATGACCGTGCATGTCGAAGGCGGCTCGAGCGTCGAGGAGTGCCGCAAGATCGCCTACGCGATCGGCCACTCGCCGCTCGTGAAGACGGCCTTCTATGCCTCGGACCCGAACCTCGGCCGCATTCTCGCGGCCATCGGCTATGCCGGCGTGGACGATCTCGACGTCGGCAAGATCGATCTGTATCTCGACGACGTGCTGGTCGCCACCGCCGGCGGCCGCAACCCGGCCTACCGCGAAGAAGACGGTCAGCGCGTCATGAAAAAGAGCGAGATCGGCATTCGCGTCGTGCTCGGACGCGGCAATGCGCAAGCCACGATCTGGACCTGCGATCTGTCGCACGACTACGTGAGCATCAACGCCGACTACCGCTCGTAATCAGGCTCAATGCGCGGCCGCTGGCCGCCTACTTACCATGGACAAACTCGAACAGTTTCTGACCCGGGCCGAAGCCGTGCTCGGCCGCCTGGAAGCCATGCTTCCGCCTGCCGCGCCGGAGATCGACTGGTCGGCCGCCGTCGCGTTCCGCTGGCGCAAGCGCCAGGGGCGCGGCTATCTGCAACCGGTGCCCGCCATTTCGTCGATCACGCTCGACGATCTGCAGAACATCGATCGCCAGAAAGGGCTGATCGAACAGAACACGCGCCAGTTCGTGCGCCAGCAGCCGGCCAACAACGTGCTGCTGACGGGCGCGCGCGGCACCGGCAAATCGTCGCTGATCAAGGCCTGCCTGAACGCGTACGCGCAAGACGGCCTGCGTCTGATCGAAGTGGACAAGGACGATCTGCACGATCTCGGCGACATCGTCGATCTGATCGCGAAGCGCCCGGAGCGCTTCATCGTGTTCTGCGACGACCTGTCGTTCGAAGAGGGCGAGTCGGGCTACAAGGCGCTGAAGGTCGCGCTCGACGGCTCGGTCGCCGCGCAGTCGGACAACGTGCTGATCTACGCGACCTCGAACCGCCGCCATCTGCTGCCCGAGTACATGAGCGACAACGAGACGTACAAGCACACGTCGGATGGCGAGATTCATCCGGGTGAACTGGTCGAAGAGAAGATTTCGCTGTCCGAGCGTTTCGGACTGTGGGTCAGCTTCTACCCGTTCAAGCAGGACGACTATCTGACGATCATCGCGCACTGGCTGCGGCATTTCGGTTGCGACGACGCCGAAATCGGGGCGGCGCGCGGCGATGCGCTCGTGTGGGCACTCGAACGCGGATCGCGCTCGGGACGTGTCGCGTGGCAGTTCGCGCGCGACTGGTCCGGCCGTAAGACGCCGGCATGAGCGAGGCAAGCAACAGCCCGGGCAAGAACGGCGCCGCCCGCCCGGTCACCGAAGTCGCGGTCGGCGTGCTGGTGCAGCCGGACGGGCGCTATCTGCTCGCGCAGCGTCCGGCGGGCAAGCCGTACGAGGGCTACTGGGAGTTTCCGGGCGGCAAGCTCGAACCGGGCGAATCGGTCGAGGCCGCGCTCGCGCGCGAACTGCACGAGGAGCTGGGCATCGAGGTCGAGGCGAGCCATCTGTGGCATACGCTCGAACACGATTATCCGCATGCCTATGTGCGGCTGTTCTTCTGCAAGGTGACGCAGTGGTCGGGCGAGCCGCATGGCCGCGAAGGCCAGGCGTTCGTGTGGCAGAGCTTGCCTGCCGACGTCTCGCCGCTGCTGCCGGCGACGATTCCGGTGCTGGAGTGGCTGGCGGCCGAGAAAAAGTAGTCAGCGGGTAGCAGGTGAAACCACGCGGTGACGGGGGCTGTGCGAGCAGCGCCGGTTCGCGTGGTTTTTATCGCCGTTTATCGCCTTTTATTGCCGGTCTTCCGATGGCCTTTTAGCCCGACGGCTGGGCTCAATGCGGGTTGTAATCGTCACGAGACGTTTCGTCGGATGACGAGGCTTCCTGGTCGTTGCCGCCGATCTTGTATTTCTCGGCGGCCCATGCGCCGAGATCGATCTGCTTGCAGCGTTCGGAACAAAAAGGACGGAAGCGGCTTTCAGGGGTCCAGCGGACATCTTTGCCGCAAGTAGGACATTTGACGACGGTAGGCATACGGTCGGACAGTCAATCGCAAACGGAACAAGTAACGAATATAGGGCTATTTCGCGCCGCTTCAAAGGCGCGCTGCCTGAACCCGGATTGGGCTGTTGAAGACGGCGAGCGCTTACAGGCTGCAAAGCGTGAGCTGGAACGGCACGTCGACGTCGACCGCGCGCGGCCGCAAATCGCCGTCCTGCACCGTGAAGCGCACCCACAGCATGTACTTGTTGGCACTCGCCTCGGGAATCACGCGCAATTCGGGTGCCACGCGCACCTGCATCAATTGATACGAGCGGCCCGAGAGCATCTGCTGATAGCTGCCCTGCATTGCCATCACCTTCGACGCTTGGCCCGATTCGCGCGCGAGCCGCAGCACGATGGTGGCCGCGTCGCGCAGCGGCAGCAGCGGCGTGACCCATTTGGCGATGTCCTGGCGACGCTGATCGGGATGCAGCTGTTGCCATGCATAGTAGGACGGCAGATCGAATTTGCAGGTGCCGCCAGGAATGATGGCGCGGCTGCGAATGCTCGCGAGCCATTCGTTGTCTGCAAGATGCTGGCCGGTTTTGCCCTGCATCTGCGCGAGCCCCGCGAGCGTTTGCTCGATTTCGCCGAGCACCGCTTCCAGCGCGTTCTGTTCGATGCCGGGATTGCCGCGAAACGGCGCGAGCGTTTGCCGTTGCCGCTCGAGCTCCTTCATCAGATCGGACTTCAGATCCGCGCGACCCGCGACTTCGGAGATTTCGAACAACGTTGTCAGTGCGACGTGATGTTCCCTGGCGTCTTCCTGAGTCAGAAAGAACGTGAAGCGCTCGAACAGATCTTCGAGGCGCAACAGCGTCCGGATTCGCTCGTTGAAGGGGTACTCGTAAAGGATCAAGCGGGCTCGCCTCGGGCGTGGTCGGTGACAGGAATGCAAAACATTCTAATGCCGTGGGACTACCCAGGCAATCACGCACTTTTTCAGCGTGCTTTCGCAACTTTTTTCGTGACTTTACGGTGGTTCAGAGCGGTTCGGCTGCTGAGCGCGCGCAAAGTTCAATGCGCGGGTGAAGGTTCGTGTGGGGGCCTGGTTTGAAGGCGCTTCGTGCTGCGGCTGAGTCATGCTTGTGGCGGGTTTTTGCTTAGGGTGTGTTCGTGTTTGAGATGTGCCCAGGACACGCTGGTGTCATGTTGTGCTCGCGTTACGTTTCGAGGTTCGCGCGGCGCTTCATGGGGGCGCGTGCATGCGTGCTGTCCGTGTACGGGGCGTGGCTATGTGCGGCACACGCATATGCAACGCGTGTGTGCGAGCCGAGGGCGCGACATATTGCGCATGTGCGCAGGTCATGAGCGCGCATGCGGTGGCGTCGGTTTTGTCGGCCCGCTCGCCTGTTCGCTTGCTTACCTGCGCGCGAGCGACAGGTACGCGTGGTGCAGCGCGTCCACCTGAGCCTCGAGCGCTTCGAGCGGCGCATTGTCGTTGTCGATGACATCGTCGGCCGCGGCCACGCGCGCTTCGCGCGTGGCCTGGCGCGCGATGATCGCGAGGACCTGTTCGCGGCTGAAGCCGTTGCGGCTCATCACGCGCGCGATCTGGGTCTCGACGCTGCAATCGACGGTCAGCACGCGATTCACCCGGCTCTTCCATGTGCCCGATTCGACCAGCAACGGCACCACGGCGATCACGTACGGCCCTGGCGCCTCACGCTGCTCGCGCTCGGTTTCCGCGCGAATCAGCGGATGCGTGATGCTTTCGAGACGCTTGCGCGCTGCCTCGTCGCTGAACACGAGCGAGCGCATGCGCGCGCGATCGAGCGAGCCGTCGGGCGCGACGAACTCCGTGCCGAATTCGGCGGCAATGAGCGGCATCGCGACGCCATGCGGCGCGGTGATGCGATGCGCGATCACGTCGGTGTCGACGAGCGGCACGCCGCGTGCGGCAAACAGATTGGCCACTGTCGATTTGCCGCTGCCGATGCCACCGGTCAGTCCCACAACGAACATGCTTCAGCCCCCCAGAGCCAGATAGAGCGGTGTGCCGACAAACAGCGTGAGCGCACCGCCCGCGGCGAGAAACGGTCCGAACGGCAGCGGCTCCTTGAAGCGCATGCGGCCGCGCCACGTAGCCACGAGGCCGACTACAGCACCGGCGACCGCTGCGATCAGCACGATCTGCGGCAGGGCGGCCCAGCCGAGCCAGGCGCCGAGGGCGGCCAGCAGCTTGAAATCGCCGTAGCCCATGCCTTCGACGCCGCGCACGAGACGGAACACCCAATGTACGGCCCACAGTGCGAGATACCCGAAGATCGCGCCGAGCACCGCATCGTGCAGGTTCGTGAACATGCCGTTGAAATTGACGATGATGCCGGCCCACAGCAGCGGCAGCGTCATCGAGTCGGGCAACAGGTGCGTGTCGATGTCGACCGCGCTCATCGCAAGCAGTGTCGCGCACAGACCGAATGCGGCGAGCGCCATCATGGTCGGGCCGAACACCGCGAGCGCGCTCGCGGCGAAGGCGGCGCTCGCGATTTCGAGCAGCGGATAGCGCAGGCTCACATGCGTGCCGCACGCGGAACAACGTCCGCGCAACAGGATATAGCTCAGGACCGGCAGGTTTTCCCACGCGCTCAGAACGTGACCGCAATGCGGGCATGCGCTGCGCGGCACCCACAGGTTATAGCGCGCGGGCAGGCCGTCGTCGGCTTGCGGTTCGTCGGTGGCCTCGCTGATTTCCTCGCGCCAGGCGCGTTCGAGCATGATGGGCAGCCGATGCACGACCACGTTCAGAAAGCTGCCGATCACGAGGCCGAAGACGATCGCGAACGCGATCTGCACACCTGCGGGCAGGCTGGCGATCGCGAGCCCGACATCGCTTGCGAAGCGGCCTGGCAGTAAGCCCGCGAGCAGGCTGGAAGAGGTTTCTTGCACGAGCGGAAGAGGAGCCTGCATGGAGTTGGAATGGATTCGGCTGCGATGCTACACCACGTTGCCGAGTTGAATAATGGGAAGATACATCGCAATCACGAGGCCGCCGACCAGCGCGCCGAGCACGACGATCACGAGCGGCTCGCACAGGCTCGACAGCGTGCCGATCTTTTCGTCTACCTGGCGATCGGCGAGCGAGGCGACGTCGAGCAGCATCGTGTCGAGCGCGCCCGATTCCTCGGCGACCGCAACGGGCTGCACGACCTCGGACGGGAAGCATTGCGCCGCGCGCATCGCCGCCGCGAGCCGTTCGCCGCGCCGCAATCTCACCGCGATGTCCGCCGTGGCCCGATCGAAAAAGGCATTGCCGGTTGCGTGCGTGAGCGAGTCGAAGGCATCGGCGAGCGGTGTGCCTGCGGACAGCAGCGTGCCGAGCGCGCGGCTCCAGCGCGCCGCGCACAGCGTGCGCAGCAGCGGACCGGCTACCGGCAGGCTGAGCGAGGCGCGCGCGAAACGGAAGCGGGCGCTGGCCGAGCGCCGCAACACGAACGTCATGGCCGAGCTTAGCGCGGCCAGCAGCGCGAACGCCGGCACGCTCCAGCGCGCCGCGCCGGCAGACAACGCCAGCACGAACTGTGTCGGCGCGGGCAACTGGGCGCCGAAACCGTCGAAGATCTGCTTGAAGGTCGGCACGACCCACACGAGCAACGCAGCCGTAATCGCCATGGCGAGCAGCAGGATCGCGACCGGGTAGGTCAGCGCAACGCGCACTTTCGCGCGCTGCGCGGCGGCGCGTTCGCGGTCGTCGGCGAGACGGGCGAGAACCGTGACGAGCGCACCCGCGGCTTCGCCGACTTCGACGAGCTGGCAGTACAGCGCATTGAACTGCGCGGGATGCCGCTGCAAGGCCGCCGAAAAGCGCAGGCCGGCGGTGATGTCGCGAGCGACGGCGGCGATGATGCGCGGCATGCCTTGCCGGCGCGACGCGGGGGCCTGTGCGAGCAGTTCGAGCGCGGGTGCGAGCGGCAGACCGGCGCGCAACAGGCTCGCGAGTTGCCGTGTGAACAGCGTGACGTCGGCGGTGCGGGTTTGGGGGCGTGGCGCCGGCCCTTGCATCGCGAGTTCCACGATGAACAGGTTGTCGCGTTTGAGCATGGCCCGTGCGGCGCTCGCATCCGGCGCGATCAGCGAGCCGCTGTGGCGCGCGCCGTCGGCGTCGACGCCGCGCCATTTGAAGCGCTGGTCGGCGGCGGGGTGAGGGAGCGGAACGGTGCTCATGCGACTTCGGTGGCGGCAAGCGCTTCGGCGAGACTCGTCGTGCCGTCACGCACGCGCGCGAGCGCGGCGTCGCGCAACGTCGCGACCTGTTCGGTCTGCGTGAGCCGGGCCAGCTCGTGGACGCCCGCGCTGGCGACGATCAATTCGCGCATGGCGTCGGAGACCGGCATCACCTGGTGAATGCCGACGCGTCCCCGGTAGCCGATGCCGTGGCAGGCCGCGCAGCCGACCGCTGCATAAGGTTGCCAGCCATCGAGCCGGTGGGCGGCGAGCCCGGCTGCCTCGAGCGCCGCCGCCGAATGCGGCGCTGGCTTGCGGCACGCGGTACACAGGCGCCGCACGAGCCGTTGCGCTGTCACCATCCGCAGCGCGGCCGCGAGGTTGTAGGGCTCGACGCCGATGTCGATGAGCCGCGCGATTGCCGCGGGGGCATCGTTCGTATGCAGCGTGGACAGCACGAGGTGGCCGGTTTGCGCGGCCTTGACCGCGACGTCGGCGGTCTCGTTGTCGCGGATTTCGCCGACCATGATCACGTCCGGGTCCTGGCGCAGAAACGCGCGCAGGGCCACCGCGAAAGTCAGCCCGGCTTTCTCGCGCACGCTGACCTGATTGATGCCGGCGAGCTGGATCTCCGCCGGGTCCTCGACCGAGCAGAGATTGCGTGCCTCGCCGTTCAGCAGATTCAGAAAACAGTACAGCGACAGGGTTTTGCCGCTGCCGGTCGGTCCGGTGACGAGCACCAGACCGTGCGGCGCGCGAATCGCGGCGTCGACGGTTTCACGCTGTTGCGGATCGAGGCCGAGCGAATCGAGCGAAAGATCGGCGGGCAGTGCGTCGAGCCGGCGCAGCACGAGCTTTTCGCCGAACAGCGTGGGCAGCGAGTTGACGCGATAGTCCTCGACGCGCTGAGGCGTGCTGGCGATGCGCAGGCGGCCGTCCTGCGGCACGCGTCGTTCGGCGATATCGAGCCGCGCGAGTACTTTCACGCGCGTGACGAACGCATCGCGCAGATGAGCGGGCGGCCGCGGGATTTCATGCAGCACGCCGTCGATCCGCAAGCGTATGCGCCAGCCGTGCTCGGCTGGTTCGATGTGGATATCCGACGCATTGCGCCGTGTCGCTTCCCGCAGCGTGTCGGTCAGGAGACGCACGGCCGGGGCGTTGTCGGGATCGGCGAGACCGGCCGCGCCAGTTTCGCCGTTAAAGGGCAGGGCGCGCGGCGCGGCCGCCGCGGCTGCGAAGGAGTTGGGCATGGGAGACCGGTGATGAGCCGCCTGTAGAACGTGACGGCTTCATCTTCCGGCAGTGAGGACGGCGGCGCCATTCAGCCATTCGGCTAATGGCGCGCTGAGCAGCCGTGTGCGATGCTGATCGCGAATCGGCGATTGCTGGCCTGGGCGTTAGTTGGGGCGCGCTTTGGCGGCTTTGCGCGAAGGCGGTTTGAACAGCTTGACGGTGCGAATCGCTTGATCGTCGCTGCGCATGACTTCGAGCTTGATCTCGCCGATCTGCACGCAGACGTCGCCGTCGGGAATGTCTTCGAGAATTTCGAGAATCAGGCCGTTGAGCGTTTTCGGGCCGTCCGTGGGCAGCGTGAGGTGCAGCCAGCGGTTCAGCTCGCGCAGCGGCATGCTGCCCGCGACGATGCATTCGCCATCCTCGTTCCAGCCGCCGCGCGAACTGGCGCCGCGTGGAATCGAGGTGGTGAATTCGCCGATCAGCTCCTCGATGATGTCTTCCGGCGTGACGAGACCTTGCAGTTCGCCGTATTCGTCGACGACGAGTGCGGTGCGCTGGCGGCTCTCCTGGAAGTACTGGAGCTGCTGGAACACCGGCGTGCCGCTCGGCACGAAATACGGCTCGGTCAGCAGTTCGCGCAAGGTGTCGCGCCCGAGCTCCTGGTTGTGCAGGGCCGCGAGCGTCTTGCGCACGTGCAGCACGCCGAGCACGCGGTCGATGTCGCCCCGATAGACGATCAGCTTGTTGTGATAGCAGGTTTCGAGTTGATGCAGGATCTGCTCGAACGGTGCGTCGAAGTCGAGTGCCTCGATGCGGCGGCGCGGGATCATCACGTCGTCGACGGAAATGTTTTCGAGGTCGAACAGGTTCAGCAGGATGCTGCGGTGCTTGGTTGGCATGAAGCTGCCCGACTCGAGCACGATGGTGCGCAGTTCTTCGGTGGAGAGCCGCTGGTCGTGAGCGCTTTTCGTGTTGATGTGGAGCACGCGCAGGATGCCGTTCGCGAACAGGTTGACGAACCAGATGAGCGGCTTCGCGGCGCGCATCAGCGGCGCGATGAGCAGGCTCGCGGGTAGCGCGATCTTCTCGGGGAACGTCGCGCCGACGATTTTCGGCGTGATCTCCGCGAACACGATGATCAGAAACGCGACGAGTCCGGTCGCGATCGACAGGATGAGGTTGTTACGGCCGAACGTGTGCAGCGCGAGCGAGGTCGTGAGCACCGGGATGATCGTATTGAACAGGTTGTTGCCGATCAGGATGACGCTCAGCAGTTGATCGGTACGCGCGAGCAGGCCTTGGGTCGTTTTCGCGCCGAGCGCGTTCTGGTTGGCAAGGTGCTTCAGCCGATGGCGGTTGAGCGCCATCATCGCTGTCTCGGAAATGGAAAAGAAGGCGGAGCAGACGAGCAGCAGAAGGACGGCGCCAATCTGCGCCCATAAGGGAAGTTGTTCCACGCGTCGTGAAAAATAAGGGAAAGGATGGAGAGAATATAGCAGAGGGGGCTATGCGGCCCGTCACTGGGGTTGGCGCCGATATGGACGATGTGGCTGGCGACTGTGTGTCGCCCGGTGCAGCAATGGCTGCGGGCAAAAAACGACGTGCAAAACAAAAAACCGCCGAGCAATGCTGCGGCGGTTTTTGAACCTTGAATGAACAAGGAGAATCTGGTCGGGGTGAGAGGATTCGATTCCCTCTGAGGCCCGCCCCCTAAGGCTCTGACGTTGGCCGCTGCCCGCTGTGGGATGCGGTTGTGTAGCAACGCGGGGAGTGTAAATGAATGCCCGACCGCCTGCAAGCTGAGCAGGCGGCGCGTGCTGTTATTCCTGATGCAAGCAATCGTTATGACAATCAGAATTTGAACGTAACGTGCGAGCCACCAATTCGAGCAAGGCCTTCGAGCGTCTGCGGCAAGTAGTGGGACGCATTGATCGTCACATGCCCCCCGCTCCCTACGGCCAACCGAACCAAATTCTCCAGCGTTTGCGGTAAATAACTGTGAGCAGAAATGTCAAGATGGACGCCAAGACGGGCCAGCGTTTCAAGTGTTTGAGGTAATAGCATTATCCTTGGTCTCTCTTTTAGCGTTGGTCGTAGGCTACTTCTTATTTTTGGGTGGCGGAGGCGGAGGCAGATTCCCGGTCGGCGGCTGGTAGCCCGCTCCCGGATTGGGCTTGTTCGGCTGATACCCCCTGTGCATCGGCTGGAAACCGTCGTTCGTCGGTGTCCTCGGTCTCGTCGTTCCCTTGTTCGTCGTCATCGTATGGTCCTATGAACTCGATTGACTCAATGGCACTGCCCGCGATGAGCATGCCTCTTGTGTAGTCGTGCCGTCTGACAAAACCCTCGGCATCGTCCACATCCCAAGCCGCCTCCACGTACAACTCTGGATCAGCAGGATAGCTTGAAGCAAATGAATTCGGGCCGTACGCTCCGCCGATGCGTTTACCCGAAGTCAGGGTAACTATCAAATACGACATCTCGCGCCTCCCGAAAACGTAGTCCCACGCTCTATCGACTGGATGCGGGAGCCAGCGCGAAAGCCACTTAGCCCGGCGTAACGAAAAAATCCCTACCGCACAAAGAACGGGACCGACCAACAGGATGCCACCCCACGCTACCCCGTACGCAACCGGATGCCGTCTGGCCCAGTCTTCGTGGTACATCCCGTAGAGTGGCAAAGCGAACACAGCGTAGTTGCAGCAGCTAAAGGCAACGGCATCAATCGCCGACTTCGAGGCGTCTATCCGTGGGCCGGAGCTAAGAATTGCGTACACCTTCATTGCAACGAAGCCGGGGATGAGAAACAGGACCGCGAGTAGCAGCTTGTCTGGCGAGGTTATGTCCATCGTCTGTGCGAGAGGTGAGGCGGGAGCGCGTGCAGGACAGATACGCCTGCATCTTTGTGGCGATCAACCAGCCCTCATGTTTTGCTGGTGAGCGTTTGCGTCAGGAGTGTGCCGACGACGCCTAAAATACCGCCGAGGAATGCAGCAATGACGGCGACTAGGATGTCATCACGCTTCCGCTGCCAGAAGGATTTCTGCGCACCACGGCTCACTCCATAGAATGCCGTCGCTCCTTTGTGGGGATTTGTGAACACCCATACGAACACTGCGAGTCCTATCGCGAATAGAACACCGTACGGCACGCTCAACCATGAATGCAGGTGGCTGGCAGTGTTGATAAATCCTAGCCCCATAACGCCGGCGGCTACACCTGCTGGCCAAGACCGATAGCGGAAAGGAGTAGGTCTCTCGCAGTGTTTCAGGACGTCCGAAATCCTGTGAAAAAGGGCGATGCTTGAATCATCAGCAGCGTACATCTCAAGTGTGGCCGAGGAGTATCCGAAGCTGCGAAATGTGATCGACGGGCGGGAACGGCTGATTTCTATCTCGGACTTCCCGCTTTCTCCGAGGTACCTGAAGAACTCGTCGGTCTCATCGAACTCATACTCACCGCTGACAAGCTTGGGGAGCGCGCCGGCAATAGTCATGAGATCGATAATCTCCTGCAACTCCTCTCGGTACGCTCTGCAGAAAGGGATAGTGAATTTTTGAATGGTCTCTCGCCGTTTCATGCTCGTGGTGTTGGTTGCAAATGCCGCATTCTAGCGCGGTTACTGCCCTATTTTCTCTGCGCTTATTCGCGAGGACTTACGGTGCACACGTACGTCCATGCTCCCCATAGCGTTGGTTTGGCGATGTGGTGCAGGAATGCCGGTCGCACTGAATGTAGCGCACTTTCGCACACGTCCGGAAGACCACGCATGAGCTTGCTGCCCGAGCGCCCGTATCTCTGAAATGACCGGACCCAAATCTGCTGCGCTTATCTGCGAGGCCCTACAGCGCCGCCGCCGAGCCGTAAGCCCCCGTTGGCCCGCCTTCGACTTCTAGAAAGACGCGCACGCGCCTGCACGCGGGCGAATGCTCCTCAGTGCGCCGAGCCGTGAGCGCGAGGTGGCGCTGCGACACGCTGAGCTTGGACCAACAGGGTAAACCGTAGCGGTCCCAGCCACAGGTGCACCCGAAGTTGGACCAACAGGGTTGCATTCTCCGAACGGTCCAAGTAGGATGATGGTCCAATACCTCAACGGACCAAGGAGCCGTACCATGCGCAAGGTGTACTACGGTCGCATCTCGACGGATGAACAGACGCTCGACAGCCAGATTGATGACGCAGCCAAGCACGGCATTGAGCCGGATGATTGCTACGTGGAGACGGCGAGCGGGTTCAAGACTAAGCCAGAGGACCGTGAGCAATGGCGGCACGCCATGACGGCACTGAAGCGCGGCGGCGTGCTGTACGTGCGCTGGATCGACCGCATCAGCCGGGACATGGACGTAGCCAGCAGGACGCTCAGGGAGTTCATGGAGCGCGGTATCTCAGTGCATTGCACGCTTACGGGGCTGGTGTTCGATGCCACACTTACGCAGCCATTGGACAAGGCCATGCGTAACGGGATGATTGAGTTCATGTCTGCGATGGGTCACGCGGACTACCTGAACCGGCGAGAGATGCAGGCGCGGGGTATCGCATCCGCCCTGAAGCGTGAGCCGGAGAAGTACGCGGGGAGGGAGCGAGTGCACGACTACACCGCTATCCGTGAGTGGCGCGCAGAGAACGGCATCGCCGGTAAGCCCGCCAGCATCGCACAAGTAGCGGCGCACTTCGGTATCGGTACTTCGACCGTGAAGCGGGCGATGCTGGACGGTATCGGGCCGTTTCCCGGAGGCGAGAGGGCGAGCTGAAAGCGGCGCGATCCGGCTGGCCTTTGTTGTTTCTGCGAGACGGTTGTAGCGTGGCCCTGTGTGTCCCGAAGCGAGAGCGTCGCCTACTACCGCGTGCATTGTCCACTGCCGTTCACAGGCAGCGGGACAGGACGAACGTGTTGTAAACCGCGATGCGCTTGGGTATCGTTCTTGTTCCCGATCACTTGACGGTGCACGACGCCCGAGAGGCCGGTGCTCGATAACGCCGTGCACAGCGGCATCAATTAGATAGGAGTGCAGGCAATGAACACAGTGGCAGAGATCGCAACGGACATGATCGAGGGAGCCTATGCCGAGGGCGCATTCTTCGCTGAGACGGACTGGCAGGCGGCGCGGCGGGAGACGCTGGTGCAGGTGCACGTGATGCCGGTAGCGCCGGGTTACTCCAGCATGGCGGACCATTGCCGGATGGCGTGGGACTTTATCCGCCAGCAAGCTTGCCCTGAGTGGGATAGGCCGGATGCGCGGTGCGCGTTCTTCCTTGGCTATGAGGAGGCTGCGAAGGTGCTGGCCGCTACGGGCGAGGCGGGTTACGAGACGCTGGCAGAGGCCGGAATCGTGGAGGACACGGAGGGCTGGGTGTTGCATTCCCAGCCGTGGCACGAGACGGATGATGCAGCCGAGCGGGCAGCGCGTGCAATGCGCGCCGCCGAGACCGGAGCTGCGTGCTGGGCGGTGCTTGCCGAGAGTGGCAGGGTAGGCGCTGGGCGAGCAGGGCAGGCCGATGAATGGGCGCTAGAGGTGGCCAGGGCTATCGCCGGAGCGGGCGTGCTGCCGGTTCATTGATATTGCGCTACTAGGTGGGCTGGGTTCTGCATGCACTCAGCCGTCTCCATGACAGCGACAGTCATAGCCGTCGCATTCGCGTAGCGCGGATTGTCCAGCACGGCCTGTTGCATTGCCAGCATGCGGTAGTACTTCTGCTTGCCGAGCGCATCAGCCAGGCCGTCGTTTAACTGCTCCAGCGTCATGTGCTTCTCGTGAATTGCTTCCCACATGTCTCCAGTGCTGACGCCGTACAGGGTGCATGTCTTGCGGGTTGCGTCGTCGGGCGCTGCCTGCGCGATTGAGCAACAGGCGATTGTGAGCGCAACGAGCGTACGTGCTCGATTCATGCTGGTCTCCTTGGTGTTGTTGTGCCCCCATTCTAAGGCGGGATTTCTCTATTGGGCTGGCCTTCGGGCTGGCCCGTGTCGTTTCTGCTGGGCGATTTCATGACCCTATACAGACACGTGTACACGATTTCGGTTGACTCTACAGACATGAAGGCGTGTGCACCGATTTCGTGTCCCTAAGCAGACACCAACCTATCACTTAAAGGAGAACGTTATGAGTCACCCACTTGACCTTAGTAAAGCCGCCCGCGCCGCATGGGAGCGCATCGTACAGGGCGGATCGAAGCACAAGGCAGCAGGCTTTCGCGAGGCGATGGCGTTGGCCTATCCGGGGCAGGGTCTGCCGAAGTTCTGTGACCGTAAACCGGCAGGCCGGAAGAAGGAGACGGAATGAGCAACGAGCGGGAGCGTTTAGCGCGGCTGGCGGAGCTGGGCGTTCCGATGGTGCAGCCCGAGGAGCTAGCGCCGGACCTGATTGAGCAGGCCGCGACGCTGCTTAGCATGACGCGGGAGAAGTTCGAGAGCCTGTTCGATGACGTTGGTGAGGAGACGCTGGAGCAGCGGGCGCGGCGGATTGTCGGGCGGGCGACGATGGAGCGTCTGCTAGACCGAGGCGTTGCGGATGCACCGAAGGAGCCGACGATGGATTACCGAGGCCGCTGGAAGTGGCGGCGATGAGCAGAGGAGGAGCGATGAGCGAATTCGAGATTTGCGCCGCCGAGGCGCTGCGGACCACATAGGCAATCGGCAAGAGCATGACGCGAGAGTTGGAGCGGCTGGCGCGGCGAACGGAACGGATGACGGACCCCGAGGCGGTGCGGCAGATGTACCGCGCCGAGCTTCAGTTATTCATGAGGGAGGAATTGAAGATGGTAAGGCAGGCGGTACGGGTGGCGAGGGATGAGCTGTGAGGCGCGTCGATCATGCAGCCATTCGGCGGGCGCGGATTGGGCGCGCTGAGGAGAAGTTCAACGAGACGGCGGCGCGCTTGCGCGTGCACCCTGCGGACGTGCACCGGGCGACTCAGTGGGAGACGCTGGGGACGGACGAGCGTGAGGCCATTGTGGGCGAGTTCCTGCGTGGCGAGAAGCTGGCGGACATTGCGGATGGCGCGGGCGTGTCCGCGTCGTGCGTGCTGCGCACGGTGCGCGAAGCGTTCAGTCAGGCGCGCATGGCTCAGTGTGCCGCTGTGACCTGATCCGATGACCGACGCTAACCGAAGGACAAAGCGCGTGTTTCCCAAGCCGGGGACAGCAGCGCGTAAGAAGCTGGACGAGGAAGCCGCACGCACGCCGATGATGGCGAGTTGGGCCGAAGGCGAGACGGGGGCAGTCCGGGCACATGGCGTAGAGCCGACGCGAGCAGTGGTGCGCCGTTGGCAGCGGCTGGCCGAGCTGGGCAGCGTCGAGGCTGCTTGTGTTGCGGCTGTGCTGGAGCTTCAGCGGGTCAATGATGCCTACATGGAGCGCAGGCCACGCGCCGCCAGAGAGGCGCAGGCGCTGGAGTGGTGGCCCGCCGTGCTGGAGAAGCCGACCGACCCGCCGATTATCCGCGACCGGCGCGGCAAGCGATGGGCGGATGGCATGGAGATGCGGGCGATCCACGCTGAGGTAGACGCGAATCCGTACAGCCGAGGCGAGGTGCATCCGTATGAGGGCCGTTATGACATTCGCGAGGCGTTCGCCGAGCTGTCGCGGCGCGAGCGTGCGGTGTGGCGCAGGCAATGCAGCGCGTGCTTCTCGGAGGGCAGGCCGTGGCAGCGCTGGCCGACGTACATGCAGCCGCCACAAACAGGTGGCAAGGGCAAGGCATTGCGTAAGAGCAAGAAGACGCCGCCAGCGGATGACGCGGCGCATGTGTTCGGCGAGGTCCATGCCGCACGTGTGACGTTCGAAGCTTTCGAGACGAACGCCGAGCAGGTGCACGCCGTGAGGTTCTTCGAACTTGCCGAGGGCAGTGCACCGAGCTGGGCGAAGCCGAGAGGCTGCGATAGGCCCGGACCGAGGCCGAGGCGGCGGCTGGCGATTCAACAAACCAAGGCATCCGGGAAGTAGGAGCGCGGCACTGATGTGCGGCGCGTGAACGGGTGCAATCACTAACCGATGGATGGAGCGCTCGACGCTCCAAGGAGATTCGATGAAGCAACATTATGCGGGCCGATTTATTCGGGAGTACTGCGAGATTACGTGGGCGTTGCAGAGCAAGATGTGCGCGATCTGCGGCGCTGGGTTGAAGTTGGCCGAAGCGAAGGCGGACCATTGCCACGCTACCGGCATGCCGAGATCGGCACTCTGTAACGCCTGCAACACATTCGAGGGCGCGTACTGGAAGGCGTACCGGGAAGGCGGCGATACAGCCAAGGTAATCCGGGACCACGATGCGCGAGCGTTGGGGCGGATGGCGCGCAGGCCGCGTGGCTGGGTTGCCTACGGAGAGAGGGCGCAGACGTTGGAGAAGCGGTACTGGCCGATGTGGGACTGGTTCGCGGACCAGATAGCGTGGCTGCTGGAGACGTTCGAGCGGGCTGCGCATGGGAAGCGCCCGGATCGGTTGATCGTGATGTGCGTCGTGATGATGCTGACGCGCTGGAGTGGGGCCGTGCCGTCGTCCGAGGTTGGCAGGATGCTTTGGGAGAAGGCGAGGCATGATGGCGCGGCAATGTTGCCGAATTGGCGAAGCGTTGAGCCGGATGCGCTGCGGGCGCGGCGTGTGCTGGAGCCGCTGATGGCGCGGGGGCGCGCTCAGGTGCGCGGGGGACCGGGAGCTTTAGTAATACGGGCAGCGGCATGGAAGCCGACCCGCGAAGCGGGGGTGGCGCTATGAGCAGGCCGACAGGGGCTGTGCGCTCGCCGGGGCGGTGGCCGGGGTGGCATGTTGCCCCGACTGCCGGGAAGCTGACGCGCAGGCATCGTGAGGTTGCCCGTGCTGATCCAGCATTCGAGCTGGCGCTGCGGCGGCAGACGTTGTATCCGCAACGGATTGACGCACTGATTGCTGGCTGTACGTACTTCATCGGCAAGCCCTGCGAGCGGTGCGGCAGTGTGAAGCGCCGCGTATTCGACTGTGGATGCTGGAGCTGCAAACGGAATGCGAGGCCGTGGATTCCGGGCCGTGGCTGGGATGGTTCCGCACAGGGGCTGACGCGTGCCGGGCGCGAGGCGAGAGCCGAGGAGCGGCGCAGGGAAGCGGCTGGCGAGGTGTTGGCGTTCGAGGTGGGCGACTTCCGGGCGCGTGTGTATCCGACCGGGCGGCTGGCCGTGGACTGCGACCGGCTGAGCATCCATAGCAGCGATTGGGGCAAGGTGCCGCCGGACCGCATTTTCGAGATCGCCAGCAGGGAGCCGGACCTAGTTGAGGTGATGCGGCGGGCGGGCTGGGCGGTGGATTAACTGGGGTCTGCACAGATAATTGCTGCCCGGAAAGCATTGCTGGGTGGGCGATTGCGGCTATTCTCCATTCTGGAGTAGGGTAGAAACTGTGTAATAGCGTAGACGGTGGGGCTCTCACATTGTGGGATGTCCCCATCTGTTGCGCGCTCCCGTCAGGCGCGCCGCCGAAGGCAGGCGAGGAGCGCAAGCTACTGCGGTGTGGGCAGGCCGGGGATGGTTAGGCCGTAGATGCGGAACCGGGCCATAGCATCAACGAGCGGGGCCAGCGGGTAAAGGGTCGCGCCGTACCGGCGACCGACCGACGCCGACGAGTGGCCGGTTAAGGCGTCGTTGACTTCCTCTGTCACGTGGAGCTCGCGCAGGGTGTGCTTGAACAAATGCCGGAACGAGTGAAACACCATACGCCCGTCCGTTATGCCGAGGGCGCGCTTGTGCTTGCTGAACCACTTCACCCAGTTCCCGGATTCAGTGCCGGTCACGTCAGGCGTCAAGTCGGGGAATAGGCGAGCGCCCTGCATGCTGGCGGCGTACTTGATGAAGCCGAGTGCGATTAGATCGGAATGGATCGGGATGCGGCGGCGCGAGCTGGCCGTCTTGAGTTCCTGCCCTTCGCCTTCGTCGCTGACGCGGATCACCCATGCTGTATGGGCTGCGCCGCTGGCGTCTGTGTACGCCGCTTCTTGCACGTCCGAGGGTGCGAGCTGGGCCAGTTCTTCGACGCGTGCGCCGGTGTAGAGCGCCAGCAAGGGGAGCCAGTACGAGGCTTCGCCGCCGCCAGCGCCGGGGCGTTCGCCTGATGTGTAAATGGCCGAGCCGAAGATGAGCTTGAGGGCCGGGAGATCGAACGGGATGCGCGCCGCCTTGGCGTTTCGCCGTTCGCCTACCTTCACGCCCTTCGCGGGATTGCTTGGGAGATGGCCCTGCACCGTGGCGTAGTTCAGCAGCGTTGATAGGATCGTGAGCTGCTTGTCCGTGTTGACCGGCGTTTGACCGGACTTCAGTAGCGCATCCTTGAACGCGACAACATGGCTGCGCTCGATGGACGGGACTGGTACGAGGCCGACGAGATCGCGGAACCGAGCTGCCACCTTGCAGGCGATACCGACCGTGCGCGGCGCGGGCTTTCTCTCGCCACTCCACGCGTCGATTAGGGCGGGCAGGTACAGCGCGGACTTCGTGGCCTTTGCGATTGCTTGCTGGGTGGCGAGCTGGGCGCGGTTGTGAGAGGAGTCGCGAGCAGCGCGGATCGTGTCAGCCGCGTCGAGCACTGCGACATGACGGGCAACGGCTTCCTCGAACTGCTGGGCGTCGTCGTCGCGGTCATCCGAGGAGTACGCGGCTTCGGCTTCGTCGTGAGCTTCTTCGGCTTCACGGCTAGGGAAGGGCGACCAGTCAGCCGACGCGGAAGGGGCAGCGCTGGCGATGGACTGCACCCGAGCTGATACCGAATCGGGCTGGGGCGAGCGAGCAGAGGCGAATAGCTGATCGGTGCGCAGACTTTCGGCGCGACACAGGCGAATAGCTTCGGCGCGATTGGACATGCCGAGGGCCTTCGTGATTTCTGTCTTGCCGAGGATTGGAACTAGATCGAGAGGGACGCGACGGCGGAATAGATACCGACCGTTGCGCCTCTGGAGATGGGTGCACATAGGAGCCTCTGTGTAGCATCCACAAAGGGCATGTGGCCCGTTAGTGCTGGGATTGGGGAAACTTCTTGACCAATCAACACGTTGAATTGGTCGGGGTGAGAGGATTCGAACCTCCGGCCTCTACGTCCCGAACGTAGCGCTCTACCAGGCTAAGCTACACCCCGATTGGATACTGCTGACTCGATTCAGACTAACCCGGCGTTTCAGTCTCGTTCAAGACTGTCTTGACGTCGAGTAAGAACATAATTCTAGCAGGCTCTCTTTAAAAATGGAATGGGGAAATGACGAAATTGCCGCCGCAGCTGCCTGGGCTTCCTGTTTCGCGCATTCGAGCGTGTGATCGAGTGCGCCGGAGCGCGTGATCGCCTCGAAAATCGTCTCGAAACGGTCGGTGCCGCCCTGCTCGATCGCTTCGCGCGCGAGTGCCGATTGCTCCGGCGTGCCGCGTTCGATCAGATAGATGAGCGGCAGCGTCGGTTTGCCTTCGCGCAGATCGTCGCCGGCATTCTTGCCCATCGATTCGGCTGTGCCCGTGTAGTCGAGCCAGTCGTCCATGATCTGGAACGCCGTGCCGATGCGCCGGCCGAATTCCGCCGCGGCCGCTTCGATTTTCGCGTCCGAGCCGGCCAGCACCGCGCCCAACTGGGCGGCCGCTTCGAACAGCTTCGCGGTCTTGTAGCGGATCACCTGCATGTAGCGGGCTTCGTCGACGTCCGCGTCGTGCATGTTCAGCAATTGCAGCACTTCGCCTTCGGAGATGATATTGGTCGCCTCCGACAGAATCTCCATGACCCGCATCCTGCCGACGCCGACCATCATCTGGAACGAGCGCGAGTAGAGGAAATCGCCGACCAGCACGCTCGCGGCGTTGCCGAACAGCGCGTTGGCGGTCTGACGGCCGCGTCGCAGGTCGGATTCGTCGACCACGTCGTCATGCAGCAAGGTGGCCGTATGGATGAATTCGACGACTGCCGCCAGTTCGTGCCGGTGCCCCGTCGTGTCGCCGAGCGCACCTGCCACGAGCAGCAGCAGCGCGGGCCGCAACCGTTTGCCGCCGGCGCTGATGATGTACTCGGAAATCTGGTTGATCAGCATCACGTCGGACGCAAGACGTTGCCGGATGACGCGATTCACCTGCTGCATGTCTTCGGCGATCGGAGCAAGCAGGCTGGCGACGTTGGGGGAAGGGGTGGCAGTCGACGACATGATGGCTGAATTGGGTAGTGCCGCGAATTATAAGGCGATCGGGGCGCTTCCGGGTCGTTGGCTGCGGCACACGGCTCTGCCGGCGCCGGCAGAGCCGTGTGCCGGGCTGTGCGAGCGGTGCCGGGCGTCGCTCGCGCCGTCGCGAAGTAAGGCCGAAAGGAGACGGAAAGTCTATTAAACGGCTTTGGAAACAGGTTTTGACCGAGTAGCTAACTCTATGTATAATTGAGAGTTTCCGCGCGCGGTGCGTGGAAAAATGAACAAAGAGTGAGGTTCTCAATGTACGCGGTCATAAAAACCGGTGGCAAGCAGTACAAGGTTGCCGTCGGCGAAAAACTTAAAGTAGAACAGATACCGGCAGACATTGACGCTGAAATCACGCTCGACCAGGTTCTCGCAGTGGGCGAAGGCGAATCGATTAAGTTCGGTACGCCGCTGGTCAGTGGGGCTTCCGTCAAGGCTACCGTCGTGTCGCAAGGTCGTCACGCAAAAGTGACCATCTTCAAGATGCGTCGCCGGAAGCACTACCAGAAGCATGGCGGCCACCGCCAGAACTATACCGAACTGCGCATCGACGCGATCAACGCGTAAGCGCACCGGTTAAGGAGCAAATCAAATGGCACACAAAAAGGCAGGCGGATCGTCCCGGAACGGCCGCGACTCCGAATCGAAGCGCCTAGGCGTGAAGGTTTACGGCGGCCAGGCTATCAACGCTGGCGGCATCATCGTGCGTCAGCGCGGCACGCGCATGCACGCTGGTGAAAACGTCGGCATGGGCAAGGATCACACCCTGTTCGCGCTGAAGGACGGCCACGTCCAGTTCTCGACGAAGGGCGCGGCGAAGAAGCACACCGTTTCCGTCGTCCCGGCAGCCTGAGTTTAATCAGGCACGGGCTTCAGGACCGGAAAAAGGCCCCGCGAAGTTCGCGGGGCCTTTTTTATTGCGGCGCTTTCCGGCGCGGCATCGCTCGCCGGCCGTGCCTATGCCGTTCGGTCGATTGATCAACGTGCGACGCGCGCGGCAAAATAGCAGCATCCAATCAAGCAGTACACCCTGCATCTGGCAGCACATACGGGACGGAGTTACGCATGAAGTTCATTGACGAAGCGAGGATTGAAGTCATCGCCGGCGACGGAGGGGATGGCAGCGCGTCGATGCGCCGCGAGAAATTCGTTCCGTTCGGCGGTCCGGATGGCGGCGACGGCGGCCGGGGCGGCAGCGTGATCGCGGTCGCGGACCGCAACATCAATACGCTGATCGACTACCGCTACGCGAAAAAACATCTGGCGCGCAACGGCGAAAACGGTCGCGGTTCCGATTGCTACGGCAAGGGCGGCGACGACATCACGCTGCGCATGCCGGTCGGCACCACGATCACCGACATGGAAACCGGCGAGCTGATCGCCGATCTGACCGAGCACAACCAGAGCGTGCAAATTGCGCAGGGCGGTGCGGGCGGTCTCGGCAATCTGCATTTCAAATCCAGCACGAACCGCGCGCCGCGTCAGAAGACCGACGGCAAGCCGGGCGAGCGCCGCATGGTGCGCCTCGAACTGAAAGTGCTGGCCGACGTCGGCCTGCTCGGCATGCCGAACGCGGGCAAGTCGACGTTTATCTCGTCGGTGTCGAACGCGAAGCCGAAAATCGCCGATTACCCGTTCACGACGCTCGCGCCGAATCTCGGCGTGGTGCGCGTCGGGCCGAGCCGCAGCTTTGTGATCGCTGACATTCCTGGTTTGATCGAAGGTGCGGCCGAAGGCGCGGGTCTCGGTCACCAGTTCCTGCGTCACCTGCAGCGCACCGGCCTGCTGCTACACATCGTCGACATTGCGCCGTTCGACGAGTCGATCGATCCGGTCGTGGAAGCCAAGGCGATCGTCAACGAACTGCGCAAGTACGACGATCAGCTCTATCAGAAGCCGCGTTGGCTCGTGCTGAACAAGCTCGACATGGTGCCCGAAGACGAGCGCGAAGCGCGCGTGTCGGCGTTCCTCGAAGGTTTCGGCTGGGACGGTCCGGTGTTCGAGATTTCGGCGCTGACCGGCCAGGGCTGCGAGAATCTCTGCTACGCGGTATTCGACTACCTCGCCGAGCATTCCGACGCGCAGCGCGCGGCCGAAGCCGAAGATCTCGCTTCCGACGTGCGTTTCCGCGAAGGGTTGGAAGTACGGGCCGCGGCTGGCGAGTCCAGCAGCCACCCGCAGGAATAAAAACTCGAGCGCCGGCGCCAGCAGGCGGGCTGCCGGCATGTGTCACGCGTCATCTTGGGAGACAGCGCACGATGCGTTCGGTCATCGCGGATTCTCGGCGATTGGTAGTGAAAGTCGGTTCGAGCCTCGTCACGAACGACGGGCGCGGCCTCGATCATACGGCGATCGGCCGCTGGGCCGCACAGATTGCGGCGCTGCGCGCGCAGGGCAAGGAAGTGGTGCTGGTCAGCTCGGGCGCCATCGCCGAGGGCATGCAGCGGCTCGGCTGGACCAAACGGCCGCGTGAAATCGACGAGTTGCAAGCGGCCGCGGCCGTGGGTCAGATGGGGCTTGCTCAGGTGTACGAAAGCCGCTTTGCCGAACACTCCATCCAGACCGCGCAGATTTTGCTGACACACGCCGATCTCGCCGACCGCGAGCGTTACCTGAATGCGCGCTCCACGCTGCTCACGCTGCTGCGTCTCGGCGTCGTGCCGATCATCAACGAAAACGACACCGTCGTAACCGACGAAATCAAGTTTGGCGACAACGACACGCTCGGTGCGCTGGTCGCCAATCTGATAGAGGGCGACGCGCTCGTCATTCTCACGGATCAGCAGGGCCTTTTCACGGCCGATCCGCGCAAGGAGCCGAGTGCCACGCTCGTTCAGCAGGCCGATGCCGGCGCGCCGGAACTCGAGGCGATGGCGGGCGGCGCGGGTTCGAGCCTCGGCCGCGGCGGCATGCTGACCAAGATTCTCGCCGCCAAGCGCGCGGCGCATAGCGGCGCCAATACGGTGATCGCGAGCGGACGCGAGGCGGACGTGCTGTCGCGGCTCGCGTCGGGCGAAGCGATCGGCACGCAGCTGATCGCACGCACCGCGCGGATGGCGGCGCGCAAGCAGTGGATGGCCGATCACTTGCAGGTGCGCGGCCACGTCGTGATCGACGACGGTGCGGTGGAAAAGCTGACCGCGGGCGGCAAGAGCCTGTTGCCGATCGGCATCGTCGGCGTGCAGGGTGCGTTTGCGCGTGGCGAGGTGATTGCCTGCGTGAGCGCGTCGGGGCGCGAGGTGGCGCGTGGTTTGACGAACTACAGCAGCGCCGAAACCAAGCTGATCCAGCGGCGCCCCAGTGGCGAGATCGAGTCGGTGCTCGGCTATATGCTGGAGCCGGAGTTGATTCACCGCGACAACCTCGTGCTGCTCTGATTCGTCCCGCGGCGCGTACTCGAACAAGGCTTGGAGAAAGCCAACGCCCACAAAAAAGCCGTTCCAGCCTGCACTGGAACGGCTTTTTTCATCTTCAGAGCAACGCAACGGAAGAGCTCGGAGCGTGCTCGAGAATGCAACTCAGTGAATCTGCGACGTTTGCGTGCGCTTGTAGCGGATGTTCTCGACGATGTGCTGCGCGCTGCCAGTCGGAATCTTGTTCGCACACATATAGTCCTGGTACAGCGCCGCCTGATATGCGTTCAGCGCGCCATTCTCGATGCGCGAAAACTGGTTGGCGACATCCTTGTCCCAGCCGTCGTGATCGGCGTTCAGGCCTGCGTACTGGCGCCACTCGTACGTGTCGCAGCGGATGCCTTCGTAGTTCACGTTGCGCGCGCCGCTCGGGCTCGTGACGACCACCGTGTAACGCACGACGCCGTCGTCGCCGACGCTGACCGATTTCGAGTCGATTGCGAATTGCAGTGGCGTATTGCCCGAGACCTCGAACGGCAGCAGATTCGCGTCCGTCGGCAGAGGTGGCAGCGTGTCTACCTTGTTTTCAACCCAGTTGCCCTTGCGGTCCAGCAGATAGACGAACGCGCTGTCGTCTTTATTGGTCGGTTTGCCGCCACTCGAACAGCCTGCCAGCAGGGCGCCAGTAGCGACGCACGCCACGGCGAGAGCAAATGCTTTCAATCTGATTCCCTCGAAAGACGGGCGCGGCCCGAAAGCCGCGCCAGAGAGAGGCGGCATGGACAGCCGCCCGGAATTATTAACCGCGCATACCCGGCCGGACCAGCGGGGCAGCGCTTTCGTCGGCGGACTCCTCGTCGTGCCGCGCTTCGCCATTCACTTGCTCGGCTTCGGCGCCACGTCCGCAATCCTGCATGATCACAACGCGAGTCGTGGTCTCGACGCTCACTGAACTCACCACGGTGACCGAAGCCACCGCACTGACCGTGGAATCCGGCGGACTCTGCATCGACGATGTCACCCGAGGATAGCGCGACCCATGGTGCCCGCCAGGTTTTTCCGCACGCGGCACAGGCCGGCGCATGAAACGGGATAGCTCCGTCAGCGCCAACTGATACACATCCCGCTTGAACTCGATCACACAGTCGAGCGGCACCCAGTACTCGTTCCAACGCCAGGCATCGAACTCCGGGTGATCGGTGGCGCGCAAGCAGATATCGCAGTCGCGTCCTACCATCCGGAGCAAGAACCAGATTTGCTTCTGGCCGCGGTAATGACCGCGTACTTCACGCTTGATGAACTTGTCAGGCACCTCATAACGCAACCAGTCGCGCGTGCGGCCGATCACCTTGACGTGCTCAGGAAGCAGTCCGGTTTCTTCGTGTAACTCCCGATACATCGCTTGCACGGGGGTCTCACCATATTTGATGCCCCCCTGCGGAAACTGCCAGGAATGTTCACGGAGCCGTTTGCCCCAAAACACCTCGTTGTGCGCGTTCAAGAGGATGATGCCGACGTTCGGGCGAAAGCCTTCACGATCCAGCATACAACCACCTTCGAATCCTTTAAAATTGCTTTGATTATAAACAGATAACGGACCCTACGCACCGATTCGCATAAGAATGGAACGATTCGCCGCAATGGGCCCGTGTTTGCGGTAGCCTGTCGGTTTCCCGTGCCTTATCCCTTGTGCGAAGGCTGCGCGCAGCGGTTGCGGCGCCGTGCGGGGCTGCGTGCCGCCGGTCGGGCGAACGGTGCCGCAAGCGCCGCGCGCAGCGGATCTGTGTCGATTTCCCCAACGTTTTCACCTTTTCGGGCGGTCCCTCCGGAGCCGCCGCTTTTGGACAATCTGAATGAAAGCCTCCCGTTTCTTTATCGGCACGCTCAAGGAAGCTCCTACCGACGCCGAGATCGTCAGCCACAAGCTCATGGTGCGCGCCGGCATGATCCGCCGTATCGCCGGCGGTATCTATAACTACCTGCCGGTCGGGCTGCGTTCGATCCGCAAGGTGGAAGCCATCGTGCGCGAGGAGATGAACCGGGCGGGCGCCATCGAACTCCTGATGCCGGCGGTGCAGCCGGCCGAGTTGTGGCAGGAGTCGGGCCGTTGGGAGAAATACGGCCCCGAATTGCTGCGCTTCAAGGACCGCAAGCAGGCTGACTTCGTGATGGGGCCGACGCACGAGGAAGTCGTGACCGACATCGCGCGCAACCAGATCAAGAGCTATCGTCAGTTGCCGGTCAACTTCTACCAGGTCCAGACGAAGTTCCGCGACGAAATCCGTCCGCGTTTCGGCGTGATGCGCGGCCGCGAGTTCATCATGAAAGACGCGTACTCGTTCGACAAGGACATCGAAGGTTTGCGCGAGTCGTATCGCAAAATGTACGACGCGTACGTGCGCATCTTCACGCGCCTCGGGCTCGAATTCCGCGCGGTCGCAGCCGACAACGGCTCGATCGGCGGCAGCGGCTCGCATGAGTTCCACGTGATTGCCGACACCGGCGAGGACGCCATCGCTTATTGCCCGACTTCCGACTTCGCCGCGAACGTCGAAGCGGCCGAAGCGCTGCCGCTCATCGCGCAGCGCGCGGCGCCGGCCGAGGACATGAAGAAGACCGCCACACCGGGCAAGGCGAAGTGCGAGGCCGTCGCCGAACTGCTGAACATCCCGCTCGAGCGCACGATCAAGTCGATCATCCTCGCCACCGAAAACGAAGGCGCCGAGCCGACCATCTGGCTGCTGATGCTGCGCGGCGACCACGACCTGAACGAGATCAAGGCCGCCAAGCAGCCCGGCCTCGCCGACTTCCGCATGGCGACCGAAGCCGAGATCATCGAAACGTTCGGCACGCCGCCGGGCTACCTCGGTCCGATCAACACGAAGAAGCCGGTCAAGGTGATCGCGGACCGCACCGTCGCGAACATGAGCGACTTCGTGGTGGGCTCGAACGAGGTCGACTATCACACCACCGGCGTGAACTGGGGCCGCGATCTGCCGGAGCCGGTCGTCGCCGACATTCGCAACGTGAAGAAGGGTGATCCGTCGCCGGACGGCAAGGGCGTGCTCGACATCTGCCGCGGCATCGAAGTGGGCCACGTGTTCCAGCTCGGCACCAAGTATTCGGAAGCGATGAACGCGACCTGCCTCGACGAGACCGGCAAGCCGCGGCCGATGGAAATGGGCTGCTACGGCATCGGCATCACGCGTATTCTCGGCGCGGCGATCGAACAGAATTTCGACGACAAGGGCATCATCTGGCCGGAGTCGATCGCGCCGTTCGAAGCCGTGCTGTGCCCGATGGGCTATGACCGCAGCGAGGCGGTGCGCGAGCAGGCCGACAAGCTGTACGCGGAACTCGTCGCGGCCGGTATCGAAGTGATCCTCGACGATCGCGGCGAGCGTCCGGGCGTCATGTTCGCCGACTGGGAGCTGATCGGCGTGCCGCATCGTCTCGTGATCGGCGACCGTGGCCTGAAGGACGGCAAGCTCGAATACCAGGGCCGTCGCGATGCCGAAGCGACGCTGCTGCCGGTCGAGAGCGCCGCGCAGACCGTGATCGACAAAGTGCGCGCGGCACTCGCGCATTAAGCGGGTGAGCTGAGCGGACGTACCAGGCGGAGCAAGCAGTGGAGTACACCTTCCTGTCAGCGACCGTGCTGCTGATCCTGATTACCGATCCGCTCGGTAACATCCCGATCTTCGTCAGCTGTCTGCGGGGCGTGGCGCCCGAACGTCGCACGGTCGTGATCCTGCGCGAGGTCGCGATCGCGTTTGCGATCCTGCTGGTGTTCATGGTGCTGGGGCAGGGTTTTCTGCGCATGATGAGCCTCAGTGACCAGTCGTTGCGGATCGGCGGCGGCATCGTGCTGTTTCTGATCGCGCTGCGCATGGTGTTTCCGCATCCGGACGGCCCGTTCGGCGGCGACGCGCGCGGTGGCGAGCCGCTTATCGTGCCGCTCGCGATTCCGGCGCTGGCTGGTCCATCGGCACTGGCGACGGTAATGCTGTTGACCTCGCAGGCGCCGGGCAAGACGTTCGAGTGGATCGGCGCGCTGACCGTCACGATGATCGTCTGCGCGATCGTGCTGATGCTCGCCGAGCGCATTCAGGCTTGGCTCGGCGAACGCGTGATGGCGGCGTTCGAGCGCCTGATGGGCCTCGTGCTCGTGGCGATCTCGGTCGAGATGATTCTCGGCGGGATTCGCTCTTTCGTGCACAAGCTGTGATGCGGGAAGCGGCCGGTAACGTGCCGCCGGTACAGCCATAAAAAAAGCAGCCACACAGGCTGCTTTTTTTACGCCGGAGCGCCGTGCGCTGGTGCGCGACTTACGCCCCCTCGGTCAACGCCCGGATGGTCGGCAGGTTGCGCCAGTATCCCTTCGCATCCATCCCGCAGCCGAACACGTAGCGGTCGGGCACTTCGAAGCCGCAGTAGTCGGGACGCAGCGGCTTCGCCTTCGGAATGATCTTCTCGCACAGCACCGCCGACAGGAAGCGCTTCGCGCCCATCGCGAGGATGCGGTCGCGGATCGCGGCCATCGTTTCGCCTTCGTCAAGGATGTCGTCGAGCACGAGCACGACGCGATCCTTGACCGACTCGGCCGGCGCCACGCGCCATTGCATCTCGTCGCTACCTTTCGTCGTATTGCGGTAGCGCGTCAGATGGATGTAGTCGAACTCGAGCGGGAAATCGAGGTGCGGCAGCAGCATGCCGGTGAATACCGCGGCACCGCCCATTACCGACAGCACGAGCGGGAAGTCCTCGCTCATCTCGTTGCGGATGGCGGTTGCCATGCCGGCGATCGATGCGTTGACATCCGAGGCCGAAACGATCTCTTCGGAGTGTTGAAAAATGTGCAGGGCTTCTTCGCGGTTCATGACGTCTAACGGGCGGTAACTGTATACATAGAGTGGGTGGGAACATCCCGCGGGACGTTCCGGTCGGCGACGGCGCCGTGCGCTAGAGAATATAAACCCGCGCGAACCCGGCGTCAGCCGCGCGATGCCATGGCGCCTGTGCGCGAGGCGTGCGCGGCCGTCCCCATCAAGCTTAGCGCATGCCGGGCAGCATGCCTTTCATGCCGCGCATCATCTTCTGCAGATTGCCACCCTTGAGCTTCTTCATCATCGTGCGCATCTGCTCGTACTGGTTCAGCATGCGGTTGACTTCCTGCACCTGCACGCCCGCGCCCGCAGCGATGCGGCGCTTGCGCGTCGCCTTGATCAGCTCGGGCTTGGCGCGCTCGGCCGGCGTCATCGAGTTGATGATGCCTTCCATGCGGCGCATCTGCTTCTCGGCCTGGCTCATGTCGGCGCCGGCCGCAGCCTGCTGGAACTGCGCGGGCAGCTTGTCCATCAGCGACGACAGGCCGCCCATGCCTTTCATTTGCGTGAGCTGCGCGCGGAAATCGTTGAGATCGAAGTCGCCGCCTTTCTTGACCTTGTCGGCGAGCTTCTGCGCGGCCTGCACGTCGACGCCGCGCTGCGCTTCCTCGACGAGCGCGAGGATGTCGCCCATGCCGAGAATCCGGTTCGCCATGCGGTCCGGGTGGAACACTTCGAGGCCATCGAGCTTTTCCGCGACGCCGACAAACTTGACCGGCTTGCCCGTCACGTGACGCACCGACAGCGCCGCGCCCCCGCGCGAATCGCCGTCGAGCTTGGTGAGCACGACGCCGGTGAGCGGCAGCGCGTCGCTGAACGCCTTCGCGGTATTGACCGCGTCCTGGCCCAGCATCGCGTCGACGACGAACAGCGTTTCGGCCGGCTTCAGTTCGGCGTGCAGCGCGGCGATTTCGTTCATCATCGCTTCGTCGATACCAAGACGGCCGGCCGTGTCGACGAGCAGCACGTCGTGGTAATGACGCTTGGCCCAGTCCACCGCGGCGCGCGCGATATCGACCGGCTTCTGATCGGGCTCGGACGGGAAGAAGTCCGCGCCGACCTGCTCGGTCACCGTTTTCAGCTGGGCGATAGCGGCGGGACGATAGACGTCGCACGAAACCGTCAGCACTTTCTTCTTGTACTTCTCGCGCAGCAGCTTCGCGAGCTTGCCGACTGTGGTCGTCTTGCCGGCACCCTGCAGACCCGCCATCAGGATGATCGCGGGCGGCGTGACGGCGAGGTTGAGCTCGGCGGCCTTGCCTTCGTAGTCGCCGCCGATCACCGCGGTCAGCTCGCGCTGCACGACGCCGACGAGCGCCTGGCCCGGCGACAGGCTGGCGATCACTTCCTCGCCGAGCGCCTTCTCCTTGACCTTGGCGATGAACTCGCGCACGACGGGCAGCGCCACGTCGGCCTCGAGCAGTGCGAGACGCACTTCGCGCAGCATTTCCTGGGTGTTCGCCTCGGTGAGCCGGGCTTCGCCGCGCAGCGTCTTGACGACGCGCGCCATCCGTTGAGTCAGATTGTCGAGCATGGGGAGCGATGAAC
>Ga0153988_1000013_pt1 | contig 33147 bp, 29 predicted proteins | sample TSNC072MetaG_FD_104742 | JGI IMG/M metagenome (GOLD analysis project Ga0153988, IMG submission 104742) | Attine ant fungus gardens microbial communities from North Carolina, USA - TSNC072 MetaG | ecosystem: Host-associated > Fungi > Mycelium > Unclassified | place: USA: North Carolina, Jones...
AGAAATGGCCGAGCCCGCTTAGAGCGAGGTGCCTTTGACGAAGAATTCCTTGCGGCCGCGCATCGTCTCGATGCGTTCGGCGAGCAACGCGAGGTCCGCGTCGGAGTCGAGCGGATTCAGATGCTCGGCGTTGACCGTCAGCACGGGCGTGCGGTCGTAGTGGTAGAAGAACTCGTTGTACGCGTCGCAGAGCGCGCGCAGGTAGGCGTCGGAAATCTGCAGTTCCATCGGCACCGCGCGCTTCTGGATGCGCGCGAACAGCACCTCGGGGCTCGCCTGCAGATAGACGACGAAGTCCGGCGTGGGCGCGCTGACGTCGAGCCGGGTGGCGAGCGCGCGATACAGCTGCCACTCGTCTTCCTGCAAGGTGAGACGCGCGAAAATGTCGTTTTTCTGCGTGAGAAAGTCGGCGACGAGCGGCGTGCCGGTGGCCTGCACCGCGCTCACTTCGTGCGCCTGCTGCGCGCGTTGCAGCGCGAAGTGCAGTTGCACCGGCAGCGCGTAGCGCGCGGTATCGCGATAGAAGCGTTCCAGAAACGGATTTTCGTGCGGACGCTCGAATAGCTCCTGCATCGACCAGCGTTGCGCGAGGCGCCGCGCGAGCGAGGTCTTGCCGACGCCGATCGGCCCTTCGATCGCGAGATAGCCGAACGGCGGACGCAACTGCGGCGCGGTGACCGTGAGTGGCGGCGAACTCATTCGCAGCGACCTTTATCGGCGGAACCGTTGCCGTTCAGCGCGTTGAGCATCGGGCACTGGCACGGCCCCTTCACCTTTTCGATGCGCTGGTCGCTGACGTGCTCGAGCAGCGCGCTAGCGCGCCCATGTTGCGGAATGATGATTGCCGCGTCGATTTCGACGAGCGGCACGAGCGCGAATGCGCGCTCCACGAGACGCGGATGCGGCACGATCAGATCGGCTTCGTCGATCGACTGATCGCCGTACAGCAGGATGTCGAGATCGAGCGTGCGCGGGGCATTGCGAAACGGCCGCTCGCGGCCGAAGTGATGCTCGATCTTGTGGCACAGCGCGAGCAGATGCCGCACGGGGAGCGTCGTTTCGAGCTTCACGACGCAGTTGAAATAGTCGTCGCCGCCCGCGTCGATCGGGGCGGTGCGATACAGGCTCGACTTGGCGAGCACGGTGATGGTGTGCTGTTGTGCGAGGCACACCACCGCGTCTTTCAGGGTCTGACGGGCGTCCCCGAGATTCGCGCCGAGACCAAGATAAGCAACCGTCATGGCATCACTTCCTGCAACTATCGTTCGACGGCTTCCGCGAACGCCGCGTCAGTCTTCGTGCGAGCCTGCGTGGCCCGCGTCGTTGTCCGTGCGTTCGGCTGGCATGCCGCCTTCCATTCCGTCACCTGATTTGCGGTTTCTGGCGCCTCCGCGCCGCCGGCGTTTTCTGGGGCTCCGGTCCTTCCCGCCTTGCGTGAGCAATGTCTCGCGCGCGGCGGCATCTCCTTCGATGAACTCCGTCCACCATGCGCCGGCCGACTCGTCGAGTTCGCCCGATGCGCAGCGCAACAGGAGGAAATCATACCCCGCTCTAAATCTTTGGTGTTCCAGCAGCTTCAGCGCGCTGCGGCCCGAACGTTTTTCGAGGCGCAACTGCAGGCCCCAGATCTCGCGCATGTCGGCCGAGAAGCGCTTGTGGATCGCGAGTTTCTCGGTTTGCATGTCGAGCACTTCGTCCATCGCGCGATGCAGCGCGGGCACCGGGTACTCGCCTTCGGCCTCGAATTTTTGCCAGCGCTGCTGCACGTCGTGCCACAGCAGCGTCGCGAACAGGAAGCCCGGCGAGACCGGCTTACCGGCGAGCACGCGCGCGTCGGTGTTGGAGAGCGCGAGCGAGATGAATTTTTCGCCGGTCGGCTGTTCGAGCACGACGTCGAGCAGCGGCAGCAGCCCGTGATGCAGGCCTTCCTGGCGCAGCCGCTTCAGGCACGCGAGCGCGTGACCCGACAGCATGAGCTTGAGCATCTCGTCGAACAGACGCGCGGCGGGCACGTTGTTGATGAGGTCGGCCATTTTCTTGATCGGCGCGCGCGTTGCGTCGTCGATCTCGAAGCCGAGCTTGGCGGCGAAACGCACGACGCGCAGCATGCGCACCGGGTCTTCGCGATAGCGCGTGGCCGGGTCGCCGATCATGCGCAGCAGACGCGCGCGTATGTCGGCCATGCCGTTGTGGTAGTCCAGCACGGTTTGCGTGGCCGGATCGTAGTACATCGCGTTGATCGTGAAGTCGCGGCGCGTGGCGTCTTCGTGCTGCTCGCCCCACACGTTGTCGCGCAGCACGCGGCCGCTCGCGTCGACCGCATGGGTGCGGCGGTCGAGCTCGTCGCGCTTCAGGCGCTTCGGCGGCGCGGCGTCGGCCGCAGGCGGATCGACGAGCGCGCGGAACGTCGAGGTCTCGATGATTTCCTGGCCGAACTGCACGTGCACGATCTGGAAGCGCCGGCCGATGATGCGCGCGCGGCGGAACAGCTTCTGCACCTGTTCGGGCGTCGCGTCGGTCGCGACGTCGAAGTCTTTCGGTTTCACGCCGAGCAGCAGGTCGCGCACCGCACCGCCGACGATGAACGCGCGGTAGCCCGCCTGTTGCAGACCTTCGGTGACGCGGATCGCGTTGCGCGAGATCAGCGTGGGATCGATGTCGTGCACGTCGTGCGGAATGATGACGGGCGCGTCCGGTTCGCGCGGCGCTTTCGCGGCGGCGGCGGATTTGCGGCGCGGCTTCGCGGCCGTGCCGGAAGCGCTCGTGCCGGAGCCGGACTTGCCGCGCGCCGATGCGTTGCCTTTGGCGTCGCTGGCCTCGGCGTGGGTTTCGGCGGAGAGCGCGTCGTCAGCGGTCGCCGCGTCCTGGCCGAAGAGCTTGCGAATGAGTTTCTTGATCACGAGGGTTGAAAGAGTTCGAGGATGCGCCAGCCTTTGGCTTGCGCATGGGCGCGCAACGTGTCGTCCGGATTGGTCGCGATGGGATCGGTGACTTTTTCGAGCAGCGGGATGTCGTTGTGCGAATCGCTATAGAAATAGCTGTGCTCGAAGTCGCTCCAGCTCTTGCCGAGCGAGGCGAGCCACATTTCGGTGCGCACGATCTTGCCTTCCTTGTAGCTCGGCGTGCCGGTCGGGCGGCCCGTGTAAGCGCCGTGCGGGTCGCCGCCGACGGTTTCCGCCTCGCAGGCGATCAGCGCATCGACGCCGAACGCCTGTGCGATCGGCCGTGTGATGAATTCGTTGGTGGCGGTGACGACGCAGCAGAGGTCGCCTGCTTCGCGGTGCCGCTTCACGAGTTCGAGCGCGGCCGGCAGGATGGCCGGCGTGATGACCTCGTGCATGTACTGTGCGTGAAAGTCGGCGAGCTGTGCGCGCGAGTACCTGGCGAGCGGCGTCAGCATGGCGATCAGATAGGCGTGAATGTCGAGCTGGCCGGCTTTGTAGTCGGCGTAGAAGCGGTCGTTTTCACGGGCGAAATTTTCGGCGTCGACCATGCCTTTTTTCACCATGAAGCGGCCCCATTCGTGGTCGCTGTCGGTGGGAATAAGCGTGTGGTCGAGATCGAAGAGTGCGAGGTTAGCCATGGGGGCCTATTTTACTTGAAGCGGGAGAGGCGGCGTATGAACCTGCCGGGTCGGCCGGGGACGCGCCGGTGCTCGGGCCTTCGTGCGCGGCGGCCGGGCCGGATGCGGATGACGCTAATGAAGCGGATGTACCCGCGGCGGCCGGGCCCGTGACGGAGCACGTGGAAGCGCCGCGCCGCTCGTCCGCGCCGGGCGACGCGAGCATCGTGCGCAACAGCGGCAGCGTGACCGCGCGCTTCTGTTCGAGCGAGAAGCGGTCGAGCGCGTCGAGCAGCGCCATCAGGCTCGGCATGTCGCGGCGAAAATGCGTGAGCAGGTAAGCCGGCACGTCGTCGGCGAGCATGATGCCGCGCTCGCGCGCCGCGCGTTTCAGTACCGCGGCCTTGGCGTCGTCGGGCAGCGGCGCGAGATGAAACACGAGACCCCAGCCGAGCCGCGTGCGCAGATCCTCACGCACGGTCATGCCGATCGGCGGCGCGTTGCCTGCGGCGACCAGCGCGCTGGTCGGATGCGCGCGCACTTCGTTGAACAGGTTGAACACGGCGATCTGCTGCGCGGCCGACAGCGCGTCACAATCGTCGATCGCATAGAGCGCGACACGCGGATCGAAGCCGAACGCGGCGAGGCTGCTCTGCGGGCCGGCGAAGCGCGCATGGCCCGGCGGCGCTTCATGCACGAGCGCCTGCAGCAGGTGCGTGCGGCCGCTGCCGGCTTCGCCCCAGACGTAGAAGGTGCGATCGGCGACCGGCCCGGCGGCGAGCGCGTTGTCGAGCTCGCGCAGACGCGTGACCAGCTCGGCGTTCGCGCCGGCGAAAAAATTGTCGAATGTCGATGGCGGTGGAGTGCCGAGATCGAGCGTCAGTTGACGAAGCACAGTAGGTTAATGCCGAAAATAAGGCTCGGGCCGCACCAGGCCCGAACCTCGGGGCCTGAAGCGTCAAGCAAGCAGATCAATCAAGCGGGTCAATCAGCGCTCAGTGGTTATAGGGCGTGCTCGCCGGGCTGCCGGGCCGCGCGTTGCGCAAACGCGGCGGATGGAATCGCGCCCGGCTGCGGCACGGGAATCGGAGTGTCGTATGGCGAACTCGTTTCCCGGCTGTGTCGAACGCGCGAATTCCAGCCAGGCGGCCGGCATCGGGTAAAATCGCATTTTACCGACCTTCGAGCTCTTCCCCATGAATCAACCGAAATCCGCCCCGTCTTCAACCGATTCGGCCCAAGGTTTGTCGTATCGCGACGCCGGCGTGGACATCGATGCGGGCGACGCCCTCGTCGACGCCATCAAGCCCTTTGCCAGGAAGACTCTGCGCGACGGCGTGCTGGGCGGCATCGGCGGATTCGGCGCGCTGTTCGAAGTGCCGAAGAAATACAAGGAGCCGGTGCTCGTGTCCGGCACCGACGGCGTCGGCACCAAGCTGCGCCTCGCGTTCCAGTTGAACAGGCACGACACGGTCGGCCAGGATCTCGTCGCGATGAGCGTCAACGACATCCTGGTGCAGGGCGCCGAGCCGCTGTTCTTTCTCGACTACTTCGCCTGCGGCAAGCTCGAGGTCGGCACGGCGGCCACCGTCGTCAAAGGCATCGCGCACGGTTGCGAACTGTCGGGTTGCGCGCTGATCGGCGGCGAAACGGCGGAAATGCCGGGCATGTACCCGGACGGCGAGTACGACCTGGCCGGTTTCGCGGTCGGCGCGGTGGAAAAGAGCAAGATCATCGACGGCAGCAAGATCGCGCCGGGCGACGTGGTGCTCGGACTCGCATCGAGCGGCATTCATTCGAACGGTTTCTCGCTGGTGCGCAAGATCATCGAGCGCGCCAATCCCGACCTGAACGCAGAGTTCGACGGCCGCACGCTCGCCGACGCGCTGATGGCGCCGACGCGTATCTACGTGAAGCCGCTGCTCGCGCTGATGCAGCAGATCGAGGTCAAGGGCATGGCGCACATCACGGGCGGCGGCCTCGTCGAAAACATTCCGCGCGTGCTGCGCGACGGTCTGACCGCCGAGCTCGATCAGCGCGCATGGCCGCTGCCGCCGCTGTTCTCGTGGCTGCAGAAGCACGGCGGTGTCGCCGATGCGGAAATGCACCGCGTGTTCAACTGCGGTATCGGCATGGCGGTGATCGTTGCGGCGGCGGATGCCGAGGCGGCAATTGGTTCGCTGTCCGCGGCGGGCGAGCAGGTCTGGAAGATCGGCACGGTTCGCGAAAGCGCGGCCGGCGAAGCGCAGACGGTGGTGGTCTAAAGGTTTTAAGGTTTGGGCGGTTCGCGCGGCTTCCTCAGGGCGCCGCGCGGGCCGCGGTGGTTCAAGGTTGTTCAGGTCGGTTCGAATGTGCTTGAACTATTTGTTTGAACTTCTAGGAGCCGGTTCCGGATTCTTCAGATTCCCGTTTTCCTTCTTCTCCGCCCGTTTCAGGCCAGCGCCTCGATCAACTCCAGCACCCGCGCCGTCGCGTGCGGATCGCAGCAATCCACCACCTTTCGCTCCGTCATGCTGCGCAGCCACGTAAGCTGGCGCTTGCATAGCTGACGCGTCGCGAAGACTCCCTTGTCGCGCATGGTCGGGTAATCGACCGCGCCGTCGAGGTATTCCCACACTTGCCGATAGCCGACACAACGCATCGACGGCATCTCGGGCAGCAGATCGCCGCGCGCGCGCAGCTTCGCGACTTCATCGACGAAATCGTGCGCAAGCATCGCGTCGAAGCGCTGCTCGATACGCTTGTGCAGCACGCCGCGCTCGGACGGCTCCAACGCAATCGGCACGAAGCGCCACGCCGACGCCGCAGCGTCGATGCGCGCGGGCGCGGCGAGCAGCGTCGCCATCGGCTGGCCGGTCAGCACGAACACTTCGAGCGCGCGCTGGATGCGCTGCGAATCGTTCGGCGCGAGGCGCGCGGCCGTGACCGGATCGACCGTGGCAAGCCGCGCGTGCAGCGCGGGCCAGCCGTCGCGCGCGGCGTCGGCGTCGAGCGTTGCGCGCACGTCGGCATCGGCGGCGGGCAGATCGTTGAGTCCCTGCGTAAGCGCCTTGTAGTACAGCATCGTGCCGCCGACCAGCAGCGGCAGCCGTCTGCGCGCGTGAATTTCGCCGACGAGCCGCAGCGTGTCGGCGCGAAATTGCGCGGCCGAATACGAGTCGGCCGGGTCGACGATGTCGATCAGATGATGCGGCGCGACCGCGCGTTCTTCCGCCGTCGGCTTGGCGGTGCCGATGTCCATTTCGCGATAGACGAGCGCTGAATCGACGCTGATGATCTCGACCGGCCGCCGCGCGGCCAGCGCGAGCGCGGCGGCGGTTTTGCCGGACGCGGTCGGGCCGAGCAGACAGGGGATCGGAGCAGGGCGTGACGTCATGGGCAAGCGGGCGCGCGTCGCAACGGTCTCATTCAACGCAGCGCGTTATTGTCCGCGCATGAATAGCCGATCGAGATCGGCCAGCGTCAGCTGATACCAGGTCGGCCGACCGTGGTTGCATTGGTCGGCGCGTTCGGTTGCTTCCATCTGGCGCAACAGCGCATTCATTTCGTCGAGCGTCAGACGCCGGTTCGCGCGCACCGCGTGATGGCAGGCGAGCGTGCCGAGCAGTTCGTGCTGGCGCTCGGTCAGTACGCGCGAGCCGCCGAACGCGTGCAGGTCGGACAGCACCGCGCGCGCGAGCGCCTGCAGATCGGCGTCCTTCAGCAGCGCGGGCACCGCGCGGATCGCGAGCGTGGTCGGCGACAGCACCGCGAGGTCGAAGCCGAGCGCGTCGAGCGTGTCGCGCTCTTCATCGACCGTGCCGATTTCGACCGGGTCGGCCTGCATCGTCTGCGGGATCAGCAGCGGTTGCACGGCGATTGCGCGATCGGCGAGCGCGTTCTTGAACTGCTCGTAGAGGATGCGTTCGTGCGCGGCGTGCATGTCGACTATCACGAGCCCGTGGCGATTCTGCGCGAGCACATAGATGCCGTGGACCTGGCCGAGCGCGAAGCCGAGCGGCTGGTCGTCGGCGGCGTCGAACGTGGTTGTGCCGAACGTGGCTGCACCGAACGGCACGGCGGGTGCAGTCGTGCCATAGGGTGCGGTCGTTTCGGCGGCCGAATCGCGCGCCTCGAACAGCGAGGCCCCTTCGACCCGCCCTGCGAGCGGGTCCTTGCGGCCGAACAGCGCGTCGTAGCCCGCGAGCGGCTGCGCGACCGGCAGCGTGCCTTGCGTCATGCGCGCCTGGCGCATCCAGGTGTTGCCGGGCTGCGAGCCGCCGAATCCGGTGCCCGAAGCACCGCTGGACATGCCGCCCGACATGCCGGCGCCCGAGCCGAAGCTGCCGCCCGCGCTGCCGGCACCGCCTGCGCTACTTGCACCACCCAAAGGCGTCGCCCCAAACGAAGCCGGCTCACCTGCTGCTGGCTCCAGGTGCGCGGCATGTCCGCCCGCCGTCGTTTCCGGCGACGCGCCCGCGTGCCGCGCAAGCGCGCGCTGCACCGCGTGGAACACGAACTGGTGAATCGAGCGCGAATCGCGGAAACGCACTTCGATCTTCGACGGATGCACATTCACGTCGACGCCTTCGGGCGGCAGATCGAGGAACAGCACGTAGGACGGAAAGCGCTCGCCGTGCAGCACGTCTTCATAAGCGGCGCGCACCGCGTGGGTGAGCAGCTTGTCGCGCACGAAGCGGCCGTTGACGAAGAAATACTGCTGATCGGCGCGTCCGCGGCTCGCGGTCGGCAGACCGGCGCAGCCGTAGATCGCGAGCGGACCGGCGGCTTCGTCGAGCGGCAGATGAGCGGTCGCGAACGTGTCGCCGAGAATCTTCGCGACGCGCACGGGCGGCTCGCTGGCGTTCCAGTGCTCGACGGCCTTGCCGTTATGCAGCACCGAAATCGCGACGTCGGGACGCGCGAGCGCGGCGCGGCGAATCTGTTCGAGGCAGTGGCCGAGTTCGGTCTGTTCGCTTTTCAGGAATTTGCGGCGCGCGGGTGTGTTGAAGTACAGCTCGCGGACCTCGATCGTCGTGCCTTGCGTGCCGGCCGCGGGACTCAGCACGCCGGTTTCCGCGTCGATGCGCATCGCGTGCGGCGCGTCGGCCGTGCGGCTCGTAATGCTCATCTGCGCGACCGACGCGATCGACGCCAGCGCCTCGCCGCGGAACCCGAGCGTCGCGACCGCTTCGAGCTCGGCGAGCGAGCGGATCTTGCTGGTCGCGTGGCGCGTCAGGGCGAGCGCGAGTTCGTTTTCGGGGATGCCGCAGCCGTCGTCGGTAATCGAGATGCGTTTGACACCGCCTTCGTCTAGCAGGATGCGCAGCGTTTGCGCGCCCGCGTCGAGCGCATTTTCGAGCAGTTCCTTGACTACCGAAGCCGGCCGTTCGACCACTTCGCCAGCGGCGATCTGGCTGATCAGCTGATCGGGCAGGGGCTGGATCGCGCGCAACGGACGCGGCGCGGACGCGGCGCCGGACGTGTCGGGGTGCGCGGCCGCGGCGGGGGCGGGGGCGCCGGCAGGCGTTTCGGAAAATTCTGACATGGCGAAATTATAGCGACTCGGCGCAAGCGGCTCGTGGGCATGCCGTATGCGTGCCGATTGTGCGGCCCGGGCCGGCAGATTTTTTATCGCGTCGAGGCACTTTATGTATCATGTCGCGGTCAATTCGCAGCAGCTTGCGATACTGCATGTCGGCTCTCTCCGCAGGCCGCGCGACGGCCGTTTTTCCACGCTCATATTCGCCTGATAAAGGACGTTCCTTGGATACGTTGCTACATTTCGTCAACCTTGTCCTGCACATCGACAAGTTTCTCGGGGACTTCATTCACGTGTACGGCGCTTGGGTCTATGCGGTGCTGTTCCTGATCGTGTTCGCCGAAACCGGGCTCGTCGTTCTGCCGTTTCTGCCGGGCGATTCGCTGCTGTTCATCGGCGGCGCTTTCTGCGCGACCGGACAGATGAACCTCGGCGTGCTGATCCTGCTGTTGCTGATCGCGGCGGTCATCGGCAATACCACCAACTATCTGATCGGGCGCGCCATCGGGCCGCGCGTGTTCAATTCGCATATTCCGGTGCTCGAACGCTTTCTCGATCGCGCCGCGCTGCAGAAGACGCACAACTTCTACGAGAAGCACGGCGGCAAGACCATCGTGCTCGCGCGCTTCATCCCGGTCGTGCGAACCTTTGCGCCGTTCGTCGCGGGTGCGTCGACGATGACGTGGAGCCGTTTCCAGTTCTTCAACGTCATCGGTGCGCTGTCGTGGGTGCTGCTGCTCGTGCTGCTCGGCTACTTCTTCGGCAACATCCCGTTCATCCGTCAGTATCTGAACGTGATCGTGCTCGTCGGTATCGGCGCGGCGATCGTGCCGGTCGTGCTCGGCGGCCTGTGGAAGATGCTGCGCAAGAATGGCGCGAACGCGAGTAACCGCTGAGGCGATATCCGCATACCGGTATCGGGTTATAGTGCCGGCCCGTTTCGAGATATGAATCGAGGCATGAAAACAGAAAGGCGTCGCGAATTTCGCGACGCCTTTTTTCATGATGCCTGTGCTGAAGTTGTATTTGCCGTTTGCGCGCCCGTTGCCTTTCCCGATCACTCGCGTGTGACTGCGCGCGGCGCCAGCGGCGTTTCCGGCGTCGGATAACCGGCTTCCTTGAAGGTCTGTATGATCGCGCGATTCGTGTCGAAATAGACCTGCCAGTAGTTCTGATTCGACGTATAAGGGCGCACGCACAGCAGAGGCCCTTCCGGTGTGAAGCTCAATACCTCGATATCCGGCGCGGGGCTCTCGACGACATTGGGAATTTTCGTCACGGCCGCTTTGAGGCGCGTCATCGCATCGGCCGGGTCGACGCCATTGGCGATCTTCGCCGTCAGCTCGACACGGCGCACCGGCAATACGCTGTAGTTCGAGATCGTGTCGGAGAAGATCTTGTTGTTGCCGACGATCGTCGTCACGTTGTCGGGCGTCACGATCGTGGTGCCGAATAGACCCAGTTCCGTGACCGTGCCGGTGACGCCGGCCGCGGTGACGAAGTCGCCGACCTTGAACGGCCGCAGCACCTGCATGAATACGCCGGCCGCGAAGTGCGCGAGCAGGCCGCCCCAAGCCGTACCGATCGCGAGACCGAGACCGGCGAGCAAGGCCGCGAACGAAGTGGTCTGTACGCCGAAGATCTGCAGGATCGCGAGAACGAGCAGCAGGTTCAGCAAGGCGCCGACAATCGAGCTGAGATAGTGAGCGAGAGTGGGATCGACACGGCCGTTGCGCACGACCAGCTTGCGCAGCAGCGCGGTGATGAGACCGATGATCCAGCGGCCGACGATCCACAGGACGATTGCCCCGACGACCTTGGTGCCGAGGTCGATGCCTCGGGTCATGATGAAGACACGTACGGTTTCAAGATCCAAGATGTACCTCGTTGGATAAGTTGCCATGAACTGATTGAACGACGGTGGTACAACACAGCGGCAAATGCTTAGGCGACGGGCGCAACCGGCGAGACCCGGTCCTCGGGAGTTATAGCCGACCGCGCCCGCATGTGCAAGGACCGTTCCTGCTCTTCACGAGCGCGGTTGGCGTGCGTCGGGCCGGCGCGTGGGTTCAGATGCGCAGACGCGATTCCGAATACGGCGAAGTGGAGATCACGATCGTTTTGCAGGCGTCGAGTTTCGTCGAGTGTCGGCGGCGTGCCACGTAGTGCCATGCGAACGCGACCATGATCGCCAGCACATAGGCGCCCGAGCGCTGGAAAAATGTTGCCATTCGTGAAAATTGCCCGTAGCGGCTCTGCGCGTCGGCGAACACGACGAAGGTCAGCACGATATCGAGGACGAGTGCGATCGTGGCGAGTGCGGCGAACACGCGCGGACCGCTCAGCGTGGCGCCGGCGCCGAGCCGGTTATACAGACCGCACGCGAGCGACACGCCGGTGAGCAGTGCGAGATTGACAAGGATGTCTAACAGAAAGTAGGTCATATCGGTCCAATGGAAGCGTAGTGCGCCGTGGCGTCGCCGAACGTCCGCTTGCGCAACGCTCAGGCATGCCGTGCCTATCTGGCTGGGCGGCGATCATTACATATCTTCCTGTCTCGATAAATAAGCACTCGATGTTGATCGAGTGCAAACCGCAGCGCAGCTATGCAACGGACATTGGCAAAAATTTTGCGCCTGCAACATTTTTTGTCGCCAATCATCACGCATGAAAACTGGACGTGAATCAACCGTATGACGGTTAATGTCCACGAAGTACTTCCATCGAGCGGTATCTGCGCGGGCTATTTAAATTGAATGCCTCGGCTGCGAACCTGACACATCGCTGTCGCTCGCGCGCACTAATCTCTTTCTTATACTGGCCGGGGATTGCGCATGGAAAGTCACGCCCGATTGCCGTATCTCGGCGTATTCGCGGCACGATCGGCCAATTGCGCGTAGAGTCAACGCCTGTGCATTAGCTGCGGTGTGATCGACGGTAGCGCAGCGAAATCGAGGGCGTTAGTTTTTTTCTCTTGCCCGTATCGAATAAGTCAATTTCCGTTGCCGACCCGAAGCCAATATTATGTACAAGGCTACCCGGAGTTTGGCCAGAGCCGGGCAGGTAATCATTGAACACGGTTGAAGGAGATAACGCATGTCAAGCGAAGCAAAATGCCCATTCAAGCATACTGCCGGTAGTGGCACGACCAACCGCGACTGGTGGCCGAAGCAGTTGCGACTGGACCTGCTCAGCCAACATTCCACCAGGTCCAATCCGCTGGACAAGGACTTCAACTACGCTGAAGCATTCAAGAGTCTCGATCTGGCCGCCGTCAAGAAGGATCTCGCGGCGCTGATGACCGACTCGCAGGACTGGTGGCCCGCCGACTTCGGTCACTATGGGCCGCTGTTTATCCGTATGGCATGGCATAGCGCCGGCACGTATCGCACCGGCGATGGCCGTGGGGGTGGCGGTCGTGGTCAGCAGCGGTTCGCGCCGCTCAACAGCTGGCCCGATAACGTCAGCCTCGACAAGGCCCGTCGCCTGCTCTGGCCGATCAAGCAAAAATATGGCCAGAAGATTTCCTGGGCCGATCTGCTGATCCTCACCGGCAACGTCGCGCTCGAAACCATGGGCTTCAAGACCTTCGGCTTCGCCGGCGGTCGCGAGGACACGTGGGAGCCGGACCACGACGTCTATTGGGGCACGGAAACGACCTGGCTCGGTGGCGACCTGCGCTACGGCAAGGGCGCGGCTGCCGACCCGCAGACGCAGAGCGCCGAGGCGGGCCGCAACCTGGAAAATCCGCTCGGCGCGGTGCAGATGGGTCTCATCTATGTGAACCCCGAAGGGCCGGATGGCAATCCCGATCCGCTCGCGGCGGCTTTCGACATTCGCGATACGTTCGGGCGCATGGCGATGAACGACGAGGAAACCGTTGCGCTGATCGCCGGCGGCCACACCTTCGGCAAGACGCACGGCGCCGGTCCGGCCAGCAACGTCGGTCCCGAACCCGAAGCCGCCGACCTCGAGAACCAGGGGCTCGGCTGGCGCAACAGCTTCGGCACCGGCAGCGGCCGCGACGCGATCACGAGCGGTCTCGAAGTGACGTGGACCACCACGCCGACGAAGTGGGGCATGGGCTTCTTCGAGAACCTGTTCGGCTACGAATGGGAACTCACGAAGAGCCCGGCCGGCGCGCATCAATGGGTCGCGAAGAACGCGGGCGAAACCATTCCGCATGCCTACGACTCGTCGAAAAAGCTGCTGCCGACGATGCTCACCACTGATCTCTCGCTGCGCTTCGATCCGGTCTACGAAAAAATCTCGCGCCACTTCATGGCGAATCCGGATGCGTTCGCCGACGCGTTCGCACGCGCATGGTTCAAGCTGACGCACCGCGACATGGGCCCGCGCTCGCGCTACCTCGGCCCGGAAGTACCGGCCGAAGAACTGCTCTGGCAAGACCCGATTCCGGCTGTGAATCATCCGCTCGTCGACGCGCAGGACATCGCCGCGCTCAAGCAGAAAATCCAGGCATCGGGCCTCGGCGTCTCGCAACTGGTGACGACCGCATGGGCGTCGGCTTCGACTTTCCGCGGCTCGGATATGCGCGGCGGCGCCAACGGTGCGCGTATCCGTCTTGCGCCGCAAAAGGACTGGGACGCCAACCAGCCCGCGGAACTGGCGAAGGTGCTGAAGGTGCTCGAAGGCATTCAGAGCGAGTTCAACGGCAGCGCGGCGGGCGGCAAGAAGATTTCGCTCGCGGACCTGATCGTGCTGGCCGGCGGTGTCGGTATCGAGCAGGCGGCGCAGAAGGGTGGCCAGCGCGTCGAAGTGCCGTTCTCGCCGGGCCGCATGGATGCGTCGCAGGAGCAGACCGACGTGGAATCGGTCGGCATGCTCGAACCGGTTGCCGATGGTTTCCGCAACTACCTGAAGGGCAAGTTCGCGTTGCCGGCCGAAGCGCTGCTGATCGACAAGGCGCAACTGCTGACGCTGAGCGCGCCGGAAATGACGGCACTGGTCGGCGGTCTGCGCGTGCTGAACGTCAATGCCGGCAAGAATGCGCAGGGCGTCTTCACCGATCGTCCCGAAACGCTGAGCAACGACTTCTTCCGCAACCTGCTCGACATGAGCACGGAGTGGAAGCCGCTTTCCGAGGCGCGGGATGCGTTCGAGGGGCGTGATCGCAAGACCGGTCAGGTGAAGTGGACCGGTTCGCGCGTCGATCTGGTGTTCGGTTCACACTCCGTGTTGCGCGCACTTTCCGAAGTCTATGCAAGCGGAGACGGGCAGCAGAAGTTCCTTCACGACTTCGTCGCGGCATGGGTCAAGGTGATGAACCTCGACCGCTTCGACCTCGCCTGAGCGGGCCCATGACCTCGCCGGGACGAAGCGCTCCGGCGAGGTCGGCAAGCACGCGAATCGATGCGAGTCTGACATGAAGCAGTGATGCCTTGCGGCACCTTGCTTCAGAAAACCGCCAAGGGTTACAGCGCTTCATGCCTGTAACCCTTTGTCGTTTGTGGCGAGCGGTATGCTCGACGGCCCGCGCTCAGCCTGTCGGAGAAGGGGCTGACGCCACTGGAGCGGCTGCGAAAAGTCGTCCGGATCTCGATACCCGAAATATATGATCGATCTCGAAACTCCAGCGTAGCAGGCATTCCGGCCCATACCATGCTTTCAAGGTATGAAAAGCGACGGGAACAGTATTGGACGCTGTCAGTACGCCGCGTGTATAAAACACACACCGTGACCGCACTGAAGCAGCTTCCGCCATGACCACTCCGACGATCGAACGTATCGAAACCTGCCTCGTCGATTTGCCGACGATTCGCCCTCACAAGCTCTCGGTTGCGACGATGCACGGGCAAACGCTGATGCTCGTGAAGGTCTATTGCAGCGACGGCATCGTCGGCGTCGGCGAAGGCACCACGATCGCCGGTATGGCCTACGGCCCGGAAAGCCCGGAATCGATGAAGCTCGCCATCGACGCCTACTTTGCACCGGCCATGATCGGCCAGGACGCGACCCGCATCCAGGCGCTGATGGCGCATCTCGGCAAGCTGGTCAAGGTCAATCACTTCTCGAAGAGCGCGCTCGAAACCGCGCTGCTCGATGCACATGGCAAACGCCTCGGCGTGCCGGTCAGCGAACTGCTCGGCGGCCGCCGCCGCGAGCGCCTGCCGGTGGCATGGACGCTCGCTTCGGGCGATACCGCGAAGGACATCGCCGAAGCCGAGCATATGCTCGACATTCGCCGCCATCGGATCTTCAAGCTGAAGATCGGCGCGAAGGAACTCAAGACCGACATCAAGCACGTCGCCGACATCAAGAAGGCGGTGGGCGAGCGCGCCGCGGTGCGTGTCGACGTCAACATGGCCTGGAGCTCGACACAGGCGGCATGGGCGATTCCGGCGCTGGCCGACGCCGGCTGCGAACTGGTGGAGCAGCCGGTGGCATCCGTCGTGGCGCTGGCGCGTCTGATGCGCCGTTTCCCGGTCGCGCTGATGGCCGATGAAATCCTGCAAGGCCCGGAAAGCGCATTCGAGATCGCGAAGAGCGGTGCCGCCGACGTGTTCGCGATCAAGATCGAGCAGAGCGGCGGTCTGTTCGCCGCGCAGCGCGTCGCCGCGATTGCCGACGCCGCCGGCATCGAACTGTACGGCGGCACGATGCTGGAAGGCGCGTTCAGCACGATCGCCTCGGCGCATCTGTTCGCGAGCTTTGCGAACCTGCAGTGGGGCACCGAACTGTTCGGGCCGCTGCTGATCACCGAAGAAATTCTGACCACATCGCTGGATTACAGCGACTTCGAGTTGACCGTGCCGGATGGCCCGGGTCTGGGCATCGAACTGGACGAAGCGAAGCTCAGGCGTTTCACCCGCGACGGGCTGCTGAAAGTCACTCGATAACCCCGATAACCACCAACAGGGTGCCGACCATGCTTTACCACGTACGAATGGATGTGAATATTCCGGCCGACATGCCGGCCGATGTCGCCGATGAAATCAAGGCGCGCGAGAAGGCTTATTCGCAGGGCCTGCAGCGCAGCGGCAAGTGGCGCCATATCTGGCGTCTTGCCGGCGAGTACGCGAACTACAGCATTTTCGATGTGGAGAGCAACGCCGAGTTGCACGACATCCTGACCGGCCTGCCGCTGTTCCCGTACATGAAGATTTCGGTGACGCCGCTGTGCCGTCACCCGTCGTCGATTCGCGACGGCGACGCCTGAGCCAGCGGAGCAGGCCGCTCCTCCGGGAGCGGACCCGCACTGAGCCATTTCCCCTGATACACATGGAGACTGTCATCATGAACGTCAAAGTATTCCAGAGCAAGGAAGCGCAAGACCTGCTGAAGGCCGCATCGAATGTCGACGGCAGCAACGGCAATGCACGTTTCCAGCAGATCATTCATCGTTTGCTCGGCGATCTGTTCAAGGCCGTCGACGATCTCGACATCACGCCCGATGAAGTCTGGGCCGGCGTCAGCTACCTGAACAAACTCGGTCAGGATGGCGAAGCGGCGCTGCTCGCCGCGGGCCTCGGCCTCGAGAAATATCTCGACATCCGTATGGATGCTGCCGACAAACAGGACGGTCTCGACGGCGGCACGCCGCGTACCATCGAAGGCCCGCTTTATGTCGCGGGCGCGCCGGTGCGCGAGGGCGTGTCGAAGCTCGACATCAACCCCGACGCGGACGCCGGCCCGCTCGTGATTCACGGCACGGTCACGGGTCCGGACGGCAAGCCGCTTGCGGGCGCGCTCGTCGAATGCTGGCACGCGAATTCGAAGGGCTTCTATTCGCACTTCGATCCGACGGGCGCGCAAAGCGAGTTCAATCTGCGTGGTGCGGTGAAGACCGGCGCCGACGGCAAATACGAATTCCGCACGCTGATGCCGGTCGGTTACGGTTGCCCGCCGCATGGCGCCACCCAGCAGTTGCTGAACGGGCTCGGCCGTCACGGCAACCGTCCGGCACACGTGCACATCTTCGTCACTGACGACAAGCACCGCAAGCTGACGACGCAGTTCAACATCGAAGGCGATCCGCTGATCTGGGACGACTTCGCCTACGCAACGCGTGAAGAACTGATTCCGCCTGTCGTCGAGAAGACCGGCGGCGAAGCGCTGGGCCTGAAGGGCGATGCGTACAAGTCGATTCAGTTCGACGTCAAGCTGACTCCGCTGGTTCAGGGTAAGGACAACCAGATCGTCAACCGGCCGCGTGCTTCGGCTGCGGCTTAACGACGGAAATAGCGGCGGCGCGCGAGCGTCGCCGTTTGTCTTTCTGGCGTAGCGACGTTCGCACTGCGTTTGCAGCCACGTTCGCATCAACGTTTGGATTACCCGGAGCGCGAGTTTATTGCTTCATGCGCGGCCGCTATCAGATCAATATCGAAGAATCGGCGCCGGCATGTCACGCCATGACGCCCGAAGTTCCGGAAGAGGTGGGAAAACAGTGTCCAGCGAAATGCGTAAGCAGGCAGCACGCGATGTTCTCGCCGTACTGCCCGATCGAGCCAACGATCTGGCGCGGCTGCGTATCCTTGTCGATGGCGACGAGCCTGTCGTGACCGTCATTGGCAAATACAACCACGGCAAGAGCAGCCTGCTCAACGAATTGATCGGCCGCGATGCCTTTGCGGTTTTCGACCGGCGCGAAACGGTGAGCCTCGCGGACGACGTGCATCGAGGCGTGCGCTGGCTCGACGCGCCGGGGCTCGACGCCGACGTGGGCACCGCCGACGATCGCCATGCGTTGCAAGCGGTATGGCTCAGATCGGACATTCGTCTCTTCGTGCATGCCGCCAAGGAAGGCGAACTCGACGAAAAGGAAACGGCGCTCTTCGCCGAATTGAGTTCGGACGGCGCGAGAACGCGGCGTCAAACGTTTTTCGTGCTCTCGCAAGTCGACCAGTTGGCCGACGACGTCGAACTCGATAAAGTCTGCAAGGCGATCGGCGGGCAGGTGCCGGGCGCGGAGCTGAACGTCGTTTCGTCGATGCGCAATCGCAAAGCGCTTGAAGGCGGCAAGAAGCTTCTGCTTGAAAAAAGCGGCATTCCGGCATTGCGCGCGGCGCTGCACTCGGCGCTCGAGCGTGTGCCGCAGGCGCGGGCGCATGAAGTCGCGCTCGTGTTCAACGACATCCGCGAAGAATGTCGCGCGCTGCGTGCCGGGCACGAGACAACGCTCGATGCGCTGCGCGAAACGCAGCAGCGTCAGGCGCTCGAATTTCGTCAGGGCCTGAAGGCGGTCATCGAGAAAGTGAGTGGTGACATCGAGGCGATGTTGAATGCGCTCGGCACCGATCACGCTTCGATACCGGATTCCGCGAAGGACGCTTATGCGATCACCGCCGGAAAAGTGGAGCGCGGGCACATTCAGATTGCCTACTCGCGTGCCTGCATCGAAATGGATGGTTTTCTGGTAGGGCACGGCGTGGATGGTTTGCCGCCGGAACAGGAAACGAGCTCACGCCGCCTGAATTCGGTGATGATCGCCGTGATGGGCGTGTCCGTGAAATTCCGCAAGGACTTGCGCAGGATGTTCTGCGAAGCAGCGGGCCGCGAACGCATGCAGCGCGAGTTCACGCACTACTACGAGTTATCCGACGACCGGCGTGCATTAGCCGGGCAGATTGCGCAAACGCAAGCCGCGATCGCCGCCGCGGCACAGGCATCAGCCGCGTTGCGCACACTGCAGGCGCGCGGATGAAAGCGGACGTGTGCAACGAACTGCGCTTTATCGCCGAAGTCGAGGCGTTCGAGTTTGGCGAGCGCGATATCGGCAATATCCTGCACTCGCTGGATGCCTGGCTTGCGAATCTGAACGCCAATCTGCAAGACCATCTCCTCGCCTGCACGGGCTTGAAGGAGCAGAGCGCATTGGCCGCACAGGCGGCCGCAATCAACGCCGTACTGCGAAACAATGCTCAGGCGAGTGCCCGGCAATGGGCCGATCTGGAATCGGCCCGGGCGCTGGCCGACTCTTTCGACGAGAGCGCGTTGCTGCTCGTGTTCGGCAAGTTCAACGCCGGCAAAAGTTCGTTCTGCAATTTTCTCGCGGACCGCTTCGTCGCGCACGGCAAGGCCGTGCAGTATTTCCATGTCGACGCGGGCCGTGTCGTCGAGACAGTGGAGCGCTTTAGCGAGGGCGCGACCGAAACGACGTCGCGTCTGCAAGGCGTGCGTCTCGGCGAAAAGCTCGTCTTGCTGGACACGCCCGGACTGCACTCGGTGACGCCGGACAATGCGGCGCTGACGCAGCGCTTTATCGACAGTGCCGATGCGGTGATCTGGCTGACCAGTTCGACATCGCCCGGGCAAGTGCAGGAACTCGACGAGTTGGGCCGCGAACTGCATCGCAACAAGCCGTTGCTTCCGGTCGTGACTCGCAGTGACGTGTACGAGGAAGACGAAGTCGACGGTGAGATCGTCAAGCTTCTGTGCAACAAGACGGCGCAAGGGCGCGTGTTGCAAGAGGCCGATGTCGAAGCGCGCGCGCGCGGCAAAAGCTCGTGGAGATGGACGTGGATGCCGCGTTGCTGAAGCGGCCCGTGTCGATCTCCGCGTACACGGCGCGCATGCAAGGCGAGACGCCGCTGGCCTTGAGCGAAGCGGGATTCGACAGGCTGTACGCGGCGTTACTCTGCCTCATCGAGCCGGCGCTCGCCTATAAGCGGCGCAAACGGGCAGAGATATTGCTGCACCATCTCGAAGAGAACGCGCTCGGTCAGTTGTGCGGCGAAGTACTGCCGTTGCTCGCGGAGTTGGATGCCGCGTCGAGTGCTGCGCGCGATCGGCTCGAACGACAGCAGGAGCGGATCGTCAACGCCGTATGGCGCGGCATTCTGCCGACGTTGCCGGCTCTGCTTGAACAGCACGCCGCGGAACGTGACGTGCTGGCGGTCTGCGAGAGCCTGTCAGGCGCGATTCACGAAGCGTTTTCGCGTGAGGCGAACACGCGGTTCGCCGATTACGTTATCGCAAGCGAGGCAACGGCCGTGACGATCGATCTCGATGAGACTGTCGATTTCGAGAGCATCGTGCTCGCGTATCCCGAGGCGGACGGAAGCCTGCGCGAAGTCGTGGCAGTCGATTATCAGAGGCTGCATGCCGCGCTGAAACAGGCGATTCATACGAATGTGCTGCACCTTGCCAGCAACGCCGCCAAACAGTGCGATGCTTCGCTCAATCACCTGATCGAACTCGCAGGACGACTGAAGAATTCATTGAGCCTTCACGCACAGGGCTTGTCCGCTCTGAAAAGCGAATTGCGCGCGGAGTTCGATTGAAGGGACGCGTTTCGGCGTTGCCGGCATGCGGCAATGTTCAAGGAAGACTCAATCGATGGCGACGGCAAGCGGCACGACAGGACCCGCCTGAAGCGGGAAGCGCAGCACCATGCGGCAGCCCGGCGCGTTGTCGTGTATTTCGAGCGAGGCGTCATGTAGCCGTGCAATGGCTGCCACGAGACTGAGGCCGAGGCCGTGCCCCGGCGTCGAGCGGGCGGCCGCGGCACCGCTGCGGTAAAGCGGCCTGAGCACCGCGCGATGCTCGGCCGCGGCGATGCCTGGTCCGTTATCGGCGATCTGCAGTACCGCCTGCGTGCCATGCATGCGCACGTCCGCGCTCACGGCGCCGCCGTGCGGCGTAAATTTCAGCGCATTGTCGAGCAGGTTCTCGATCGCACCGAACAGGAGATCGTAATCTCCGCTCACTTCCACCGGCGCCGAAGCGCTCAATGCCAGCGAGAGCTGACGGTGTTCGGCCAGCGGCTCATAGAGTTCCGCGGCGTCACGCAGGACCGCATCGAGCGAGATCGTGCGGAAGCTCGAGCGTCGGCTGCCCGATTCGATTTCGGCGATTCTCAGCAATGCGGAAAACCGCGCCAGCACGGCGTCGGATTGCGCGATGGCGCCATCGATCGCCTGGGCGTAGTCGGCCGTCGTCCTGGCCCGGTGGCTCGCGCGTTCGAGCCCCGCGCGCAGATGCGTCATCGGGGTGCGCAGATCGTGGGCGACGCCTGCGCACACACCGCGTACCTCGTCCACAAGATGCTCGATTTCGTCGAGCATGGTGTTGACGATCGTGCTGAGCCGGTCGAGATCGTCGTGCGTGCCGTGTGTCGGCAGCCGCCGCCCGAGCTGGCCTGCCATGATTTCCCGGGCCGTTTCGTCGACCGCGCGGATACGGCGGTTCGCGAGGCTATTGAGCATCGCGCCGCAGGCGAGGGTGAGCAGGATCGACAGCATGACGCCCGCGCACAGCGTTTTGACGAGCATCTGGTCGAAGCGCAGCACGCTGTCGGTCGAATGGCCGACCACGATGCGCAGTCCGTCGTCTGTCGGGATGATGATGCCGCGGAAGTGCTCCGTCGCCACGCTGGTTCCGTCGTCCACCGTCTGCGTGTAGTTGAACGGCACGCGCTCCGGTTCGTGCGGAAGCATCGGCACGTTGCCGGCGAGCCGCGTGCCGTCCGCGCCGAAGATGCCATAGGGTAGGGTCTCCGCGATATCGCGGCGGCTCAGTGCGGCGATGCGCGAGATGGCCTTGTCGCGGCTGATCGCGTGGAATTCGGAAAACTTGCCCTTCAGCCGGTGATCGACTTCGCGCATCAGGTAGCTGCTCGTCAGCCAGTACAGCAACACGAACAGCACGACCGATGAGACCGCGAATACCAGCAGCAGCCAGCCCGTGCCGCCAGGCTGCGCCGGGCAGGTACGTCTAGCCGAACGCATGAAGGATGTAGCCCGTATTGCGCACCGTGACGATCATCGGCGACAGTCGGCCCTCGAGGCTGATCTTGCGGCGCAGGCTGCAGATATGCATGTCGATCACGTTGGTCTGTGTGCTGGAGTGGTAATGCCATACCGATTCCAGCAGCATCCTGCGCGTGACGACGTCGCCCGCGTGACGCATCAGGAACAGGAGCAGGCTGTATTCGCGCGGTTTCAGTTCGACCGGATGACCGGCGCGCCGCACCGTGCCGGCCGCCGGATCGACGGTCAGATCGTCGACCCGGAGCGCCGACCCGGCGACGGCGGTGTCGTCGTTCGTGCGGCGGCGCCTTAGCAGCGCGTTGAGTCGCGCGGTCAGTTCCAGCCAGTTGAATGGCTTGACCATATAATCGTCGCCGCCGGTACGCAGCCCGCGCACGCGCTCGTCGACCGCGTCGAGTGCGCTCAGGATCAGCACCGGTATCTGTTTGCCGATGTTGCGTAGCGTCGCGAGGATCGACAGACCGTCGACGTCGGGCAGCATGCGGTCGAGCACGATTGCGTCGAATTTACCGTTGGTGGCTTGCAGCAGGCCCTGAAAGCCCGTTGCGACCCATTCGACCTGGAAGCCGTGGTCTTCGAGTGCGGCGGTAATTTCCCGTGCCGCGCCGTCGCCGTCTTCGACGACCAGAATACGTGACTTGCCTGTGGACATGTCGCTTACCGGTTGCCTCTCGGGTTTGTCCACCGGAGACGAAGTGCGTTGCGGGCCACTTCGTTCGTATGCATCGAATGCCTCGTTTCGCGCAAGGCGAAACCGGCAGAAGAGGCGCGGACAGGGCGGCTTGTTTGCGCCCATTTCGATTCAGGCGTGCGGTTTATGCCACCTGATATGAGGTGCCTGGAAACGACGTAATAATCCACGATGCTCCGGCGATATTATTTTCAGAACATTTTCTATATTCATTCATTTAGCCTTCAATAGCGAGAAATTGGGGCTGGGAATGAACGCCATAAATTTTTTTGCGCGACGATGATATCCGTGATTCCTTATCAATACCTTAAGGGTTTTGAGGAATTGAAGCGGCAGGACTACTGAGGACGATGGCTTGCCGCCAGTCTTCCTCTGCAGGCGGGGTTGCCGGTGGTGCGCGAGCATGAGCCCGGCCGCAGCCTCTGACCCATTAGCTTCATCAACGGACCACATGATTCACGTCACAGCGCCACGCACGGTACAGGCCCGGACTGTACGGGGAAATCGCATCCGGCGCGCCCCCGGCGTTTATAAATGCAAGGCTGACGTAATAGCGATGCCATGCGTCCTTACTAAAGTCCCACCGCAGTTTTTCCTGAGCGGTAAATCGTGCAGGTGACCTTTCGGCTCGGCAGTGGCATTGGCAAAGCAGGCTAGCCGGTTTAGCAATTCGTCTACGTTTCCGGCATGGCCTGCTTTTGCTATGCAATGGGACTTATTCCAAATCTAAAATTGATAGAGGTTTGAATGAAAAGTACCGCACTTCGCCTGCTGCCGATTGCAGCAATGACGTCCATGCTTTGGGCTTGCGGTGGCAGCAGCACGCCGGGGCAAAGCGGTCCGAATCCGTCGTCGGCTCCTTCCGCGCCGAACCCGGCCTCGGGCACCACGCCGACCCCGACCGCACAGGCGAGCCTGCTGGTTTCGCGCGGCGTCTATGACCCGAGCTTCACGGTCACGGGCACGCTGCCGTACAACGCTACGCCGGAAACGACCAATGCTTCGCCGGTGAGCGCCGTGACGCCGGGCACCTATCCGAACGTGTTCACGACGGAAGGGACGACCCCCGACGGCAACTTCGGCGTGACCGCCGATATCGTGATCGATCAATGGGCCGCCGGCGCCACCAGCCCGACCACCTATCTCGACGTGACGGCCGCGGCCAAGAAGGGCGGTTTCGATTTCACGACGAGCTTCGCATCGAAGTCGGAACTCGCGATGAACCTGTCGCAAGACGGCACCGCGATTACGTTCAACGGCTATAACGCGCCGATCGACTCGATCGATCTTTCGAACTCGAACACGCCGGGCGTGATCGATCCGACCAACCCCGACGTTGCCACGCCGACGTACCGCACGGTCGCCCAGCTCAACCTGGCAACCAAGGCCGTGACGTTCACGAACACCAACGCTTACTCGGGCAACAACGGCCGCGCTTCGGTGCTGGTCGGCGGTCAGTACTACATCGTCGGCAATGCCGGCAACTCGGGCTCGTCGCCGAACCCGACCTATGGCCAGCTCGACATGCTGACCATGAACACGGGCGTGCAGACGATCGCGGCAGGCAGCAGCTGCGCGTTCTCGCAGCCGGTCGGCACGTTCTTCTCGGGCAACAGCAGCACCTACGCGGCACCGACGTCGTGCGGTCTGGGCACGATCACCGACGCGCTGTCGAGCACCACGTTCGCCAAGAAGACCAACGCCGGCGGCAACCAGTTCGGCTTCTCGCTGACTGCGCTCAGCCAGCCCTATGACAAGACCGGCAAGGACGCCAACTTCCGCGGTCTGTTCCTGGCTCCGGACGGCACCCTGTACGTCTCGAAGGGCAGCGGCAGCAACGGCGTGAACACGGTCTTCCAGGTCGGCGCAGCGGGCGCGCTCGCGAACGGCGCGAAGTTCAGCGACCTGCAGAATGTCGCCATCACGCCGCTGTTCACCGCGCCGACGACCGCATGGTCGGGCGCGCCGGGAGCCGCCAACGAACCGGCGTCGAACGCAACGCTGACCACGGCGCTGACGACCGCCAGCGCAACATCGTGGCCGATGAGCTGGAATACGGGCTTCCCGTTCGGCATGTGGATGCCGAAGACCAACACGAACCTGATGTTCGTGGCTGACGAAGGCGACGGCGATCCGGCCGACATGACGATCGGCAGCGGCGGTCTGTGGGTCTATCAGAAGTCGGGCAGCACGTGGACGGCGATCGCCCACATCACCCAAGGTCTGAATCTCGGCCAGGCGTATACCGTGACCGATACCGCTGGCACGTACGGCACGGCGGGCGCCAAGTACACGACCTCGGCTGACGGCCTGCGCAACATCACCGGCCAGATCAACAGCGACGGTTCGTACACGCTCTACGCGATCACCTCGACGGCCAACAACAGCCTCGGTACGACGTTCGACGCAGGTGCCGATTCGAACCAGCTCGTGAAGATCACGCTGAGCGTGAGCGGCACGACCGTGACGACCTCGGGCTTCTCCGTGATGCAGACGGCGCCGTACGGCCAGGTTCTGCGCGGCGTGACGATGACGAGCCGCTAAGCGGCAACGCGGCAGGCACCGGACAGTGTCCGGTGCGTTTCGGATGGCCCGCATTCTTTGGAATGCGGGCTATTTTTCTGGTTAGGCGCGAACCTGCACCTTGATCGAATTCGCGCTTTTGTCCGCGGCGATCCGAAAGGCCTCGTCGATCTCGGCCAGATCCAGCTCGTGTGTGATCATCGTCCGAAGCACGTCACCCTTGCGCGCCAGCAGATCGATCGCGACCTCGAAGTCGTGCTTGCCGTCGATGGCGCTATAGCAGTTCGGCAGATGGATGGTGAGTTCGCGCACGTGGGCCTCGACGATTTCGAGTCCGCGAAAGCCATGATCGAACGCGCCGAGGACACTCAGCATGCCGAGGTGGCGCACGAGCTTGCACGAGAAGTCGAGCGTGTCGGCCGAGCCGCCCACGGTCTCGATCGCATAGTCGGCGCCCAGGCCGTCCGTTACCTGATTGATCTCGCCGGCGGCAGTCGGCAGGTCTAACGAAAGCACCCCCGCCGCGCCCATCTTCAGGGCGGCCTTTGCCTGGACGTCGTGCTTGGCGACCACGTAAACCTTCTCGCTGCCGGCGTCGAGTGCCGCCGCCAACGCGGAGAGGCCGATGGTTCCCGCGCCGACGATCACGCCGGTCATGCCCGGGCCGATCCCCATGCGCCGCGCCGCATGCACGCCGACGGCGACGGGCTCGACGATGGCGCCGAGCTGATCGTCGACCGCATCCGGCAGCGGGAACACGCCGACCGCCTTCGTTCTCACGAACTCGGCAAAACCGCCGCCGAACGGAAACTCGCGCGCCTGGCAGTGCAGCGCATAGCCGCGTTTGCAGAAGGCACATTTCCCGCACGCGGTGCCGAGCACCATGTCGACGGTGACGCGCCGGCCGAGCAAAGTGTTCGTCACGCCTTCGCCGACGGCAACCACGACGCCGCTCAGTTCGTGGCCCATCGGAAAGCCGGAGCGGCCGGAAAACGTTCGATAGGGATTCAGATCGCTGCCGCAGATGCCGATGTTGGCGACCTTCAGAACGACCGTTCCCGGGATGGCCTCGGGTCGCTCCATTTCAATCAGTTCGAGCTTGCGTAGGCCGGTTTGCAGCGCTGCTTTCATGACTTCCCCAGCCGAATAGCATTCCTGATTCAATTGACTGCCCCTCAAAGGTTCGTTAGGCAACCCGATTATGGCACGGCCCCCTCGGACGCCCGCCGCATGCACGGACCGCCATTCTGATTTCGACGTGGTCCGTGCCTGGAGCAGATCGGGGTGCGTCGAATCGGGCGTGGCCGGCACGGACAGGCAATGGATGGATCAATTACACGTTTGATGAAAGTATTCTAAGGGGATGTGTCAATGAAATTGAAAGCAATACTAAAGAAAGAAATCCTGATTCTAGGCTTCCTCGCGCTTGCTGCGTGCGGTGGCGGCGGGAATTCCGGCGCGTCCGTATCGTCGGGGGCTTCCACGCCGGCCGTGACCCCGGCCAGCCTGACGTGGTCGGTCGATTCCGGTACGACCGTGACGCAGGCACAGACCGTCGTGAGGGCGTCCATCGGGCGGTACGCCGTTCACCTTGGCGGCTCTCGCGGCCGACCCTAACAACACGCAGACCGTCGTGAGCGCGTCCAACCCGTTCCAGGCCAACGGCAACGTGCCTGATACGGCCTATGGGCTTTGCAACTACACGGCCTCGGCGGCACGCCTGTACTACGGCGGCACGACCGCCACCACGAACCCGCTGAACAGCTCGATGACGCCGTTCAATACGCCGACCGCCAAATCGGCCTTCAGCACGAGCGCGACCTATCCGTTCGTGAACATGGCGCCGTTCTATTTCCCGCTGACGTACACGTCGAACGTGACGTCGACCGGCAACGTCAACGCCTCGGCAACGCCGATCATCGGTCTGTTCGACTGGCGTCCCGAGTACATGGACGAAGGCCTGGTTGCGGCCGAATCCGGCGACAACGGCAAGACGTGGTACTTCATGCCGAACACGCTGGAGCTGGCCGCAGGCAACAACGTTTGCCCAGCCACGCTGCAAAGCGATAACTCCGCGACGACGGCCGGCGACGGCTGGGGCCACGCCACGATCGTGCAGTTGCCGGGTTCGAATGCGAAGACCGGCGGCCAGATGCTCTACATGCTCAATCGTACTCCGGCGGCTGTGGACGTTGCGCCGCTCAACGTGATCCAGCTGACCAACGTGTCGCCGAAATTCCCGATTCAGAACACGAACGCCACGACGGTCGGCTCGCAGGACATCAACGCGATTCAAACCGCGCTGACGAACACGCCGGGCGCGACGTCTCCGGTCGTCGTGCAGCAGACGGTCGGTCTCCTGAATCCCGACGGCATTCTGGCCGTGGTTCCGAACACCACGCCGGGCACGCCCACCACGGTTCTGTACGTGCAGAAGATCCTGAACGGCGATAACACCGGAAGCACCGCTCTGCCGGCCGCGCAGCAGTGCGCCAAGGCTCCGTCCAGCGGCAAGACCAACCATGACATCACGTATGTTCGGCTTGCCACGACGACAGACGGCGTTCACTTCACCGATGAAGGTGCGGTCAATGGCCTGAACGACCCGACCACGGTCGACTACAACGGAACCCGTTGGGTGACGCCGCGCGGCACGCTGATCGACATCAACGGTGACGGCAGCCGCTGGGGCCTGCTGTTCTCGGCAGGCAACTGTCTTGATGCGGACTCCGATGCGTTCCACTACATCGGGTACGCGGAATCGAGCGACCTGAAGAACTGGACCGTCTATAACGACATCAACCATCCGATCGCGTCGATCAACACGATCACCGCGAAGAACCAGGGCGGCAATCAGTCGACGGTGACGATTCCGGCCAATCCGCCGCTGATTCCGACGCGGTCGTGGTTTGCCCAGCGCGTGTACGCACCTTCGGGCATCCAGATCGATCCGACGCACCTGAGCGTGACCTTTGCGGGTTATGGCGTGTAGTCGCTGAAGACCGACCTGCTGAACCACCGCCAGATCGGCAACATCGTGCTCACGGCCAGCAAGGCGCTGCCGAAGGCGCCGAACAACATCAACAACCAGTCAGCGTTGATCTTGTGTCGTACAGACGGTATGCGGTAGCCGTCTGCAGTTTCTCCCGGGCCGCACGTGCCCGGGAGAGCCGAAAGAAGAACCTGAGCGCCACCTGCCTTGACCGGCAGGTGGCGCTTTGCTTTATGCGTACGGTTGGTTCATGTTTGCGATAGATGGGCGTCGACAAGAGGGGCCAACTGCGGCGCGTACTCATGTGCCAGATCGTGGTTGCCACCTGCGACGACGTGCAAGCGTGCGTCAGGAAGCAGTTCGAGAAGCCGCCGGCCAACCGCGACTGGACTGATTGGATCGGCATCTCCCCAAAGCAGAAGAACCGGCTGCGCGATGCGGCGCAGTTCGTGCGTCAGGTCGGCCTTGAAGGATGTGAACCAGTCGGGGAAAGGCGGATTTGCATTGCTCAATCCACTTCGCCAATCCGTGGCGCCCAGTGCCTGGGTGTCGATTCCGCCGGAAGTTACCGTCAGAACCAGATGAGTGACCAGGTCGGGCTTGGCGAGCGCTGCGCGGATCGCAATCACGCCACCCATCGATTGGGCGATCAGCGCGGTGGGTTGGCCGATCTGGTCGACGACCATCCGAAGCAGGTCGTCGATGTCGTTGACGCCGGGCGCAGCGGGCTCCTGGCCGAACCCGGGATACGCGACGATGACTTTCCTGGTGGGGGTCGTCAGGCGATTCGCGAGTGGCTGCCAGAATGCGGTGTTGCCGGATGCGCCTGGCAGGAAGAGTAATTTTGAGGGGGTGGGCGTGTACTGATTCTTCATTGCTTATGGGATGCCGATTGCGCGTATGGACGTTGTGGATGTTGCCAGCGCGAGAAGAACGATTGTCGATGATCCTGATGTTGATGTCGACCGGTCGCTCGTCGCCGACAATACGCTTTCACTAACGGTTCGCACATTCGTTCGGCGCCAACGGTGGTTATGCCGCTTCATATTTCGATAGGTACGACCGACCATGGCGCGACGTTCGACGTGCGGCACCCAATGTCCGCAAGCGTGTGTGCAAGAGGTGTTTGCAACGCACACGCGCCGACAGGCGTCGGAGCGACACGTAGTGCTCGCAGCCTAACCGGTCGCATGGAAAGGGGTACCATGAGGAAGTTATCGAACGCTAGGTTCATCCGTACCTGAGCGTATAACGTCTCCCTGACCAGGAGTCCTGCCATGATCCTCTATCACACCGTACCCGATTCCCCGGTTATCGAAATCTCAGTCGAAGGCAAAATCACCGACCACGAACTGCGCGAAGCCATCGAGCGCATGCGTGGTGATCTTGAACTGAACGGTAAGACCCGCGTGCTCGAACGCATTGAGCATTTCAGTGGCATCGAGCCGAAGGCGCTATGGACCGATATGACGCTCGGTGTCTCCGTTGCCCGCAAGGTCACGCGTGCCGCCGTGGTGGCCGATGCGGGCTGGATTCGCGCTGCGATGCATCTGGCGCGGTTTTTTACGAAGGCTGAAATCAAGGCATTTCACGTCAACGAACTGGAGCAGGCGCGGGCCTGGATCAACGCCTGAACGTCGTTGACAACCGATCGCATCGACGAATGAAGACGACAGTGAATCAATGAGACTTACCGTTCGAGCAGTTTGAAGAACGGCGACGCGATAATGAGTAGTCCAAACGAGAAAACTATCCACCAGGCCGGTGTTCTGAGGTGTGCGAGAGCAGGAACGCGACGCACGAGATAGCACGGAATCAGACAGGCTACGATGCCAAACACTGGCACAGTAAGCTGCATTAACATCATCGTCGAAATATTGAGCTTTACCCAGAAGGTCAGAAAGCAGACTGTACCGATAGCAATCGCAAACGGCACTAACCGGTTGAAACGGTCACTACGGACCATGAATCTATCGACGATGTTGGTGACAATGCCACGCACGGCGTCGTGGAAACCGAGGTAGATCCCGAAGAAGGCCGTGAAGATTGCCAGAACATTCAGAATCGTAGCCAGAATCCGGACTGTTTCACCTCTCATGACTCTGGCGGCAAGCGCCAGTGAAGAGATGTTGTGCGTCATCGCGTAGACCGCATCCTCGTGGTGTGTCGCCAGCATAAAGGACAGCGCAAAAAACACCACGCAAGTTACGAGGATAAAGTAGGCATATCGGCATGCACGAAGCGACCGATAGTTGGCAATTTCACGCTTTCCTTCCAGTTTCCGGTACGCGACGTTCATCGGATTCAACACATGAACGTAGATGATCGAGAGCATGGCCCAGGGCAGGGTGAGCAGCACGTCAACCATGAACGACGAAATCTCCGGAAAGTGACCGAGTGCGAGGTGAGACACATTCCAGTAAGGCATCATCGACAAACCGAGAAACACAATGATGCCCAGCTTCGAAACAATCATAGGCCCGGAGATACGGAACAGGAGTCGCTCTCCGCGCGACGCGATCAACACAAGTGTGATGATGATCGCACCGATGTACCACGTATGATCGCCGAGTGACGCGGTCGTCAGCTTGTATGTCTGAAGATAGGATGCGCTATCTCTTGTGATAGCCGAGGAATACGCGAGCATTCCCTTCAGCAGCATCAGGAAATAGGCAACGCCCATGAAGCCCGCCCAGTTTTTGCCGAGGTATTGCGTGATGATGTCGTTGTAATCGTCGCACGCTTCGGTATGCGCCAGCGACTGAAGGTACAGTCGAGCCTGAAGGTACGTCGCAGGATAAGCGATCACCAACGCCGTCAAAGACACCCAGAATCCTTTGACGCCCATCTGGATCGGCAGAAAAATGATCCCAGACCCGATCGCCATCCCGATGCACATCACAACCCAGCCCGCGTCATATCGCGTGAAGGGGACCGTGGGCTGCCCGGTTGCTTCGGGCAGGCAAGTTGGCAGCGTGTCGGCAACGTTTTTCATGGAGTCTCCCGGATTTTTTTCTCTTCAATATCGTTCGCCACGCGGCTCATCACATAAAAGCTTCGCGCCACGTCGATACGCCACGGCGCCGCGACTGCATTGTCTGGGGGGGGCAACACGGAGTCGTGTCGTTCCTTATGCCAGTTAGCTTCCCGAAAAGAACCGTCGAGTTGATACATCTCCTGGCTCGCATTATCGGAGCGTGAGCGGTTCCAAAAAAAGTGTTTCGCTGATTGGAACGTGCAAATGATTGGGGCCGCCTGGCAGGCAGTAGCCGGCAGACTCGTGCACGGGTATCCGGATCACCTGTCTCTCGGGATGGTCACGACGAACCATATAGCAGTGGGCGGTGATGACAATTCAGAGTAGAGTGGGCAGCTATCGAAATCGGTCCGCCTGTCCGAATCGCTTCCATACCCAAATTGTCCTCAAAGCCAAATTCCCAGAGCCCTCGGCTCGCAGGACCGGATGGTCTCGCGGACGCCCTAAGCGACCGACAGTTCTCGACAAACCTTGCACGAGGTCTCGATGTACTGCGAGCTTTCACTGCCGCCGAGCCCGTGCTGACCAACCGGGCGCTTTCTGATCGTACCGGGCTACCGAAAGCGACTGTTTCGCGACTCACGTACACGCTCACGCTGTACGGATATCTGGTTCAGGAGGAGTCCGGAGCTTACCGCCTGGGAACAGGTTTCCTCGCACTCAGTCATCCCATTCTGGCGAGCTTGCCGGTACGACAACTCGCGCGCCCATTCCTGCAGGCACTCGCCGATCAAACAGGATTTACTGTAAATCTCGCTATGCGCGAGCGTGTGAAGGCAATCTACATCGATACTGTTCGCGCTGATCTTTTCAATCCCTACCTTCCCGATATCGGACGCGTCAGCCCTCTTCTGCAGAGTGCAATCGGACGCGCACTCATATTCGGTCATCCTTCGGCGGAAAAAGAACGTCTGCTCAATCGGATCAAGGTGGGCGACCCAGAGAACTTCAAGGCAGGCCTTTCACTTCTCAAGGATGACGAAGCATTGTTCGCCAGGACTGGTTATTGTCGCGCACGAGGACCGTGGCTTTCCGATATCGATGCGATAGCCGTGCCACTTCCACTGCCGGGCCGGATGAGCCCTGTCGCGATCAATTGTTCGGTTGCGATGTCCGCACCTCACGTCGCGCGACTGGTTGAGGCTGTCGATGCGCTCAAGGACACCGCACGGCAAATCGGCGATGCTTGCAGCCGCGCGAGACCTGAAAGACTCTGATCTTTCCCTAGCCTGCTTGCGACGCAACCTGCTCCAGGATCGAACCGCTCGAAACCTGAACCTCGAAGTATTCGACCTTTGGATCGAAGGAGTCGAGAAGCTTTTGGGTGCTCTCTTTTACGACTGCCTCGTGAATGTCGTCGCGGCGCGCAAACTGACGTACCGCATCCATATCGCGCCAGTAGCTCATGAACAGGATTTCGTATTTCTCGCCGATCTGTTTGGCCGACATGCTTGCGCCGATGTGACCGTCGAGCTTTTTCATTTCCTGGAACGTGTTGCGCGCGAGGTGTGCTCCGTATGTGTCGACAACCTGCTGGTTAGCGGCAATGGCGCGCCAGGTTCGGATAATCATGATCGGTCCTTTCTGGTGTGGTTGCGGAGAAATCTTGATCGATTGATGCCATCGATCAGGGCTTATGCGGTCGTCGGAAGCAACATTCTCTCGTTCATCGCCTGGCGTATTTCTACGTCAAACATATCCGGCGCCGGATTTCCGTGGATGAATCCAATGATCGTCGGATTTTGAGTAATGGAAGCGGGCCGATGATCGGCGATCTTTCAGGCGACTGGAAGCGGTCTGCGAAGCATTTCATTTCTCCGAATGTCTCGCAAAGCAACCGTGATACAGGATGATAAGTCCCGGTTCACCTCGTAGATTTTTTGATTCGCAGAGTGAAACGGTGAGCCGTTCCAACCTGATTAGACACTCTGTATTAGGACCAACATCTACTGCCTGTCGATACCCGGGCTGTTGATGTCCATGCAGAACTGACCCACTGAGAGCCGTAATTTTCATTGAATTTTGACCCACGTGATTGAATGTCCTGCTCAATCTTTGAGCAGGGGATACAGAGGTGATCACGGTGGGCA
>Ga0153988_1000014_pt1 | contig 33052 bp, 28 predicted proteins | sample TSNC072MetaG_FD_104742 | JGI IMG/M metagenome (GOLD analysis project Ga0153988, IMG submission 104742) | Attine ant fungus gardens microbial communities from North Carolina, USA - TSNC072 MetaG | ecosystem: Host-associated > Fungi > Mycelium > Unclassified | place: USA: North Carolina, Jones...
GAATTATTCAGGAATCCATGGCAATCAGAAGGCATGTGCGTTCGTCGAAAAAAACGATTCACGAGCGCAAGGTTCGAGGGCGCCCGAAACCGCAGCGCCCTACTTCCATTGATCGTCGGTCAGACGTTCGCGTTGCCGCGCAGGCGGACAAGAATGCCTTCCAGTGCATCGAGATCGCCGAAGTCCACGAGCACCTGGCCACGGCCGCGCCGGCCGAGCTTGATCTTCACGGTCGCCGCCAGCAGGTCCGAGAGTTCCTCTTCGAGCCGCCGCGTATCGCGCCCGCCATCCGGATTAGCGCGTGCCTTGAGCGCAGGCCTCGTCTTCGTCGTCATCGCTACGAGCTTTTCGGTCTCGCGCACCGACAGGCGCTTGTTGACGACCTGGTTGGCCAGCGTGATCTGCGTCGCGGCATCAACGGCGAGCAGCGCGCGAGCGTGCCCCATGTCGAGATCTCCGGCGAGCAGCATCGTCTGCACCGGCGCCGCGAGGTTGAGCAGACGCAGCAGATTCGACACCGCACTGCGCGAGCGGCCAACCGATTCCGCCGCCTGCTCGTGCGTGAAGTGGAATTCGTCGAGCAAACGCTGGATGCCCTGCGCTTCTTCAAGCGGATTCAGATCTTCGCGCTGGATGTTCTCGATCAGCGCCATCGCGGCCGCGGCCTGGTCCGGCACGTCCTTCACGAGCACCGGCACCTCTTCGAGGCCAGCAAGGCGTGCAGCCCGGAAACGTCGCTCACCGGCGATGATCTCGTATTTGTCCGCGGAGATCGGGCGTACCAGAATCGGCTGCATCAGCCCCTGCGCGCGGATGCTGGCCGCGAGTTCCTGCAGCGCGCCCTCGTCCATGCGCGTGCGCGGCTGATATTTACCCGCCTGCATCTTGCCGAGCGGCAGCACATTCGGCGCACCCTCGATCACCACCGCATCGGTGATATCCGCGGTGCCACCGAGCAATGCCTCCAGACCGCGGCCCAATCCTTTCTTTCTCGCTACTGCGTTCATCGTGCTTCCTCGATCCGCTTAGGATGCCTGGGGCGCGTCGTTCAATGTGCGCACCCGCTCAATCATTTCCGCGCCGAACTGCACGTACGCCTGCGCGCCACGCGACGCCCTGTCGAATACTACGCCGGGCAGCCCATAACTAGGCGCCTCGGCAAGCCGTACATTGCGCGGGATCACCGCGTCGAACACCTTGTCGCCGAAATGCTCTTTCAGTTGATCCGAAACCTGCTGTTGCAGTGTGATGCGCGGATCGAACATCACGCGCAGCAAACCGATCACCTTCAGGTCACGGTTCAGATTGGCGTGAACCTGCTTGATCGTATTGACGAGGTCGGACAGGCCTTCGAGTGCGAAGTATTCGCACTGCATCGGAATCACGACGCCGTGCGCGGAGCACAGTCCGTTGAGCGTGAGCAGCGACAATGCAGGCGGGCAATCGATCAGCACGAAGTCGTATTCGCTCTCGACCGCAGCAAGCGCCACCTTCAACTGACGCTCGCGATTCTGCATGCTGACCAGTTCCACCTCGGCGCCCGCAAGTTCGCGATTCGCGGGCAACACGTCGTAGCCGACGGCTTCCGGCCGCACTCGCGCATCGGCCACGGACACGTTATCCACGAGCACTTCGTAGACGGTGTTCGTACATTCGGCCTTATCGATGCCGCTCCCCATCGTGGCATTGCCCTGCGGGTCCAGATCGATGAGAAGAACTCGCTGTCCCTGCGCTGCCAGGCTCGCGGCCAGATTGACTGTGGTGGTCGTCTTGCCGACACCACCCTTCTGGTTCGCAACGCAGAAGATTTTTGCCATCGTTGGTGTGTCCCTATTGCTGCTTGATGAAGTGAAAATCGATGAGGGTACGGGTCGCCGGGAGTGGCCGTCAGCTTTTCGCGTCCACCCGAACCTCGATCAGATGCCGTTCGGCGTCGAGTAAGGGCACGCTCAGCCGGATGATCTGTTCCACGTGGGCGCCCGCCGGCAGACGTTCAATTTCACCGTCCGGCTGCACACCCTTCATCGCCCAGATCGCGCCCTGCTCCGCAACCAGGTGACGGGCCAGTGTAACGAAATCCGTGAGTTCTGCGAATGCGCGCGAAACGATTACGTCGAACTTTGCCGGTACTTCGGCGCCGGGCCGCAATGTCTCGACGCGCCCCGTCACGACCGACAGATTCGAGAGACCCAACTCGGCCTTCGCCTGAGCCTGGAAGGCCGTCTTTTTATGAACGATATCGTTCGTAGTGACGGTCCATTCGGGCAGTATGATCGCCAGCACGATCCCGGGCAAACCGCCGCCCGAGCCGACGTCGAGCACGGACGACGGACCGCGCGGCGCGAGATGCGGCACGATCGAGAGCGAATCGAGAATGTGCTGGATCAGCATCTGCCGGGGATCGCGAATCGCCGTCAGGTTGTAGACGTTGTTCCACTTCGCCAACAGCGTGACGTAATCAAGCAGCTTGCGTTGCTGAACGTCGCTCAGGTCAAGCCCAAGCTCACGGACGCCGTCCGCCAGCAGCGACGCCAAGCCCTGCTGATCGATACCTCTCTGCCCTGCCGTCATTGCACCACCGGCTTGCTGTCGGTGCCGGGTTCAACGGGCTTCGCCGGACGCCGCCCAAGGCCTCGCTTCAGATGAACCATCAGCAACGAGATAGCCGCCGGCGTGATGCCCGAGATACGGGACGCCTGGCCAATCGTTTCCGGCCGGAACTGCGTCAGCTTCTGGCGTGCCTCGAACGACAGTCCGCGAACCTCTGCGTAGTCCAGTCCTTCCGGCAGGCGCGTGTTTTCGTGCGCCTCGTTGCGTTCGATTTCGCCGGCCTGACGATCGATGTAGCCCTGATACTTGATGCCGATCTCGATCTGCTCCTTGATCTGAGCGAGCAGTACATCGTCTTCGGCGAGCACATCCGGCGCACCGCACGTGCCGTCATGCAAGCCACAGACGCCGTCATAGCTCACGCCCGGCCGGCGGAGCAGATCTGCGAGACTGTATTCGTGATCGATCGGCTTGCCGAGCAGCGCCGTCGCTTCGTCGGCGGATAACGTCTTAGGATTGACCCACGTCGTACGAAGGCGCTCTGTTTCACGTGAAACAGCGTCGCGCTTGCGACTGAACGCGTCCCAGCGAGCGTCATCGATCACACCCAACTCGCGGCCGATCTCGGTCAGGCGCATGTCGGCGTTGTCTTCGCGCAGGCTCAGGCGATATTCGGCACGGCTTGTGAACATCCGGTACGGCTCAGACACACCGCGCGTGACCAGATCGTCGACCAGCACGCCCAGATAAGCCTGATCACGACGCGGGCACCATGCGTCCTTGCCCTGGACGTGCAAACCGGCGTTGATACCGGCCAGCATGCCCTGCGCCGCCGCCTCTTCATAGCCGGTAGTACCGTTGATCTGTCCCGCGAAGAACAGCCCGTTAATCACCTTGGTTTCCAGCGATGCCTTCAGTCCGCGTGGATCGAAATAGTCGTACTCGATCGCATAACCGGGTCGCAGGATATGCGCATGCTCCAAACCGCGCATCGAGCGCACCAGTTCGAGCTGCACGTCGAACGGCAGGCTGGTGGAAATCCCGTTCGGGTAGAACTCGTTGGTCGTCAGCCCTTCCGGCTCCAGGAAAATCTGATGCGATTCCTTCGACGCGAAACGGTGAATCTTGTCCTCGATCGACGGGCAATAGCGCGGCCCTACCCCCTCGATCACGCCCGTGTACATCGGCGAGCGGTCGAGGCCGCCGCGAATGATGTCGTGGGTGTGCTGATTCGTATGCGTGACCCAGCACGGCACTTGTCGCGGATGCTGCTCGACGCGTCCGAGGAACGAGAACACCGGCACCGGGTCCAGATCGCCCGGTTGCTCTTCGAGTTGCGAGAAATCGATCGTACGGCCGTCGACACGCGGTGGCGTACCCGTCTTGAGCCGGCCCTGCGGCAGCTTCAGTTCCTTCAGGCGTGCGGACAGGGAAACCGCAGCCGGATCACCCGCACGGCCGCCGGTGTAGTTGTTCAGACCGACGTGAATCTTGCCGTCGAGGAACGTACCTGCCGTCAGCACCACGGCTCGCGAGCGGAAACGGATCCCTACTTGCGTAACGGCACCGACCACACGGTCGCCTTCCACCATCAGATCGTCGACAGCCTGCTGGAACAGCCAGAGATTGGGCTGATTTTCCAGACGATGACGGATCGCCGCCTTATACAGCACGCGGTCGGCCTGGGCTCGCGTCGCACGCACGGCGGGCCCCTTCGACGAGTTCAGGATGCGGAACTGGATGCCACTTTCGTCAGTGGCGGCCGCCATGGCACCGCCGAGCGCGTCGACTTCCTTGACCAGATGGCCTTTGCCAATGCCGCCGATCGACGGATTGCAGCTCATCTGCCCGAGGGTTTCGATGTTGTGGGTCAAGAGCAGTGTCTTATTGCCCATGCGCGCCGAAGCCAAAGCGGCTTCGGTGCCGGCATGACCACCGCCAACGACGATTACGTCAAATTCTGTGGGAAAAAGCATCGCGGGATCTCACGCTAGATCGTCGCGTGAGCCTTCAAGGGAAAATGTATGGGCGAATTATAACGGGTTCAGTTTCGGCCCGAATTTCGTCCGAATGACCAATGAATAAAAAAGCGGTGTGTTTCACGTGAAACACACCGCTTGAAAGACCGCCATCCGTGGAAATGGTGCAGTGCTATGCCACTTTTTTCGCCAGGCCAAGATAGGTTTCGATCACGCGCGGATTCTGTGCGAGGTCCGCTGCCGGTCCTTCGAGTGCCAGCTCGCCGGTTTCGAGTACATAGCCGTAGTCGGAAATTTGCAGTGCGGCGCGTGCGTTCTGCTCGATCAGCAGCGCGGCAACGCCCGTCTGCCGCAGCGCGCTGATGATGTGGAAAATTTCCTTCACGATCAACGGTGCGAGACCGAGGCTCGGCTCATCGAGCATCAGCAGATCGGGCTTACCCATCAGCGCGCGACCGACCGCCAGCATCTGTCGCTCGCCACCGGACAGCGTGCCGGCTTCCTGCTTGCGACGCTCCTTCAACCGGGGAAACAGCTCGAACACCGGGTCAAGCTGATCGAGGAAATTCCGCTCCCCTGCCCGCTTGCGCCGGTAAGCGCCGAGCACGAGGTTATCTTCGACCGTCATCGACGCAAATAGCTCGCGCTTTTCCGGCACCAGACACATGCCGCGTGCGACCCGCTTCTCGACCGGTATCGCGCTGACGTCCTCGCCCCGATAGTTGATCCCCCCCTTCGCATGACCCGTGCCCGGCAAAGCCCCCATGATTGCGTTCAGCAACGTGGACTTGCCCGCGCCATTCGGACCGATCACCGAAACGATTTGCCCGGCCCGCACCTGGATTGCCGCGCCGTGCAGCGCCTCGACCTTGCCGTAACGGACCGATAGGCCGTCCACGTCGAGAATCGGCGCCGCAGCCGTTACACCCGTCGTCATCGTGTTCTCCATCATTCCACCCCGCCCAGATACGCTTCGAGCACCGCCGGGTTCTGCTGCACGTCCTGCGGCAAACCTTCCGCGATCCGCGTCCCGAACTCCATGACCACGAGCCGGTCCGTGAGATTCATCACGAAATCCATATCGTGCTCGACCAGCAACACGCTCATCCCTTCCGCTTTCAGGCGACGCAGCAGATCGGCGAGTTGCAGCTTTTCCCGATAACGCAGACCGGCAGCCGGTTCGTCGAGCAACAGCAACGTCGGATCACAGCACAGCGCGCGCGCGATTTCGAGAATCCGCTGCTGACCGAGCGCGAGACTGCCCGCCTCGTCATACATATGCTGCTCGAGGCCGACACGGCGAATCTGCCGGGCCGCCTCGGCCATCAGCCGCGCCTCTTCCGTGCTATTCAAGCGCACGATGCTGCGCCACACACCCGCATGACCGCGCAGATGCGCGCCGATGGCGACGTTCTCCAGCACCGTCATGCCCGGCAGCAGCTTGACGTGCTGGAACGTGCGGCCGATCCCGCGTTTGACGATTTCACGTGAATTGAGCGCATCGATACGCTCGCCGCGAAACGTGATCTCGCCGCTCGTCGCCTGCAGCACACCGGTCACGAGATTGAAGGTGGTCGACTTGCCGGCGCCGTTCGGCCCGATCAGTCCGATGATCTGCCCCGCTTTGACCTCGAAGCTCACGTCGTTCACCGCGACGAGGCCGCCGAACTGCTTGCGCGCCTTGCTCACCGTCAGCAGGTTTTCGCCCGCTTGCGGTTTGCTGCGCTGCGGCAGAGGCTCCGCGTGATCGGCGAGATGCGCACGAGACCCGCGAGGGAAAAAGCGCGCGACGAACGGCCACACGCCCTGTCGCGCGTACTGCAACAGCAGCACCATCAGAATGCCGAACACGATCACTTCGAAATTGCCGTTCTCACCGAGCAGTTTCGGCAGCAGCGTTTGCAGATAATCCTGTAGCACGGTCAGGATCGCCGCGCCAAGCACCGCGCCCCACACGTGCGAAACGCCGCCCACCACCGCCATGAACAGAAACTCGATGCCGTGGTTAAGGCCAAACGGCGTCGGATTCACTGCGCGTTGCAGATGCGCATACAGAAAGCCCGACACCGACGCGAGCACTGCCGCATAGACGAAGATCACGACGCGCATCCAGCCGGTATTGACACCCATCGCCTCGGCCATCATGCCACCCCCGCGTAACGCACGGATCGCGCGGCCCGGCCGGCTATTAAGCAGATTCTGAACAGAGACGACCGAGCCGAGCACGACCACCCAGATCAGGTAATAGATATGGCGGCCGGACTCGAGGTTTATCCCAAAAACATTGAGCACCGGGATACCGTTGATGCCGTCGTACTTGCCGAGCATGTCGAGATTGCCGAACAGGTAGAACAGCGCGAGCCCCCAGGCGATCGTGCCGAGCGGCAGGAAGTGGCCGGACAAGCGCATCGTGACGAGACCGAGCATCAGCGCGACCAGGGCGGTCACGATAATGCCCGCGATCAACGCAAGCCACGGCGACACGCCGTAGCTCGTCGTCAGATACGCGGTCGCATAGGCGCCGATGCCAACGAACGCGGCCTGCCCGAAGCTCGTCATGCCGCCGATGCCGGTCAACAGCACGAGGCCGATGGCGACGATCGCATACAGGCCGATGTAGTTCAGCAGCGTGACCCAGTACTCGGGCACGTGGATCGGATGCGGCAACACGGGCAGCGCGAACAGCACCACGAGGAACAACCAGAAGAACTTCTTTTGCATGATCCGTTTCATCGCGTCACTCCTCTTCCTCTTCGGCATGCGGGCTCGCAAGACTGCGCCACAGCAGCACCGGGATGATCAGCGTGAACACGATCACTTCCTTATAAGCACTCGCCCAGAACGACGAATACGACTCCAGCAAACCCACGAGAATCGAGCCTGCTGCCGCGAGCGGATAGCTGACGAGACCGCCGATGATCGCGCCCACGAAACCCTTCAGGCCGATCAGGAAGCCCGAGTCGTAATAGATCGTCGTGAGCGGCGCGACGAGGATGCCGCACAGGGCACCGAGCCCCGCCGCGAGCGTGAACGCGAGGCGCCCCGCCTGCGTCGTGCCGATGCCGACGAGGCGCGCGCCGAGCCGGTTCACCGAGGTCGCGCGCAGCGCCTTGCCCGAGATCGAGCGATCGAAGTACAGATACAGCGCGCCGATCAGCACGACCGCCGTGCCGATCACCCACAAGCTTTGCCCGGAGATCGACAGGCTGCCGACGTTGAACGTCGCATCGGAAAACGCGTTCGTGCGCGAGCCTTCCGCGCCGAACATCACGAGACCGAGACCGACCATTGCGAAGTGCACGGCCACCGCGACGATCAACAGCAGCAGCGTGGTCGCTTCCGCGATCGGCTCATAGGCGAGCCGATAAACGAACGGCCCCATCGGAATCACGATCAAGAGCGTCAGCGCGATCTGCACGATCATCGGCAGCGGCTGCATGAAGAGGCCGCGCGTGAGCGCATAGACGGCGATCGGAAACAGCAGATACTTCCCTGCCAGCACAGGCAGCGTGCGCGCCGCATGACGGCGCCGCTCCGCGTGCCGCAACGTCGCCGCCGTCTCGACGACGAAACACGCCGCGCCCATCGCCATCAGCAGCCAGCAGGTGGCCGGAAACTTCTGCGTCTGAAATGCGGCGAGCGTCAGCGCGCCATACGAAACAAACTCCCCCTGCGGAATGAAGATCACCCGCGTCACGGAAAACACCAGCACCAGCGCAAGCGCGAGCAGCGCGTAGATTGCGCCGGTGGTAATGCCGTCCTGCGCGAGGATCGCCGCAATTGATAGATCCATACTTCCTCGTCCTGAAGCGTCGAAATCGAAAAACCGGGAAACAGTCGTGATAGCACGGCGCGTAGCCGTCCATCAACCTGCATGCCATGTCTGAAAAGACAACCGCCGCGCCGGGACACGGCGCGGCGGTCGTTGCCATTGTCGTCGAACACATGGCAATGCGGTGCCATGCACCGCAGATTGCGCGAGAGGCGCGTACCGCTTTTTATCTTTATTGATTGTTTTCAGTCGTTCTGCAGCTTCCATTTGCCGTCGACGATCTGCACGATCACGCGTGCGCGCTGGTCGAGGCCATTGTGGTCGGTCGGCGTGGTGTTCATGATGCCGTGCGACACCGGCAGCTCCTTGAGGTTTTCGAGCGCGCTGCGCAGCGCCGCGCGAAACTCGGGCGTGCCCGGCTGTGCGGTCTTCAGCGCGACCGGAATCGCGGCCTGCAGCATCTGGCCCGCATCCCACGCGTGACCGCCGAAGGTGGCGACCGAACCCGCGCCATACGCCTTCTCGTACGCGTTCTTATAGGCTTCCGACGACTTCTTCACCGGATTCGAATCGGGCAGTTGATCGACGACGAGAATCGGGCCGGCCGGCAGCAATTCGCCGTCGCAATCCTTACCGCACACGCGCAGGAAGTCGTTGTTCGCGACACCGTGCGTCTGATAGATCTTGCCCTTGTAGCCACGCTCCTTGAGCGTCTTGGCCGGCAGCGCCGACGGCGTGCCCGAGCCCGCGATCAGCACCGCGTCGGGATTCGCGCTCATCGTCTTCAGCACCTGGCCCGTCACCGATGCGTCGGTGCGGTTAAAGCGCTCGTTCGAGACGACCTTCAGATTGTGGGCTTTCGCAGCGGCGTCGAAGGTCGTATTCCAGCTGTCGCCGTAGGCATCCGAAAAACCGATGAAGCCGACCGTCTTCACGCCGTGACGCTGCATGTAATCTGCGATCGCGTCGGCCATCAGGCTGTCGTTCTGCGGCGGCTTGAAGGCCCAGGCGCGCTTCGCGTCCATCGGCGCGATGATCGCCGCCGATGCCGCGAGCGAGATCACCGGTGTCTTGCCTTCGGCGGCGGGATCGAGCATCGCAAGCGCATTCGGCGTGACGGTCGAGCCGATGATCGCGTCGACGTGGTCTTCGTCGATCAGCTTGTGCGTGTTCTGCACGGCTTTGCTGGTGTCCGAGCCGTCGTCGAGAATGATGTACTGCACGCTCTTGCCGCCGATCTCCTTCGGCAGCAATGCAATCGTGTTCTTCTCAGGAATCCCGAGCGATGCGGCCGGCCCCGTGGTGGATAGCGTCACGCCGATCTTCACCTGCGCGAACGCCGCACCCGCGCCGCACATCAGCGCCATTGCGATGCCCGTGCGTACCCATTGCCTTGTCTTCTTCATTACGAGTCTCCAAACGCCTTGAAGCGCGTATCTATGAGCCGGCTCGACGGGCCCGGTGCGTGATCAAGTTATCGGGCCTGGGTGCGCGCGTGCCAAGCATGGTTTTCCCTGCTCGATGCGAATACCTTGCCCGTTCTGTTCGATGCCGCTCCTCTCACCTGCACGATCGCTGCTGCCTCGGACTGTCGCGCTTTCTGCGGCGCGATTTCCTCTTTTTTAACCACTAATATGCTAGTAGATTGCGTTCTGCATGATCGACGGTCAATAGCGCATGGGCCGAATGCGGGTTTGTCCTGAAGCAACGGAACCACACTTCTCTCGCGATGCGAATTACGGCACGGGCAATAAAAAAAGACGCGTCAACTGCACGCGTCTTTTGGCTCGGATTTCGTGGCGTTTTGCCTTCGCTCAGTCGCCGGCCAGCTTCCACTTGCCGTCGACGATCTGCACCATCACGCGCGCTCGCTGATCGAGACCGGCGTGATCGTTCGCGCTCATATTGAAGATGCCATGCGATGCGGGCATGTCTTTCGTGCCCTCGAGCGCCGCGCGCAACGCTTCGCGGAACGCCGGCGTACCCGGTTGCCCTTGCTTCAGCGCGAGCGGAATCGCCTGTTGCAGCAGCAGGCCCGCGTCCCACGCATGGCCGCCGAACGTCGACACCGAGCCCACGCCATAAGCGGCTTCATACGCGTGTTTGTACGCGAGCGAGGTCTTCTTCACCGGATTCGAATCGGGCAGTTGATCCGCGACGAGCAGCGGACCGGCCGGCAGCCACGTGCCTTCACAATCCTTGCCGCATACGCGCAGGAAGTCGTTGTTCGCGACACCGTGCGTCTGATAGTACTTGCCCTTGTAGCCGCGCTCCCTGAGCGTTTTCTGCGGCAATGCGGCCGGCGTACCGGCGCCGGCGATCAGCACCGCGTCCGGGTTCTGCGACATCATCTTCAGCACCTGGCCCGTGACCGATGCGTCGTTGCGCGCAAAACGCTCGTTCGCAACGACCTTGATCTTCTGGAGATCGGCGGCCTTGCTGAACTCCTTGAACCAGCTCTCGCCGTATGCATCGGCAAAGCCGACGAACGCGACCGTTTTCACGCCGTGATTCGCCATGTGCTGTGCGATCGCGGTGGCCATCAGGATATCGTTCTGCGGCGTCTTGAAGACCCAGGCGCGCTTCGCGTCCATCGGCTCGACGATGCCCGCGGCCGCTGCCATCGAGATCATCGGCGTGGACGTTTCGGCGGCGACGTCGATCATGGCGAGCGAGTTCGGCACGACGGTCGAGCCGATCAGCGCGTCGACGTGGTCTTCGCTGGTGAGCTTGCGGGCGTTCTTGACCGCCTGGGTGGAATCGGTCGCGTCGTCGAGCACGATGTAATCGATCTTCTGGCCCGCGACTTCCTTGGGCAGCAACGCGATCGTGTTCTTCTCCGGAATGCCGAGCGAAGCGGCCGGCCCCGTTGCCGACACGGTGACGCCGATTTTCACGTCTGCGAATGCGTGGCCGCTCCAGGCAGCCGATACTCCGGTGGCGACCAATGCCGCGCTGATCCAACGTAATGCCGACTTCATCCTGCTCCTCTATTAACCCCGTTATTCAACTGAATTTAAATCCGCGGATTTAAATGCCAACCCAGTGGTCGGTGAATAGCGAGTTTAGCGGACGCAAGCGCCGCGCCGCAAGCGTTTTGCAGGGATTGCGGCGCTTAAATGCGGTGTTATTGGAGAACAAGAAATCGCCGCCCGATTCACCGAATATCCCGGCGCAGCTTTTCAAAGGGCACTGTCGAAAAGAAAAGCACAAATAAAAAGCGCTGTCGGATATCAATCCGACAGCGCTTTCGTCTGGGCACTGAGTGCCTCAATTGTCTCCTCGTTCTCCACCTGCAAATTCGTGGTGCATCAGAACTGCATGAAGATTAAACGACGCCCCCTCGGCCAACAACTAGCAATTACCCTAGTGGTGCACTGCGGCACCGGATTGGAGCGCGCCGGCGCGTTTTGTCTGCGCATTATGCGACCCGCTTATGAAGGCCATTGTTTCATTGGATTTTTAGCCCATCCGAATTAGATCGGATGTCGAAGCAATGGCATATCGCAGTGCATCAAGCCAGGCCCGATTATGCACGCAACGGCCGCACGCGCGCGACGATCTCGCCGACGATACCGCGCCGGAACGCCAGCACGCATGCGATGAAAATCAGCCCCGTGACGATCGTCACCGACTCGCCGAGCGAGCGGAACCAGTCGAGGCCCGTCACCGAGGCAAGCGCGGCGCCGATATCGCCGAGCCGGTCTTCGAGCGACACGATCAGCGCGGCGCCGAGCAGCGGGCCGAACAGCGTACCCATACCACCCACGAGCGTCATCAGAATGACGAGACCGGACATGGTCCAGTACGCGTCGCTCAAGGTTTCGAAGCCCTGCACGAGCACTTTCAGCGAGCCTGCGAGACCGGCCAGGCCAGCCGACAGAATGAAGGCGAGCAGCTTGAAGCGATCGGTATCGTAGCCGAGCGACACCGCGCGCGGCTCGTTTTCCTTGATCGCGACGAGCACCTGCCCGAACGGCGAATGCACGATCCGCACGATCAACAGGAAAGCCGCGACGACCACCGCGAGCACGACGAAATAGAGCGCGACATCTGACGAGAGACTGAGCACGCCGAACAGCTTGCCGCGCGGCACGCCTTGCAGACCGTCTTCGCCATGCGTGAACGGCGCCTGCAGGAATACGAAGTAAACCATCTGTGCGAGCGCGAGCGTCACCATCGCAAAGTAGATGCCCTGGCGGCGAATCGCGAAGAAGCCGACGACGAGCCCGAGCAGTGTCGCCGTCGCGGTGCCGGTCAGCACCCCGAGCTCCGGCGAGAACCCGAGCGTCTGCATCGCATAGCCGGTCGCATAGCCGGCCGAGGCGAGAAACATCGCATGCCCGAACGACAGCAGCCCCGTATAGCCGATCAGCAGATTGAAGGCGGCCGCGAACAGCGCGAAGCACAGCACCTTCATCACGAAGAGCGGATAGACGCCGAGCACCGGCACCGCGAGCAGCACGATCAGCAGCAGACCGTAGAGGACTTTTCTCTGCATCATTTTTCCCTGCCGAAGAGACCCGCCGGGCGCACGAGCAACACGAGCGCCATGATCACGAAGACGACGGTCGCCGACGCCTCGGGGTAGTACACGCGCGTGAGCCCTTCGATCACGCCGAGCATGAGGCCGGTCAGGATCGAACCCATGATCGACCCCATCCCGCCGATCACGACCACCGCGAACACGGTGATGATCATCGGCTGGCCCATCAGCGGCGAAACCTGAATGACCGGCGCGGCGAGCACGCCGGCAAACGCCGCGAGCGCGACGCCGAAGCCGTAGGTGAGCGTGATCATCAGCGGCACGTTGACGCCGAATGCCTCGACGAGCTTCGGGTTTTCGGTGCCCGCGCGCAGATAGGCGCCAAGCCGCGTCTTCTCGATCACGAACCACGTCGCGAAGCACACGACGAGCGACGCGACGACCACCCACGCGCGATAGTTCGGCAGGTACATGAAGCCGAGATTGGTCGCGCCCGACAGCGCCGAGGGCACGTCGTACGGCTGGCCCGACGAACCGTAGATCGAATGGAAGATGCCTTCGATCGCAAGCGTGAGCCCGAACGTCAGCAGCAGGCCGTACAGATGATCGAGCTTGTAGAGCCAGCGCAGCATCGTGCGCTCGATCGCGATGCCGAACACGCCGACGATCAGCGGCGCGAGCACGAGCATCGCCCAGTACGGCAGATCGAAATACGACAGCCCCATCCACGCGAGCATCGCGCCGAGCATGAACAGCGCGCCATGCGCAAAGTTGATCACGTTGAGCAGGCCGAAAATCACCGCCAGCCCAAGGCTCAGAATCGCGTAGAACGAGCCGTTCACGAGCCCGAGCAGAAGCTGGCTCAGCATCGCCGGTAGCGGAACGCCAAAGATATCCATTGAAGCCCTTCGCCCTTCAAGCCATCGTCAAGGTGAGACCGGTCGCGTGCACGATGCGGCAACAACGCCCGCTGCGCGGCACGCAAAACGTCCGGGCCGTTTGAGCCGCCGTTGCCCGTGCTCACGAAAACACCGCACGTACGCGCCGCGCTGCAATTCCACGCAATACACGCGGCGTCTCGTTCACGAACAACGAACGGCCCTCGAACGTCTCAGGTGTCGCTATGCGCGACTTCTTTCTTCTGGCCCGCGCTTACTTCCACAACGCGCAACGCGTTTGCGCCTTGGTCGTAAAGGCCTGCTCGCCCGGGATCGTCGCAATGATCTTATAGTAGTCCCACGGTTCCTTCGATTCAGCCGGCGTCTTCACCTGCATCAGGTACATGTCGTGGATCATGCTGCCGTCCTCGCGGATATAGCCCTTCGCATAGAAGTCGTCGATCTTCGTCTTGCGAAGCTGCGCCATCACCTTGTCCGGATCGGTCGAGCCGACCGCCTGCACCGCCTTGAGATAGTTCATCGTCGCCGAGTAGTCGGCGGCCTGCAGGCTCGACGGCATCTTCTTCATCTTGTCGAAGTAGCGCTGCGACCACTTGCGCGTGTCGGCGTTCTTGTTCCAGTACCAGCTGTCGGTCAGCACGAGACCTTGCGTCGTCTCCAGCCCGAGGCTGTGCACGTCGTCGATGAACATCAGCAGCGCGGCGATCTTCATCGTCTTCGGAATGCCGAACTCCTTCGCGGCCTTGATCGCGTTGACCGTGTCGCCGCCGGCATTCGCGAGGCCGAGAATCTGTGCCTTCGAGGCCTGTGCCTGCAACAGGAATGACGAGAAGTCCGACGCCGACAACGGATGCCGCACCGAGCCGAGCACCTGCCCGCCGTTCGCCTTCACGACGTCCGAGGTCGCCTTTTCGAGCGCCTTGCCGAACGCGTAATCGGCCGTCAGGAAGTACCACGTCTTGCCGCCCTGCTTCGTCACGGCCGAGCCGGTGCCGTTCGCGAGCGCGGTCGTGTCGTATGCATAGTGGACCGTGTACGGCGTGCATTGCTCGTTGGTCAGCGTATCGGCGCCCGCGCCGATGTTGATATAGACCTTGTGCTTCTCGCCCGCGACGGTGTTCATCGACAGCCCGGTCGCCGAGTTCGTGCCGCCGATCAGCATGTCGACGCCATCGCGGTCGAACCATTCGCGCGCACGCGACGCGGCAATGTCCGCCTTGTTCTGGTGATCTGCGTACAGCACCGTGATCGGCTTGCCGTTGACCTTGCCGCCGAAGTCGGCCACCGCCATGCGGATCGCTTCAAGACCACCCTGCCCGTCGATATCGGCGTACAGGCCCGACATGTCGGTGATGAAGCCGATCTTCACGGCATCGTCGGCCGCTTGCGCGCCCCCGAACGTCAGTGCGGTGCCGGCGGCAACCGCGAAACAGAATGAGGCAAGCCGCGCGAGTGGGTTCTTTTTCATGCGTGTCTCCAGGTTGTTCGCTTGTGGTTATCAGAGGCAAGCGGGCGCGTGCGGAAGGTTTCCGCGAATACGCCCGCACGGGGGTCTATACACCGAGTAAATCGTGCAGCACCGGCATCTTGCCTTCGAGCTCGCTGGCCTCGAAATGCTCGACGATCGTGCCATGCTCCATCACATAGAAACGATCCGCGAGCGGCGCGGCAAAGCGGAAGTTCTGTTCGACCATCACGATCGTGTAGCCACGCGCCTTCAGCGTGACGATCATGCGCGCAAGCGCCTGCACGATCACGGGTGCGAGCCCTTCCGAGATTTCGTCGAGCAGCAGCAGATTCGCGCCGGTACGCAGAATTCGCGCGACCGCGAGCATCTGCTGTTCGCCGCCCGAGAGCCGCGTGCCCTGGCTCATGCGCCGCTCGTACAGATTCGGGAACATCGCGTAGATTTCCTCGAGCGACATCATGTGCGCCTTGTCGCCGACGGGCGGCGGCAGCAGCAGATTTTCCTCGCACGACAGGCTCGAAAAAATGCCGCGCTCTTCGGGGCAATAACCGATGCCGCAATGCGCGATGCGATGCGTGGGCAGATTGATCGTTTCGCGTCCGCCGATACGGATCGAACCCGTGCGGCGCCCCGTGAGGCCCATGATCGCGCGCAGCGTCGTGGTGCGGCCCGCGCCGTTGCGCCCGAGCAGCGTGACGACCTCGCCACGGCCGATCGTCAGATCGACGCCGTGCAGAATGTGGGATTCCCCGTACCAGGCTTGCAGTCCCCCGATTTCCAGCGCGGCTGCGCCGTTTTTCGTTGCGCTCACTTCGAGGCCTTCGCGCTCGACCGTCGTATTCATGCGTGGGCTCCGGCGAGCGCCGCGTCGGCGCTGCCCATGTAGGCTTGCATCACGAGCGGATTCTTCGACACTTCAGCGTAGCTGCCTTCGGCCAGCACCTCGCCCCGTTGCAGCACGGTGATCGTGTCGGAGATGCCGGCGATCACGTTCATGTTGTGCTCGACCATCAGGATCGTGCGGCCGGCCGATACCTTCTTGATCAGCGCGGTCACGCGGTCCACGTCTTCGTGGCCCATGCCTTGGGTCGGCTCGTCGAGCAGCATCAGCTCCGGTTCCATCGCGAGCGTGGTCGCGATTTCGAGTGCGCGCTTGCGGCCGTAGGCAAGTTCGACCGTCAGCACATCGGCGAAATCGGTCAGACCGACCTGGGTCAGCAGATCCATCGCGCGATCGTTCAGACGCCGCAGCGTGCGCTCGCTCTTCCAGAAGTGAAATGCGGTGCCGAGCGAGCGCTGCAAACCGACGCGCACGTTCTGCAATGCCGTCAGATGCGGAAATACCGCGGAAATCTGGAACGAACGGATGATGCCGCGCCGCGCAATCTGCGCGGGACGTTCCTGCGTGATGTCTACGCCGTTGAAAACGATCTGACCCGCAGTGGGTTCGAGAAATTTGGTGAGCAGATTGAAGCAGGTGGTCTTGCCTGCTCCGTTGGGACCGATCAGCGCATGGATCGAACCACGGCGTACACGCAGGTTCACGCCGTTCACGGCGACAAAGCCTTTGAACTCACGAGTGAGGCCGCGCGTTTCGAGAATCGTATCGCCGAGAATCATGTTCCCTTCCATACGGAGTTAGGCGAAGCACCACGATCTTTCCGCGCGAAGCTCTGCGCGACGTTTTATGAACGACGGCGCCCCCTTGCCGATCGTTGGCGTACTGCACCAATCCGGACGGTAATCCATGGCGCGGCACGCAGCATGGCTGTCATTGTCGCGCCAATGATGCAGCGCATTCATTGGGATTTGCACTTAGTGGACGGGGACTGCGCTGTGCGTGAGCGGCATGTCCATCACAGCGCCGGCATCGACGCGGCCGTGCTGTTTTGCGCGGACATGCTGCCGCTTACGCGTGCGCGGCGATCTTCGCGAATCATCGCGCTCGCGCGCTCGGCGATCATCAGCGTCGGCGAATTCGTGTTGCCCGACGTGATGTTCGGCATTACCGACGCATCGACAACACGCAAGCCCTCGACGCCGATAACCCGCAAGCGGTTGTCGACGACCGCGGCGGGATCGTCGCGCGTGCCCATGCGGCAGGTGCCGACCGGATGGAAGATCGTCGTGCCGACCGCGCCTGCGGCCTGCTGCAACTCGGCTTCGCTTTGATACTGGATGCCCGGCAGAATCTCCTGCGGCCGATAGCGCGCGAGCGCGGGCGCCGCGGCAATGCGGCGCGTGAGACGCAATGCGTTCGCGGCGACGTGGCGATCGTAATCGGTGGAGAGATAGTTCGGCGCGATCAACGGCGGCGCCGATGCGTCGGCCGATCCAATATGGATACTGCCGCGCGACGTGGGACGCAAATGGCACACCGACGCCGTGAATGCATTGAAGCGATGCAGCGGCTCACCGAAGCGATCGAGCGAAAGCGGCTGCACGTGATACTCGAGGTCGGGACGTGTGAGCGAACGATCGTCGGCATCGGATTTTGCAAACGCACCGAGTTGCGACGGCGACATCGACATCGGCCCGCTCTGGAACAACGCGTACTGCATGCCGATCATGAGCTTGCCCCACCAATGCGCGGTCATCGTGTTGAGCGTGCGCACGCCTTCGACTTGATAGGCCATGCGCAACTGCAAATGATCCTGCAGATTTTCGCCGACACCGCGCAGATCGTTGACGACTTCGATGCCGAGACTCTGAAGACGCGCGCCATCGCCGACGCCGGACAGTTCGAGCAGTTGCGGCGAATTGACCGCACCCGAGGACAGGATAACTTCGCAACGCGCTTTGGCGAGATAGTCGACGTCGCCGCCACGATATTCGACGCCCATGCAGCGGCGTCCCTCGAACACGACACGCTGCGTGTGCGCGCCGGTCATGACCGTGAGATTCGGCCGCTTCATGGCAGGCCGCAGGAACGCCTTCGATGCATTCCAGCGAATGCCGCGCTTCTGGTTGACGTCGAAATAGCCGACACCGGTGTTGTCGCCACGGTTGAAGTCGTCCGTTGCGGGAATGCCGGTTTGCTGCGCGGCTTGCGCGAACTCTTCGAGAATCTGCCACTTCAGACGCTGCTTTTCGACGCGCCAAGGTCCACCCGAACCATGCGATTCGTTGGCGCCGCCGTGGTGATCTTCGCTGCGTTTGAAGACCGGCAGCACCGCATCCCACGACCAGGAACTGTCGTTGGTCACGCGCGCCCACTCGTCGTAATCCTCGCGCTGGCCGCGCATATAGATCATGCCGTTGATCGACGAACTGCCGCCCAACACGCGCCCGCGCGGATACGACAACGCGCGCCCATTGAGCCCCGCTTCCGCCTGCGTCTTATAGAGCCAGTCCGTGCGCGGATTGCCGATGCAGTACAGGTAGCCGACCGGCACGTGAATCCAGTGGTAATCGTCTTTGCCGCCCGCTTCGAGCAGCAGCACGCTGACGCCGGAATCTTCGGTGAGCCGGTTCGCCAGCACGCAGCCCGCGGTGCCCGCGCCGACAATGATGTAGTCGAACTCGCCTTCGAGCCGCCGCGCGCTCGTGGACGTACTTTCGCTATGGCTCATCATTCAGTCTCCTAAGCATTTTTATGCTCCTTTTTATGCTGACGACAGACTACTTCGCGACCGGCATCGTGAATTCAGCACCCTTCGCGATGCTGTCGGGCCAGCGCTGCATGATGCTCTTGTAGCGCGTATAAAAGCGCACGCCCTCTTCGCCGTATGCATGATGATCGCCGAACAGCGACTTCTTCCAGCCGCCGAACGAATGCCAGGCCATCGGCACCGGAATCGGCACGTTGATACCCACCATGCCGATCTCGATCTGACGCGAGAACGCGCGCGCAATGCCGCCATCGGACGTAAACAGCGACACGCCGTTCGCGAACTGGTTGGCGTTGATCAGTTTGACCGCGGATGCGAAGTCCGGCACGCGCACCACGCACAGCACCGGCCCGAAAATTTCCTCGCGATAGATCTTCATCTCGGTCGTCACGTCGTCGAATAGCGTGCCGCCAAGGAAGAAGCCGTTCTCGTGGCCCGCCACCTGATGACCGCGTCCGTCGACGACGAGCTTCGCGCCCGCTGCCACGCCGGCGTCGATATAGCCGGCCACCTTGTCGCGATGCGCGCCGGTCACGAGCGGCCCCATCTCGGCGGCCGCTTCCATGCCGTTGAGAATCTTCAGGCTCTTCACCCGCGGCGTCAGACGCTCGATCAGTTCATCGGCGATATGGCCCACTGCGACCGCCACCGAAATCGCCATGCAGCGCTCGCCCGCCGAACCGTATGCGGCGCCGATCAATGCATCGACAGCCTGATCGAGATCGGCGTCGGGCATCACGACGAGGTGGTTCTTCGCACCGCCCAGCGCCTGTACGCGCTTGCCGTGCTTCGTGCCTTCCGTGTAGATGTATTCTGCGATCGGCGTCGAGCCGACGAACGACAGCGCGCTCACTTCGGGATGCACGAGCAGCGCATCGACCGCGACCTTGTCGCCATGCACGACGTTGAACACACCGTCCGGCAGACCCGCTTCCTTGAGCAGTTCGGCGAGACGGATCGAGGCCGACGGATCGCGTTCGGACGGCTTCAGCACAAACGTGTTGCCGCATGCGATCGCGACCGGGAACATCCAGCACGGCACCATCATCGGGAAATTGAACGGCGTGATGCCGGCGACCACGCCGAGCGGCTGACGCAGGTTCCAGTTGTCGATGCCGCCGCCGATCTGGTCGGTGAAATCGGTCTTCAGCAGATTCGGAATGCCGCATGCGAATTCGACGACCTCGATGCCGCGCATCACCTCGCCCTTTGCATCGGAAAACACCTTGCCGTGCTCGCGCGTGATCAGTTCCGCGAGTTCGTCATGGTGACGGTCGAGCAATTCCTTGAACTTGAACAGCACGCGCGCCCGCTTGATCGGCGCGGTTTCGCTCCACGCGGGGAAGGCGGCTTTGGCGGCGGCGACCGCCGCATCCACTTCGGCGATGCTAGCGAGCGGCACGCGCGCGCTCACGCTGCCGAGCGCCGGATTGAAGACATCGCCGAAACGGCCGCTCGTGCCGTCCACGGCCTTGCCGTTGATGAAATGGCCCAGCGCACGGGCGCCGGCCGCGCCGCGCACGGTCTCGTCTTGCGCGGTTTGTACATATGTCTCGCTCATCTCTTTCCTCTTCCAGTGGTGTCCCGGTGACGTCCTTTAGCCCGACGTGGATAACGCGCGTGGCGCATGCAGCGCCTTTGCGAGCGTGCTGAACGCCAAGCGTACGGCGCTTTCGCGAGACAAATCCAATGAATATTGCTCAACTGAGCTATAAGCCGCGCTAATATCAGGCTATGGATCTGACTCTGCTCCGGGCTTTCATCACCGTCGCGCGCGAGGGCAATCTCACGCGCGCCGCGGTGCAACTGCATCTGACCCAACCCGCCGTCAGCCTGCAAATCAAGCACCTGCAGGAGACGCTCGGCGTGACGCTGTTCACGCGGACCTCGCATGGGCTGACGCTCACACGCGACGGCCAGGCGCTACTGCCGCATGCCGAACGCGCGCTCGGCGCGGCCGCCGACGTGCAGCGCGCCGCGCAGTCGCTGCGCCAGGAAGTGCGCGGACGTCTGCGCATCGGCACGATTCTCGACCCCGAATTCCTGCGCCTCGGCGGCTTTCTGAAGCAGCTCGTCGAAACCTGGCCGCGGATCGAAACCGCGCTGCGCCACGGCATGTCGGGCTGGGTGCTTGAACAGATTCGCGCGGGCGAGCTGGACGTCGGCTATTACATCGGCCTGCCGTCCGACGACGAGCCGCGCGACGGCCCCGCCTGTCACGCGGTAACGCTCACGCATTTCCAGTATCGCGTGCTCGCGCCGGCCGGCTGGAAGGACCGCGTGAAAGGCGCGCGCGACTGGCGCTCACTCGCCGCGCTGCCGTGGATCTGGACGCCCCCCGCATCGGCGCACAACCGGCTGTTGTCGCGCTGCTTTGGCGAGGCCGGTGTGAAACCGGTCAAGGTGGCCGAGGTGGACCAGGAGCCGTCGATGCTCGATCTCGTCAAGTCGGGCGTCGGCCTCACGCTGGCGCGCGATGCGACCGCGATTGCCGAAGCGCATGCGCACGCGCTGACGATCGTCGAGGGGATCACCGTGCCGACCCAGCTCAGCTTCATCACGCTCGACGAGCGCAAGGACGAACCGGCGATTGCGGCCGCGCTGAAGCTGATCGAGCAGCAGTGGGCAAATTGAATTTCGCAGCCGGAACGGCCTGAACGGCCCGAGGTTCGCACCCGAGAGGTTGCGTGGCGCCGATCCGGCATTGCGCGAGCACTTCGCCATCCCTCGCGATATGAGGCGCGCTCATGCCATGAGGGGTGCAGCAGCGGCGTAACCGGCGAAAAGGCGGAAAACACGTCGACGCAAAATGCGCCGCATCACGGTCATGTCGACCTGTCTCGACCGCCACGCCGCTGCCCTACCTTGCTTGCGGGCTGAAACCATGCCGTCACACAGTTTTTGCTAGATTAAACGTTTGTGCCTGCTCACCAGCCTCATACGATTTCCCGTTCCGCCCGACTTCGTCTTTCCCGGCGGCTTCTCCCCGGCAACCACGGCAACTCGGAGAAGCCGCCGGCCATTCCATCCATCAACAGGAGCCTGACATGGCACGCAACATCGAAATCAAAGCCCGCGCCCAGCATTTCGAGCAACTGCGCGAGCGCGCCGCGCAACTCGCAACAGAGGCTCCGCTGATCTTCCGCCAGCAGGATTTTTTCTACGACGTGCCGCGCGGCCGTCTGAAGCTGCGCCAGTTCGACGACGGCACGCCGGCCGAGCTGATCTTCTATCAGCGTGACGACCGCGACGGCCCGAAGGCTTCGTACTACACGCGCAGCCCCGTGACGAACCCCGAAGCGATGCATGCACTGCTCGCGACCGCGCTGACCACGCGCGGCATCGTCACGAAGGAACGGCATGTATATCTGAGCGGACGCACGCGGATCCACCTGGACCGCGTCGACGGTCTCGGCGATTTCATCGAACTCGAAGTGGTGCTCGCGCAGGACGACGACGAGGAAGGCGGTCACGCCGAAGCGCAGGAGATGTTCAGAAGCCTCGGCGTAGCGGAAGCGGATCTGGTGCCGGTCGCCTACGTCGATCTGCTGAACGCGGAGCAGGCTGCATAAATTTCAAGCAACGTCATAGGCCGCGGCGTATTGCAGGTTGCGGCCTGTCGGGCTATCGCTCCTCGGGTGGCAGGCGAAACGAAACAGCCGCAAAACGACCGTGAACGCGCCGCAAGCTCGCCACCGCCCACCGCCCCTTCCACATCGTCAAGCCGCCGCCGCTCCCGGCGCCAGATGCCCGAGCGGCAACGGCCCATTGCGCTTGAAGGTGGTCAGCACGATGTTCGAGCGCACGCTGTCGACACCCGGCACGCGCATGAGCTTCTTCATCACGAACGTCGACAGGTAGTTCAGATCCGGTGCGACGATACGCAGCAGATAATCGGCATCGCCGACTACCGCGTGACATTCGAGCACTTCCGGCAGCGCGTCGATCTGCTGCTGAAACTGTTCGATGATCGAATCGCCGTGGTGCTTCAATTTGAGGCTCGTAAACGCGGTGACGCCGAGCCCGAGTTTTTCCGGACGCAGCACGACGCGGTAGCCATCGACCACACCCACCTGCTCCAGCCGCTGCAAACGCCGTCCGATCTGCGATGGCGACAGCGGCACCTGCTCGGCCAGTTGCTGATGCGTAGCCCGTCCAAAGCGCTGCAACACGTCCAGCAGCGCGAGATCGAAGTGATCGAGTTCCAGCATGTCTACATTCCGCATTGAATCTTATTTAATGCACGATTATTGCATATTTATAAAAATAACGACAATTTCATGCCCACTTCATTCTCTGGAAGCTCTATATCTGCATTCATCTTTTTCACGCGGATCGCGAGGCAATTCGAGTCGCCGCCTTTATCAAAGGCATTACCGTGCAATACAAAAAATTCGCGGCGTCTCACGCGCGTTTATACGCCGCGCATCAAACAATCGGATCGAAATGAAAGGGCAATGCAGGCTATTCCCTGGTCAAACCTTCAGTTCTACAGGCTATTATTAAGTCGAACGTAAGATTCCCATGCCTGCTTTGCAATCGGGTCGAAACGATCCAGTGATAGCGACTGCTGACGCTGTACAATCAGCAGCGCATACGGCTTGGAGAGCGCGCTTGCCTCCTTGCACAGAACGAGTTCGTCGCCGCTTGAAGGCGAGCGGGCACGCCAGAAGTTGATCGCGACTTCCAGTTCGTGAATGGTGATCTCGGACATGACTTCGTGATGGCTAGCAAGGCGTTCCAGGGCGGCTCGGCAGCTGCTTCGCGGCGCGCATCCCGCCGCTCCGCACGCTGCCTGTGCAGCAGGCGCCCCGGCGAACCGCTTGCCCAAACGCCTAAACCCATTGTACTTGAGCGAAATCCATGCGACTCCTTCTGATTGAAGATGACCGTCCCATCGCACGCGGCATCCAAAGCAGCCTCGAACAAGCCGGCTTCACCGTCGACATGGTCCATGACGGCATCTTCGCCGAACAGGCCCTCACGCAAAACCGCCACGAACTCGTGATCCTCGACCTCGGTCTGCCGGGCATCGACGGCATGACGCTGCTCGCGCGTTTCCGCCAGAGCAATCGCCACACGCCGGTCATCATCCTCACCGCGCGCGACGAGCTGAACGACCGCGTGCAAGGTCTCAATTCCGGCGCCGACGACTACATGCTGAAGCCGTTCGAACCCGCCGAACTCGAAGCGCGCATTCGCGCGGTGATGCGCCGCAGCGGTCCGCACGGCGACATGCCGCGTCCGGAAGTGTCGCTCGGCGGTGTGCGCCTGTCGGGCGTCGATCGCCGCATCTTCAACGACGACAAGCCTCTCGAACTGTCGCCGCGCGAATTCGCGGTGCTCGAAATGCTGCTGCTGCGTCATGGCCGCGTGGTCAGCAAGGCGCAATTGCAGGATCACCTCACGCACTTCGGCGGCGATCTCGGCGACACCGCGATCGAAGTCTACGTGCACCGGGTGCGCAAGAAACTCGAGAACTGCCGTGTCGAAATCGTCACCGTGCGTGGCTTCGGCTACCTGTTGCAGGAAATCCGCCAGGCGGCATAATCGTCGTACGGGCCGCACATTGCCTCGCGGCCCGACGGCGCCGGACCGGTGCGGCACACACCTCGTGCCGGGTGTGCGGCCTGCCGGCGTCCGGAACATTTCAGGGCGCCTCGCGCCGTTGTCCCTACCCCGCGCGTACGACCATGCCCCAGCCGGCCGCTAATAGTCTGCGCCGCACGCTGCTGCGGCGCCTCGCTGCACCCCTTTCGCTGCTCGCGCTGATGAGCGGCCTGATCGCTTACTGGCTGGCCTGGCAGTACACGCAGCATGTCGTCGACCGCTCGCTCGCCGACCTCGCCACCGCGATCTCCAAACAGATCCAGATTGCCGGACCCGAAGCGCCGATCACGGTGCCGCCGCTCGCGCAGGCGATGTTCTCCGATCCGGTCGAGCATCTCGTCTACCGGATCAGCAACGGCGATACCGAAATCGCCGGCGACAACAATCTGCCGCTGCAAGGCACCAACGTGCGCCGCATGCACTATGCGTATGTATTCGAAACGCAGCATGAAGGCGTGACGGTGCGGGTCGCGCAAGTGCGGGTCGACCAGCCGAAGGGCAATCCGATCGTCATCGAAGTCGGTCAGGCCGTGTATCACCGGTTTCGCATCGCCGCCGAGTTTCTGGTTGCGATCATGATGCCGCTGCTGTTGCTGCTGCTGGCCGGCTGGATCATCGTCTGGCGTGTCGTCAATCAGCAGCTCAATCCGCTCACCGTGCTCGCCGATTCGCTGAACCGGCAGACGCACACATCGCTCGAACCGGTCGATGAAACCTATGTGCCCGTCGAAATCCGTCCGCTCACCGGCGCGTTGAACGCGCTGCTCGACCGTCTGAAAACCGCGCTCGACGCGCAGCGCAAATTCATCGCCGACGCCGCGCATCAGCTGCGCACGCCGCTCACCGCGGTGAAGCTGCATGCGGAACAGGCAGCGGTCGCACGCGATCCGCAGCAGACCCTTGCCGCAGTGCGCGAGTTGCGCGCCGCGGCTGACCGCGCGGTGCGGCTATCGAATCAGTTGCTGTCGCTCGCGCGGGCAGAGCCGGGCGAACAGGCGGCACGCTTCGTCAATGTCGATATGGCCGCGCTCGCGTTCGATACCGGCGCAGAATGGGTGCCGCGCGCGCTTGCCGTGCAGGTCGACCTCGGCTTCCAGCGTCTCGACGATCCCTCGAACGATCATCCGCTGACGGCGCGCGGCAATCCGGTGCTGCTGCATGAAGTGATCGCGAATCTGCTCGATAACGCGCTGAAGTACGTGCCGCCGTCGCGCATCGATGGCGCTCGCATCACCGTGACCGTTTCGCAGACGCTGATCGACGGCGTGCGCATGGCGGAGATCGTCGTCGAAGACAATGGGCCGGGCGTGCCGCGCGCGCAGCAGGCTGATCTGTTCAAGCGGTTTTTCCGCGGCGACGGCCAGAGCGAAGCCGGTGTCGATAGCGGCGCAGGCCTCGGTCTTGCGATCGTTCACGACATCATGGTGCTGCATCACGGCAGCGTGCATTACGAGGACGCGCCCGAAGGCGGCGCACGTTTCATCGTGCGGGTGCCGCTAATGCGCGCCGAGGCGCCTGCCAGCGTCCCGGACGCCGACGCGCGACGCATGGCCAAAAAAACGGCGCCCTCGGCGCCGGTGGATATCTGAGTATCCGACAGCAGCAAGAGGTGAACGCCCGGCTCGACCAGGGCGCTCACACCTCGCCTTATTTCTTCTTCGATTTCTTCGCCGTCTTGCCGGACTTGCCCGGCTTGTCGTTCTTGCCGCCGCTCTTGCCCTTCGCCGGCGGCGCCAGCATCGTGCCGCGGCACTTGCGCGCGCCGCAACGGCATTCGTATTCCTTCTTGAGCTTTTTCGTCTGACGCGCGTCGATTACGAGCCCGTAGTCGTAAAAGACTTCCTCGCCTTCCGCGATATCGCGCAGCGCATGCACGTATACGTGACCGTCGATTTCCTCGGCTTCGCAGTTCGGCGCGCACGAGTGGTTGATCCAGCGCGCGCTATTGCCGTTCACCTTGCCGTCGATCACCTTGCCGCTGTCCAGCGCGAAATAGAACGTATGATTCGGCTCGGCCGGATTGTGCGGATGGCGGCGCAGCGCTTCTTTCCAGGAGATCCGCTCACCCTTGTATTCGATGAGCCGCTCGCCGGCCGCAATCGGTTCGAGTGCAAACACGCCCTTGCCGTGCACACCCGAACGGCGCACGGCGATCCTGCGTGAATTCATTGAATGAATCCTTGTGAAGAACGGGAGATGAAGTCCGGCAATCGTCAAAGACACGTTTTGCACGCTGCTTTTCTGACGCAGATAGCAAACGCGGCGCCTTGCGAGCGCCGCGTCGACTTGCGACGCCGAAGCGCCACAACCGGCATCCTACACGCTGACGACGGCTTCGTTCAACCGTCGCCAACGCGTTCGCTTCAACCTGCGGTACAGGTCATCGCTGGCCGAACGATATGTCGCCGAACAAGGCCTTCTGATCGCGCGGCTGCGAGCGCCAATACTGCGGCGGCGCTTCGACCGTGGCGCCGAGTTGCGCGGCGGCATGCCACGGCCAGCGCGGGTTGTACAGCAGACCGCGAGCAATGGCGATCAGGTCGGCGTCGCCCGCTTCGATCAGTTGCTCGGCATGCAGCGGATCGGTAATGAGCCCGACGCCGATCGTCGCGAGACCGGTCGCATGCTTGACGGCCTTCGCAAACGGAATCTGATAGCCGGGTTCGAGCGGAATTCTCTGCAATGGCGACACTCCGCCCGATGACACGTCGATCCAGTCGCAGCCGCGCTTTTGCAGCTCGTGCGCAAAGGCGATCGTGTCTTCGAGCGTCCAGCCGCCCTCGACCCAGTCGGTCGCCGACACGCGCACGCCGACCGGTCTGTCGGCCGGGAATGCGGCACGCACGATGTCGAAGATTTCGAGCGGAAAACGCATGCGGTTTTCGAGCGAGCCGCCGTATTCGTCGCTGCGCTGATTGGCGATCGGCGAGAGGAACTGATGCAGCAGATAGCCATGCGCCGCATGCACTTCGAGTGCGTCGATGCCGAGGCGCGCGGCACGCCGTGCCGAAGCGGCAAAGGCTTCGCGAATCCGCTTCAGGCCGCCGACGTCGAGCGCGAGCGGCGGCTCTTCACCGGCCTTGTGCGGCAACGCCGACGGCGCATGCGGCAGCCAGCCGCCTTGCGAGACCGGAATCAGTTGACCGCCTTCCCACGGCACCTGGCTCGACGCCTTGCGGCCCGCATGCGACAACTGCATCGTCACGCTGATGGACGAATGCTTGCGAATCGCGGCCAGCACCGGCACGAGCGCTTCTTCTGTTGCATCGTCCCACAAGCCGAGATCGCCAGGCGTGATGCGGCCATCGGGTTCGACCGAGGTCGCTTCGATGCACAGCATCGCCGCGCCGGACAACGCAAGACTGCCGAGGTGGATCATGTGCCATGCAGTCGCTTCGCCGCGTTCGGCGGAGTACTGGCACATCGGAGAGACAACGATACGGTTGGGGAGCGTCACGCTACGCAGCGTGAGCGGAGAGAAAAGCGCGCTCATGGATTTACCCAGTGAAAACCCGAGAGCGACCGAGCATAGCACCGCAAACGGTTTACTGCATGAATGTGGGCTCAGGCTTGGGTTTCGACCTGATCGAGCCATTCGCCGAACATGCGGCAGGCGGCGGCTTCGAGCGCGGGGCCAAATTGCGCGGTATCGGCACGCAACCGGCGCGCATCGATGCCGTGCCCGATCAGTTCGCCCGCATTGCCGATCAGCCATGGCTCGAAGCGATCGCTGCGGATTTCCGGATGACATTGCAAACCCAGCACATGATCGCCCCAAGCGAACGCCTGGTTTTCGCAGGCAGGCGTCGAAGCAAGACGCGTCGCGTTGGCGGGCAGATCGAAGGTATCGCCATGCCAATGCAGCATCGACGTCTGCGCGCCATCCAGATGACGCAGCGGCGAGGCGCGGCCGGCATCGGTCAGCGTAAGCGGAGTCCAGCCGAGTTCGGTATGGCCCGCAGGATAAACGCGCGCGCCGAGCGCACGCGCGATCAGTTGCGCGCCGAGGCAGATGCCGAGCGTCGGCAAACCGGCCGCGATGCGCTTTTCGATCATCGCAAGCAATGGCGCGAGTGTGGGGTAAAGCGCGTCGTCGGTCGCGCTGATCGGGCCGCCGAGCACCACCATCAACGAAGCGGCAACGGGATTCGGCGCCTCGATACGGGCAAGTCCCACGTCGAGATAACGGACCGGACGCCCGCGCTCGCCGAGCACCAGCTCGAGACTGCCCAGATCCTCGAAGTGCACATGACGAATGGCCAGTACTTCGCGATTCATCGCCCTGTCCCACCTTCAGGTTAACTAACGACTTGCCGCGCAATGACATGCCATTGGCCTGCCATTGCGCGACCACCGGACGCCCGGCAGCCGGCCTGCGCCGACCGCCGGACCGGCGAGGCCATGATGGCGAATTGCCCCGATCGCTCCGGAAGACGCCGCGTTAGACGGCGAAAATCTTCCAGTTCTTCTTCTGGGTAGCGACGTCCGCTCTTTCATGCACGGAGCAGTCGAGACGCAGATCGGTGTCCGCCATGTTCAGGTCGAGCAGCGCGCAGTGATGCTGCGTCTTCTTCGGATTCTTGCTCGGCTGGAAGTGCGAGCAGCTCAGGCACATGCGGTGCGAAGGAATCGTGTCCTGCGCCTCGAGCTGATGGATGGTCTTGAGCAGCGTGCGATAGAACACGGCCTGCTCTTCTTCACGCAACGTGCCGACTGCCTTGCTCAGGAAGTCGGGCCACTGGGCCGCGCGCTTCGCGGCCGTGCGGCCACGCGAAGTCAGACGGACAGCGAGAGCGCGGCCGTCGTCAAGGGCGCGGCGCTTTTCGACGAGACCCTTGGTCTCGAGCGTGCTGACCGCATCGCTGGTGGTCGCGGCCGTCAGCGCCGTTTCGCGGGCAATCTCGCCGAGACGCATCGGCCCTTTGCGCTGCATCAACAGCACGAGGATTTCGCCCTGGGTCGGCGTAAGGCCTGCGCCTTCTGCCCATTCCCAAGCCTGGCTTCGCATCGCCGTGCTCAATCGCAAGAGGCTGTGGGTCACACGCCCAGCTGCCTGTTCTCCGTATACACCTTCGCTCATAATCTTCGATTCGTTTATTTACCGCTTTTGTGCGATGCCGACGAACTGCTTGCCGACCGCGCCCGTTGCGTGTGTGGGGTAGCTTCGACTGACTGCTGACGAAACCGGTGGTTCAACTATCTCAAAAATTTACCGCCTTGCAAGCTGCCAGCGGTTGAAAACGACATTCTATGCGAGGTCGGCAAATCGTACAGCTAACTTATCCAAGCCACTCTGTGGATAACCAGGGTAAAACGTTTGGATAGCTTGTGCAACATTTCCCGATAAAGCCTCGGCCAATGCCTGAGCGCTTCCTGTCCGGCTTTGTCCGCCAAGGCCGATATCCATTTTGCAATACCTCGTTATCATTTCCGCAGCGCGTTGACTTTGCAAGGAATTATTCAGTTGTCCACAGCCTCAGGCAATGCTTGTTAACGACTACTACGCTTGTATACGTAAACTTTGGAAAAACCTGAAGGGGGTCACGGACAAAAAATTTTTAAAAATCATTACGAAAAAAAACCCGCGCGAGGCGGGTTTCCCTGAAACATTACGTAAACGACACGTGCGAACACAATTTTGTGAATGGCTTCGCGGCTAGGCGCGCCATTGCAGACACTGCTGCCGCACCGCTTCGTGCAAGGATTTTTCTCGCGCAAATACGCTGCGCAGCCAGGTTGCATCGTTGATCTGGCCGCGCGCAATCGCGCCGATTTCGGCAAGCGCATTGGTCGAGCCCAGCGCTTCGGCATGCGGCCCGATCAATTCGAGCGTTTCGAGGATGTCCTCGGAAATCGTCTTGCGCTCGCCCGTTTGCGGATTGATGCAGGTGCCGCCGAGACCAAAACGGCATGCCTCGAAGCGGTTGAAGGTATAGACAAGGTAGTCGTCTTCCTTCGGCACAATCGGCTTGTCGAGCAGCAGATGCCGCGCGAGCGTCTGGATGTAGCAGGCGATCGCCGCGGCGCGGTCGACTGAAAACGGCGTATCCATCACACGTACTTCGATCGTGCCGAAGCCCGGCTTCGGACGGATGTCCCAGTAAAAGTCCTTCATGCTGTTGACCACGCCGGTGTGGACCATCTTCGAGAAATACTCCTCGAAGCTGTCCCACGTGAGCACGAACGGCGCGCGGCCCGACAACGGAAACGCGAACACCGAATTGAGCCGCGCCGAATGAAAACCGGTATCGACGCCCTGCACGAACGGCGACGAAGCGGACAACGCAATGAAATGCGGGATGAAACGCGACATCGAATGCAGCAGATACAGCGCGCTGTTCGCATCCGGGCAACCGATATGCACGTGCTGGCCGAACACTGTGAACTGCTTCGCAAGATAGCCGTACAGCTCGGAAAGATATTGAAAACGCGGCGTATCGACGATCTGCCGCTCGCTCCATTGCTGGAAAGCATGCGTGCCGCCGCCGCACAGGCCGACATTGAGATGATCGGCCGCGGAGACGAGCGTGTCACGAATCTTGCGCAGATCGGCAACGGCCTGCTCATGCGACGTACAGATGCCGGTCGACAGCTCGATCATGCTTTCGGTGATTTCCGGCGTGATGTTGCCGGGGATTTTTTCGTCCTTGATAAGACGCAGCAGATCCGAGCCGGCCTTGGTCAGATCATAGTCATGCGTGTTGACGATCTGCATTTCGAGTTCGATACCGAATGTGAACGGCTTCGAATCGATGAAGGGTTCGAGTGACATGGCGTCCCCTGAGTCAGGTCGTTTTGAAGCGGATGAGTTTAAAACGGCTTCGTGAGTCCGGCGCTGCCGTCTGCCAACGCCGCGTTCATGTTTTGTTCCCGCTCACTCTTCGCGCCGTTCGGCGACGAGCGCGAGACTGCGATACACGAGCCACGGCCCGAGAATCTGGAGCACGAAAATCGAACACATCACGATGGCGCGCAATTGCGGATCGAAGTTCGGATAGAGGTTGTACGTATCGTCGACGAGCAGATAAGCCAGCGCCGACATGGGCGACAACGACAGGCCGAGCGCCACGCCCTGCTTCCAGTTCAGGCCGCTTGGCTTGGCGAACGCGAGCACGCCGACCAGTTTCGCGACCAGCCGCGCCACGATCAGCCCTAGCGCTGCAACACCGCCGAGCGCGATGTGCTGCCATTCGAACGCGGTCAGCGTCAGCACGAACAGGATCACAGTAAGAAGCCAGCCGGCCGTGCCGAAATGCTGCGGCCACAACTGCGGACGAACCTCATGATTTTTCACGATGATGCCCGCGGCGAGCAGCGCGAGGATCGTCGACAGCTTGAACAGATGCGCAACCGCAATCGCGAGCAGCACAAGACCGAACAGCGCGACGAACGAATGCTCGTCGTGCATGTTCAGGCGCCGATAGAAAAACGTGCAGGTGCGCGCGAGCAGATACGCGAGCACGAGCGAGCCGATCAGCAGATACAGCGGCTGCAGGATGGTCGCGGCGACGTTGCCGTAAACTTCCTGATGCAGCCAGCTCGATACGAGCTTTTCGATCACCACCGCATACATGCTGTTCAGCGCGGTCAGCGTCAGCAGACGCTGCGTGACCTGCCCTTCCGCGCGCAATTCCGTTTTCAGCTGGATCACCATCGCGGGCGACGTCGCCATCGCAATCGCGGCCAGCACGGTCGCCACCATCAGCGGCACCTTCAGGAACAGCAGGACCGGCAGCACCAGCACGAAAGTCAGCGTGGCCTCGGCGACGCTCGAGAGAATCAGCCAGGGATTGCGGCGAATCCAGCGCAGATCGAGCCGGCTGCCGAGTTCGAACAGCAGCAGGCCGAGCGCGACGTCGAGCAATGGCCGCGCGGCGCGCGCGGCATCGGCGTCGATCACACCGAAGCCGGCCGCGCCGGCAACCAGACCGATCACCGCATAACCGGAAATGCGCGGTAAACGCCACGCGCGATAACACAACTCGCCGCACAGGCCGGCGGCAAGCAATGCAAGACCGGCCCAAAAGATGGCGTCGGGTGAAAGCGGCCACGCTGGAAGAAACGAAAACGCCGAATTCATCGTGATGGGTTCTCCTTGGCAGCAACGGCAGACGACACGAACCGGCGCAGACGCCGGCGAACGAGCGAGCGGTATACGCCCGCTGTCGCAATCTCGCTTCGCGAAGTCAGCGTTGCGAGTTTCAATGATCGGATGATCGGAATGCGCCGCGGCCGCAAAAGAACCGCAAAGAATCCGGCACGTTCACGGATGCGGCTATCGCAACCGGCACGGTGAAAGAACGCCGTCGACTTTGAATCAGATTCTGTTTGACCGGCACCGTTCCGTTGCAACGCGTGCCGCCAGATATGGGGGGGCACAACGCGGAAAAGAACGGCGATTGTGCCATAGCTTTTTCTGTCCAAACCGAAAAGACGCCAACTCACAGGCAAAACGGTAAAAACGTACGCGATCTTCGTGACAAATGGTGACAAACGGAAAAAGCGACCGTTTTACTCCTGAAAAATATTCAACGTGGTCTGCGAGCTTGAACGCTGCCTGTGTGTTTTTCATGTGCGTTTCCGCATAGAACAGGTGAAGTCCAGCGATGTTTTGACGGAATTGGGCCAGTCGATGAGCGGGGCGTTAGCCCCTGCCTTCGGTGTTTACTGGTTTACC
>Ga0153988_1000015_pt1 | contig 31994 bp, 23 predicted proteins | sample TSNC072MetaG_FD_104742 | JGI IMG/M metagenome (GOLD analysis project Ga0153988, IMG submission 104742) | Attine ant fungus gardens microbial communities from North Carolina, USA - TSNC072 MetaG | ecosystem: Host-associated > Fungi > Mycelium > Unclassified | place: USA: North Carolina, Jones...
CCCAGGGGCTCGCGCGCAGCAACCGCAAGGAGACGGCCGAATGGATCGCGCGCGCTGCGGCGGCGTGGCTCGACGAGGGCAACGCGGCGCTCGCCTCGGGCGACATGCTGAAGGCGGCGGACCGGCTTCAGGCGCACGCGCAGCTCAATGCGAACAGCAATGCGCTGATTCGCGCGAGACGGCAGCTCGAACGCCAGATGCGTCAGGACGTGCGCGCGGCGCTGATCGCCCGCGATTACGAACGCGCGGCCGGCGTGCTCGCGATCGCGAGTCAGACGCTCACGACCTTCCCCGAGCTGGCGAGCTTCCGCATCCGCGTGGCCGAAGCGCTCGACGACATCGACACCGCGCTGGTCTATCTGCGCGATGCGTCCGCCGTCGACGACATCACCGAGAGCACGTGGATCAAGCTGGCCCGCATGGCGGTGCGCAGCGGCTACTACGGCGAGGCGATCGACGCCTATGCGCGGGTGCTGAACTCGACGTCGAGCGATCCTGCCGCGCGCATCGAGGCGAAGCGCCAGATCCTTGGCCTGCGCAACCGCGTCATCCGGCTCGCGCGGGAGGCGCATCGCGCGGGCGACTACGAACGCGCCTGGGCGCTCCTCGAACGTCTGCAGCAGCTCGATCCGGACAACAAGGAAGTCTCGCAGGAGAAGAAGCGCGTGCTCGCGGGGCTGCACGTGAAGGTGAAGTCGCTCGATGCCGCGCACGACGCCGACCGCCTCGCGCTGGGCGAGACGATCCTGCGCCTTGCGCCCGAAGACCCGGTCGGCTTGAAGGCGGCGGCGACCGGTGCCATGCGCACGCATCGTTTCGAGCAGGCGCTCAAGTACTGGCAGGCGTTGCGTTCGCGCTCCGCGTCGCCGGAACTGATCGACGGAAATATCCAGAAGTGCCGGATATTCATCGATCGCGCCAAGCGCAAGAAGGCTGCCTGACGGGTCACCGAAGGGTCGCCGAAGCGCCATGAGCCGGGACGTGGGTCCCGGCTCATGGTGAGCGGTCGCAAATGGGGTTGAGGTATTTCCAGGAATAAATGGCTGGGTTCCGGTAATGGCTAAAGCAGGAAAAACAGCAGCGAACGAGAGCACGCCCGCCGTGCAGGCTCGGACCAGGCGGGTCCGGGTCGCGGGCGACGCGGGTACGGCGCATGAGGCCGGCAGGCAGGCCGCTTCGCCGGCAAAGCCGCGTGCGGCCGCGAGGCTCGCGGCTGAGGCGAAATCCGGCACGGCGGCAAAGCCCAAGGTTGCGGCGAAGCCGAAGGCCGTGGTGAAACCGAGCGCAGCAGCAGAGATCAAGGCTGCGGCACAACCAGAGGTGGTAGGAGAGCGCACGGCTGCAGCACAACCCGAGGCAGCCGTAGCGCCTAAGGCTACAGCGCACGCCGAGGCAGCAACAAAGCCCAAGGCCGCAGCACAGCCCAAAGCAGCGAAGCCCAAAGCAGCAGCGCAACCCAAGGCGGCCACACCGAACACCCCGCTCACGCCCGACACCGCCGTGCCACGGCCTCAACAGCAACAACAGCAATCCGAAGCAGACGCAAACGCAGACGCACAACCGCAAGACCTGCCTTCGCTGCACGAAGAACTCACGCGCCTGCTCGCGGCCTGCACGACGTTGCAGAACGCGCGCAAGCACCTCAGCGAGGCGGAACGGCTGGCGGCGCAGGAACCCGACGACCGGACCGTGCGTATCGTGCTGCTGCAGATGCGGGAGCGGACCGGCCTCAGCACGGGCCTGCTCGAACAATGGGCCGATCTGCTGCGCGACTGCCCCGAAGATCTGATCGTGGCGCGGCACTACGCGACGCGTCTTCTGAAGGAGCGCCGTCTCGACGAGGCCATGGCGGTCGCGGATCGCCATTTTCCCGAGCAGGCGCAGGATACGCGCAAGGCGCTGGCCCGCGCCGAATTTCTCGCCGACATCAAGGCGCACGATGCGTCGGATGCGATCTTCCGGCGCCTCATCGCGGAGCACGACCGGCGCCATCTGCGCGTGGCGTTCGCGAAGCGCCTCGTCAAGCGCAGCATGGTGGCCGACGCAATCGAGGTCATCGAGCCCGTCGCGCACGAACTCTCGCCCGACAGCAAGGGCGGCCAGCTCGTCGCGAAGATCGTCGACGACTACACGTTCTACCGTCGCTTCGAGTCCGCCGCCGATCTCGCCGGGCAGGACATCAAGATCGTCGCGATGCGTCAGGCCATCCTGCGCTTTCGCCATCGCGACGTGGCGCCGCCGCCGGGCGGAAAACCCGCGTCGGTCGCGCTCGTCACCGGCAGCCTCGGGCCCGGCGGCGCGGAACGGCAACTGACGCGGCTCGCCGTGCATTTGCGGCGTCTCGTGGCCGAGGCCGCGGGCACCCGCGACAGCACCGCAAGCCACGCCACGAGCCACGATGTCAGCGCAGTCGAAGTGCTGGTCAAGCAGCACTCGGACCCGGCGCGCGTCGACCGGCCGCAGCGTCTCGACTTCTTTCTCGGCACGTTGCGCGAGGCCGATGTCAAGGTTGCCGAAATCAATGCGATGCCGGCCGTGTCGGCCGCGCATCAGGACATTCACGACGCGGACCTGCTGCGCCTGCTTGGCAACCTGCCGCCCCAGGTGCACTACGGCGTCACGCGTCTCGCGCCGTATCTGCGCGAACGCAAGTTCGACGTCGTGAGCCTGTGGCAGGACGGCACCTGTCTGTTCGGCGCGCTGGCCGCGCTGCTGGCCGGCGTGCCGACGATCCACCTCGTGTTTCGCGGGCTGCCGCCGAATATCCGCCAGGAACGCAATCGTCCGGAGTACGCAGCGTTCTATCGCGCCATCGCCGAGGTGCCGGGCATCCACTTTGTCAGCAACAGCATGACCGGCGCGCGCGAGTATGCCCAGTGGCTCGGGCTGCCGCTCGAACGGTTTCGCATCCTCTACAACGGCGTGCCCGAAATGAACGCGCTTGCCTCGGAGCAGGACGAGCAGAAGTGGACGGCGTTCGTCGAGCGTACGGCAGATGCGAGCGAAACGATCGGCGGCGTGTTCCGTCTCGAACCGGACAAGCGGCCGCTGTTGTGGATCAAGCTCGCGCACCGCTATCTGAAGCGGCGTCCGCTGGCGCGCTTCGTCATCGTCGGCGATGGCCGTTTCAGCGACGAGGCGCATGCGCTCGCGACCGAGCTTGGCATCGCGGGCCGCCTGCTGCTCGTGGGACTCTCGTCGCACGTGGGGTTCTGGTATTCGAAGATGGACGTCAAGGTGATGCTGTCGCGCCACGAAGGCCTGCCGAACGTGCTGATCGAAGCGCAACTGCTCGGCATCTGCGTGGTGTCGACACCGGCCGGCGGCGCGGGCGAGTGCTTTATCGACGGCGTGACCGGGCATCTGCTCGGCTGCGCGGAGAACCCCGACCTGAACGATGCGTGCGAGAAGATCGAACACCTCGTGCTGAGCGCGCAGGCGGATGCCACCGTGCGGGAGCGGGCGCGGCAGCGGGCCGCCGAACTCTTTTCGGTCGAGGCGATGCTCGCCACGTTCATGAGCCTGTGCCGGCGCGCCGCGCCGGTAGAGGAAAGCCCCTCGCAGGTGGAACAACTCGACAATCTGGTGATGAATTGATGCGGTACGGGCTTGTTCGTTTTCCTGACCGTCTGGTCATGGCTCTGGCTTTCTGTTTTTGCGGCGTTTTGCAGGGCTGCGTGATCCCGCGTAGCGGGCCGCTGCTCAGCGAAGTGCAGGCGTCGCGCGATCACAACGACATCGAGCTGGTCAGCGTGACACCGGCGCTCGCGTTTGCTTCGCGCGCGGCGGGCAGCGCGAGTTTTCCGGACGCGTTCCAGCAGGCGCAGCCGGTCGATTACGAAAAACTGGCGCCAGGCGACGGTGTCGACATTTCGCTGTGGGGGCAGGACGGCGTGGGCGTTTTCGGTAACGGCTCGGGTGGCGCGAGCGGCCTGAGCGGCACGGGCGGCATGACGGACCTCGGTGAGATGGTCATCGACGAAGCCGGCACGATCTACGTTCCGCAAGTGGGCCGCGTGCATGCGCAAGGCCTGACGCCGGCCGGGCTGCGCGACGCGATCGAGCGGCGTTTGAGCCGCGTGACGGTCGGACTCGATGTCAACGTGCGGCGCACGGAACGGCGCGGGCAGACCGTGGCGATCGAGGGTGACCTCAAGAAGCCTGGCATCTATCCGATCGGGCCGGGCATGCAGCGCTTGAGCGGGCTGTTGAGCAAGGCCGCGCCCGACCAGATGAACCCCGAGCAGCTTGCGGTCACGCTGCGGCGCAATGGCGAGAGCGCGTCCGTGCGCCTGTCCGATATCTATCGCAACAGCGCGGAAGATATCGCCTTGCGTGCCGGCGACTCCGTGGTCGTGCACGACGTCGTCGAGAATCTGACGGTGCTCGGCGCAGCGGGCGCGCAATCGCGGCTCAAGCTCAGCAAGCGCAATTACACGGTGCTCGACGCGCTCGGCGATTCGCGCGGTCTGAACGATTCGCTCGCCAATCCGAAGGCGGTCTTTCTGATGCGCATCCGCCCGGACGATGACGCAAGCGTCACCGACACGCGGCCCGTGGTCTATCAGTTCGATTTCACGAAGCCCGAGCAGATGGTGCTGGCCGGGAAGTTCGCGGTGCACGACGGCGACGCGATCTATATCTCGGACGCACCGTTCACCCAGGTCCAGAAGGTTCTCTCCGCCTTCAGCGCGACGCTCGGCACCGCGCGCTCCGTGTCCAGCCTGTCGCAGTGAAGGCCGGACATGAGCAACCAGGATCGCATCAAAAACTGGCGCGAGCGCCGGGCGGCGCGGCATGCCGGCGACGAGGCCGGCAATGTGGATGCGGCGGCGAATACCGTCACCCATGCGGTGACCAGCACGGCGCACAACGCAGCAGACAGCGCAGCGGGCACCGCTGCGACCTACGCGACGCATGGCTCGCGCGCGGCGGACTCCGCGGGCGGCGTGCTGAGCGGCGTGCTCGATGCGCTCGCCAGCGCACCGCACGAGAGCGTGGCCGGGCGGAGGCGCATCTATGCCGCGCTCGAGAGCGAACTCGATGCGGAAGTCGCGCGCGATGGCGTGCCGCCCGAGCGCGCGGAATTGCGCCGGCGTCAGTTGCGCATGGTCGTGCGTCTGCTGGAAGCCGATATCCGCGCGGGTATCGACGTGCTGACGGCAGGCTATGCACCGGCCACGCTCGACGCCGACGACGCGCGTCTGGTCGACGGATTCAACCGGCGCGGACAGCAGCGCAAACAGCAGGAGACGCGCGAAGCACGCCGTCTCGCGTCGCGCGAGGACGTGGCCTTCGAGATCGCGCTGAAGCCGCACGAGGCGCACGAAGTCGCGCTGCTGCGCGAGCGGATCGCCGGTATTCATGCGCGGCAGCACGGCGCGCAGCCGGGCACGCTGCAATCGCGGCTGGCGAGCATCGGGCCGCTCCTGCGGCTCCAGTTGCATATCCTGCAAAGCGAAAGCCGCATTGCGCTGCTGTGGTCCGTGGTCGGTCCCGCCGTGCTGCTGAGCCTGATTTCGTCGCTGTACTTCCTGATGGGCACGCACTACGTGCTCGGCATGGACGTGCCGACGTTCTCGCTGCTGGGCGCGACGACGTGGATCATGTTCCGGCAGGCCGTGTTTCGCACGAGCACGAGCTATGTCGCGGCGCGTGGGCTCATCAACCTGGAGTCGGTCACGCCGCTCGCGGTGGCACTGGTGCAGGGCGGGCTTTTCATCGGCATCTATCTCGGCGTGTACGCCGTGCTGATCGGCGTCGGCCACAGCCTGGGCCTCATTACGCTGCCCGTGCGCTGGTCGGGAGCGATCGCCTATGTCGTGATGATGGGCGGCGCGGGCATCTCGATGGGGCTGATCTTCGGCAGCATCGCCATCCGCTGGCACTTCTTTTTGCGCTTTGCGCCCGTGATCGAGCGCGGCCTGGAAGTATTCTCGTCGGTCTTTTTCGTCTCCGAGCAGTTGCCGGAGCAATACCGCAAGTACGTCTTATGGTCGCCGTTCGCGCACGGGATGCAGCTGCTCAGGTCGGCGTACTTCGACAGCTATTCGTCGCATGACGCGAGCTTCGCGTATTTCGCCACGGCGCTGGTCTTCCTTGCCGTGCTCGGCGCGGGCATGGAGCGGCTCGCGCGAACCCACGTTCAACCGATGTGAGCGCGCCATGATCCTGATGAACGCCGTGACGGACGTGCCGCGCATCTTCGGTGCGCGGCAGCCGCTGCTGCAGCAGGTCGATCTGCTGATTCCGCAGGGACGCTATGCGCTGCTCTCGCGCAGGCCGGAATTCCATCGCGCCATCGTCGATGTGATCGCGGGCCTGCGGCCGCCGCGCGAGGGCTTTGTCGCTCACCAGGGGCTCGTGTCGTGGCCGCTCGGGCGGCAGGGCTTCGTGCGCGGCAAGGCGACCGGCTTGCGCATGATCGAGTTCGTCTGCGCGCTCTATGGACTCGCGCCCACGCCCTGCGTCGAGCTGGTGTCGGACCTGCTGACGAGCCCCGAGTATCTGGCGCGGCCGATGGAGCACTGGCCGCTCTATGTGCGTCAGGAATTTTCTTTTGCGCTCGCGCTCGCGCCGGACTTCGACGTGTACGTCGTCGAAGGCGCGATTCCGTTCGAGGAGTGCCGCTTCACGAACCTGTGGCTCGCGCTGTTCGAAGAGCGGCTGGTCGGGCGCACGCTGCTTCTATCAACCTACCGTCATCAGCAAATGATGGATTACTGCACCAAAGGTTTGGTCTATGAGCAATACGGCCTTCGGATCAACGACGACCTCGGAGAATGCATCCGCCGGTTCCCGCCCCGGAGATCCCGCAGCGAGTCAGGCGGAGACAATGTGGTCGACATCGGCGTCGGCGTTGGAGACCAGTTCGGCGTCTAGCGAGGAATTGCCGCTCGCGCAGCGCGCGAAGGTACGCGAGCAGGCGTTGCGGCAGCGCCGCCGCCAGCGTCTCGTGACACTCGGCCTCGTGCTCGTGCCGGTCGTGCTGACGGCGCTTTACGCGCTTGTTTTCGCCGCGCCGCGCTATCGCGCCGAGGCGCGCTTCTCGGTGCGTTCGAGCGCGTCCCAGCCGGCCGCGCAGGGCGGCACGGCGGGCCTGCTGTCGAGCGGCAGCGGCGGCAGCGTGGTGGGCGGCTTCGTCGACGGCTGGGCCGTGGCCGACTTTATCCGTTCGCGCGACGGCATGCGCCAGCTCGACAACCGGATAGGGCTGCGAAAGTATCTCGCGTACACCGGCCTGGACCCGCTGAACCGGCTGTCGCCAGAGGCCGGCGAGGACGCGCTGTATCGCGCCTATCTCAGCGCGGTCGACGTCTCGTACAACATGATCGAGCAGATCGACGTGCTGCGCGTGAGCGCCTTCTCGCCCGAGGATGCGCGCACGATGTCGGACGCGCTGATCGGGCTGGCCCAGCAGTTCGTCAACAACATGGACGAAAAGGGCATTGCCGATACGCTCAAGGTCAGCAAGGAGGCCGTGACGCGCGCGGAGAAGGACGCGATCGCGGCGCGCGGCACGCTGGCCGACTGGCGTGTGCGCAACGGCAATATCGACCCCGAGGCGGAAGCCGGCATGCTGCTGAATCTCTCCGCGCAACTGGAGTCCGAACTCAACACCGCGAAGATCAATCTCGACAAGATCCGCGCGTTGAACAACCCCGAGCATCCGATGCTGAAGCCCGCGCAGATGCAGGTGAGCGCGCTGCGCAAGCAGCTCGACGAAGTGCATGCGCGCATGAGCGGCAAGGGCAATACCGATGCGAGCCGGCTGAAGTCCTATCAGGCGCTGCTGAACGCGCAGACTTTCGCGGACCAGAATCTCGCCTCGGCGCGGCAGAACTATCAGCAGGCCTTTACCGACACGCTGCGGCTGCAACGCTACCTCAGCGTGATCGCGCGCCCGCTGCCCGAAGCGCGGCCCGGCAGCCCGAATACGGGCGTGCTGCTGATCGAGGCGTTGGCCGTGGGGTTCGTCTTCGCGTTCGCCGTGCGTGCCGCCGAGGCGCTTTACCGGGAGTTCAAGCATGGCTGAGCCGGTGACCGGGCAGGCGGGGCATGGCGAACGCGGCGAGCGCGGCGAACGTTCCGGACGTGGGGGCACGCTTGCGCCGCTCGAAGCCGCGAAGCGTGCGATCCGCGCGGAAGCGTGGGAGCCGGGCCTTGCGCAGCTCGACGAGATCGAGCGCGGCGGCGGCCAGCTCGACGCCCATGCGGGCCTTCTGAAGGCGATCGCGCTGATTCGCTCGCGCGGCTTCGCGACCGGAATCGGCGGCCTCGACGCGCAGCGGATTCGCGAGGCGCAGGGTCGCGCCGACCTGCGCCGCCTCGTGGTCGCGCCGCTCATCAAATCCGGCTCGCTGGCCGAGGCGGCCCAGGTGCTCGACCTGCTGGTGCGCGCCTATCCCGAGAGCGGCGACGACCGGCGCAGCTACGCGAGCGTGCTCGCGCGGCTCAAGCGCTGGAGCGAGGCGATCGCGCACGTCGACGAGGCGGCCCGCATCGCGCCCGACGACGTTGCGCTGCTGGTCACGCGCATCCAGTTGCGCACCCAGGCCGGCGAGGCGGACGCGGCGGCGCAACTGGCGCGCGAGTCGAGCGGCGCCGCGACGCTGGCTCCCGGCGACGCGCATATCTGGATGACCGCGCTGCTGCGCGGCGGCGATCCGGCCGGCGCGGCCAGCATCGCCGCCAAGATCGACGCGCCGAATCCCCGGGTGGCGAGCGTCGCGGTGCAGGCTTTGCTCGGCAGCGGCCGGACCGGCGCGGCCATTTCAGTCGGCCGCAACGCGCTGCGCGCCGGACACGATAGCGCGGCGCTGCGTTCGCAACTCGCGCAGGCGCACCTCGCGCGCGGCACGCACGACGACCGCCTCGTCGCCGCGCTCGAACATCTCGCCGTGGGCGTACGGATGGCGCCGGACGATCTGCGGCTCAATTCGCTCTATGGCGAAACGCTCCTGCGCGCCGGGCGCTTTGCGGAGTCGGTGCCGTTTCTGGAGAAAAGCGCCGCGCTCGCGCCGGGGCTGGAACACGTGCGGGCGATGTACGCACGCGCCTTGCGTCATTCCGGCGATCACGCGGCGTCGGCCGAGCAGTATCTGCAACTGGCCCGCTCGAATCAGGAGCACGCGCGCTGGCAGCGCGCGGCAGCTGGCGCGCTGACCCAGGCGGGCCGCATGGACGAGGCGGCGACCTTGTTCGACGCGTTCATCCATCGCCGTGCGGCCGGCTTGCCGGCCACCTTCGAGCAGGCGTTCGCGCGGATCGAGGCCGAAGCGGACACGATCACGGTGCCGCGCGCGCGGCTCGACTGGGCCTGGGCGCTGCGCGAGGCGAGCGGCGCAGCCGGCGCGGAGCAAGCGGCGGCACAGCCTGAGGCGCAAGCGGTGACACAGGCGGCCACACGGCCGCTGTCGCGCGAGGACTGGGAGCGCGCGGCGCAATGGGGCTATCTCGCCGACCATCTGCTGCTCGACTGGCTCGAATGCCGCGAGGATCGCGCGGAAGAAGCGATGGAGCTGCTCGCGAATCTCGACGAGGCCGAACAGTTCTTCGAGCCGCTGCACGAGGGCGGACGCGGCTTCGTGCTCGCCACGGCCCACGTGGGGCCGCTGTACGGCGGCCTGATGGCGCTCGATCTGCTCGATATTCCGTCGCGCTGGGTCGCGTCGACGCCCAGTATCAGCCGCAGCCACTACGCCCGCTCGCTGATCTCGACGAGCGACAGGACCGAAGTGCAGGTGGTGAAGGCCAGCCTCAAGGCGCTGCAGGAAGGACACGCCGTCTGTCTCGCGGTGGATGGCGCGCTCAATCCGGCGGCCGCGCGCGTGCCGTTCGAGAACCAGGAGATCACGTGGTCGAGCTTCGCCGCACGTGCGAGCTACCGCCTCGGACTGCCCTCGGTTTTCTATGCGCCGAGATGGGAGCAGGGCCGCATCGTGCATACGCTCGAACGGCTCTCCGAGCCGCATGACGGCGAATCGCTCGAAGACTACGTCGCGCGATGGCAGCACGAATGGCTCGCGCATCTGCGCGGCCATCTCGCCGGGCAGCCGGAAAACCTGCGCATGAGCGGCGGACTCTGGCGGCACGTGGTGGCGGCCGACCGCTCGAATGCGGCGACGGACAAGGGTTGATTGGGTTCACTAACGATTACGTAGAAGATTACGCAGAACGTGGAGAAGCAAACATGAAACAGAACGAAACCGCGATGAATGCCGGCTTGCCGTCATGGCTACAGGACGAGACGCAAGATGGGCTGCGAACCTTGTTGCAGGAGAAGCGCTATTGCTGGCTCGTTACCGGCGCCGCGGGGTTTATCGGTTCCAATCTCGTCGAGACCTTGCTGCTGCTCGGGCAGGACGTGCGCGGCCTCGATAATTTCGCCACCGGCCACTGGCACAACCTGCACGAAGTGAAGAAGCGGGTTGGCGAGGCGGCCTGGAGCCGGTTCGTATTCCACGAGGCCGACATCCGCGACGCGGACTCCTGTGCCAAGGCGGTTGCCGGCGTCGACTACGTGCTGCATCAGGCGGCGCTGGGCTCGGTGCCGCGCTCCGTGAAGGACCCGAAAACGACCAACGACGTCAACGTGTCCGGCTTTCTCTCGATGCTCGACGCCGCGCGTCTCGCGGGCGTGCGGCGCTTCGTCTATGCCGCGTCCAGCTCGACTTACGGCGACGAACCCAATCTGCCGAAGCGCGAGGAGCGCATCGGCAATCCGCTCTCGCCGTATGCGGTGACGAAGCTCGTCAACGAACTCTATGCGAGCGTCTATTCGCGCACCTACGGTTTTCATTCGATCGGCCTGCGCTACTTCAACGCGTTCGGCCCGCGCCAGGACCCGGACGGCGCATATGCCGCGGTGATTCCCAAATGGATCGCGGCGATGCTGGCGGGCGACGACGTGCAGATCAACGGGGACGGCGAAACGAGCCGCGACTTCTGCTACGTGGGCAATGTCGTGCAGGCCAACCTGCGCGCCGCGCTGAAGGAAGACCTCGCCGCGAGCGACGTCTACAACGTCGCGGTGGGCGGCCGCACCACGCTCAACGACCTGTTCTCGATCATCCAGTCAGGGCTCGCCACGCATGGCGTTCACTACGCGAAGCAGCCGGTCTACCAGTCGTTCCGCGCGGGCGACGTGCGCCATTCGCAGGCCGACATTGCGAAGGCGGCACGGGAGCTCGGCTTCTCCGGGCTGTTCGATCTCAAGCGCGGCATGACGGAAGCGCTCTCCTGGTACCTCGCATTCATCGCGGGCGAGCGGTCGCCTGCTTGAACCGGCCCGATGCGGCAGGTCGCGTCAATCGATAACACACACTCAGGCATGGGCGTGAAAGCACGCCCCAACACGAGAAAAGGAAACAGTCATGTGCGGCATTGTTGGTGCGGTTGCGCGAGAGAATATTGTTCCGGTGCTGGTCGAAGGTCTCCGGCGCCTCGAATATCGCGGTTACGATTCGTGCGGCGTCGCCGTGAATTCGAAGCGGGGCCTCGAACGGATACGCAGCATCGAGCGCGTGTCGCACCTCGATTCGCGGCTGCGCCGCGCGGGGCTCGAAAGCGCGAGCGGCATCGCTCATACGCGTTGGGCGACGCACGGGGCGCCGGAAATCCGCAATGCGCATCCGATGCTGTCTCGCGATGCGTTGGCGGTGGTCCACAACGGCATCATCGAAAACTACGAATCGCTGCGCGACGAACTCGCCGGCCGCGGCTACGAGTTCGTGTCGCAGACCGATACGGAAGTCATCGCCCATCTGATCCACAGCGTCTATGACGGCGACCTGTTCGCGGCGGTGCGCGAGGCCGTGCAACGGCTGCACGGCGCCTACGCGATCGCGGTGGTTCACGAGGACACGCCGGATCTTATCGTCGGCGCGCGCGAGGGCTCGCCGCTGCTGATCGGCGCCGGCGAGGCGGGCAATTTTCTCGCTTCCGACGCGCTCGCGCTAACGGGCCAGGCCGACCGCTTTATCTTTCTCGACGACGGCGAGGTCTGCGAACTGACGCGCGAATCTATCCGCATCGTGGCGCGCGACGGCAAGCCGGTCGTGCGCGAAGCCCAGCAGGTGAGCGTCGAGAACTCGGCGGTGGAACTGGGACGCTACCGGCACTACATGCAGAAGGAAATCTTCGAGCAGCCCGCCGTGGTGGCCGCGACCACACGCGGTGTGGAAGCGTTCAAGGCCGATCTGTTCGGCGAGGCCGCGCCCGCGACGTTCGACGGCATCGACAGCATCCAGATACTCGCCTGCGGCACGAGCTATTACGCGGGCCTCGTTGCGAAGTACTGGCTCGAATCGATCGCGAAGATCAAGACCGACGTCGAGATCGCGAGCGAGTATCGCTATCGCGAACCGGTGGCGAGTCCGCGCGCGCTCGTCGTGACGATTTCGCAGTCGGGCGAGACCGCCGATACGCTGGCCGCGCTCAAGTACGCGCAGTCGCTCGACCAGACACGTACGCTCACGGTCTGCAATGTGCCGTCGAGCGCAATGGTGCAGCTTTGCGGTACGCGTTTTCTGACCCAGGCGGGGCAGGAAGTCGGCGTCGCCTCGACGAAGGCGTTTACCGCGCAACTGGTGGCGCTCTTCATGCTGGCCGTGACGCTTGGACGCCAGCGCGGTCACGTGACGGCGCTGCGCGAGTCGCAGTATCTGCAGCAACTGCACGGGCTCCCGCAGATGCTGACGGCGGCGCTCGCGCTCGAACCGCAAATCGTCGCATGGGCGAAGCAGCTGGCCGCCAGCGAGCATGCGCTGTTCCTCGGGCGCGGACTGCAATATCCGATCGCGCTGGAAGGTGCGCTCAAGCTCAAGGAAATTTCCTATATTCACGCCGAGGCTTATCCGGCCGGCGAACTCAAGCATGGTCCGCTCGCGCTCGTGACCGCGGCGATGCCCGTGATCGCGATCGTGCCGGATGACGAGATGCAGGAGAAGATGAAGTCGAACATTCAGGAAGTGCGGGCACGCGGCGGCGAAGTGTACGTTCTCGCCGACAAGGACACGCGCATCGCCGATGAAAAGGGGCTTCATGTCATCCGTCTGCCGGCGCATTACGGGGTACTGTCGCCGGTTTTGTACACGGTGCCGCTGCAGTTGCTCGCCTATCACACCGCGTGCGCGCGTGGCGCCGATGTCGACAAGCCGCGGAACCTTGCGAAGTCGGTAACGGTCGAGTAACCAGGACTCTCCATCAAGGCAAGGTTTATGAGGATCGACTCAAGCATCGTAAGAGGTTGGCGGCCGTGGTTGCTTGTTTGCCTCGCACTGGTCGCGGCGCCGCGCGCGGCGTTCGCGAACGCCGGCGGCACCTGCGCGAGCGCAAGCGCGGCGTGCCCGTTCGTCTCCGATCTGCTCGCGCAACGCGAAGGTTACGGGCGCGCGGCGACGGGCGGCGAGGGCGGAGAGGTCGTGACCGTGACGTCGGCGGCGGACGCGGGACCGGGAACGCTGCGCGACGCGCTCGCTCACGCCGGCGGCCGGCGCTGGATTCGTTTCGCGTCGGACATGACCATTGCGTTGCGCTCGCAACTGCGCGTGCCGGGCAACGTCACGATCGATGGCCGCGGCCATCGCGTGACGCTGCTCGACTACGGGCTCGGCATTTACGGCAGCAACAACGTGATCGTCACGCATCTGACCATCGACGGACGGTTGCGGACGTTTTCGCAGGCGATCAACGTGGCCAATTATTCGCGCGATGTCTGGATCGATCATCTCGATCTTTCGCGTTTTGCCGATCGCCTGCTCAACGTAAAAAACGGCTCGACGGACGTGACGGTGTCGTGGGTCAAGTTTCATGACGACGACAAGGTCATGCTGCTGAACAACATCACGTCGAAGAACCTGTTCGCCAATTACGGGCGCGACAAGGTGGCGCGCGTGACGGTCCATCACTGCTACTTTCTGAATACCGTGCAGCGCAATCCGCGTGCGCAGTTCGGCACGTTTCATCTCTTCAACAACCTGCTCGAGAACTGGGATTTTTACGGCATGAGCTTCAGCCTTCAGGCACGGGCGCTGGTAGAGGGGAACATGTTCAGCAACACGTCGGATCACCGTTGCGTGGAGCCGGAGTTCTTCCCGACGGTGGAAGGCGTGAAGGCGCGCTATTGCGAGTACATTGCCGGGGCGCCGTCGAGAAGCGCATTGCCGAATGGCGGATCGGACCAGAAGCATTTCGAGCAGACGGCCCAGCTTTACGCGAGCGGGAGCGACTATCACGCGTATCTGCTGGTCAGGGACAATCTCTATCTGCGCGACGCCAAGGCGGTTTTACAGAGCTATGAGCCGGAGAAAGTACCGGCCGTGCCTTACTGCTACAAGTACGACAAACCGACGCCGAAGCTCGCGGACGAAATCCGCCAGTTCGCCGGCAATACCGATGGACAGACGCCTGGCGCGCCCTGTCACTGAACTCACCACACTCGCAAACGGGCATTCTCGTGAATATCGTGATTCTCGCGGCCGGCATGGGCAAACGCATGCACTCCGCGCTGCCGAAAGTACTCCATCCGCTCGCCGGCAAGCCGCTTCTCTCGCATGTTATCGATACCGCCCGCACGCTGTCGCCGACCCGCCTCGTCGTCGTGACTGGTCACGGCGGCGAGGCGGTGCGCGGGGCCGTCGGCGCGCCCGACGTGCGGTTCGCGCTGCAGGCGCAGCAACTCGGCACGGGCCACGCGCTCGCGCAAGCACTGCCGATGCTCGATGCAGGCGTGCCCACGCTCGTGCTGTACGGCGATGTGCCGCTCACGCGCGCGTCGACGCTCGAACGCCTCATTCACGCCGCGGGCCGCAACAGCTACGGCATCCTGACCGTTACGCTCGACGACCCGACCGGTTACGGCCGCATCGTGCGCGACGCGGCGGGCAAGGTCGCGCGCATCGTCGAACAGAAGGATGCGAGCGAAGCGGAGCGCAAGATCGCCGAGATCAACACCGGCATCGTGGTGACGCCCACCGCGCCGCTCGCGGACTGGCTCGCCACGCTGAAGAACGACAACGCTCAGCGCGAGTACTACCTGACCGATGTCGTGGAAGCGGCGATTGCCGCCGGCTATCCGGCCGTGACCACGCAGCCCGACCACGCATGGGAAACGCTCGGCGTGAACAGCAAGCAGCAGCTTGCCGAACTGGAGCGCGTGCATCAATGCAACGTGGCCGAGGCACTGCTGGTTGCGGGCGTCACGCTGGCCGATCCGGCGCGTATCGACGTGCGCGGTTCGCTGACGTGCGGGCGCGACGTGTTTATCGACGTCAACTGCGTGTTCGAGGGCGAGGTGACGCTGGCGGACAACGTCACCGTGGGGCCGAACTGCGTGATCCGTGACGCGTCGATTGGCGCGGGAACGCGTATCGAGGCTTGCACGCACATCGACAATGCAGAGGTCGGCGCGCATGCGGTGCTTGGACCCTATGCACGTTTGCGCCCCGGCGCACAGCTTGCTGATGAGGTTCACGTGGGCAATTTCGTCGAGGTGAAGAATGCGCGCGTTGGTGCCGGCTCGAAAGCGAATCACCTGAGCTACCTCGGCGATGCCGACGTGGGCGCAGGCGTCAACATCGGTGCGGGCACTATCACCTGCAACTATGACGGTGCGAACAAGCATCGCACGATCATCGAGGACAACGTGTTCGTGGGTTCGGATACGCAGTTCGTCGCGCCGGTGTGCGTGGGCCGCGGCGCGACCATTGCGGCGGGTACGACGGTGCGGAAGGATGTGGCGGAAGGTGCGCTCGTGCTTAATACGAAGACGCAGGTTGAGAGATGGGGCTATGTTCGGCCGTTGAGGAAGAAGGGGTAAGGGGTGGTTGGGTTGAGCAGCGGCAGGGGTGAAGTGGCGATGGAGAAAAAGCGGTAATGACTCGTGCGATTGGATGCGGAGTGCGGAAGTTTCTTTCGTTCTCAGGTTGGGTTCGCCGAGGCGGTGGGCGAACTGTTCGAATACGTCGTCGTCGCCGAAAGCCAGCCCGGCCTTCTGCAAGACCCGGACGCCGCCGCGCAGATCGATCTGGCGCCGATCGTCGGGCTCCACGGCACCGCCGCGATCCAGCTTACCGGCATCGGCACGTCGGTCATGGGCGAGCAAGGCGAGATCGGGCGCGCTAATGTCGGCGCCGATACCCGTACTTACCTGACAGCAAGAGAGCTGGACCAGCGCCGCACCGCCACGAGTCAAAACCAGAAACAGCCAGCCTTACAAATACAAAAACGCCCCGAAAAAGACGAAAGCACATTTCTCAATATTTCACGCGACAGCCATCCCGCAAGTCAGCAGGCACTTCCTTAACTGTACCTAACTTTCCTCAAAAAACGTTTGCGCATCCATAAACCCGCGACAACCCCCGAGCAGCGCTCTATCCCCACAGGCCAGCCAATCACCTTACACCCACCTTCCTGACAATTTAGCCATTTTGGTGTCATGCAGGTGTTGGTCCTATCGATCTAGCATAAGCGGCATTTCGTTCTCCCTTCCACCAGCATTCTCTCTGGCCCGTTTCAATGTGGATCGTCAACGTAGCACTTAAGCGGCCATACACGTTCATCGTGATGGCGATTCTGATCGTGCTGGCGACGCCCTTCGTGCTGTTCACCACACCCGTCGACGTGCTGCCGGAAATCAACATTCCGGTGGTCAGCATCATCTGGACGTACACCGGTCTGTCGGCCGAGGACATGGCCAGCCGGATGACGTCGGTCAACGAGCGCAGTCTGACTACCACCGTCAACGACATCGAGCACATCGAATCGCAGTCGCTGCAGGGCATCTCGATCATCAAGGTGTTTCTTCAGCCGAACGCGAACATCCAGACCGCGATCGCGCAGACCGTGGCCGTCGAACAGTCGCAGTTGAAGCAGATGCCGCCCGGCGCGACGCCGCCGGTCGTCATCAGTTACTCGGCGTCGGCCATTCCGGTGATCCAGCTCGGTCTGTCGAGCCCGAAGCTTTCCGAGCAGGCGCTCAACGACACCGCGCTGAACTTCCTGCGTCCGCAACTCGTGACGATTCCGGGCGCGGCCGTACCGTATCCGTATGGCGGCAAGTCGCGGCTGATCTCGGTCGACCTCAACACGCGGGCGCTGCTCGCCAAGGGGCTGACGCCGATCGACGTGGTCAACGCGTTCAACGCGCAGAACCTGATCCTGCCGACCGGCACGGCCAAGATCGGGCCGAAGGAATACACGGTCAACATGAACGGCTCGCCGCCGACGCTGGAAGGGCTCAACGATATTCCGGTGCGCACGGTCAACGGCGCGACGACCTATCTGCGTGAAGTCGCGCACGTGCGCGACGGTTATTCGCCGCAGACCAACATCGTGCGGCAGAACGGTAGCCGCGGCGTGCTGATGTCGGTGCTGAAGAACGGCGACGCCTCGACGCTGACGATCGTCAACCGGCTGAAAGCCCTGTTGCCGGGCGCGCGCGCGGCGCTGCCGTCCGATCTGCAGATCACCGCGCTGTTCGATCAGTCGGTGTTCGTGAAGGCGGCCGTGCAGGGCGTGGTGCGCGAGGCGCTGGTGGCTGCCGCGCTGACCGCCGCGATGATCCTGCTGTTTCTCGGCAACTGGCGCAGCACCTGCATCATCGCGATCTCGATCCCGCTGTCGATCCTCTCGTCGCTGATCGTGCTGCACGCGCTCGGGCAGACCATCAACATCATGACGCTCGGCGGCCTCGCGCTGGCGGTCGGGATTCTCGTCGACGACGCGACCGTGACGATCGAGAACATCGAGCGGCATCTGCACATGGGCTCCAGTTTGCACGACGCGATTCTCGACGGCGCAGGCGAAATCGCGATTCCGGCGCTCGTCTCGACGCTGTGTATCTGTATCGTGTTCGTGCCGATGTTCTTCCTCGCCGGCGTCGCGCGCTATCTGTTCGTGCCGCTCGCGGAAGCGGTGGTGTTCGCGATGCTCGCGTCGTACATCCTCTCGCGCACGCTCGTGCCGACGCTCGCGATGCTGCTGATGGGGCACGCGCACAAGCCGAAGGCCGGCGCGAAGCCGAACCTGTTCATGCGCGTCTATCACCGTTTCGACGCGGGCTTCGAGCGCATGCGCGCGGCCTACATCGTGATCCTGAGCAGCCTGCTCGTGCGCCGCAAGATGTTCGGCACGCTGTTCCTCGGGTTCTGCGTGCTGTCGATGGGGCTTTTCTTCGTGCTCGGCGAAGACTTCTTCCCGAGCGTCGACGCGGGCGACATCCGCCTGCACCTGCGCGCGCCGACCGGCACGCGCATCGAGGAAACCGCGCGGCTCGCCGACGAGGTCGAGAAGGTGATTCGCGAAGTGGTGCCGCCGAAGGAGCTCGGCACGATTCTCGACAACCTCGGGCTGCCGTATAGCGGCATCAACATGTCGTACAGCAACTCGGGCACGATCGGCACGCTCGACGGCGAAATCCAGATTGCGCTCAACGAAGGTCACAAGCCGTCGCAGATGTATATGGACAAGCTGCGCGAAATCCTGCCGAAGCGCTTCCCGGGCGTCGAGTTCTTCTTCCAGCCGGCCGACATCGTCACGCAGATCCTGAACTTCGGCCTGCCCGCCGCGGTGGACGTGCAGATTTCCGGCGCGAACCAGAAGGGCAACTTCGACATCGCGAGCAAGCTGCTCAAGCAGGTGCGGCTGATTCCCGGCACGGTCGACACGCATATCCAGCAGAAGCTCGACGAGCCGGTGATCGACCTGCACATGGACCGCACGCGTTTGCAACAGCTGAACCTGAGCGCGAACGACGTGGCGCAGAACGTGCTCATTTCGCTCTCGGGCAGCTCGCAGACTTCGCCGGGCTTCTGGATCAACAACCGGAACGGCGTCGAATACAAGGTCGCGGTGCAAACGCCGCAGTACCAGGTATCGTCGATCGACGAACTGCTCCGCACGCCGGTGTCGACCTCGGCCTTCGGCCCGACGCAGCTGCTCGGCAACCTCGTGAAGGTGTCGCCGCAGCAGCAGTTCGCGGAAATCACGCACTACAACATCCGCCCGGTGATCGACCTGTACGTGAGCGTCGAGAAGCGCGATCTCGGCGGCGTCGCGAATCAGGTCGACAAGCTCGTCGACAAGGTGCGCGCGTCGCTGCCGCGCGGCAGTACCATCACGGTGCGCGGCCAGGTACAGACGATGCGCAGCTCGTTCCTCGGGCTCGGGCTCGGCGTGGCGATGGCGATCGTGCTCGTGTATCTGCTGATCGTCGTGAACTTCCAGTCGTGGGTCGATCCGCTCATCATCATCAGCGCGTTGCCGGCGGCGCTCGCGGGCATCGTGTGGATGCTGTTCCTCACGGGCACGCATCTGAGCGTACCGGCGCTGACCGGCGCGATCATGACGATGGGCGTCGCGACCGCCAACAGTATTCTGATGGTCGCGTTCGCGCGCCAGCGGCTCGCGGCCGGCGCACCGCCGCTCACGGCCGCGCTCGAAGCCGGCGCGAGCCGGATTCGTCCGGTGCTGATGACCGCGTTCGCGATGATCATCGGCATGATCCCGATGGCGCTCGGTCTCGGCGAGGGCGCCGAGCAGAATGCGCCGCTCGGCCGCGCGGTGATCGGCGGCTTGCTGTTCGCGACGGTATCGACGCTGTTCTTCGTGCCGCTCGTGTTCGCGGGCATTCATTCGTGGCTCGCGCGCCGTCGCAAGAACGATGGCGATCACGACGGCGGCAACGACGGCAATGGCAACGGCGGCGGCGGCCCCGTGCCCGAGCATAGCGGCGCGGCGACGCCCGCATAAAAGTTAAACGATGGTTGACTGAGATGACCGAAAAAAACCATGCATCGCTAGCGATTCCCCCGCGGGAAACCGAAGAAGGGGAGCACATGCTGCCGCCGCGTCACCGCGAATGGAAACGCGCGAAGATCGCGGTCTGCATCGTGCTCGTGCTGCTCGCGCTCGGCGCGCTGCGCACCGTGATCGCCAATGTGCTGCAAAGCCGCGAGGTCGAGGCGACCACGCAGCAGAACGCCGTGCAGTACGTGAACGTCGTCATGCCGAAAGAGACCGACAACGGCGGCAGCACGCTGCTGCCGGGCACGCTGCGCGGCTATGTCGAGTCGCCGATCTACGCGCGCTCGACCGGTTATCTGCTGCACTGGTATGCCGATATCGGCGCGCACGTGAAGCAGGGCCAGCTGCTCGCCGAACTCGACACGCCGGAAATCGACCAGGAACTCGCGCAGGCGCTGGCGCAGCGTCAGCAGAGCAGTTCGAGCCTCGGCCTCGCGAAAAGCTCGCTCGAACGCTGGCAGCAATTGCGGCAACGCGATGCGGTTTCGCAGCAGGAACTCGACGAACGGCAAAGCGCGTATACACAGGACGTCGCCAATCTTGCCGCGGCGGATGCCAACGTCAAGCGTTTGCAGCAGCTCGAATCGTTCAAACGGATCGTCGCGCCGTTCACGGGCGTGGTCACGCAGCGCAATGTGGACGTCGGTGATCTGATCGACGCGGGCAGCGGCACGAGCCGCGCGCTGTTCGCGCTCGCGCAGTCGGACCCGCTGCGCGTCTACGTGCAGTTGCCGCAGGCCTACGCGCAGAACGTCGCGGTCGGGCAGAAGGTGGTGGTCACGCAGGCCGAATTGCCGGGGCAGCAGTTCGACGGCAAGATCACGCACATGTCCGGCGCGATCGACGTGCCCACGCGCTCGCTGCAAGTCGAAGTGACGTTGCCGAACCCCGACGACAAACTGCGGCCCGGCGCGTACGTGCAGGTCGCGGTGCCCGCGGCCGCCCAGGCGCGGCTCACGGTGCCGAGCAATGCGCTGCTGTTTCGCGCCGAAGGTCCGCGCGTCGCGGTCGTCGATGCGAAGGGCAACGTGAGCCTGCACAAGGTCGTGATCGCGCAGGACCTCGGGCAGACGCTCGAAATCGACAGCGGCGTCGCGCTGACCGATCACATCATCATCAACCCGAGCGATTCGATCTCCGATGGCGATCATGTGCAGATCGAGCCGACGGGGAAAAACGACAAGGGGGCGTCGTGATGTTCGCGGCCTCATGCCAGGAGCATGCGCGGAAGCATGCGCAAAAGCGGGCACGCCGTGGCGCGCTCACCTCGCTGAGCGCTTTCGCCGGCGCGGCGCTGCTCGCCGCGTGCACGGTCGGCCCGGACTATCAGCGCCCGCAGGCCGAGGTGCCGCCGGAATGGCACACCGATTCGTTCTGGCGCGTCGCCGCGCCCTCGCACGCGCCGATCGCGCCCGACTGGTGGACGAGTTTCGCCGATCCGACGCTCGCCTCGCTCGAAGCCGAGGCGCTCGCGCAGAACCAGACGCTCGTGGCGGCGAGCGCGCACTACGAGCAGGCGCGTGCGACGCTCGCGAACCTGAGCGCGCAGCGCGTGCCCGAAGTCGACCTCGGCGCAAGCGGCTCGCGCTTCCGGATCTCGCACGACCGGCCGCTCACGAACTACGCGACGCCGACGCAAGCGACGGTGCAGAACAACGTTCAGCTCGGGCCGACGATCAACTACGACACCGATCTGTTCGGGCGCATTCGCCGCCAGGTCGAGGGCGCGAAGGCCTCGGCGGAACAGTCCGCCGACGATCTCGCGAACGCGCGTCTCGTGCTCACGACCGATCTCGCCACCGACTATTTCTCGCTGCGCGAACTCGACGCCGAGATCGACGTGCTGAACCAGTCGGTCAAGCTGCAACAGAAAGCGCTCGACTATGTGAGCTCCGAGCACGATCTCGGCGCGGTGTCGGGGCTCGACGTGCTGCAGCAGAAATCGCAGCTCGATGCGACGCGCGTGCAGGCGCAACTGCTGCTCAACCAGCGCGCGCAGTACGAGCACGCGATCGCCGCGCTGGTCGGCGTGCCGGCTCCGCAGTTCGCGATCGAGCCGCAGGTGGTCGACATCAAGGCGCCGGCCATTCCGCTCGGCGTGCCGAGCGACGTGCTGCAACGGCGGCCCGACGTGGCTTCGGCCGAACGCGCGATGGCCGCGGCCAACGCGCAGATCGGCGTGGCCAAAGCCGCGTTCTTTCCGAGTTTGACGCTCTCGCCCGGCATCGGCTGGGAAAGCACCGAGTTCGCCAATCTGCTCACCGCGCCGACGCTGATGTGGACGCTCGGCGCGACGGTCGGCCAGGTGCTGTTCGACGGCGGACGGCGCGCGGCCAACGTCAAGTACGCGAGCGCGGGTTACAAGGCCACCGAGGCGACCTATCGGCAGACCGTGCTGAGCGCGTTCCAGCAGGTGCAGGACGGCATCACGGGGCTGTCCGTGCTCGACGGCGCGGCGAAGCAGTCGCACGAGGCGGTCGAGGATGCGCAACGGCTGCTGTCGCTCGCGAACGACCGCTATTCGGGCGGCCTCGTCGCGTATCTGAACGTGATCGACGCGCAGCAGTCGCTGCTCACGAGCGAGCGCCAGGACGTGCAGATTCATGGCCAGCAGTTGACCTTGTCGGTCGCGCTCGTGAAGGCGCTCGGCGGCGGCTGGGATGCGGCCGGTCAAAGTGGAGCAGGCGGGGTGGATGGCGCCGGCAGCGGCGGGGCGAATGGCAACGGTAACGGCGGCAGTAATGATGGCCGTAGCGGCGGCGCACCGGCCGCGAACATGGCGAACGTCACGAACGTAGTCAACGTAGCGGATAGCGCGCAACAGCAGCGGACGCCGGCGCCCGCGCGCTGATGTGCTCGTTCGCGAAGCCCGCCGGCTGGGACGCAGGACCAGGCCGAGATCAAAGCCAGGTTTGGGCCAAATTAAGGCCAAATTCAGGCTAAATCCCGGCCGAGGTCCGCGCCCAGGCACGCGCCGTGGCGGAAAAAATCAAGGGTCGTTTCGTATAATGCAAAGTCGAGCAGCGACGTTGCAAGGGACCGTAGCCGATGCTGAAGCACTGGCTACGGCCGACAGGGGACACGCATGAAATTGCTGATTATTGAAGACGAGCACAAGGTCGTGGACTACTTGCGCTCCGGTTTGACAGAGCAGGGCTGGGTCGTCGACGTCGCGCTCGACGGCGAGGAAGGCATGCATCTGGCAACCGAATTCGATTACGACGTCATCGTCCTCGACGTGATGCTGCCCAAGCGCGATGGCTTCAGCGTGCTGAAGGCGCTGCGCATGCGCAAGTCGACGCCGGTCATCATGCTGACCGCGCGCGATCACGTGAACGACCGCGTGCGCGGTCTGCGCGAAGGCGCCGACGACTATCTGACCAAGCCGTTTTCGTTTCTCGAACTCGTCGAGCGTCTGCATGCGCTCGCGCGCCGCACGCGTTCGCAGGAATCCACGCTGATTTCGGTCGGCGATCTGTTCGTCGATCTGATCGGCCGCCGCGCGACACGCGACGGCGTGCGGCTCGATCTGACCGCCAAAGAGTTCCAGTTGTTGAGCGTGCTCGCGCGTCGCCAGGGCGACATTCTCTCGAAGACAGCGATCACCGAACTCGTGTGGGACGTCAATTTCGACAGCCACACCAACGTCGTCGAAACCGCGATCAAGCGGCTGCGCGCCAAGCTCGACGGCCCGTTCCCCTCGAAGCTGCTGCACACCGTGCGCGGCATGGGCTACGTGCTCGAAGTGCGCGAAGAGGCCGAGCCGTCATGAACCGCTCGATCGCCCGGCGTCTCGCGCTGATGTTCGCGTTCGTCGCGCTGTTCGTGTTCACGCTGGTGGGCACCGGGCTCTTTCTCGTGCTGCGCACGCAGCTCGAACACCATCTGCGCGAATCGCTCGACGATCGCACGCAGATCGCGCGCATCATCGTCTATCACGCGAGCACGGCCGACAAATGGCGCATCGCCCGCGAAAAACTTACCGACATGACGCCGCACGACGGCAGCACCGTGTACGCGGTGTCGAGCGAGGACCCGAATTTCCGCATCGGCACGCCGGTGCAGGGCACGGTCGTGAAAAGCTGGCCCGATGGCTACGCGCGCATCACGCCGGCGGACGGCGGTCCCGACATGCTGACGTTCACGATGACGCTGGCGGCCAATGCCTCGCGGCCGCCCGTGCAGTTGCAGATCGCGTCGAGCTATTCGCCGAACCTGCGCACGATGCGCGTGTTCGGCTCGACGCTCGCGGCGCTCTCCGCGCTCGGCAGTCTCGCGGTGCTGCTGCTCAGCTATTCGGTCACGCGCATCGGGCTCGCGCCGCTCACGCGTCTCACGCGCGATGCGTCGGCGGTGAGTCCGAACAATCGCTCGCAACGGCTCAACACGGCGTCGCTGCCGCTCGAACTCAACGACCTCGCGAACTCGTTCAACGGCGCGCTCGAACGGCTCGACGGCGCCTATGGCCGCCTCGAATCGTTCAACGCGGACGTCGCGCATGAACTGCGCACACCGGTGACGATCCTGATCGGTCAGACCGAAGTCGCGCTCACGCGCAACCGCTCGGTCGACGATCTGCGCCATACGCTGCAATCGAACCTCGAGGAATTCGAGCGCATGCGCGCGATCATCAACGACATGCTGTTCCTCGCGCGCGCAGACCAGGGCGAGCGCGCGACCGGGCTCGTCGAGGTGTCGCTCGCGGCGGAAGTCGCGCATACCCTGGAGTTTCTGGAGATTCCGCTCGAAGAGGCGCGCGTGCATGCGCAACTGCAGGGCGACGCGTTCGCGCGCGTGAACCGCTCGCTGTTCGGCCGCGCCTGCACGAACCTGCTGATGAACGCGATCCAGCATTGCGAGCCGGGCGCGTCGATCAGCGTGACGATCGCGCGCGGGGAAGGCCGCATGAGCGGCCAGTGGCGCGTGGCCGTTGCGAATCCAGGCGCGCCGATCGCGCCGGACGTGTTCGAGCATCTGTTCGACCGCTTCTATCGCGCCGAAGTCTCGCGCACGAACAGCCGCGAAAACCACGGGCTCGGGCTCGCGATCGTGAAGGCGATCGCGGAGATGCATCGCGGCACCGTGTCCGCGCAGAGCGCGAACGGTGTCAACACGTTTGCGTTTTCGGTGGCCCCGGGCGAGGCGTCGACCGACTCGCCGGCCGCACGCCCGGCTGCGAATGCGCCGGGCGTGCCGACCGATAAGGCCTATTCGTCGCTCGCGAAAGGCAAGTCGGCCTGAACCGGCAAACGCGGCTTGAGTGCCGCTTCGCTCGCCGGCATCAACGTGCTGATACGCACGCCCAGCAAGCGCAGCTTGCGGTTCAACTCTACCCGCCGCAGACATTCGGTGGCCGCGCGCCGGATCTCGGTGGCGTCGGCGGTCGGTGCGTCGAGCGTCAGATCGCGCGTGACCGTGCGGAAATCGTCGTAACGCAGCTTGATGCCGACCGTGCGGCCCACGTAGCCCTTGCGCGCGAGATCGTCGGCGACGCGCACGCATAGCCCCGTAAATGCGCTCGACAACGCTGGCCGGTCATGACGCGGATGCAGATCGCGCTCGAAGGTGGTCTCGCGGCTGATCGATTTCGGCTCCGATTCGACCACCACCGGACGCTCATCGTGGCCCTGCGCGACCTGCATGAGCCAGGCCGAATAGCTGCGCCCGAAATTGTCCTGCAACAGCCCCGCGTCGGCGGCGGCGAGATCGCCGACCGTCGCGATGCCGAGCGCGGTCAGCTTCTGTGCGGCCTTCGGGCCGATGCCGTTGACCTTGCGCACCGGCAGCGGCCACACGCGCGGCGGGATGTCGGCCGGCGCGAGGATCGTGAGGCCGTCGGGCTTGTCGAGTTCGGAGCCGATCTTCGCGAGCAGCTTGTTCGGCGCGACGCAGATCGAGCACGTGAGGCCGGTCGCCTGCCTGACGGCCTGCTTGATGCGCATGCCGATGTCGCGCGGCTCGCCGGGCAGCTCGGTGAGGTCGATATAGATTTCGTCGATACCGCGATCTTCGATGCGGTCCGTGAACGTCCTGACGGCGGCCTTGAAAAGGCGCGAGTAGTGGCGGTACGAGTCGAAGTCGGTCGGCAGCAGGATCGCGTCGGGCGCAAGCGCGGCGGCCTTCATCATGCCCATTGCCGAGAACACGCCGAGCGCGCGCGCCTCGTAGGTGGACGTGGTGACCACGCCGCGGCCCGCGTAATCGCGCAGTTTCGCGAAGCGCTTGCTGCCGTCTTCGAGCACCTGCGGCGCGCTGTTGCGGCCGCCGCCGATCACGACCGCGCGCCCGCGCAACTCGGGATAGCGCAGCAGTTCGACGGACGCGTAGAACGCGTCCATGTCGAGATGCGCGATGCGGCGGAGCGGAGAGTTCATGAAGCGGTGAGCGCGGGTAATGACGATTGGACGATCGATGCCGGCGCCGCGCTGTGTCTCTCGCGGTCTGCCAAACCGTCATGGTACCTTGCCGGCGCTCATTGCCCGAGCGCCGCCGCGGCCCACCGAAAACGGCATCGCGGGCGCCCGACAGCGCGCCCGCGATGTGTCTGCTGCATGCCTGCTACGTGCTTGCTACATGCCCGTTATGTAGGGCATGTCTTACTGTTTGATGCCTTCAGCCTGGATATGCAGCGTCGTCTTCATGTTGAAGCCGTACGCCTTGCCGAAGTCGACACCGAAGTCGTCGCGGTTGAACGTCGCGGTCGATTCCGTGCCACACACTTCGCGCTTGAGCATCGGGTGTTGAATGCACTTGAACGATTCGATCTTCAGATTGACCGGCTTCGTGACGCCGTGCATCGTCAGCGTGCCGATCACTTCGACGGGCTTGTCGCCGTCGAAGCGGATCTGCGTGCCCTTGTAGGTCGCGGTCGGGAATTTCGCGGTGTTGAAGAACTTCTCGCCGACGAGTTCCTCGTTGAGCTTGTCGTTGCCGATGTCGACCGAGGTCATGTCGATCGTCACGTCGACCGTGCCGGTTTTCGCCGCGCGATCGAGCACCACGGTGCCGCTGCTCTTCTTGAACTTGCCGCGCCAGATCGAGACGCCGCCCATGTGATCGGCTTCGAAGCTCGGGGACGTGTGGGTCGGATCGAGCACGTAGGTGTCGGCGGCCATCGCGTTGAACGACAGTGCAGCGGCGAGCGCGCCCGCGGCGAGCAGGAAGGATTTTTTCAAGGTGGACTCCAGATTTCAGAAAGTGTCGTGGTACGACGGTCGTGTGACATGCCGTCGTGCTTCGGTGCTGCGTATCCGGTACTGCGTATTGCGATGCTTCGTTCCGCGTTACTTCTTCGTGGAAACGAGGTGGAATTTGATGACGACTTCATCGGCGACGACCGAGGTGTCCTTCCATTCGCCGGTGCCGACGTCGAACTGCGTGCGCTTGATCGGCAGCGAGCCGTCGAAGGTTTGCGTCGCGCCCTGGCTTGCGATCACGACCGGCACTACGACGGTTTGCGACTTGCCCTTGATCGTGAGCTTGCCCGTCACCTTGTACTGGTTGCCGCCGGCCGGCGCGATCGCGCTCGACACGAAGGTCGCGTTCGGGAAGGCGGCGCTGTCGAACCATTCCTTGCCTTGCGCCTGCTTGTTGTAGTCGTCGGCGCCAAGGTCGTAGCTCGCGGTGTCGATCGACACGTTGGCGTTGCCCGCCGTCGGTTTGGCCGGATCGAAGTTCAGTTGCGCCGAGAACTTTTTGAACTTGCCGTCGACGGGCACGTTCATCTGTTTCGTCGTGGCGACGACGCTGCTTCTGGCGAGATCGACGTCGGCGTGCGCAAGGCTCGCGCCGAACAGGGAAAACGCGGCAAGGCCGGCGAGCGCGGCGCGCCGGGCGAAGTGATGGAAGTGGTAACGGGTCGTTTTCATGGTGGTACGCATCCTATCCGAGTCGCGCGCGTTCATTGCATACCGCGCGGAATTAGATTGCCAACGGGTCGTAGTCAATCGAGGGGCTGCGGGCTGGCCGAAGCCTTCGCGTCGCTTCGTGCCGTCATGCGCGCGTCTTCAAAAACGGCACCATGCGGGCGAGCAGGCCGTCGCGATCGACGAACTGGTGCTTGAGCGCGGCGAGCACGTGCATGGCGACGAGCGCGAGCAGCGTGTAATTGAGCAGCACGTGAACCGTGCGCAGCGTCGCCTTCAGCGCCTGGTCGGGGCCGATGAAGGTCGGCAGCGGCACGATGCCGAGATACACGACCGGAATACCGGCCGCCGAGGTATAGAAGTAGCCGGACAGCGGGATCGCCAGCATCAGCAGATACAGCACGCCATGCACGAGGTGCGCGGCGGCCTTCTGCCAGCCGGGCGTTGCGTCGTCGAGCGCGGGCGCGCGGTGCGTAGCGCGCCAGAGCACGCGGAGCACCGCGAGCGCGAAGACGGTCACGCCGATCCACTTGTGCCACGAGAAGTACTTGAGCTTGGTGGGCGTAAAGCCGGGGATATCGGTCATGATCCAGCCGATGTAGAAACCGCAGACGATCAGCGCCGCGATCAGCCAGTGCAGCGCGATGGCCGCGCCGTTGTAGCGCGTGATATCGGAAGGTCGAGTGGGCATCGTGTCGTGTCGGTTGTGCGCGAGGGACCGCGCATTAATGCGGATAGTAGGGACACCCATGGAAACTGAATAGACGGGTGAGCGAAAACAGATTGTTGTCGCCGTGACGCTAATGGCTTTGAAAGGCACATTTGAAATGCCTTGCGCGCCGGGTCAGGCGCTGTGGTAATTTGTGACCCCAACAAGCGGGTTGTATCAGGCAAAGCGCAATCCGCGCAACCCTTTTGCCGGGCTGACTTCGTGAATTCCGTGTTTCTTTCCTGGGGTATTGCCGCGCTTGCCACCGCCGGTGTCATCACGCGTCCGTTCAAATGGCCCGAGGCCGTGTGGGCCGTCGCCGGTGCGCTGCTGCTCGTGTCGCTAGGTCTGTTGCCCGTGTCGCTCGCCGTCCAGGCGATCGGCAAGGGCACCGACGTCTATCTGTTCCTGTTCGGCATGATGCTGCTCTCGGAAGTCGGCCGCCGCGAGGGGCTGTTCGACTGGGTCGCGGTGCTCGCCGTCAATCATGCGCGCAGCTCGCCGCGCAAACTGTTCGTGCTCGTGTACCTGGTCGGCGTCGTCATTACCGCGTTTCTTTCCAACGATGCGACCGCGGTCGTGCTCACGCCGGCCGTGTTCGCGGCCGCGAAGAAGGCGAAGACGCCGCCGTTGCCGCTGCTGTTCGTCTGCGCGTTCGTCGCCAATGCGGCGAGCTTCGTGCTGCCGATCTCGAATCCGGCCAACATCGTACTCTACGGCAATCACACGCCGCCGCTCGGGCCGTGGATGCTGCGTTTCACGCTGCCGTCGCTGCTGTCGATCGGCGCGACCTTCGTGATGCTGCGCTGGACCCAGCGCGAGGCGCTGGCCGGCGTTTGCGAGGCGAATCTCGACGCGGTGACGCTGTCGGCGAGCGGGCGCGTCGCGCTCGCGGGCATCGCGGTGACGGCGGCCGCGTTGCTGACGGTCTCCGCGTACGACATCCAGCTCGGCATGCCGACCGCGATCCTCGGCACGCTGACCGCGCTCGTCGTGCTTATCAAGGAGCGCAAATCGCCGCTGCCGATGATCCGCGAAATCTCGTGGAGCGTGCTGCCGCTCGTCGCCGCGCTGTTCGTGCTCGTCGAGATGCTCGATCACACGGGCGTGATCGCGACGCTCGCAGCGGCGTTGCGGCGCGCGACCGAACACAACGAAATGGCCGCGGCGGGTTGGGCCGGGGCGATCATCGCGTTCGGCAGCAACCTGATGAACAACCTGCCGGCCGGCTTGATCGCGAGTTCGACGGTGTTGCAGGCGCACAGCCCCGAGCGCGTGATCGACGCGCTGCTGATCGGTGTCGACCTCGGGCCGAACCTGTCGATGACCGGTTCGCTCGCCACGATCCTCTGGCTCAACGCGATTCGCCGCGAAGGCGAGGACGTGAGCTTCGTGAAGTTCCTCAAGGCCGGCGTGTTCGTGATGGTGCCGGCACTCGTGCTGGCGCTCGGCGCGCGGATTCTGACCGGCTGAGTGCCAGGCGCGTGAGCGTTCGGGATAAGGGTCGGCCAAACCATTGTGGCGGACTGGCCGGGCACGATGGCAATAGGCATCGTGCCATGCGCCGCCCGTGCATGGCCGATGTGCGTCATTTTTGCCGCTGTTCGCCGGGATGTCCGCCTGCGGTTGCCGCGATGCGCCTCTGACGCTGCTACGTGCTGCCGCGCAATTGCAGCGCGCGGTCGTTTTCTTTTAATGCGTCTGTCACGTCTTCATAGCCGAAACCGCGAGGCCGCCGCGTTTTTGCGCCGGCCAGGTTCCGTTGCGCGCTGACCGAGCGCAGCGTCGCTTCGAGTTGCGCGAGGCGTTGGCGTTGCGTCGGCAGCATTGTCGACGAACGGGGCAGCGCATGCAGCCGTTGATGCCAGTACGAGAGCGGAAAACGGTCGCACGTGGAAATCAGGCTGAAGACGATTGCGAGGTGAGCGATTTCTTTATCGATATCCTGGTAACTCATCTGAAGGTTCCGGAAGAAGTGGGTGGTGAGCCCGCGCGAACCCGAACCAGGCAGCAAACTTCGTTCCAGTTAGCGCGCACGGCTTCCTGCCCCTTGCGACAACGGCAGGCGCGACCGGCAACAGGTGCCCGCGTGGCAGGCGTGACGGTAAGAAAGTGCAAAGCTCTACAAGCTTTACGTGTAGCGCTGAATACATTGCGCAGGCCGCCTTCCTTCGGTTCGGACAGCGGGAATTCACGAGGCGTGTGCGCTTGGCGCATGTCCTATGCTGGTTCAACGGCGCCGGTTCAACGATGCCGGTTGCGGCGGGGGGTGCCGAGGTGGCAGACATTGTCGAGGTCGCGCAGGGCAGCGGGCTCGAAGCGGCGATCCTGCTGTCGCTCGGCCTCGGCGTGCTGGCGGCGCTGGCCGGCTATGCGATCCAGCTGCATCTGAACGAGCCGCTGCGCGAACTGACGCAGGCCGCGCGCCGCGTGAGCGCCGGCGAAACGCCCGCGCCGTTGCCGACCGACGGCCCTGCCGAAATCGCGGCAGTGGGCAGCGCTTTCAACCAGATGACGCGGGCTTTACAGGACGCCGAGGCGACGCGCGCTGATGCTCGCGGGCATCTCGCACGACATCCGCACGCCGCTCACGAAGCTGCGTCTTTCGATGGCCATGGCGATGCCGCAAGGCGCCGACAGCAGCTTCGCGGCCGCGGCCGAATCGTATCTGGATCAGATCGAGAGCAGAACGCCATCGTCTACGGCGGCTCGGGGCTTGCGGTGCGCACGTGGGCGACCCGGGACGCGCTGACGGTTGCGGTCGGCGATCGCGAAGGGTTTGTCGGCGGCGGAACTGGAGACGCTCGAGGCGCCGTTCCAGCGCGGCCGCAACGCGCGCGCACAGCGGCGGCACGGGGCGGGGGCTGTCGATTGTCGAGCGGATCGCGCGGCTGCACGGCGGCAGTTTGCAGTTTCATGCGCGCGATGGCGGCGGGCTCGAAGTATGGGTCGTGTTGCCGGAGCCGCGCGGCTCACTTGCGGTCGAGCCATGCGTCGATGCCGACGCGAAACGCGACACCGGCGATGACCGGCACGGTCAGCATCAGGATGATGCCGAAGTTCGGAATCTCGTCGCCGTACATGATCGGGTTGTACAGCACGACACCCGATACGATCGCGAATGTCGCGAGGCCGATGGCGACCATCAGGAGATTGCGCGCGGTCAGGGACAGCGGCTTGTGCTTCGCCTCGTTCGGCGGGCTGCTCGAGCCGGGAGCTTTGTCGTGTTGGGCAGGCATGATGGTTCTCGCGACGAAAAATGCGGCTTAAGGAGCGGTAACGGCTATCACGACGTTGGCGCGTCGCCGCTGCGTGGCGTCCGGCGACCGGTGCCCACTGCGCGTGGTGCGGCCGGAGCGGGGCGCGTCCGGCATCATACCCGCGCGCGCATTGCCGATACAGATCGCGCCGCGCGGGCAAGGCACAGCGCGGGTGCTCCTGACATCAATATAAGCCGCATTGCCGCGCGCGGTACGAGGAAAAGCGCGTGGACGCAGTGCGCCGGGCAGCAAGGCTGCCAAGGCTGCCAAGGCTGCGTGCGGTTCGATCAGCCGCGCTCCGCTGCGTTTTGCTTCGTTTCGCTTTGTTTTGAGCCGCGCACACTTTACGCGTCG
>Ga0153988_1000016_pt1 | contig 30723 bp, 26 predicted proteins | sample TSNC072MetaG_FD_104742 | JGI IMG/M metagenome (GOLD analysis project Ga0153988, IMG submission 104742) | Attine ant fungus gardens microbial communities from North Carolina, USA - TSNC072 MetaG | ecosystem: Host-associated > Fungi > Mycelium > Unclassified | place: USA: North Carolina, Jones...
AAAGCAGGAAAGCAGCAAATCAGGCAATCAGGCAACCAGGCAATCAGGCAATCAGGCAATCAGGCAATCAGGCAATCAGGCAATCAGGCAATCAGGCAATCAGGCAATCAGGCAATCAGGCAATCAGGAGCGGCAGGCCGGCGGCGAACAGCCGGCGCAGGCCATGCCGGCCGCGCTGCCTGCGCTTAGACGCCCTGTTTCAGGCTCGCGCTGATGAACGGATCGAGGTCGCCGTCGAGCACGCTCTTCGTGTTGCTGATTTCGACGTTGGTGCGCAAATCCTTGATGCGGCTGTTGTCGAGCACGTACGAGCGGATCTGGTGACCCCAACCCACGTCGGTCTTGCCGGCTTCGAGCTTGTCCTGCTCGGCCTGACGCTTGCGGATTTCCGCTTCGTACAGGCGCGATTTCAGCATCGCCATCGCTTCGGCGCGGTTGCGGTGCTGCGAGCGGTCGTTCTGGCACTGCACGACAATGCCTGACGGCATGTGCGTGATCCGCACCGCGGAGTCGGTCTTGTTGATGTGCTGCCCGCCCGCGCCCGAGGCACGGTACGTGTCGATGCGCAGATCGGCCGGGTTGATGTCGACTTCGATCGAGTCGTCGATTTCCGGATACACGAACACCGACGAGAACGACGTATGGCGGCCGCCCGACGAGTCGAACGGCGACTTGCGCACGAGGCGATGCACGCCGGTTTCGGTGCGCAGGAAGCCGTAGGCGTATTCGCCTTCGATCTTGATCGTCGCGTTCTTGATGCCGGCCACATCGCCTTCGGTCTGCTCGAGCACTTCGGTCTTGAAGCCCTTGCGCTCGCAGTAGCGCAGATACTGGCGCAGCAGCATCGAGGCCCAGTCGCATGCCTCGGTGCCGCCGGCGCCTGCCTGGATGTCGAGAAACGCGTTGTTGGGGTCGGCCGGGTTCGCGAACATCCGGCGGAATTCCATGTCGGCGACGCGCGCCTCGATGGCCCGGGCGTCGCCCTCGCAGGCGGCGAGCGTGTCGTCGTCGCCTTCCTCGCGTGCCATCTCGAACAGGTCCTGGGCGTCGCGCACGTCGTTCGTGATCGACGTGAGCTTGCCGACCGTGTCGTCGAGCAGCTTCTTTTCCTTACCGAGTGCCTGGGCGTGCTTCGAGTCGTTCCAGACGTCCGGGTCTTCGAGTTCGCGGTTGACTTCGATTAGACGCAGTGCTTTGTCGTCGTAGTCAAAGATACCCCCGTAGGTCGTCCGCGCGCTTGCGCAGGTCGGCCAGAGAGGCTTCGATCGCGTTGAGACGTTCCGCTTCCATGTCGATCTTTTATAGCTTCGTAAAAAAGGTGAAATTATAGCCGATCGGCACACCGCGCCGGAGCCTTCGGGACAGTCCGGTGCGTGTTCGAGGTTGATTTTGCGGAGATTTTTCGAAGTTTCGACGAGGCGGCGCGCGCCATGGGCGACGGTGGCCGGCGCGCACCGGCCGCGTCAGCTTGCCGCGTGCTCGACGATCAATTGCACGCGCGACACACCGTTCCACGTGTCGCTCGCAAGCCGGTAGGCGACGGTCGTGCGCGCGGGCAGGGTATCGGTATGGTTGAACCAGATCGCGTTGAAGCGCTGGCGGCCGCGCAGCAGTTGCAGCTTCAGATGCTTGTCCTTCACGAGCGCCTGCGAGGCGACCTCGAACTCGCCCGAAAACACCGGCGCCGGGAAGCCCTGGCCCCACACGGCCGCGTCGAGCATCTCGACGAATTGCGGCGTGAAGTATGCGTCTTCGAGCTCGCCGTCGGTTTCGACGGTGCGCGCGAGCGCCTCTTCAGACAGCCACTCGCGGCCGACCGCTTCGAACGCGGCCGTGAAGCGCGGCACGTCGGCGGCGGCGAGTGTCAGGCCCGCGGCCATCGCGTGGCCGCCGAACTTGACGATCAGGTCCGGCTCGCGCTTCGAGATCAGATCGAGCGCGTCGCGCAGATGGAAGCCCGCGATCGAGCGGCCCGAGCCCTTGACGGTGAGGCCGCTGTCGTCGGCGGGCGCGAACGTGAACGAAGGGCGGTGGAACTTCTCCTTGAGCCGCCCCGCGACGATGCCGATCACGCCCTGATGCCAGCCCGGATTGAACAGCGTGATCGTAGCCGTGCCCTCGGGGTTGACCGTCGAGAGATCGTCGAGCGCCTGCTGCTGCATGCCGGCTTCGATTTCGCGGCGCTCGCGGTTCATCGTGTCGAGCTGCTGCGCAAGGTCCCAGGCGCGGCCGATGTCGTCGGTGGTCAGGCATTCGATGCCGAGCGACATGTCCGACAGCCGGCCCGCCGCGTTCAGGCGCGGGCCGAGCGCGAAACCGAGGTCGAAGCCCGAGGCGCTGCGCGCATCGCGCGCGGCGGCGCGAAAGAGCGCGGCGATGCCGGGCTGCATGCGGCCGCGGCGGATGCGCTGCAAACCCTGCGCGACCAGCACGCGGTTGTTGCCGTCGAGCTTCACGACGTCGGCGACGGTGCCGAGCGCGACCAGATCGAGCAGGCCGTCGAGGCGCGGTTCGGGCAATGCCTCGCCGAACGCGCCGCGGCGGCGCAACTCCGCGCGCAGCGCGAGCAACACGTAGAACATCACGCCGACGCCGGCGAGGCACTTGCTCGGGAACGTGCAGCCCGGCTGGTTCGGATTGACGATCGCGCGCGCGGCGGGCAGTTCGTCGCCGGGCAGGTGATGGTCGGTGACGAGCACGTCGATGCCGAGCGCGTTGGCGGCCGCGACGCCGTCGACGCTCGCGATGCCGTTGTCGACCGTGATCAGCAGATCGGGCTTGCCGGCCGCGCCGTGCGCCGCCAGATTGACGATCTCCGGCGTGAGCCCGTAGCCGTGCTCCATGCGGTTCGGCACGAGATAGTCGATCCGGCCGCCGAACATGCGCAGCCCGCGCACCGCGACCGCGCAGGCGGTCGCGCCGTCGCAGTCGTAATCGGCGACGACGAGCATGCGGCGCTGTTGCTGGATCGCGTCGGCGAGCAGCGCGGCGGCCGCTTCGCAGCCCTTCAGTTCGGCGGGCGGCACGAGCCGCGCGAGGCCGGTTTCGACGTCCTCGGGCAGGCACACGCCGCGCGCTGCGTAGAGGCGCGCGAGCACCGGATGCAGGCCGTGGCGGGTGAGGACTTCGGCGTCGACGGGAGAGCAGGCGCGCGTAACGATTCGGGTCATGCGAAAGGGCCGTAGGGGATTCGAAGGGGCTGGCCGCAGGGCGTGTGCCGGGTCAGGCGGGGGCTTATCCGGTGGCTTAGGGGATGGTTCGGGGGATGGTTCATGGGATAGCTCATGCGTCGGCTCACTCGATGAACAGCGAGGCCAGCACGCGGCGGCGCCAGAATTTGCGCAGATCGCCGCGCGTGACCGTCAGCGTCACGGAGCCGGTGTCGCCGCACAGCGTGAGGCCGAGTTCGGCGAGTTCGCCCGACTGCAAGGCCGCGAGCGCGGGCTCGAACCAGTCGGTCTGCAGCGCGGCGAAGGCCTGGTTCCAGCGCGCCCAGTCCTGTTCGATGTAGGGCGCGGAGAACGGATCGAGTTCGACGAGCGTGGCGCCCGTGCCAGGGCTGCCTGCATGGGCGCCGAGGCGCGTGCCGACGTTGCCGCCGGAGTTGCCGCGTACATTGTCGTTTGACGCGGTGTTAGCGGCATGCGCCGTACCCGCGTGGTCGCCGCTCGTCGCGTCGCGCCGCGCCGCCGTCAATGCGCCGAACGATGTGGGCGGTGCGCCCGTTGCCACGCCCGCGCTCAGCGCGAGGCCGCGCGTGGCGGCGGCATCGGACAACACCTGCGCGAACGGACTGCGCACCGGCTGCGCCGCGCCCTGCGCGTGCAACCAGATCGAATTGACAGCCGGCAGCCCGCGCGCCTCGCGTGCTTCGTTGACCGGATGCTCGAACCACGCCATCTGCACTTCGTTCTGCAGCTTCATCCACGCGCGTGAGCGCTCGCCCGAATGCGCTTCGTGCGGCAGCCAGATTTCGATGTTGCGGCCGCTCGCGCGCAGCGGCGAGGCGCCCGCGAGCGTGCCGAATGCATCGCTCGACAGATACCAGCGCGCCGGCTTCGGCGCTTCGATGCGCACACCGAGTTCCTCGACCAGCGGACGCGCGACCGCGAGCAGCGCGCTCGCTTCCTCGTCGGACAGTTCGAGCGAGGCGGGATCGATCAGCACGAGGTGGTCGTGCGCGATGCGCACGTGCACCGGCTGGATGCAGGCCCATGTCGCGTTGCCGGGCTCGCCGCCGTCGGCGCGCAGCATGTAGGGCGCGAGCGGCGCTTCGTCGGCGGCGGACGTTGCGCCGTCGGGCAGCGCGCCGAATTGCCGGGCGACCCAGCGTTCGTGCGGCAGCGTGCGCTGGAAATCCTCGCCGACCACGCGTTCGACGAGCGTCGCGCGCGCGATCAGCTTGTCGAGCGCCGGGCAGCGGATGTCATGAAGGGCGGTGGACGCGTCGGCCGCGGCGGGCAGCGCGAACGGCAGCAGAAGGTGAAGGCGGTCGGCAGGCATGATGCTGCGCATTGTAGGGCAAAGAGTGCGAGTATTTCGACCGGAACGCTCACCGTGGGGCGGCCGCGGGGCAGGTTGTAAGGCAGGCCGGTGCGTTATCCGGCGCCATTTGTATGGCAAACTTCGCGCTTGATCGCAGAAGGCGGTGGCAGCGCTTCGCACCTCACGCGGAACGATCCGCGCCGCCGCGAGCCCAACGATCACGACGCCCGGGCCGCAAGGCAGGCGCCATGCGCCGACCTTGCACGGCACACAGCCGAAGAACGCAGAAAAGGATTCGCTTGAAATTTCCCTACGAATGGCAGATTGGCTGGCGCTATACGCGCGCCGGCAAACGCACGACCGGTAACGGCTTCATCTCGTTCATCGCGCTGGTGTCGATGTCGGGCATTGCGCTCGGCGTCGCGGCGCTGATCGTCGTGTTGTCGGTGATGAACGGCTTTCAGAAAGAGGTGCGCGACCGCATGCTGTCGGTGCTCGCGCACGTCGAGATCTTTTCGCCGACCGGCTCGATGCCCGACTGGCAACTGACCGCAAAGGAAGCGCGGCAGAACAAGGAAGTGATCGGCGCGGCACCGTACGTCGAGGCGCAGGCGCTGCTCACGCGCCAGGACGCGGTGAGCGGCGTCGCGCTGCGCGGCATCGAGCCGACGCTCGAACCGGAAGTGTCCGACATCGGCAAGGAAATGAAAGGCGGCAAGCTGACCGACCTCGTGCCGGGCGACTTCGGCATCGTGCTCGGCGCGGACCTCGCCGCCAATCTCGGCGTGCAGGTCAACGACAAGATCACGCTGGTCGCGCCCGAGGGCACGATCACGCCGGCCGGCATGCTGCCGCGCCTGAAGCAGTTCACGGTGGTCGGCATCTTCGAGTCGGGGCATTACGAATACGACAGCACGCTCGCGCTGATCAACATCAAGGACGCGCAGGCGCTGTTCCGGCTGCCCGCGCCGAGCGGCGTGCGGCTGCGCCTGACCGACATGCAGCGGGCGCCCGAGGTCGCGCATCAACTCGCGCGCAGCCTGTCGGGCGATCTCTACATTCGCGACTGGACGCAGCAGAACAAGACCTGGTTCTCGGCCGTGCAGATCGAAAAGCGCATGATGTTCATCATCCTCACGCTGATTATCGCGGTCGCGGCGTTCAACCTCGTGTCGTCGCTCGTGATGACCGTGACCAACAAGCAGGCCGACATCGCGATCCTGCGCACGCTCGGCGCGCAGCCCCGCTCGATCATGAAGATTTTCGTCGTGCAGGGCGTGACGATCGGCTTCATCGGCACGGCGACCGGCGTCGCGCTCGGCTGCCTGATCGCGTGGAGCATTCCGTGGCTCGTGCCGATGATCGAGCATCTGTTCGGTGTGCAGTTCCTGCCGCCGTCGGTGTACTTCATCAGCGAGCTGCCGTCCGAGCTGATTCCGGCCGACGTCGCGCGCATCGGCATCATCGCGTTCGTGCTCTCGGCGCTGGCCACGCTCTACCCGAGCTGGCGCGGCGCGAAGGTCCGTCCGGCGGAGGCGCTGCGCTATGAATGACCGCCTTGCCCATTCTTCAACCGGATCGCCCATGACCGCTCAGGCCACCGCGTCGTATCCGTACGTGCTCGAAGCAACCGGCATTTCCAAATCGTTCGTGCAGGGCGGGTTGAACGTGCGGGTGCTCGACAATACGCAGCTTTCCGTGCGGCGCGGCGAGAAGCTCGCGATCGTCGGCGCGTCGGGCTCCGGCAAGAGCACGCTGCTGCACGTGCTCGGCGGTCTCGACGATCCGAGCGCGGGCCAGGTGTCGGTGCTCGGCAAGCCGTTCACGAAGCTCTCCGAGCGCGAGCGCAACGATCTACGCAATCGCGCGCTCGGCTTCGTCTATCAGTTTCACCATCTGCTGCCGGAGTTTTCCGCGCTCGACAACGTCGCGATGCCGCTGCGGATTCGTCGCGAGACGACCGAGGTCGCGCGCCGCGAGGCGCTTGCCGTGCTCGAACAGGTCGGCATGGGGCATCGTGCGAAGCATCGGCCGGGCGAGCTGTCGGGCGGCGAGCGCCAGCGCGTCGCGATCGCGCGGGCACTGGTTACGAAGCCCGCCTGCGTGCTCGCCGACGAACCGACCGGCAATCTCGACGGCGGTACCGCCGACACGGTCTTCAACCTGATGCTCGAACTGTCGCGCACGCTCGAGACGAGCTTCGTGATCGTCACGCACGATCAGGAGCTGGCCGGGCGCTGCGACCGCATCATGCGGTTGCGCGACGGCGTGCTGCACGAGGAGCCGCCGGTGCCGGTTTGAGCGCGGGGCCGGGGCCGATCCCACCGCTTGCGAAATGACTCATAACGACTCATGTGGATCGATACGCACTGCCATCTCGATGCTGCCGAATTCGACGCCGACCGCGACGCGGTCGCGGCGGCCGCGCGCGGCGCGGGCGTCTCGCGCATCGTGATTCCGGCGATCGGGCGGCAGAATTTCGCGGCGGTGCGCGAACTCGCGCATCGCGTCGCAGGCGGTGCGTACGCGCTCGGCATTCATCCGCTCTTCACGCCCGGCGCCGACGATGCCGATCTCGACCTGCTGCGCATGGAGATCGAGGCGAGTCTCGGCGATCCGCGCTTCGTCGGCATCGGCGAGATCGGGCTTGACTATTTCGTCGAAGGTCTCGACGACGCGCGCCAGCAATTCTTCTACAACGGCCAGTTGCAGCTCGCGCGCGAATTCGATCTACCGGTGATCTGCCACGTGCGCAAATCGCAGGATCAGGTGATCAAGGGGCTGCGGCGGCATCAGATCCATCGCGGCATCGCGCACGCGTTCAACGGCAGTTTCCAGCAGGCTCAGGCGTATCTCGACCAGGGGCTGCATCTCGGCTTCGGCGGCAATCTGACGTTCGAACGTGCGCGGCAGATCCGGCGTCTCGCCGAGCAATTGCCGTTCGACGCGCTCGTCATCGAGACCGACGCGCCGGACATCGCGCCGTCGTGGATGTACAGGCAGCGCAACTCGCCCGAGCAGATTCCGGCGATCGGCGCGAGCCTCGCGCAACTGCGCCATGTCACGCCTGACTCAGCCGCCCTAGGCACAACGGCTAACGCGCTCGCCGCGCTGCCGCGACTCGCGCTTTCCTCGGCATAATCGATTCCATTGATCGAAGGGTTCGCGCCGGGCGACACCCCCGCCCGGCGGGCTTGCTGCTGCCTGTTCGCCGCGCGCGCGGGTGCGCCTCGCGTGGGGTGGCGCGGGGGGACGGATGCGGGCAGTGTGGTGCGGTTTTGCGTTGGGTGTGATCGGCTTGCAGCGGCAGGCGGAATTGCCGCGGACGGCCGGCTGGTGGACGCTGGTTCTGCTCGGTTGCGCGGCGTTGGGCGTGGCGGTTTGGGGCTTGCGGGAACGTGCCGCGATGCCCCTCGCGAACAGGTGTGCGTTGCCGCTAGCACACGGGTGTGCGTTACCGGATTCGCCGGCGTGGCGGCGGGCGTGTCGCCTGTGCCGCATGTACCACGAGGCGCGCGTGCGGCGGGTGATCGGCTGGAGCGCCGTGTGGTGCGCGGCAATCTGCGCGGGCTTCGGCTATGCCGCTGTGCGCGCGCAAACGCGGCTCGCGGTGAGCCTGCCGCATGCGTGGGAAGGGCGCGATATCGAGGTCGCGGGCAGCATCAATGGGCTGCCGTCTCGTGACGGCAAAGGCGCGCGATTTCTGTTCGAGGTCGAGGCAAACGATGCCGGGCTCGCCGCGTTTCCTCGCGTGATTCAACTCGCGTGGATCGCTCGCAACGTCCCGGCGCCGCAACTCGAACCCGGTGAGCGCTGGCGTCTGCCCGTGCGGTTGAAGCGTCCGCACGGCAATGCGAACTTCGGCGTGCGCGATGCCGAAGCGAGTCTGCTCGCGCGCAACGTGCGGGCGGTCGGCTATGTGAGCGTGCCGGATCGTGCGGTGCGTTTGCCGGGCTATGCGCGCGGGCTTGCGGTGTGGGTCGACCGTTTGCGTGCCGCGTTGCGCGCGCGCATCGACACAGTGCTTGCCGATGCGCCACATCGGGGGATCGTCGTCGCGCTCGCGACCGGCGCGCAGGACGAAGTGAGCGCCGCCGACTGGCAACTGATGCGCGGCACCGGCACGAGCCATCTGGTGGCGATTTCCGGGCTCCATATCGGCTTTGTCGCGGGACTGGCCGGCTGGCTGGCGGCCGCGGTATGGCGGCGCTCGGGCTGGCTCGGCCGCGCCTGGCCGTTGCGGCTGCCCGCGCAGATCGTCGGCGTGACGGCCGGTGCGCTGTTTGCCGCGCTGCACGCGGCGCTCGCGGGCTTCAACGTGCCGGCGCAGCGCACGCTGTGGATGGCGGCGGTCGTCGCGCTCGCGTTCGTCGGCGGACGCAATCTGGCGCGCTCGACGGTGCTCGCGTGGGCGCTCGGGCTCGTGCTGCTGATCGATCCGTGGGCGGTCGTGTCGGCGGGATTCTGGCTGTCGTTCTGCGCGGTCGGCGCGATTCTGTTTGCGATGTCGGGGCGGCCGCGCGTGCGCAGTCGTCTGCGCGGGCGCAGCGATGAACGCAGAGGTGAACGCAATGAAGCCGCCGAAGATGCCGATGCGCGAACCGCTCTGCAGGCGCTGCGCGCCGCTTCGAGCCGGCGTCTGTGCGCACTCGTCGAGCGCCTGCGCGGTGGCGCGCACGTGCAGATCGCGGTGACACTCGCGCTCGCGCCGCTCACCGTCTACTGGTTCGCGCAGATTCCGCTCATTGGGCCGCTGGCGAACGCGTTTGCGATTCCGTGGGTGAGTCTGCTCGTCACGCCGGCGGTGCTCACTGGCGTTGCGTTGCCCGCGCCGCTCGACGCATTCGCGTGGCGTCTCGCCCATGCGTTGCTCGACGTGCTCGCGCTCGGCTTGCAGGGGTTGACGGGACCACGCTGGACGCTCTGGTGGTTGCCGCAACCCGATGCATGGGCGCTTGCTGTGGCGGCTGTCGGCGTGTTCTGGTGTCTCGCGCCACGCGGCTGGCCGCTGCGCTGGGCCGCGCCGCTGACATGGCTGCCGTTGCTGATACCCAGCGCGGACGGCGCGCTTGCCGCGCCATCGGGCGCGTTCCGTCTGACGGCGCTCGACGTGGGGCAGGGCGCATCCATCCTCGTGCAAACCGCGCATCACGCCTTGCTGTTCGATGCCGGGCCGGGCGCGGAATCGACGCACGCGGGCGAGCGCGTGGTCGTGCCGTTCCTGCAGGCGCAGGGCGTGACGACGCTCGACACGCTGATCGTCAGCCACGCCGATTCCGATCATGCGGGCGGCGTGCCAGCGGTGCTCGATGCGATCCAGGTGCGTCAGATGGTGGGCTCGCTCGCGTCGGACAATGCGCTGTGGCCGTACGCAGAACGGCGCGGCGCCCGGACACTGCCGTGCGCGGCCGGGCAGCGCTGGCAATGGGACGGCGTCGAGTTCGCGATACTGTGGCCGGATGCCGGGCCGGCGAGCGGCAAGAACAACGATCGTTGCTGCGTGCTCAGGGTCAGCACGTTGCCGCGCGCGGGGCTCGTCGCTGCATCGCGCACTCGCACGGAGACGACGCGTTTCGCGGCCCTGCTGACCGCCGACATCGAGGCGCCGGTCGAGCGCATGCTGCTCGCGCGCGATCGCGGCGCCTTGCGCGCCCAGGTGCTGATGGCGCCGCATCATGGCAGCAGGACGTCGTCGACCGAGCCGTTCCTCGACTCTATCGAGCCGTCCATCGCGCTATTTCAGGTAGGCTACGAAAATCGCTTTCACCATCCGAATGCGGGCGTGTTCGAGCGCTACGAGGCACGCCATATCGAACTCGGGCGCAGCGATCGGGACGGCGCGGTGCGGGTGGACGTCGATCCCGGCGCGGACGGCCCCGCGCTCACGCTCGAGCGCTATCGCGATACGCGGCGGCGCTACTGGATGGAGCGCTGAGCGCGCGGGACGCTCTATCCTGGGCGCACGCAAAAACAGAAACGGAGACAGCCGCAGTTGAAAAACATCATTCATTTCTCTCACGCAAACGGCTTTCCGGCTTCCACCTACCGGACGATCTTCGCCGAACTTTCCGACGACTACGAGGTGCGCTTCATCGAACGCATCGGCCATGACACGCGCTTTCCGGTCACACAGGACTGGCCGCATCTGGTCGAACAATTGCTCGAAGACATCGGCCGCGCGTACGAGCAGCCGGTGTGGCTCGTCGGACATTCGCTCGGCGGCTATCTGTCGCTGATGGCCGCGTTAAAAAAGCCGCAGTGGGTGAGGGGCGTGGTGATGCTCGATTCGCCGGTGATCGCCGGCTGGCGCAGCAGCATGCTGCGCGTCTCGCAATGGACCGGGCTCGACGAACGGCTCTCGCCGGCCGCCGCGACGCGCACGCGTCGCACGCAGTGGGCGAGCCGCGACGAAGCGTGGCGGCACTTTCATTCGAAGTCGGCGTTCGCGCGCTGGGACGAGCGCATGCTGTCCGATTACATCGACTTCGGCATCCCGCAGAGCGCGCCGGACGGCACGCGCGCGCTCGCGTTCGACCGTCGCACCGAGTACCGGATCTATCGCACGCTGCCGCACACGCTCGGCGCTCGGCTCGCGCACGGCGCACCGGTGCCGGTCGGTTTTATCGCCGGCACGCGCTCGAAGGAGATCCGCCAGGTCGGTCTCGATGCGACGCGCCGCGCGACCGGCGGCCACGTCGAGTGGGTCGAGGGCAGCCATCTGTATCCGATGGAGCGGCCGATCGAAACGGCGCGCGCGGTGCAGCGGATGTTGCGCGAACTGGAGCGGGTCGCCTGAGGCGCTTCGCGGGCGACGTGCGTGGCGAATTGCGGCGCCGGGGTCCGCGTGAGGCGGGGGCGGCGCGCGCCGGGCCGGTCGTTTTTTGCTGGGTTGGGACCATCCTTTACGGTATAATCCGTTTTTCCCGCGAGCATCCAGCGATGACCAAATATGTTTTCGTCACCGGCGGCGTAGTATCTTCCCTCGGCAAGGGTATTGCCGCCGCTTCCCTCGCCGCGATCCTCGAATCGCGCGGTCTCAAAGTTACCCTCCTCAAACTCGATCCGTACATCAACGTCGACCCCGGCACGATGAGCCCGTTTCAGCACGGCGAAGTGTTCGTGACGGAAGACGGAGCGGAAACCGACCTCGACCTCGGCCACTACGAGCGCTTCATCAGCACGAAGATGCGCAAGGCCAACAACTTCACCACGGGCCAGATTTACGAATCGGTGATCCGCAAGGAACGCCGCGGCGATTATCTCGGCAAGACCGTGCAGGTCATCCCGCACATCACGAACGAAATCCAGGCATTCGTCGAGCGCGGCGCGGCTTCCGCGACGTGTGGCGAGCCCGATGTCGCGATCGTCGAAGTGGGTGGCACGGTGGGTGACATCGAATCGCTGCCGTTCCTCGAAGCCGCGCGTCAGATGAGCCTGCGCCTCGGCCGCAACAGCGCATGCTTCGTGCACCTGACGCTCGTGCCTTGGGTTGCCACGGCGGGCGAACTGAAGACCAAGCCCACCCAGCACAGCGTGCAGAAGCTGCGTGAAATCGGCATCTCGCCGCACGTGCTGCTGTGCCGCGCCGACCGCCCCATTCCGGACGACGAGCGCGCGAAGATCTCGCTGTTCTCGAACGTGCCCGAAGACGCGGTGATTTCCGTGTGGGATGCCGACAGCATCTACAAGATTCCGCAGATGCTGCACGACCAGGGGCTCGACGCGATCATTTGCGAAGAGCTCAAACTCACGCCGAAGGCGGCCGATCTCTCGCTGTGGTCCGACCTCGTCGAGAAGCTGCAGAATCCGCAGCATGAAGTGACGATCGGCATGGTCGGCAAGTACGTCGATCTGACCGAGTCGTACAAGTCGCTGATCGAAGCGCTGCGCCATGCGTCGATGCATACGTCGACGCGCGTGAACATCGAATACATCGACTCCGAAGAGATCGAGACGCAGGGCGTCGGGAGCCTCACGCATCTCGACGCGGTGCTCGTGCCGGGTGGCTTCGGCCGTCGCGGCACCGAGGGCAAGATTGCCGCGATCCGCTATGCGCGCGAAGCGAAGGTGCCGTATCTCGGCATCTGCCTCGGCATGCAGCTCGCCGTGATCGAATTCGCACGCGACGTGGTCGGCCTGAAGGACGCGAACAGCACCGAGTTCGATCAGGAAACGAAGAACCGCGTGGTCGCGCTGATCACCGAGTGGTACGACCGCGAAGGCCGCGTCGAGAAGCGCACCGAAGAGTCGGACCTGGGCGGCACGATGCGCCTCGGCTCGCAGCGTTGCCCGATCAAGCCCGGCACGATGGCCGAGGAAATCTACGGCCGCGACGTGAACGAGCGCCATCGCCACCGTTATGAAGTCAATAACCGTTTCGTGCCCCAACTCGAAGCCGGCGGCCTCATCATTAGCGCCCGTACGCCGAGCGAAGACCTGCCGGAAATGATGGAACTGCCGCGCAGCATGCACCCGTGGTTCGTCGGTGTGCAGTTCCACCCGGAATTCACGTCCACGCCGCGCGATGGCCACCCGCTGTTCAAGTCGTTCGTCGAGGCGGCGCTGGCGCATCAGCAGTCGCGCACCGCGAACGCAGTCAGGGAGAAAGCATGAAGCTGGGCGATTTCGAAATCGGTCTCGACAAGCCGTTTTTCCTGATCGCCGGTACCTGTGTCGTCGAATCGGAACAGATGACGATCGACACGGCCGGCCGCCTCAAGGAAATCTGCGCGAAGCTGAACATTCCGTTCATCTACAAATCGTCGTACGACAAGGCCAACCGCAGCAGCGGCAAGTCGTTTCGCGGTCTGGGCATGGACGAGGGTTTGCGCATCCTGTCGGAAGTGAAGCGTCAGTTCGGCCTGCCGGTGCTGACCGACGTTCACGCCGAGCACGAAATCGAACAGGTTGCGTCGGTTGTCGACGTGCTGCAAACGCCGGCATTCCTGTGCCGGCAAACGGACTTCATTCATGCCTGCGCGCGCTCGGGCAAGCCGGTCAATATCAAGAAGGGCCAGTTTCTCGCGCCGCACGACATGAAGAACGTGATCGACAAGGCGCGCGACGCCGCGCGTGAAGCGGGGCTGTCGGAAGACCGCTTCATGGCGTGCGAGCGCGGCGTGTCGTTCGGCTATAACAACCTCGTGTCGGACATGCGTTCGCTCGCGATCATGCGCGAAACCAACGCGCCGGTCGTGTTCGACGCGACGCACTCGGTGCAGTTGCCTGGCGGCCAGGGCACGAGCTCGGGCGGCCAGCGCGAATTCGTGCCGGTGCTCGCGCGCGCCGCGGTCGCGGTGGGCGTTGCAGGTCTCTTCATGGAAACGCATCCGAACCCGGCGCAGGCGAAGTCGGACGGGCCGAACGCGGTGCCGCTCAATCGCATGGCCGATCTGCTCGAGACGCTCGTCACGCTCGACCAGGCCGTTAAGCGCGGGCCGTTCCTCGAAAGCGATTTCAACTGATTCAGGCATGCGCCGCGTGTCGCGATTTTCACGATCCAGCTCGATAATCGGCGCGCGGCGGTTTCGCACAATGGTCGTCGAACGTATCGGCGCGCGAGTTGTCTGTCGGGGAGACCGGCAGGTGCTTTGCATGGGACAGGAGTCGGCACTTAAGCGCCAACTCCAGATCGACAGCGCGATACAGTGTCACAGTAAAGAATTCAACGTCATTTCTTTGAGGAAACCATGAGTGCTATCGTAGACATCATCGGTCGAGAGATTCTCGATTCGCGAGGCAACCCCACCGTCGAATGCGACGTGCTGCTCGAATCGGGCACGATGGGCCGCGCAGCCGTGCCGTCGGGCGCGTCGACCGGCTCGCGCGAAGCGATCGAACTGCGCGACGGCGAAGCCGGCCGTTACGGCGGCAAGGGCGTGCTGAAGGCCGTCGAGCACATCAACACTGAAATCTCCGAAGCGATCATGGGCCTCGATGCTTCCGAGCAGGCTTTCCTCGACAAGACGCTGCTCGAACTCGACGGCACCGACAACAAGTCGCGCCTCGGCGCGAACGCGATGCTGGCCGTGTCGATGGCCGTCGCGAAGGCCGCCGCTGAAGAAGCTGGCCTGCCGCTGTACCGCTACTTCGGCGGCTCGGGCGCGATGCAACTGCCGGTGCCGATGATGAACATCGTCAACGGCGGCGCGCACGCGAACAACAGCCTCGACATCCAGGAATTCATGATCGTGCCGGTCAGCCAGCCGACCTTCCGCGAAGCACTGCGCTGCGGCGCCGAAGTGTTTCACGCGCTGAAGAAGATCCTGTCGGATCGCGGCATGAGCACGGCCGTCGGTGACGAAGGCGGCTTTGCACCGAACTTCGGCAGCAACGAGGAATGCCTGTCCACGATCCTGCAAGCGATCGAGAAAGCAGGCTACCGTGCCGGTGAAGACGTTCTGCTCGCGCTCGACTGCGCGGCGAGCGAGTTCTACCACGACGGCAAGTACCAGCTGGCGGGCGAAGGCCTGCAACTGTCGTCGACGGAATTCGCGGACTACCTCGCGAACCTCGCCGACAAGTTCCCGATCGTGTCGATCGAAGACGGCATGCACGAAGGCGACTGGGAAGGCTGGAAGGTGCTGACCGACAAGCTCGGCAAGAAGGTTCAGCTGGTCGGCGACGACCTGTTCGTGACCAACACGCGCATCCTCAAGGAAGGCATCGAGAAGGGCATCGCTAACTCGATCCTGATCAAGATCAACCAGATCGGCACGCTGACGGAAACCTTCGCGGCGATCGAGATGGCGAAGCGCGCGGGCTACACGGCCGTGATCTCGCACCGCTCGGGCGAAACCGAAGACTCGACGATTGCCGATATCGCTGTGGGTCTTAACGCGGGCCAGATCAAGACCGGTTCGCTGTCGCGTTCGGACCGTATCTCGAAATACAACCAGTTGCTGCGCATCGAGGAAGATCTCGGCGATATCGCGAGCTACCCGGGCAAGTCGGCGTTCTACAATCTGCGCTGAACAGCGGTTTGTTCGCGCCGATCGATGAGACGGTTATCCTTCGTTTCTGATTGACCTCGCCGCCCTGCGTATAGCGCAGGGCGGCGCGTATTTATTGTGCTTACTTCATGCGGCTTGTCACTGCTGTCCTGATCGTTCTGCTGGCGCTGATCCAGTACCCGCTTTGGTGGGGGCACGGCGGCTGGCTGCGCGTGCATGAGTTGCAAGGGCAACTCGCGCAGCAACTGCAAAAGAATGCCGACGCGAAAGTGCGCAACGAGCGCATTCAGGGCGAAGTGCAGGATCTGCAGAATGGCACGGCGGCGGTCGAAGAGCGGGCGCGCTACGAGATGGGCATGGTCAAGGATGGCGAGGTGTTCGTGCAGTTCGTGTCGCCGAACCAGCCGTTGCCGGCGTCGAACGCTCCGTCGGCGAACACGTCGACGCGCGGCGAGGTATCGGCCGCGCCGCTGCACGTGGTGCCGAATCCGGAGTCGCGCGCGAAGCCGGATCGCAAGCGTGGCGGGAAGGCGGTGGCAGCGAAGGAGAAGAAGCCGGTGCATTGAGGTTTGATGCGTTGTCCCGGCCTGGTGGGCTCAATGGGTTCGGCTGAGTCGGTCACGAAGGACGCAAAAAAAGCGCGGTTCATTTTGAACCGCGCTTTTTTATTGCCCTGTTCCTTTGCGCTGTAGCCGTCGATCCTACCAACCCCAGTACGGCCCGAAGCCGACGCCTATGCCCGTGCCCCATCCGCGCCGCCCCCAGCCACCGGTCGAAAAGCCGCCGGTCACGGTGATGAGTGGCGCTGGCGAATAATAGCGCGACCACGCCTGAGCGGCGGCCTCTGCGGCCATCGATTGATTCTGCTCGTACATGACCTGGTGATCGATCGCGTCATAGCGCGTACGTTCTTCGGGCGTAAGCGTTTGACCGGTGCCGGCCGCTGGGGCCTGATCGGACGGCAGGCGGCTCAGAATCGGCATTGGGCCCGGCGGGTCGATCGTGCAGCCGGCGAATGCGGCGCTGCCCGCGACTACGGCCAGCATCGTCAACGTGTGTGCGTGGCGTATCAGCGAAAGAGGGCGCTTCATGTTCGAATCTCCATCGGTTCGACGCGTTGGCCGGCTGGGCAGACATAGGCCGCGAGCCGCGCCAATGATTCAACGCGGGGTCAGCGCGGCGACCAGAAAGACCGTGACCAGAAAGACAGCGCGCCGCCCGAGCCATGATGGCAGTGGGCGGCGCGGTGGCGGCTGCCGTTGCGAAAAGCGACGAAGCACCTATCATGCACGGCAGCCAGGGCAAGCGCGGACGTTCACGCCACCTGCCCCAGCGCGCGCCGCTTCAATGCCGCTGATCGGTGGCCGGCGTCACACCTTGTGAGAGTCCGCTTGCCACAAAAAGTTGCGCGACGTCGACCGGGTCGAACTCGTAGCGCTGGTTGCAGAATTCGCAGTGAATTTCGACGTGGCCGCGTTCCTCAATCACGCCGTCCACTTCGTCGCGGCCGAGCATCTTCAGCATCGCGCCAACCTTTTCGCGCGAGCACGTGCATTCGAAACGCGTCGTGACCGGCTCGAAATGCAGCACGTTTTCCTGCCAGAAGAGCCGGCGGAAAACTGTCTCCGGTTCTTCCTTCAGCAGTTCGTCCTGCGACAGCGTGCCGCCGAGCGTGCAGACGCGTTCCCATGTGTCAGCGTCGAGCTGGCCCGGATGCGGGACGATGCCGCCGTCGCCGGGCAGCTTCTGCAACAGCATGCCAACCGCGCGCTCGGTGTTCGCCGCGAGCCACATGCGCGTATCGAGCTGCTCCGAGTGATGCATGTAGTGTTCGAGTACCTCGGCGATCGACTTGAGCGGCCCGTCGACGCCCGAGAGCGGCACGATGCTCTGGTACGGCTGCTGGCCGGGCTGCTTGTCGGCCGGATCGAGCGTGATGACGCAGCGGCCGTGGCCGCTTGCGTTGACGAGATCGACGAGCGAGGTCGTGTCTTCGAGCGTCGGGCCGCTCTCGCCCGAGAGCTTCGCGGTGGCGCGCATCGTCAGGTTCGAGCTGCACTGCACGACCAGCATCTTGACCGGGCCATCGCCGAAAATCTGCATGACGAGCGTGCCGTCGAACTTCAGGTTCGCCGACAGCAGCGTGCACGCGGCCATCATTTCGCCCAGGATCTTTCGCACGGGCGCCGGGTAATCGCGGCGCGTCAACACTTCCTGCCACGTATTGCGCAACGAAACGATCTCGCCGCGCACCGGCGCCGCGCTGAACATGAATTTTTGCAACTGGTCGCTCACAACTTTTCCTCGATGGAGTGACGCGGCGTGATGCCGCGCCATTGCGCACCGCGCGCCGGCCGTCTAGCCGATGCGCACGAGCTGCGCCTTGAAATACTCGCGGCGCTCGACATAACTTGCCGCGCCGCGCCGCATGTTGGCGATATCCGCTTCCGTCAGTTCGCGCACGACCTTGGCGGGCGCGCCGAGAATCAGCGTATTGTCGGGAAACACCTTGCCCTCGGTCACGACGGCACCCGCTCCGACCAGACAGTTGCGGCCGATCACCGCGCCATTCAAGACTACGGCCTGGATTCCGATCAGCGAGCCTTCCTTGATCGTGCAGCCGTGCAGCATGACCTGGTGGCCGATCGTCACGTTCGGCTCGACCGTCAGCGGATAGCCGGGGTCGGTGTGCAGCACCGCGCTTTCCTGCACGTTGCTGCCGGCGCCGATCGTGATCGGCTCGTTATCGCCGCGCAGCGTCGCGCCGAACCACACGCTCGCGTTTTCCTCGAGCGTCACGTTGCCGATGATGTTCGCTGAATCCGCGACGAACACGCTTTCATGGATGTTCGGGGCGGCTGCGCCCAGCTTGTAAATCGTCACAATGTCTCCTGTTGATCGGTCGCCGCATACGGCGCCTGGCCGCTGTCGCACTTTGCCGGCCTGACTTCGCGGGCCTGACGGACGCGCCCGCAGGCGCGCCGGATGGTCGAATCGGGTATTGTAAACGGTTGTGTGGCTGGGGCGCTCGGCGCGCTTGCCAAGGTGCGGGCTCGCGATTTCGCGGTGATTGCTGGCGAGAGAGTGGGAGAAGTGGCGCCGTGGTGTCCGGTTCGTCGTGGCATGGGCTCGTTGCAGGTGGCGGTTACGCATGGCCACTTGTCGCGTGGGCCGCATGCCGTGGCGCTTCCGCGCGTTTTGTCGCGCGTTGGCGATACGAGCGGGGCTCGGCTCGGCCACGTTTGCCGCAGCGTTTCCTGCCGCTTTATCCGTTGCCTCAGTTGTTTTCGTTGCCGATCCGTTTCCCATGACATCCGCCGCTTCGCCTGTTTCATCCATGTCCTGCGCATCGGATTCCCGCGACGAGCCTTCGTGCGCGCGCCGTGCCGCGCTCGCCGCCTTGCGCGAAAGCGATCCGACTACCAAGGCGGACGCGGCTCGCGCACTGTACGCCGCGGTGCTCGATGGCCGCGCCGTCTGTCACGCCGATCTCGAACTGGCCGAGCCGACCGGCCTGCCGGGCCGTCCCGTGCGGCCCGAACTCGTCGAGCCGCGCCAGCTCGGCCGACGCAGCATGCAGTCGCCGCAGGGCCGTGCGGTGTTGCTGCATGCGCTCGCGCACATCGAATTCAACGCGATCAATCTCGCGCTCGACGCCGTATGGCGCTTCTCCGGCATGCCCGCCGGGTTCTATGCCGACTGGCTCAAGGTTGCCGCCGAAGAGGCCTATCACTACTCGCTGCTCGTTGCGCGGCTCGCCGAATACGGCCACGCATACGGCGACTTCCCGGCGCACGGCGGCCTGTGGGACATGTGCGAGCGCACCCGCGGCGACGTGCTCGCGCGCATGGCGTTGGTGCCGCGCACGCTCGAAGCGCGCGGCCTCGACGCCTCGCCGCCGATCCGCGCGCGTTTGCAGCAGGCAGGCGATCAGGCGTCGGCGGCGATTCTCGACGTGATCCTGCGCGACGAGATCGGCCACGTGCTGATCGGCAACCGCTGGTTCCGCCACCTGTGCGAGGCGCACGGGCTCGATCCGCACGAGACCTATCAGCGTCTCGCCGATCAGTACCACGCGCCGAAGTTACGCGGTCCGTTCAATTTCGAGGCGCGCCGCGACGCCGGTTTCGACGAGGCCGAACTTGCCGCGCTCGCGGGGCTCGACGTGCAGCCGCAGGGGCAGGAGTCGGAGTCGGAGTCGGAGTCGGCCGACGCGGACGACCGAACACCGCTTCGATAATCGCTTTCCCCGTATCATCCGGTGATCTCTATAATCGAACGATCATTCTTTTTTGTGGGTGCGCCGTTCATGAATACTTCCCGGTCCGAGTTTGTCGCCGTGCGCGGCGTCCGTCTGCACGTGCGGCGTTGGGGCCGTCCCGACGCGCCGATCCTGTTCATGCTGCATGGCTGGATGGATGTGGGAGCCTCGTTCCAGTTTGTCGTCGATGCGCTCGGCGGCGACTGGCAGGTGATCGCGCCCGATATGCGCGGCTTCGGTCTGTCCGACTGGCCGGTTGCCGAGCGCGGCGGCGGCAGCTACTGGATTCAGGACTATCTCGGCGATCTCGACGCGCTCGTCGACCACTACGCGCCAAAAGGCGAAGTCAATCTGGTCGGCCACAGCATGGGCGCGAACATCGTGTGCGTGTACGCGGGCGTGCGGCCGGAGCGCGTGCGGCGCGTGGTCGATCTCGAGGGCTTTGGGCTCGGGCCGTCGCATCCGGCGCAGGCACCCAAGCGCTTGCTCAACTGGCTCGACGAACTGCGCGATCCGCCGCAGCTAAGGCGCTATGCGTCGCTCGACGAGGTGGCCGCGCGCCTCACCAAAACCAATCCGCGGCTCGATCCGAGGCGCGCGAAGTTTCTCGCGCAGCACTGGTCCAAGCCGGACGGCGAAGGGCGCTTCATGCTGCTCGCCGACCCGGCGCACAAGGTGCGCGGGCCGACGCTGTATCGCCTCGACGAGGTGATGGCCGTCTGGCGCAAGGTGAGGGCGAGGGTGCTGCACGTCGAGGCGGCCGGGTCGCCGACGCTCGCGCAGATCGCCGGCGAGATTCCGCTCGACGAGTTCAAGACGCGTTTTCAGGCGTTTCCCGACTGGCGCGAGAAGATCATCGACGAGGCGGGGCACATGGTGCATCACGACCAGCCGGAGCAGGTTGCGGCGCTGATCGAGGGGTTCTGCGCTTAGGCGGCTTTATTAGGCGGCTTCATTGCGAAGAAGGTACGGAGAGGTTTTAAGGGGCCTGCGTTTGTCGACGGCGTTGGGTCGCCTGCGCGCGGGCGCGCTTTTGTATCTGAGCTTATATCCGAGCCTCTATCCGCGCTCGCAACCGAGCCTGCGGCTCGTATCCGCCGTGAAGCGGCAGCGCATCCGTCCGGCGCCGACGCATGCAGCAAGTGCCGGCAGCAAGCGTACACAGCAAGCGCCCGCAGCCGCCACCGCGAGATAGCCCTGCGGGCCCTTACTGCGTTGCAGTAAAATGGCTGGGGAATCTTTCCAGGACCACGATGAACGCCGATCTTCACTGCCACTCCACCGTTTCCGACGGCCAGTTCGCGCCGGCCGACGTCGCGCGCCGCGCGCACGCGAACGGCGTGACACTGTGGGCGCTCACCGATCACGACGAAGTCGGCGGCCAGCACGAAGCGCGCGCCACCGCCGAAGCGCTCGGCATGCGCTATCTGAGCGGTGTCGAGATTTCGGTCACCTGGGCGGGGCGCACCGTGCATATCGTCGGGCTCGGTATTGATCCGACCAGCCGGATTCTGATCGATGGTCTCGCGCGCACGCGCGACGGCCGCGCCGCGCGCGCCGAAGCGATCGGCGAGCAACTGGCCGAGCTCGGCATTCCCGGCGCTTACGAGGGCGCGCTCAAGTACGTCTCGAATCCCGACATGATGTCGCGCACGCACTTCGCGCGCTTCATGGTCGAGCATGGCCACTGCGGCACCACGCAGGAAGTGTTCGACCGCTATCTCGGCGACGGCAAGCCGGCCTACGTCGCGCACCGCTGGGCGAAACTCGCCGACGCGGTGGGCTGGATTCAGGCCGCGGGCGGCGAGGCGATCGTCGCGCATCCGGGTCGCTACGCGTATTCGCCGCTCGAATTCGACGCGTTTTTCGGCGAATTCATCGATCTCGGCGGCAAGGCGATCGAGGTCGTCACGGGCAGCCACACGCCCGACCAGTATCGCGAATACGCAGACGTCGCGCGCCGCTTCGGCTTCGAGGCCTCGCGCGGGTCCGATTTCCACGCGCCCGGCGAGGGCCGCATCGAACTCGGCGCGCTGCCGCCGCTGCCCGCCGATCTCAAGCCCGTCTGGGAACGCTGGCTGTGATCGCGCGCCGTGCCATGACGGCACGTCATGCGCGCGGGCTGGCCGGATCAGGCAAGCGCGGGCGCGCCGGCCTCTCTCCGGCGCGGCGCCGCCCGCATGCTCCTTCCGGGCATGTCGTCCCGCAGGCCAGCCGTCATCCATGCGCAGGGCGCGTGCGGTCCGTTTGCCGCATGCCAGCCGCCGCCGTTCATCCGCCGTCACCGTGAACCACCATGTCCCAATACTTCCGGCTTCATCCTGACAATCCGCAGCCGCGCCTCGTCAAGCAGGCCGTGCAGATCATCAACGACGGCGGCGTGGTCGCGTTGCCGACCGATTCGACCTATGCGCTCGCCTGCCATCTCGACGACAAGGATGCGGTCGAGCGCCTGCGGCGCATTCGCGGGCTCGGTGAAAAGCAGTTGCTGTCGCTGCTCGTGCGCGATCTGTCGGAACTCGCCAATTTCGCGATGGTGGACAATCGCCAGTACCGCCTGCTCAAATCGGTGACGCCGGGCCCGTACGTGTTCGTGCTGCAGGCGACGAAGGAAGTGCCGCGGCGCGTCTCGCATCCGTCGCGCAAGACGATCGGCCTGCGCGTGCCGGATCATGCGATCACGCTCGCGATTCTCGAGGAGCTCGGTCAGCCGCTGCTCGGCTCGACGCTGATCATGCCCGACGAAACCGAGCCGCTGAACGATCCCGAGGAAATTCGCGCGCGGCTCGAAAAGCAGCTCGATCTCGTGATCGACGGCGGCCCTTGCGTATGCGAGCCGTCCACCGTGATCGACCTGACCGGCGCGGAGCCCGTGCTGGTGCGGGCAGGGCGAGGTTCGCTCGCGCCGTTCGGCCTCGCGGACGCGGCATGAGCGAAAGCGGGCAGACGCGCGTGAGCGCATTGTTACAATAACGGCATATGGATTCTTCCCTGATACAGACCATCGCGGTCTACGCGCTTCCGGTCATTTTCGCGATCACGCTGCACGAAGCGGCGCACGGCTACGTCGCGCGCTGGCTCGGCGACAACACCGCCTACGTGCTCGGCCGCGTGTCGCTGAACCCGATGCGCCATATCGATCCGCTCGGCACGATCGCGATTCCGCTCCTGCTCTATTTCGCGACGAGCGGCGCGTTCATGTTCGGCTACGCGAAGCCGGTGCCGGTTGCGTTCGGCAATCTGCGCAATCCGCGCTGGGGCAGCCTGTGGGTCGCGGCGGCCGGTCCCGTGTGCAACTTCATCCAGGCGCTGGCGTGGGGCGTGTTCGGCGTCGCGCTCGCGGTGCTCAATATCAACGAACCGTTTTTCACGCGCATGGCCGGTGCGGGCGTCGGCGTGAATCTCGTGCTCGGCGTGCTGAACCTCTTTCCGCTGCCGCCGCTCGATGGCGGCCGCGTGCTGATGGCGCTGTTGCCGCCGAAGCAGGCGATTTCGCTCGCGCGGCTCGAACCGTACGGCTTTTTCATCGTCATGGCGCTCGTCATGACGGGCACGCTCACGCGTTTCTGGTTAAAGCCGCTCGTCACGCTCGGCTATAGCGCGATTACCGCAATTCTGACTCCACTTGTTTCGCTTTTCTAAATAACCATGTTCCCAGACCGTATCTTCTCCGGCATGCGGCCCACCGGGTCGCTGCACCTCGGCCACTATCACGGCGTACTGAAAAACTGGGTGCGGCTGCAGTCCGAATACCCGTGCTTCTTCTGCGTGGTCGACTGGCACGCGCTGACGACCCACTACGAAACGCCCGAAGTGATCGAAAAGAACGTCTGGGACGTGCTGGTCGACTGGCTCGCTTCCGGCATCGATCCGGCCCAGGCGACGCTGTTCATCCAGAGCAAGGTGCCCGAGCATGCCGAGCTCGCGCTGCTGCTCGGCATGAGCACGCCGCTCGGCTGGCTCGAACGCGTGCCGACCTACAAGGAGCAGATGGAAAAGCTCAAGGACAAGGACCTGTCCACCTACGGCTTCCTCGGCTATCCGGTGCTGATGGCGGCCGACATTCTGCTGTATCGCGGCTCGCTCGTGCCGGTCGGCGAAGACCAGGTGCCGCACGTCGAAATGACGCGCGAAATCGCGCGCCGCTTCAACTACCTGTACGGCCGCGAGCCGGGCTTCGAGGAAAAGGCCAATGAGGCCGCGAAGAAGCTCGGCGGCAAGCGCTCGAAGCTCTATCACGAGCTGCGCAACGCGTATCAGCAGGAAGGCGACGACGAAGCGCTCGAACGCGCGCGGGCGCTGCTGCAGGAATCGCAGAGCCTGTCGATGAGCGATCGCGAGCGTCTGTTCGGCTATCTCGAAGGCTCGCGCAAGATCATCCTCGTCGAGCCGCAGGCGATGCTGACCGAAGCGTCGCGTATGCCGGGTCTCGACGGCCAGAAGATGTCGAAGTCGTACGGCAACACGATCGGCCTGCGCGAAGACGCGGAAACGATCACGAAGAAGGTCCGCACGATGCCGACCGATCCGGCACGCGTGCGCCGCACCGATCCGGGCGATCCGGACAAATGTCCGGTGTGGCAGCTACACCAGGTCTACACGGACGAAGCGACGCACGAGTGGGTGCAGAAGGGCTGCCGCTCGGCGGGCATCGGCTGTCTCGACTGCAAGCAGCCGGTTATCGAAGGCATTCTGCGCGAGCAGCAGCCGATGCTCGAGCGCGCGCAGAAGTACATGGACGACCCGTCGCTGCTGCGCGCGATCGTCGCCGACGGTTGCGACAAGGCGCGCCGCTTCGCGACGGAAACGATGCGCGACGTCCGCGAGGCAATGGGGCTGTCGTATAACTGATGAGCAATCGGGCTACCGCCCCGCAGCGATGAGCACATCCATTGCCACCGGCATGCACGGCCTCGGTGAGCCGTCGCGCTGGGTGCGCGACTGGGCGCATCTGGTCGCGCCGGGCGGCGCGGTGCTCGACGTCGCCTCGGGAGCGGGGCGTCATGCGCGGTTTTTCGCGTCGCGCGGGCATCCGGTGACGGCGCTCGACCGCGACGCGGCCGCGCTCGGCACGCTGCGCGACGCGCCGCTCGTCACGCCGCTCGTGGCCGATCTCGAAGGCACGCCATGGCCGCTCGCCGACACCGCCGGAGTCACCAGATTTGCTGCGGTCGTCGTGACGAACTATCTGCACCGGCCGCTTTTCCCGCACCTTCTGCGCGCGCTCTCACCCGGCGGCGTGCTGGTTTACGAGACCTTCGCGCAAGGCAACGAAAGCGTCGGCAAACCGTCCAATCCGGCGTTTCTGCTGGCACCGGGCGAGCTTCTCGAGAGGGTGCGCGGCCAGTTGCGGGTGGTCGCATTTCAAGATGGATTTCTCGCGGAACCGCGCCCGGCCTACGTTCAGCGCATCTGCGCGATTCGCGAGGCGGCGCCCGCGTGTGATCCTGCCCGGGCAACAGCGCCGCCTTGTTACGAGTTGGCGGGCTAATCCGCTACAATCGCGGCTTACCTGATCATATTCATGGCTTTTCATGACTAACGGCAACCAGAGCGGCGCCAACGGCGGCGTGCAGATCCGCGGCAGCATTCCTGCCATCATTACTCCGATGCTCGAAGACGGCAGCCTCGATCTGCCGGCGTTCCGAAAACTGGTCGACTGGCACATCGCGGAAGGGACGGACGCGCTCGTCGTGGTCGGCACGAGCGGTGAATCGGCCACGCTGTCGGTCGAAGAGCACGTGCTCATGGTCAAGACCGCGGTCGAGCACTGCGCGGGCCGCATTCCGGTGATCGCGGGCGCGGGTGCCAATTCGACCGCCGAGGCGATCGAGCTGACGCAGCACGCGAAGGACGTCGGTGCCGACGCGACACTGCAGGTCGTGCCGTATTACAACAAGCCGACGCAGGAAGGCATCTACCGCCATTTCACGAAGATCGCCGAAACCGTCGACCTGCCGGTGATTCTTTACAACGTGCCGGGCCGCACCGTTGCCGACATGAGCAACGAGACCATCCTGCGCTGCGCGCAGGTGCCGGGCATCGTTGGCGTGAAGGAAGCGACCGGCAACATCGATCGCGCCGCGCATCTGATCAAGGCGGCGCCGGCTCACTTCGGTATCTATAGCGGCGACGATCCCACCGCGATCGCGCTGATGCTGCTCGGCGGTCACGGCAACATCTCGGTCACGGCCAACGTCGCGCCGCGCGCCATGAGCGATCTGTGCAAGGCCGCGCTCGCCGCAGATGCGAAAACCGCGCGTGAAATTCATCTGAAACTGCTGTCGCTGCACAAGTACCTGTTCGCCGAGGCGAATCCGATTCCGGCGAAATGGGCGCTGCAGCAACTCGGGCGTGTGCAGGGCGGCATCCGTTTGCCGCTTACGCCGCTCGACGCGCAATACCACGATGTGGTGCGCGGTGCGCTGCGCGAAGCGGGGTTGCTGGGCTAAGCGGGTCGGCCCGACAGTTCGCTCGTACCTACGCCAGGCCGCCACCGGCATTTCCTTAACCGACGTCGCTTCAGCCCACGTTCCCGGCAGATCGAACGAGGCATCGCGTTCCAGCATCACGAAGGACCTCATGAAACGTTCCGCACTTTCCCTCCACGCAACCCGCATGGCGGCGCTGGCGCTTGCCCTGACGACGCTCGCCGGCTGTGACACGCTGAACGACTGGTTCGCTTCCGATCGCGTCAACTACAAGACGACGTCGAGTGCGCCGCCGCTCGCCGTGCCGAGCGATCTGAGCACCACGCCGACCGATCAGCGCTATGTGGCTCCACCCGCCAATCTGGCGTTGGGCGGCGCGACCACGCGCGCGGTGACAGCGGCCGGCAACACGACCGAAGGCCAGCCGAATGCGCAGGACCCGCTCGGCATGCACATCGAGCGCGACGGCGACCGCCGCTGGCTGGTCGTCGACGGCCGCTCGCCGGAGCAACTGTGGCCGCAACTGCAGGAGTTCTGGCAGGAAAACGGCTTCGTGCTGAAGACCGACGCGCCGGCAACCGGCATCATGTCGACCGACTGGGCTGAAAACCGTGCGAACATTCCCGACGACTGGTTCCGCCGCACGGTGGGCAAGGTCATCGACTTCGCCTATTCGTCGGGCACCCGCGACAGCTTCCGCACGCTCGTCTCGCGCGGGCCGGGCGGTGCCACCGACATCTCGATCACGCATAGCGCGATGGAAGAAGTGCTGACCGGGCAAGACAAGACGTCGTCGCGCTGGGAAGAGCGTCCGCGTGATCCGGCGCTCGAAGCGATGTTCCTCGCCAAGCTGATGCAGAAATTCGGCCTGACCGAGGCGCAGTCGAAGCAACTGCTGACCGACGCGCACCCGGCCGTGGCGCCGGCCACGATCGAGCAGAGCGCGGGCGCGTCGACGCTCGATCTGCAGGAGTCGTTCGACCGTGCATGGTTGCGCGTGGGCCTGGCGCTCGACCGCACCAACTTTACCGTCGACAACCGTGATCGCGAGAAGGGCATCTACTACGTGCGCTACGCGGATTCGATGCAGGAGCTGAAGCGGGAAGGGCTGTTCGGCAAGCTGTTCTATAGCGGCAATTCGGCGCGCAAGCCGGGTCAGGAATTCCTCGTCAACGTGCGCGCGAAGGGCGATACGGTGACGCAGGTCGCGGTGGTGGACGCGAACGGGCAGATCGACACCTCGTCGGAAGCACAGCGCATCGTGTCGCTGCTGCACGCGCAGTTGAACTAGGCGGGCCGTGCGGTTCGCCAGTCTTGGCAGCGGCAGTGAGGGCAACGCGCTGCTGGTGGAAGCGCAAAGTGGCGTGACCACCACGCGCGTGTTGCTCGATTGCGGTTTTTCCGCGCGTGAAGTCGAGCGGCGTCTGACGCGGCTCGGCGCGAGCGTCGAGGGTCTCGACGCAATTCTGATCACGCATGAGCATAGCGACCATATCGGCAGCGCGTTGACGCTGGCCCGCAAGTGGTCGATTCCGTTGTACATGAGCTGGGGCACCGCGCGCGCGGTGGGCGCTGACGAAGCCGATGTCGATCTGCAGGTGCTGTGGGGCGACGAGACGGTGGCGATCGGCGACCTCAGCGTCCTTCCTTACACAGTTCCTCACGACGCCCGCGAGCCGCTGCAATACGTGTTCTCGAATGGATCGAGCCGGCTCGGCGTACTGACCGACGTCGGGACGTCCACGCCGCATATCAGCGCGGTGCTGAGCGGCTGCGACGCGCTCGTGCTCGAATGCAATCACGATGTGCAGATGCTGGCGGGCAGCCGCTACCCGGCGTCGCTGAAGGCGCGTATCGGCGGCAATCATGGCCATCTGAACAATGACGCGGCGGCCGACATCCTGGCCTCGCTCGATCGTTCCCGCCTGCAACATCTCGTTGCCGCGCACCTGAGCCAGCAGAACAATCTGCCGGAATTGGCGCAGGCCGCGCTGGCTGGTGTGCTCGGAGCGGCGTCCACCGAAGTGGTCGTCGCTTCGCAAGGCGAAGGTTTTGCGTGGCTTTCGGTTTGACGCGATTCCGTTTGCTCTGACGTGCGCACCCGTTGGCGTGTGCGACGCAATGGAAAAAAGCCCATGACGAGCAAACGTTATGGGCTTTTCTTTTGAGCGCGGCGAGCGAAGAGTGCGCCGCGCGATCGGTCGAATTTAATTACGGTTGCCGCCGAAAATGCCGAGCAGCGCGAGCAGGTTGACGAACACGTTGTAGAGATCCAGGTAGATCGCGAGCGTGGCGGTGATGTAGTTCGTTTCGCCGCCGTTCACGACGCGCTGCACGTCGAACATGATGTAGGCGGAGAAGATCACAATGGCCATGACCGAGACAGTCAGCATCAGCGCCGGCAGTTGCAGGAACATGTTCGCGACCGACGCGAGCAGGATCACGATCACGCCCATGAAGAGCCACTTGCCGAGTCCGGAAAAGTCGCGCTTGCTGACCGTGGCGATCGTTGCCATTGCCGCGAAGATCACACCAGTGCCACCGAACGCGAGCATGATCAGCGACGGGCCGTTCGAGAAGCCGAGCACGAAGGCGAGGATGCGCGACAGCATCAGGCCCATGAAGAACGTGAAGCCGAGCAGCACGAACACGCCGGCGGCGCTGTCCTTGGTGCGCTGGATCGCGAACATGAAGCCGAAGGCGATCGCGAAGAACGCCAGCATGCTCATCGCGGGGCTGGTGGCGGCGAACAGCGAGAAGCCCGTGGCGAGACCGACCCAGGCGCCGAGTACGGTCGGAATCATCGACAGCGCGAGCAGCCAGTAAGTGTTCCGTAGCACGCGGTTGCGTGTTTCGGCCGTGGTCACCGCGCCGTTGCGGCCAAACATATACGGATGTTCGTTCATGGTCTCTCCTTACCTCAGAAGCGTATTGCGTAATGGGCGATACGGGATGATGCGGCAATTCGCGCAGCGCCGACGGACGTCTGCTGCGCGGGGCGCGCCGCATTCATCCCTAAGATTAGCGCGGCGGCCGGGAGTTGCAATACCCCCAGACTTCGCGCACAGCCTACGCTACCAGTATTTTGAACTCTTCGGGTGAAGTCTTTCAGTATTGTAAGGGTTCAATCGCAATCATACACGGGAACATGCTACAATAGCGGATTCATTTAAATCTGTAACCTCTTAATTTTTTTGGAGTTTTTATGGCGATCGAACGCACCCTGTCGATTATCAAGCCGGACGCAGTGGCGAAGAACGTGATCGGTCAGATCTACACCCGCTTCGAAAACGCTGGTTTGAAGATCGTGGCATCGCGCATGGTTCATCTGTCGCGTGCCGACGCCGAGAAGTTCTACGCCGTGCATGCCGCACGTCCGTTCTTCAAGGACCTCGTCGAGTTCATGATCTCAGGCCCCGTCGTCGTGCAAGCCCTGGAAGGCGAAAATGCGATCCTGAAGCACCGCGATCTGATGGGTGCAACGGACCCGAAGAAGGCGGAAAAGGGCACGATCCGCGCCGACTTCGCCGACAGCATCGACGCTAATGCGGTGCACGGTTCGGACGCAGCGGAAACGGCTGCTGTCGAAATCGCGTTCTTCTTCCCGCAAGTCAACGTCTACTCGCGTTAAGCGCCACGCGCTCGAGTCAGGCGGTTGCTTCGGACGTCCATGCTCGAACGGGTGCCTGAAGCCGTTTTTGATGCCGTTTCTCGCGTCGCGCGGTTTGTGCCGCCGAACAGTTTTATCGCACGAATTTATCGCACGAATCGCGCGTGAGGCCCGGCAAAGTAGTAAGGTAAAAGCAGCAGGAATGGGCGCGAACGGCATTGCGTTCATGCAGCTTGTTGCATGAACGCAGTCTCGCACTGAAATGGCAGGATTCGATATGACGAGCAATCCCACCGTCAACCTTCTCGACCTCGACACCCAGGGGCTTGTCGCCTATTGCGACAGCCTGGGCGAGAAACCGTTTCGCGCCAAGCAGCTGCAACGCTGGATTCATCAATACAACGCGGCCGATTTCGACGGCATGACCGATCTGGCGAAGTCCTTGCGCGAAAAGCTCAAGGGGCGCGCCGCAATCTCGATGCCCGGCATCGTCAGCGACCATGTTTCCACCGATGGCACACGCAAGTGGCTCATCGACGTCGGCAACGGCAACGCCGTTGAAACCGTGTACATCCCCGAAGAAACGCGCGGCACGCTGTGCGTGTCGTCGCAGGCCGGGTGTGCGGTCAATTGCCGGTTCTGCTCGACCGGCAAGCAGGGGTTCTCCCGCAATCTCACCACCAGCGAAATCATCGGCCAGTTGCGCATGGCCGAGTTTGCGCTGCGCGCGTCGCGCGGAGATGCGGCCGGTCGCGCAATGGGTGGCGACGGCAAGGGTGAGCGCGTCGTCACGAACGTCGTGATGATGGGCATGGGCGAGCCGCTGCTCAATTACGACGCGGTCGTGCCGGCCATGCGCCTGATGCTCGACGACAACGCGTACGGTCTGTCGCGCCGGCGCGTGACGCTGTCCACCTCGGGCGTCGTGCCGATGATGGACCGGCTCGGCGTCGATCTGCCGGTGGCGCTCGCGGTGTCGCTGCA